>OFCW01000253.1_pt1 | contig 17326 bp, 14 predicted proteins | sample 1520951 | NCBI WGS metagenome assembly OFCW01 (sample SAMEA4349680, study PRJEB24078) | microbial mat metagenome | biome: Terrestrial Biome; feature: Habitat; material: Microbial Mat | place: India | collected 2012-06-12 | depth 10 m | reverse complement strand
GTGCCGTCGATTTCCATCCTGGCCGAGCCGCCGGTGGCGGTGGTGGAGAAGCGGAACTTCTCGGCGTGCTCGCTGTGCGCGGTCGGGGCGGCTTCGAGGATTTCGAGCAGGGTCGGGCCGTCGTACCAGGTCAGGCTGTCGCCACGCTCCACGATCATGTCGCCGTTGAGCGCCGAGAGCGGCAGGAAGCGCACGTCGTCGATGCCGACCTTGGCGGCGAATTCGAGGTAGTCGGCCTTGATCTTCTCGTAGGTTTCCTGCGAATAATCGACGAGATCCATCTTGTTGATGGCGACGACCAGGTGCGGGATACCGACCAGCGCGGCGAGCTTGGAGTGGCGGCGGGTCTGCGTCAGCACGCCCTTGCGCGCATCGATCAGGATGATGGCGAGGTTGGCGGTAGAAGCAGCGGTAACCATGTTGCGGGTGTACTGCTCGTGGCCCGGCGCGTCGGCGATGATGTACTTGCGCGTGCCGGTGGAGAAGTAGCGGTAGGCGACGTCGATGGTGATGCCTTGCTCGCGTTCGGCTTGCAGGCCATCGGTAAGCAGCGAGAGGTCGACCGCGCCCAGGCCGCGCTTTTGCGAGGTCTTTTCGATGGCGTTCAGGGTGTCGGCCAGGATGGCCTTGGTGTCGTAGAGGAGCCGCCCGATCAGGGTGCTCTTGCCGTCATCGACGCTGCCGCAGGTCAGGAAGCGCAGCAGGCCGTGGTCTTCAACTTGATGGGCGCTCATTAGAAGTAACCCTCTTTCTTGCGTTGTTCCATGGAGGCTTCGCTGGTCTGGTCGTCCAGACGGGTGGCGCCGCGCTCGGTGATGGTGGTGGTGGCGGTTTCCAGCACGATCTTTTCGACGGTGTCGGCATCCGACTCCACCGGCGCCGTGCAGGAAATGTCGCCGACGGTGCGGAAGCGCACCCGCAGGTTCACGATTTCCTCGCCGGCCTTCGGCAGGTTGGTCAGCTCGCCGGAGACCAGCGGCACATTGACCGGCACGATGGATCCCTGGCGAATGACCACCGGGCGGTTGTGGGCGAAGTAGATCGACGGCAGTTCGAGGCCTTCGCGCTCGATGTATTGCCAGACATCCATTTCGGTCCAGTTCGAGATCGGGAAGGCGCGAATGTTCTCGCCCTTGTGGCTCCTCGCGTTGTAGAGGTTCCACAGTTCCGGGCGCTGGTTCTTCGGGTCCCATTGGCCGAACTCGTCGCGGAAACTCATGATGCGTTCCTTGGCGCGGGCCTTTTCCTCGTCCCGGCGGGCGCCGCCGATGCAGCAGTCGAAACCGAATTCTTCAATGGCTTCGAGCAGCGTCACCGACTGGTGCTTGTTGCGCGATTCGCCTTCGTGCTTCAAAACGACCGTGCCGCGCTTGATCGAGTCTTCAACCGAGCGCACGATCAGGCGCTCGCCCAGCTCGGCAGCGCGCTGGTCACGGAAGGCGATGACTTCCCGATAGTTGTGGCCGGTGTCGATGTGCATCAGCGGGAAGGGGAACCTGCCGGGGCGGAAGGCCTTTTCGGCGAGGCGCAGCAGGCAGATCGAGTCCTTGCCGCCGGAGAAGAGCAGCACCGGGTTGGCACACTGGCCGGCTACCTCGCGCAGGATGTGAATGGCTTCGGCTTCCAGCCAGTCGAGGTGAGAAAGGGGTTGTCGTTGCGTCATTGCGGGGAATCCACCGGAATTGTTGAATGCGCCGCATTGTAGCAAGGCCTTAATATTCAATTAAGAACGATTGATCATCGTGTTATTTCGATTGGTTATAAAGCAGTGGCAATCCCGCCGGCTGTTCTGCGAGGGGCCGTCGGCCAGCGCCGCCGGCAGGCGCACCCTCCACTTGCGCGAAGCCGGTGCGAGGGGGGCGAGACCGGCGCGCGCCCCGCCGGTGGGCATCACGCCCGGTTCTGGATTTCCTCGATGTAACCGAGCATGCCGGTCTGGATGTTGCCGGCGTTGCCTTCGTCGGTGTCGATGTGCATCGCCAGACGGAAGGCCGGGTTCACGCGGACGACGACGTCGCCGAAAATGAGTTGGCGTTCGCCTTCGATACGGACGCGAACCACCGTGTTGTCACGGACATGGAAGCGCATGGCGTCTTCCGGCGACATGTGGATGTGGCGCTGGGCGCAAATCACGCCGCGTTCGATGGTCGTCGAACCGTACGGCCCTTCGAGCGTGATGCCGGGCGTGCCGGCCAGATCGCCCGACTGGCGGATCGGTGGCTGGATGCCGAGCTTGAATTGCTCGGTCATTGCGATTTCGACCTGGGTTTCCTTGCGGGTCGGGCCGAGGACGCGGACCTTGGCGATGCGTCCCTTGGGACCGACCAGCTCCACCTGTTCCTCGCAGGCGAACTGACCGGGCTGCGACAGCTCGCTCTTCGGCGTCAGTTGATGGCCGGGGCCGAACAGCGCTTCGACGTCGGCTTGCGACAGGTGCACGTGATGGGCGGAAATCTCGACCGGGATCGGCAGGTCTTCCGGCTTGGCGGCAACGAGCAGCGCATTGCGTTCGATGGCGCGCAGGGTTTCCCAGGCGACCAGCCGCTCGTCGTCGTTTTCGACCACCAGGATGGTGACCGGCGAATCCTCGGCGGAAATGACGGCATGGCCTTCGATCCTGCCCAGGTTGCGGTTTTTTTCCTCATCGAGCCTGATGCCCATGAATTCCAGGCCCTGACAGGCCAGGCTGCGGACCGTGGCGCTCGTTTCGCCGATATCGCCGGTGAAGGCCAGCACGTCGATGCCCCCCATGGCGGCAACGTAGGCGCCGATGTTCTTGCGGACCTGATAGCAGAAAGCCTTGTGGGCGAGCAGGGCGCGGTGGTGGCCTTCGGCTGCCGCCGCCTCGATGGCGCGGATGTCGCTCGAAATGCCGGAAATGCCCTTCAGCCCGCTTTCGCTGTTGATCAGCGTCGACAGCTGTTCGGGCGACATCTTGTGCTGCTCCATCAGGTGGATCATCACGGCGGGATCGATGCTGCCGGAGCGGCTGGGCATGATCAGGCCGTCGCTCGGGGTCATGCCCATGGTCGTGTCGATCGAGCGGCCGTGGTCGATGGCGCACAACGAAGCGCCAATGCCGAGGTGACAGGAGACGATTTCCAGCTCGCCGAGCGGCCGCTGCAGCACCTCGGCGGCCTTCATCGAAACGTAGCGGTGCGAGGTGCCATGGAAGCCATAGCGGCGGATGCCATGCTGCTTGTACAGGTCGTAGGGCAGGCCGTAGAGATAGGCGTAAGGGGCCAGCGTCTGGTGGAAGGCGGTGTCAAACACGGCGACGTGCGGCACATTCGGGAAAACCTTCTGCGCGACGCGGATGCCGGCGACGTTGGCCGGGTTGTGCAGGGGCGCAAAGACGGCCAGTTCCTCAATGTCGGCGATCACCGCCGGGGTGATGACCACCGAACTGGAGAACTTGTTGCCGCCATGTACGACGCGGTGACCAACGGCGGTGACGTCCTCCGGGTGAAAGGTCAGGGCCGGGCCGAGCAGGGCTGTGGCTTCCTGCATCACGCTGAACAGGTCGGACAGTTTGAACGGCGCATGCTCCAGGGTTTTCTGCCGGGGGCCGACAGTGACCGTGATGCGGGTCGTTTGCTGATCGGCATGGTCGATGATGCCATGCACGTCGGCACCGCTTTCTTCGGTGTCGTAGATGCCGAAATGGATCTGGGTGATGCCGACATTGAGCACGACTACCTTGCCTGGCTGGTTGGTGCGCAGCGACAGGGCGTAGGGGTCGTCCGACCTGGCCGGCGCATGGGCCTGGTCGAGCGAAATGGCGCGGGTACGCTCGGCGAGCAGGCGGGACAGGTAGGCGACGGCCTTCGGATTGGTCAGGATGTGGCTGTTGAATACCGCCTGCGGAATCATCAGCGCGAAGCAGCGGTTACCGGCAATCACATCGGCCGTGACCCGATCGCCGGTGAGCAGCGACAGCACGCCAAAGACGTCGCCGGGGTTGAGCTGGCTGACCACGCTGCGCGTCCCGGTGTTGTCGGTCATCGAGATTTCGGCATGGCCGCTGATCAGGACGCCGAACATCTTGCCTTCGTCGCCGGTTTCGAGAATGGCCTCGTTGCCCTCGAAGGTCGCCAGACGGGACTGGATGACGATTTCCTCGACCTTCTCGGCCGGGAAGCTCTCGAACAGGGGAACCTGTTCCAGGAAAAAACGTTTCAGATCGATTTCGCTCATGCTGTTGCTCGCTTGGGTCGCGTGATTTTATGGGCTCAAGGCTACCATTTTGTTGCGCCGCAGCAAAGCCGGGCTGGCGTTCGTGCCGCCAGTCCCGTGACAGTCTGCCGCTAGCCGCCGCACTTGCCTTCGGCCGCCGGGCGGCCGGCGATCAGCGGGCGCAGGGCCGGCTCCATGGTTTTCAGGATCTGCACCGGCAGGGCCGAGGTGAAATCGTAGGCGGCGGCTTTCGATCCGGGGACGAAGGCGGTGACCACACCGTAAAAACGGTCGCCGATATAGAAGGCGAAGGTGGCGGCGCGATTCATCACCTTGGCGCTGCGCACGCCGCCATCGGCACCGATCACCTTGGCACGGTGGTCACCGGTGCCGGTCTTGCCGCCGAGCAGTAACGGTTTTTCCTCGTTGTCCAGATAGGTGCCCTTGATGCGCCGGGCCGTGCCGCTGTCGACGACGCGCAACAGGGCGCGCCGGGTGACGCGCGCCACCTCGGCCGGCAGGACGCGCTCACCGGCCTTGGGCTGGTAGTCGAGGCGGGTTTCGAAGGGGGTATCGGCGGCGAAGCGCAGTTCGTCGATGCGCACGGTCGGCCGGCGAATGCCGTCATTGACCACGATGCCCATCAGTTCAGCCAGGGCGGCCGGCCGGTCGGCCGAACTGCCGATCGAGGTGGCCAGCGAAGGCACCAGATGTTCGAACGGATAGCCCAGGCGCCGCCATTCCTCGGCGATGCGCTCGAAGGCAGCGACTTCGACGACGATGTCGATGCGCACCTGCTGGGCATGCTTGAAACGCGGGGCGAATAGCCATTTCGAAGCGTCGCGCCGGGCTTCGACACTGGCCGGCACGATGTCCTTCAGCGTCGCCTTAGGTTCATTCTGGAGATGGCGCACCAGCCACAGTTCGAGCGGATGCACGCGGGCCAGGTAGCCCTGGTCGGCGAGGCTGTACTGCCGCGTGGCGTGGGCGTCAAACAGCTTGCGCAGGCTGGCATCGCTGCCGGCCTTGTCGCCAAGTTGCTTGCGCATGAAGGCGGCGAAACTGGCGAAATCGCTCTTCGGTTGCACACTCAGGTAGGCGGCGGCCTGCGGCACGGGGCGGGCAGGCACCGAATCGCTCAGCACTTCCAGCCGGTCTTCCGGCGCCACGTCGCGATATTTGTGCCAGTAGGTGCGCAGGAAACCCAGTCCCTCGCGCTCGGCGAAGCGGTTGAGGAAAGCCTGGCGGGTTTCGTCGTCGTCCTGGTCGCGCAGCCCCCTGGCCGGGGCGTCGGCCGCCTCGTAGGCGTGGTAATGCACCACGTCGCGCATGATGCGGACAAAGGACAGGTTGACCGATTGCTCCAGCGCCTCGGCAACGGTCGGATTCTTGGCATCGTCCTCGTGCTTGAAATTGCCGAAGCGGTGAATGCCGCCTCCCGTGAAGAAGGTGTCGTTCGGGTCGGCCGAATAGCGGCGCTCCATGGCGGCTTCGAGCAATTCTTCGAGGGTCGTTTCCGGCTTGGCGCGCAGCATGTCGATGGCCCAGTTGCTGAGACGGTCGGCCGGGTGGCGCTTCAGCTTGGCCAGTTCGTCGGCGGCCAGGGCGGCGTAGCGCTGGTGCAGGTCGGCGACGACCAGCAGATACGAAACCAGCGTGCGGAATTTGGCGCTGGAACCAAGATCGAGCTTCGTCCCGGCATTGATGTCGAGCGGCTGGTCCAGATTGTCGGCCTGGATGCGCAGCACATTGGCATCCGGCGTCCGTTCGTAGAGCGTCAGGCTGTAATTGACCTGTTGCGGATCGCCCTTGGCCAGCAGGCGGGCTTCCTTGAGGCCGGCGCAGGCCAGGAAGGCCGGATCGGCCAGGCGGTTGAGGATGCGCGTCACGGCCTGCTGGCTGGGGCCGTCGAGGGTGGTATGCACGGTCAGGTCGTAGCGGTCGAGGGCGTAGAGGTTTTCGACGCCGAGCAGTTCGCTCAGGGTGCTGCGAATGTCGTTTACCGCCTTGCGTTCGACGAAGGATACCTCCTCGCCGGGACGGGCCTGGCGGGCCGGGTGGATGGTCGTCCGGAGCGCGGCCTCACGCAGGTCGGCCGGGATTTTCTGATCTTCCGCCAACAGGCGGATATAGCTGTCGGTCAGTGCATTGAGGCGGCCGGTGGTGTCGCCGAGCAGGCCGGACGGGCGGCGCTGGGCGACGAACAGCGACAGTGCCTGCTTGAAGGCCAGGGCGCGTTCGTCCAAATTGGCCGCCGGGTCGGCAAGCAGTTGGTTGACCGTGGCAAAGTCACGGCCATACCAGGCCCACAGGCCGTCGCCCAAGCCGTTGACCTCGCCATAGCCAGGGATGCCGCCCAGCGGCACGGAATTGACGAAGTCGAGGACGATGCGGCGGCGGGCCGGCAGGGTTTCCTCGCCATCCTGGTAGGCGCGCAGGGCAGCGGACATCATCTGGTGGAACTTGTCATCGGTGTCGTGCGTGCGACCGCCCGGGGAATGGCGGAATTTTTCGATCTGCGTCGCCAGCGTGCTGCCGCCGGCCCGCCCGCCGCCCCCCAGATGGGCACGGCGCAAGGCTTCGCCCGCAGCGACCCGGGCCAGGCGCCCCCAGTCGACTGCCGGATTGAGTTTTGGGTGCCGCGGGTCGAGCAGGTCGCGGTTTTCAATGAACAGCAAGGCTTCGACCAGCACCGGCGGGATCGCCTCGAAGCTGGCGTACTGCAGCCGGGGATAGCGGCTGTCGTAGAGCATCTGGTTGTGGCGGTCGAGGATGCTCAGGCCGGCCTGCGATTTTTCGCGATAGATCGGGAAAAAGCCCTGATCGACGATGGCCCGGAAGCCGGCCGACTGCCGGGCCTGCGCGGTGATGCCGAAGCCGGCCGCGGTCAGGCGCGGCAGCAAGCCCCGGAGTTGGGCGTAACCCAGGCGTTGGTCGTAAGGGCCGTTGCTCGGCAGCCAGATTCCCGTATCGGCACCCGGTTCGAGCTGCCAGGTCGATGTCCTGGCCCGCTGGTGAAAATATTCGGCCTGGAAACCGGATTCCTGCAGTTCGATCCAGGCAGCCGTGCCGGCCACACCGGCCAGGGCAAGGAAAGTGAGCGAGAGATAGCGCTTCCAGCGGCTTGGCCGGGGCGGGTCGTTGGGGGTTTTACCGGACATCGTTGGGGGCGGGTTTCTCAGGTTTTTATGTACGCCGGCCTTCAAACGCCTGGCGTTGAAAACCGTTCATGTCTTTCGCATGGTAAATCGGTTTTGTGGCGCCCGCACCATGCCCGACAAAAAGAAAACCCGGCGCGGAGCCGGGCTTCCTGACGGGAGGGCGCTGGTCAGGCCTTCAGGTGAAGGCCGCATTCTTTCGTGTCGGCATTTTCCCACCACCAGCGGCCGGCCCGGATATCCTCGCCCGGCGATATGGCGCGGGTGCAGGGCGCGCAGCCGATGCTCGGGTAGAACTTGTCGTGCAGCGCGTTGTAGGGAACGTTGTTTTGCTTGATGTAGGTCCAGACTTCCTTTTCCGTCCAGTCGGACAGCGGGTTGAATTTTTCCAGGCCGTTGCCTTCGTCGTATTCGCGCCAGGGCAGTCCGGTGCGGGTGGCGGCCTGCTGGGCGCGCAGGCCGGTGATCCAGGCCCGCTTGCCAGCCAGGGCGCGTTTGAGGGGCTCGACCTTGCGGGCGTAGCAGCAGGCCTTGCGCAGCGTGACGGAGTCGTAGAAGGCATTGATGCCGTGTTGGCGGACGTAGCTTTCGACTTCTTCGGGCTGCGGGAAAAAAACCTTCAGTTTCAGGCCGTAATGCTTTTGCACGGCCGCCATCAGGTCATAGGTTTCAAGCGGCAGGCGGCCGGTGTCCAGGCTGAAGATCTCGATCGGCAGCTTGGCCTTGAGGATCAGGTCGGTCAGCACCATGTCCTCGGCGCCGAGGCTGTTGGCGAAAGCGGCGGGTGACCAGTGGGCGGCGATGTCGGCCAGGAGGGCGTTAACGGCACGGGTCTTGGTGGCGACGCTGGCGGTCAGTTCCGGCGTGATGTTGAGCAGGTTCGGCGTCATGAGTCAGGCACGGCGGCGAAATAGTGGTTGCGGTTGGCTGGTCGAGGCTTGATAGTTGTTGCTGAAAACCGAAAAACCTTTCTCGATGGCATAGGCGGCATCCTTGTCATCCCGTAGCGCGTAGGCATCGAAGCCGACGCGGGCAAGGAAGAACAACTGGTCGTGCAGGATGTCGCCGACCGCGCGCAGTTCCCCGGAGTAGCCGTAGCGCTGGCGCAGCAGGCTGGCCGTCGAATAACCCCGGCCATCGACGAATTTGGCGAACTGGATGGCAATGACGGCAAAGCGGCCGACATCGGCGGCCACCGCCTCGACCGGGTCTTCACCCTTGAGCAGCAGGCCGATCCGGCCGCCCCGGGCAAGAATTTCGTCCTTGCGCGCCTGCCAGACGGCCAAGGGGAAAATCACGTCGCCGGCGGGCAGGGCAAGGCTCTCTGCCGTGTCGTTTTCACCGGGTTCCAGCGTCAGCCAGGTGTCGGCGACGATTTGCTTGTTTTTGATCAGCCGGGCCATCAGGCAGCCCTCCTTTCCTTGTTCTTGGCCTGCCCGTGGGCACGGCCTTCGTACACGCGGTTCTTGAACGGGTCGATGCCGATGCGATCGAAGGTGTCCAGAAAACATTCGTCGGCGTGGCGGTTTTCCAGATAGACGCCAATGATTTTCTCGATGACGTCCGGCATTTCGTCGGCCGAAAACGAGGGGCCGATGACCTTGCCCAGCCGTGCGTCGTTGCCCTGGCGGCCGCCGAGTGTTACCTGATAGAACTCGGCATCGTTGCGATCGACGCCGAGAATGCCGATGTGGCCGACATGGTGGTGGCCGCAGGCGTTCATGCAGCCCGAAATGTTGAGTTCGATGTCACCAATGTCGAAGAGGTAATCGAGGTTGTCGAAGCGCTGCTGAATGGCGTTGGCGATGGGAATCGATTTGGCGTTGGCCAGATCGCAAAAGTCCCCGCCCGGGCAGCAGATGATGCTGCTCAGCAGGCCGATGTTCGGTGTTGCCAGGCCGGCCTTGCGGGCCTCCTGCCAGACGGCATGGAGATCGGCTTCCCGCACGTCGGCGAGAATCAGGTTCTGCTCGTGGCTGACCCGCACTTCGCCAAAGCTGTAACGCTCGGCCAGATCGGCGACGATATCCATTTGCTCGGCCGTGATGTCGCCTGGCGCGGCACCGTGGGCTTTCAGCGACAGTGTCACGGCACGGTAGCCAGCGACCTTGTGCCGGTGCGTGTTGCGCTCAACCCACCGGGCGAAAGCCGGGTCGGCGGCCTGTCGGGCAGCGAAGTCGCCGTCCCCGGCTGTCGTATCGTAGGTGGGCGGTGCGAAATGCGCGGCTACCCGGTCGTATTCGGCCTGGGTCAGCGTCGACGGACCGTCTTTCAGATGCTGCCATTCGGCCTCGACCTGTTCGCCGAAAGCCGCGATGCCCAGGGCCTGGACAAGAATCTTGATGCGCGCCTTGTAGGCGTTGTCCCGCCGGCCGAAGCGGTTATAAACGCGGAGAATCGCCTCGCAATAGCTCAGCAGGTGCTGCCACGGCAGGAAGTCGCGGATTACCTGGCCGCGGATCGGCGTCCGGCCCAGACCGCCGCCGACGATGACAGTGAAGCCGATTTCGCCGCCGACCTCCTTCAATTGCAGGCCGATATCGTGGAACCAGGTCACGGCGCGGTCGTCGCGGCTGCCTGAAATGGCCATTTTGAACTTGCGGGGCAAGAAATAGAATTCCGGATGGAAAGTGCTCCACTGGCGAACGATCTCGGCCAGCGGGCGCGGGTCGATGATCTCGTCGGGAGCCACGCCGGCAAACGCATCGGTCGTGATGTTGCGGATATCGTTGCCCGAGGTCTGAATCGAGTGCATCTCGACCTCGGCCAGTTCGGCCATGATGTCGGGGCAATCCTCGATCTTCGGCCAGTTGAACTGCAGGTTGTGGCGGGTCGTGAAATGGCCGTAGCCGCGGTCGTAAGTCCGGGCGATATGGGCCAGTCGCCGCAACTGCGTCGAATTCAGCATGCCGTAGGGAACGGCGATCCGGTACATCGGCGCATGGCGCTGGATGTAGAGGCCGTTCTGCAGGCGCAGCGGGCGAAACTCGTCGTCGCTCAATTCGCCGGCTTTCCAGCGGCGAACCTGATCGCGGAACTGGGCGACCCGCTCGGCGAGCAACTGGCGGTCGATGGCATCGTATTGGTACATGGCGTTCTCGTGGGGGGAATCAGGCAAAAACCAGCTTGCTGCCGATCAGGGCCAGCATGGAGGCCAAGAGGCGGCGCAGGATGTGTTCCGGCACCTTGGCGGAGAGGTGACTGCCGAGCCAGATGCCGGGCAGCGAGCCGACCAGCAGGGCGCCGAGCAGGGCCCAGTCGACACCGCCGAGCAGCCAGTGGCCAAGGCCGGCGACCAGCGTCAACGGTACGGCGTGAGCGACATCCGAGCCGACAATCCGGACTGGCGAGAGTTTGGGATAGAGGAAAAACAGCGCCGCGACACCCAGGGCGCCCGCGCCAACCGAGGAGATGGTGACCAGTACGCCGAGCAGGGCGCCGACGGCGATGGTGATCCTGGGCAGGCAGCACTGGCGCAGCGCCGAATGTTCGTGTTGGCCGGCGTATTCGCGCAGCTTGCGGCCGAACAGGATGGCGATGGCGGTGAGCAACAGCGCGAACCCCAGGCCATGCGAAATGATGGCGCCGATGGCATGACTGCCTTTGGGCAGTTGCGACAGCACCCAGATGGTGATCGCGGCGGCCGGGATGCTGCCCAGCGCCAGGCGACCGGTGATCGACCAGTCGATATGCCCCTTGCGGCCGTGGGCAACGGTGCCACCGGCCTTGGTCAGCGCTGCGTAGAGCAGGTCGGTTCCGACGGCCGTGGCCGGATGGACGCCGAACAGCAGGACGAGCAGCGGCGTCATCAATGAACCGCCGCCGACGCCGGTCAGACCGACGATGGTGCCCACGGCAAAACCGGAAAGGGTATAGAGGTAGTCCATGGGGGCGCATCCTAGCAGCGCCCATTTGAATCAAAAAGAATATTGAGTTAGATTGGTATAACTACCGGTTATTAATTATGCGTTGCCAGTCGCCCGCGTATTCCGCCCACAACGCATGACCGACCATCGAGAACTTACCCGTGCTTTCCTCATGAAACTGCAGCAACTCCGTTACATCGTCGAAATCCAGCGCCAGGGACTGAATGTTTCCGAAGCGGCCGAAACCCTTTTTACCTCGCAACCCGGCATTTCCAAGCAGGTCAAGCTGCTTGAGGACGAACTCGGCATCGCCATTTTCGAGCGCAGCGGCAAGCGTTTCACTGGCGTCACCGAGCCGGGCAAGGTCGTGCTGGGCATTGCCGAGCGCATCCTGCGCGAGGCGGAAAACCTGAAGCGGGCAAGCGCTGAATTCGCCTCCGGCGATACCGGCCGGCTGGTGCTGGCGGCTACCCATACCCAGGCGCGCTATGCGCTGCCGCTGGTCGTGCGCGATTTCGTCGCCCGGCATCCCGCGGTCAAGCTGGAAATGCACCAGGGCAGCCCGACCCAGATCGCCGAATGGGTGGTCAACGGTGAGGCCGACATCGGCATCGCCACCGAGGCGATCGACCAGTACCCGCAACTGATCACCCTGCCGGTTCGGCAGTGGACGCACTGCGTGATCGTGCCGGACGGACACCCCCTGCTCGCGGTCCAGCCGCTGTCGCTGAACGAACTGGCCAAATGGCCGCTGATTACCTATGACACCGCCTTCACCGGGCGCTCGCGCATCAACCGGGCCTTCGAACGGGTCGGCGTGCAACCCAATATCGCACTGACCGCCCTCGACGCCGATGTGATCAAGACCTATGTCAGCCTCGGTCTGGGCCTTGGCATCATTTCGGCGCTGGCGGTCGATCCGCAGCGCGACACCGGGCTGGTCGCAATCGACGCCGGCCATCTTTTCGAGTCGAACACGACGCGCCTTGCCGTTCGGCGAGGCACCTACCTGCGTCGCTACGATTACGACCTGATTGCCCTGTTCGCCCCGCATCTCTCGAAACGGGTGGTCGAGATGGCGATGCAGGGCGGGGGTGAGGAATATCAGCTATAACTTTTGTGCTATTTTTTTGGGGGTCATGTGCGGCTATTATTGCTTTTGACATTTTAAACAGGTGTCATGGATTTGCCCTGCCAACCGCTTGTCTGACGAGTCGCACACATGAATCCCGCCCCTGAAGAAAAACTGTTGCTCGGTATGTTGAACGGGGTGGATATTCCCCCTTGCCCGGCCATTCTGGTCCAACTCGATGCCGAATTGCGCAAGGCGGATTGTGATCAGCGCGAGGTTGCCCGCCTGATTACCCAGGATGTCGCCTTGTCCGGCCATGTCATGCTGATCGCCAATTCCCCGGCCTTTTCCAGCGGCAAACGACTCGACTCTGTGATGCAGGCGATCCAGGTCCTTGGTCTGCAAAGCGTCTTCAACCTGATTGTCGGTCATCTCCTGCGGGTGGCGCTGACCGGCGCCCAGGACGTCTCGATGGAGCGCTTCTGGGAGAGCTCGGCCCAGACGGCGCGTATCTCGGCCGAACTGGCCCGGCGCCTGCGCTGCGTGCGGCCGGATGTGGCGTACACCTTCGGCCTCTTCCACGATTGCGGCATTCCGCTGCTCATGAAACGTTTTCCGCAGACCAAGGAAGCCCTGGCCCAAGCCAACCAGGCCGATGACCGGCTCTTCACCGATGTCGAGGATAGCGTGCTCGGTACCAACCATGCCGTTGTCGGCTACTTTCTGGCCCGTCGCTGGCAGCTGCCCGATTTCATTGCCGAAGGCGTGCTCTACCACCACGATTACAGCGTGCTGAGCAAGCCGGGGCTGATCTCGGAAACAGCGCGTGCCCTGATCGGCCTTTGTGTCCTGGCCGAACACGTCATCCGCCTGCATGGCCGGCGGGAGGGCGAGCAGGAGTGGGCCAAGGCGGCTCCGGCCACCTGCGCTTACCTGAATCTTTCGCTGGGGGCGATCGATGATCTGATCGACGACCTCCGGGACTGGCTCGACTGACCTGCCCGGCAGCGTTACGGGCGAACACGGGGGGCCGTGTCGCGCAGGATCAGGGTCGGCGAGGAAAACGGCGCCAGCCGTTCGAGGAAATCGAGCAGTTCGAGCACCGGTGAATTGCGGAAGAACGCCGCGCTCGGCGTTTCCAGCCAGATCCGGTCGGCATGGGCGTGCAGTTCGTGCGGCTGGTCGCCCACGCCGTCGCCATCGAGGTCGAAGCCGGCGTAGTTGTCCCAGTGGTTGCCCCACCAGACGTCGTTTTCCGGATTGCCATCGCCAACGGCGGTGACCGGCCAGAGATTGCTCCGGAAGGTGTTGTTGATCGCGATGTGGCCGCCCTTGGCGCCGTAGAAATAGATGCCGGTGATGTTGTGGGCGATGAGGTTGTCGATGAGCACGATGCGGTTGAGCGGGTTCATCGGCGAATCGGCCATGATGCCGTGGGCGCAATGGATGATTTGGTTGCCGAGGACGAGCGCGGCCGAGGTTTCCTTGAGGGCTACGCCGGCGCCCGAGGCGTCCATGGCGTGCAGGATCTGGTTGTGGCGGATGATCAGCCCCTCCGAATTGAGGGCGATGACACCGGTCGAATTTTTTTCCAGCCGGTTGTGTTCGACGATGCTGCGGTGCGAGAACAAAAAATTGAAGGCGCGCCGGCTGTCGCGGATCAGATTGCCGGCAAAACGGTTGCGCGGCGAGTGGGTCACCGTGATATCGCGAATCTGCCCGATGTCGTTCTGCTCGAACCGGTTGCCGCTGCTGTACCACAGGCGGATGCCATCCCCCCGGTCGGCTGAATCGGCCGGCCGCGAGCGGATGCGGTTGTGGCGTATCACGCTGTCGTTCGTCTTGTGCAGCGAGATGCCGAACAGCACGTTTTCCAGTACGTTGTGTTCGATCAGCAGCCCCTTGCCCTCGCCCATCAGGCCGCCGTCCAGCTTGTCATGGGAATCGCCGCTGTTGCGCAGGGTCAGGCCGCGTACCGTGACGTTGTCGGCCTTGATGGTGAGCACCGTCCCCCGGCCGCCGGCATCGACGATGGCCTTGCCATTGCCTTCGAGGGTCAGCGGCTTGTCGATGATCGCCGGGCCGCGATAGACCCCGGGCGGCAGGCGCAGTACGCCCCCCGCCGGGGCCGTATCGAGCCAGGCTTGCAGGGACTGCTCGGCAAAGGCCGGCAGGGCGAGCAGGAGGAGCACAGGGAAACGCAGCAGGGGACGCATGGCATGGCGATTTAGCCATGCCGGCCGCGGATTTGCCGCGACCTGAATCAAGTTTTGAGCCGGGGAGGGGAATGGCGTGCGATGGTCATTCCCAGTATTCGGTCATTTCGCTGGCCCAGGCCGTGGCGGCCAGCAAGGCACGATTGACGGTTTCGGCATCGAGACCGGCCTGGCGGGCGGCCCCGGCCAGCCGGTTCTGCTCAGCCGATTCGCTTGCTTCGGCAAGCGAGAGCAGCGCGGCGTAGGGGCCCTGGCGGTCGAGCAGGGCCTCCCGAATGGTGTCTGCTACCGGCATGGCTTGCAGGATGTCGGCCAGGGGGCGGCGTAGCAGCCGATCGAGGCAGGAGAAAATGCCGGTCAGAAAAAGCGGGTCATGGTGCCCGCCGGGCAGGCTCTGCGCTCCCAGTAATTCCATCAGGCGGCCGCGGGTCAGCGCGTTTTCGATCAGCAGCCAGTCGCTCAACTGCGGCTCGCGGACCGAAAAGAGCAGCACGGCAAGCCAGCGGGCCAGTTTCTGGCGGCCGAGGATGGTCACCGCCTGTTCCAGCGAGTCAATGCGGCGGGTGAGCGCCAGGGCGGGCGAATTCAGATAGCGCAGGATGCGGAAACTGAGTACCGGGTCGAGGCGCATCGCCTTGGCCAGTTCCGCCGTGTCGGCATCGCCCTGCACCAGGTGCAGCAGGTTGAGCAGTTGGGTCTTGTGCGGATCGCCGGCCGGCGGACTGCTGGCGATTGCAGTGTCGTTGGCGAAGCGGCCATGGCAGTAGTCGAAATGCCATTGCAGGCATAGTTGATGTTCATCCAGGGTGTCGATGTTGCAGGCCAGCAGCCGGAGCGGCTCGCCCTGGACGCCGGCCCGCACGGCGGACGAGAAATCGCGCACCGAGTTGGGCTCGCTGGCGGCGATGTCGATGGCGGCATAATCAACTTGCTGGATGACCCTGGCGTAGGCCGGGTTCCTTGGCTGGCGGAAGACGCCGAAGCGGTATTCGCGCTCCCGCAGGCGGGCCATGGCATCGCCGATGCTGCCGGCCTCGGCATCGGGCGCCAGGTGCAGGAGAAGGACGATCTGGCCGCCCGGCAGGCGGTCGAGTTCCGGGGCCTCGAGGCTGGTCGAACGGATCGGCACGAAGGCCAGGCTTTGCTGCCAGGTGGCGCGGCTGGCCGCCAGTGCTTCGAGCAGGAGACGGTCGGGGTCCGCCTCGGTGGGCGAGTCCGGCAGCCGGAAGAAATGCCCGGCGATCCGTCCGTTACGTCCGAAAACCGGCTCCTGCCCCAGGAAGGGAAGGGATCGGCTGCGGGCGGCGGGGGCGTTGCCGGTGTCGTCATTCACCGCTTTGCCGAACAGATTTTTCAGGCCATTGAACATGAGGCGATCCCCAAAAACAAAATGCCCACCATCGGTGGGCATTTCCCGGCCCCCGAGGAGCCATTTTCGCATGCGGGATTCGACTTTAGTCGACCTTGGCCTTGCTGCGCAATTCCTTGACCAGCGTTTCGATCTGCTGCTGGCTGGCCCGCTGCTGCAGCTGCGGCTTGACCTGGTCGAACGGCGGCGGGTTGGATGGACGGGAGTCATCGAGCTGGATGACGTGGTAGCCGAAGTCCGATTGCACCGGCGCCTTGGTGTATTCACCCTTCTTCAGCTTGGTCAGCGCTTCGCCGAACGGCTTGACGTAGGCGGCCGGCGAGCTCCAGCCTAGTTCGCCACCCTTGTCCTTGGAGCCGGGGTCTTTCGACTGCTTGGCCAGTTCGGAGAACTTTTCGCCTTTCTCCAGCTTGGCGATGATGGCCTTGGCTTCCTCTTCCTTCTCGACCAGGATGTGGCGGGCCTTGTATTCGGTGCTGCCCAGGTTGTTCTTGATCACGTCGTACTCGGCCTTCAGCTGCGCTTCGCTGATCGGGTGCGCCTTGACGTGTTCGGACAGGAAGGCGCGGATCAGCACGGCCTGCTTGGCCAGCTCGATCTGACCCTGGATGTTCGGGTTCTTGTCGAGGCCCTTTTTCTTGGCTTCCTGGGCGAGAATCTCGCGGCGAACCAGCTCTTCCTTGACGGCAGCCTGCAGTTCCGGCGAATCCGGCGCGCCCTGGGCCTTCTGCTCGGCGAGGAAGGCGTTATAGACGGTTTGCGAAATGGGCTGGCCGTTCACGGTGGCGAAGGCCTTGCCCTTTTCGGCAGCGCAGGCCGGGGCGGCGATGATGGCGCCAGCGACGAGCAGGGCGGCCAGGCGGGAGAGCTTGTGCATGTATCTATCCTTGGTTGGAGAACAACGCGAAAAATTATACTGCGCCGGGGACGGTGGCGCAGATGCTGAGTGCATGGATCGGGCCGCGCATCAGGTCACCCGCCGCATCATAAATCAGGCGATGGCGGGCGACGGTATTTTTTCCGGCGAATGCGGCGGCGGCAATGTCGACATGATAATGGCCGCCGCCCCGGGCGCCGGCATGGCCGGCGTGCAGGTGCGAATCGTCGCGGATGACCAGTGTTGCCGGCTGCAGAGCGGCGCTCAGGCGCTCGCGCAGCGTTTCGACGATTTCGGCGCTCACGCCGGCAGGGCCTTCTTGAACGGTTTGACGACGACCTTTTCGTAAACGCCGGCAGCGATGTACGGGTCGGCATTGGCCCAGGCGCGGGCGGCTTCCAGCGACGGGAATTCGGCGATGATCAGGCTGCCCGAGAAGCCGGCCGGGCCAGGATCGGGCGAGTCGATGGCCGGGCAGGGGCCGGCGATGATCAGGCGGCCTTCGGCCTGCAGGGCCTGCAGGCGTGCCAGGTGGGCGGGGCGGGCCGCGTTGAGCAGTTGGGTCTTGTGCGGATCGCCGGCCGGCGGACTG
>OFCW01000252.1_pt1 | contig 17492 bp, 15 predicted proteins | sample 1520951 | NCBI WGS metagenome assembly OFCW01 (sample SAMEA4349680, study PRJEB24078) | microbial mat metagenome | biome: Terrestrial Biome; feature: Habitat; material: Microbial Mat | place: India | collected 2012-06-12 | depth 10 m | reverse complement strand
TACTTTCTTTGGCAAGACAAAGAAAGTGAGTCGCCCCCGGCAGGGGGTGAAACAACGGATGCACCACAAACAAAAAAATCCCCCAGAGCCAACACCCCAGGGGACCTCCATACACAGCAATCAGCACCAGCCAATCAGGACACAGTCGCCGCCCCATGCACATGCTTGCCGGCCGGCTTGACCACCGCCAGCGTGGCAATCAACCCACACAGCGCAGCGAACGACACCCACACGCCCGGCATCGCCTTGTTGCCGGTAGCGTGGATGAGCCACGTGGCAATCGCCGGCGTGAAGCCGCCAAAGATGGCGGTGGCGAGGCTGTATGCCAGCGAGAAGCCCGTGGTCCGCACGGCCGGCGGCATGATCTCGGTGAGGGTGACGACCATTGCCCCGTTGTAGCTGCCATACAGGAACGACAGCCAAAGCTCCACCGCCAGCAGTCGCGCGAACGACGGTGCGCCCACCAGCCACACCATGGCCGGATAGGCCGTCAGCAGCATCAGCACCGTAAAGAGGATCAGCAGCGGACGGCGGCCGACGCGGTCGGACACCGCGCCCATCACCGGCAGCCAGAACAGGTTCGATGCGCCCACGCACAGCGTGACGATCAGGCTGTCCATGTCGGACAGGTGCAGCACGCTCTTGCCGAAGGTCGGCGTGTACGCGGTGATCAGGTAGAACGACACGGTGGTCATCACGACCAGCAGCGTGCCTGCACCCACCAGGCGCCAGTTCTCGACCATCGAGCGGAAGACCTCCGCCATGTCGGGGCGGTGCTTGCGCTTCTCGAATTCTTCCGTCTCGCGCAGCGAGCGGCGGATGATGAACAGGAACGGCACGATCAGGCAGCCGACCACGAACGGGATGCGCCAGCCCCATGCGCTCACTTCAGTCGGCGGCATCGCCAGCGAGAGCAGCACGCCCAGCAGCGCGGCAAACATCACGGCCACCTGCTGGCTGCCTGACTGCCAGCTCACGAAGAAGCCCTTGCGGCCCGGCGTCGCGATTTCGGCCAGGTAGACCGACACGCCGCCCAGCTCCACGCCCGCCGAGAAGCCTTGCAGCAGGCGTCCGATCAGCACGAGCAGCGGCGCGGCCAGCCCGATGCTGGCGTAGCTGGGCACCGCCGCGATCAGCAGCGTGCCGCATGCCATCAGCGCGAGCGTGAGGATCAGCCCCGCGCGGCGGCCGTGGCGGTCGATGTACGCGCCGAGGAAGATCGCGCCCAGCGGGCGCATCAGGAAGCCCGCGCCAAACGTCACCAGCGAGAGCATCAGCGAGAGGAACTCGTTGCCGGCCGGGAAGAAGGTGTCGGCAATGGCCTTGGCGTAATAGCCGTAGACCATGAAGTCGTACATCTCCAGGAAGTTGCCGCTGACCACCCGGAAGATGGCGCGGGCCTTGGATTCATTGGGGTTGTGGGTATGCATGATGTGTCTCACTCAACAGCTTGGGTACAACGTGCGGACGAGCCGGACAGGGCTGCCCGGATCGCCTCGTAGAACGTGGTGATGTGGTACGGCGTGCTCGACGGCATGTCGGCGCGCAGGCGCTGGCCCGTGGCGTCGATCACCTCGTTCCAGCCGTGCGCGTGCAGGAAGCGCGCCGACCACGCCGGCAGCATCTGCGCGAGCATCGCACCGTGCGTCCCGGTGCACAGCGCCAGCGCGCGGCCGTACTCGGTTTGCGCCCAGATGCGCTGGCTCGCGTCGCGCGGCGTGCCGTCCAGGTTGAGCGCCAGGCAGACGCCATGGGTGTCGGCATCCACGCCCAGGCGGCAGGCGCTGTCGACGGCGCGGGCCAGCGTCTCGGCCAGCCGGCGCCCGGCGTCGGCGCGCGAGAACACCTCGGCATGCGCGCGCACGAGGTAGAACCATTCGAACTGGTGGCCGGGCTCGATGCGGTTGTCGGTGTTCGGCGCGTCGATCGGCAACTCGGTGATGCTGCCGGTGTGCGTGTCGATGAAGCGCGCGAGGATGCCTTCTGCCAGGGCGTGCACGCGGGCTTCGGCCCAGGCGGGCGCCTCGCGCAGCGCGGCGGCGGCCAGGTACGCCTCGGTCAGGTGCATCACGGGGTTCTGCGCGACGCCTGACACGGTCTGGCTGAAGGTGGCGTCCATTGCTGCCACGGGTAGCGGCGTCGTGCCCACGTGCGCGAAGCGATGTGTGATCACGTCGTGCGCGTCGCGCATGAGCGCGGCGGCACGCGGGTCGTCGCTCACGGCCAGCCAGTGGGCCGCCGCAAACAGGACGAACGCGTGCGTGTACAGATCCTTCGTGGTGTCTTGGGGCGCCAGCGCGCTGTCGATCGCGAACACCCACCCGCCGTGGAGGGTGTCGCGAAACCGTGTGTCGAGTGCGTGGCACAGAGCGGCGGCGCGTTCGGCGCAGACATCGCGGTGCCGGGCGGAAAGCTGCGTCGCGCGGGCGAACGTGTACAGCTGCCGCGCACACGCCATCGCCCGGTAGCGCGAGGCAGAGGCAGGCACCAGCGCATCGCTGCCCTGGACGAGCGCTTCATAGCAAAGGCCGGCCTGTGCATTCCAGCCGGGGCCGAGCCACATGGGCAGCAGGACGTCGTCGTAGTACCGGTCGAAGGACTCCAGGGCAGCCGCAAGCGCGGCGGACGGCTCGGCCGGATCGGGCTGGGCGGGCGAGGAGGGCGTTGGAAACATGTGCGCCGTGATGATCGTGGCGCCGGGCCTCAGCGGTGCGTGCCTCGGCCGGCGGGAGCGGGAGTCAGTTCACCATAGGCGACGCACGGGCGTTCCACGTGTGAACGGACTCGGGATTGTGCTCCAACTGGCCGTGCGATGCCACGCCGATCTGTCCGAAACGTGCCATTCCCGGCCATGCCGCAGGGTTGTGGGGCCAATGAAAGGTTCGACCGGGAGACTGGCCGGGCGCGGTGTGCGAAGATGAGTGACCCCTGGCTCCGCTGTCTTCCATGCATCGTCGCGACCTGCTCAAGCAGTTGGCCGCCGGGCTCCTGGCCCTGGCACCTGGAATGTCCCGCAGCGCCCCCGGCGCGTCGGAACCGTTTGACGAAGCCCGCCTCCTGGCGCGCGCCCGGGCCTTGGCGGCCCGGCCATACCGGCCGCGCGGCACACAGCTTCCGCCCGCCGTCGCCGCGCTCGATTGGGACGCATATCAGTCGATCGGCTATCGCCCGGATCATGCGTTGTGGGCCGCGCAGCAGTTGCCGTTCGAGGCGAGGTTCTTCCACCTGGGCCTGTTCTTCAAGTCGCCCGTGCGCCTGTATGAAGTCGTGGACGGCCGGGCGCACCCCATCGCCTACGACGCGGCGATGTTCGACTACGGCAAAAGCGGCCTCGACCACGCATCGCTGCCCGCCGATCTCGGTTTTGCGGGGTTCCGGCTGACCACCCGCGCGGACCCGACGCGCGACGTGGCGGCGTTCCTGGGGGCGAGCTACTTCCGCGCGGTGGGCGGGCAGTGGCAATACGGCATGTCGGCGCGGGGGCTGGCGATCGACACCGGCTTGCCGCGCGCCGAGGAGTTTCCGGACTTCACCGAATTCTGGCTGGTACGCCCAGCGCCCGATGCCGACGTCGTGCGGGTCTATGCGCTGCTTGATTCGCCCAGCGTGGCCGGCGCCTACCGCTTCGACATCCGCCCCGGCGACACGCTCGTCATGGATGTCGGCGCCACGCTGTTCGTGCGCAAGCCGATCGAGCGGCTCGGCATTGCGCCGCTCACCAGCATGTTCCTCTACGGCGAAAACGACCGCACCGACCGCGCAGGCGATCGCCACAGCGCGGCGCGACGCTGGCGCGCGTCGGACTGGCGCCCGGAGATCCATGATTCCGACGGCCTGGCCATCTGGCGCGGTTCGGGCGAGTGGGTCTGGCGCCCCTTGGCCAATCCGCCCATGCTGCGCAGCCAGCGCTTTGCCGACGACAGCCCGCGCGGCTTCGGCCTGCTGCAGCGCGACCGCAATCCCGATCATTACCAGGATGACGGCGTCTTCTACGAGAAGCGCCCAAGCGTGTGGGTCGAGCCCACGCATGGCTGGGGCGAGGGCGCGGTCGAACTGGTGGAGCTGTCGGCCAACGATGAAACCTTCGACAACATCGTCGCGTTCTGGCGGCCGGCCGTGGCCCCGCATGCCGGGCAGGAACTGGCGTTCGGTTATCGGCTGACGTGGGGCGCGCAGCCCGCGGCGGCCTCGCCACTGGCGCGTGTGGTCGCGACGCGCACGGGCATTGGCGGCGTGGTGGGGCAGCCGCGCAAGTACTTCTCGTGGCGGTTTGTCGTGGACTTTGCCGGCGGTGAGCTGTCGCGGCTGGGGCGCAGCACGGCGGGATCGACTGTGGAGCCCGTCATCCGCGCCTCGCGCGGGCGGGTGGAGATTGCGTCGGCGCGGCCGCTGGCGAGCATCGATGGCGTTCGGGCGATGTTCGATGTGGTGCCGGATGCGAGCAATGCGCCGATTGAGTTGTCGCTGACGTTGCAGTCGGGGGAGCGGTTGCTGTCTGAGACTTGGGCGTATCAGTGGACGCCGCCGGTGGATCGAGGCGTGTGAGCGTCGTTTCTTGGGGCGTCGGCTTTTATGGCTGGTGCCGGTCTATCCCTTGTTTCACCCCCTGCCGGGGGCGACTCACTTTCTTTGTCTTGCCAAAGAAAGTAAGCAAAGAAAGGCGCGCCCGAGATGGCGACCCACTCCTTGAATTTATGTCGCAGGGAGGGGAAGGGAAAAACTCGCTTCGCTCAGACAGTTTCCCTTCCTTTTTCCTCCCTGCAACAGAAATTCAAGGCGCCATCTAGGGCATCAACGGCCAGACCGTCGCTGCCTTTGGTCAGTTGGTTAGTCGCGGGGCGGTATCTTGCCGAACTTCTTTGCCATTTCTGCCCAGCCTTCGGGGCCCAGCTTTTCCATCGTCGCGATATTGCGTCCGTAGATATCCGCTGCGTCGGGGACGGCCGCGGCGGCGCGGGCGATGCTGTCTTCGCGCAGCAGATGCAGGATGGGGGCCGGCGCGCGGTTGGTGGCGTTGGCGATGTCGTCCGGTGCGGCGTCGGCGAAGACGAAATCGGGATGGAAGCTGGCCAGTTGCAGTTCGCCTTCGTAGCCGGCCTTGGCGAGCAGGGTTTCGGCGCGCTCGGTGAGGGTGTGGAAGTCCAGGAAATCCGCCAGCGCGGGGACGATGAGCAGCGTGGTGTCGATCTGTGCGGCGGGGGTGGTGCGCAGCAGCTCGGCTTCGGCGCGCAGGTGGTCGAGCACGTCGCCGTCCAAGGTGGCGCGGCTCACGACGTAGCGGACCTGCTGCTTGACGTGCACGGCCTTGGCGAAGGGGCAGAGGTTCAGGCCGATGACGGCGTCTTCGAGCCAGCGCTGTACGCGGGCAACGTGGTCGGCAGCAACACCGGCGTCCAGCGGCAGGGCGTCCGCGGGTGGGTCGAGCAGGGTGAAATCAGACGTGGGTTCAGGCACGGTGCGGCGGTGGCAGGAATGTCAGCGCGCAGTGTAGTCGATGGCCGGGAGCGCTTCTTGCGGCACTGAGGGTGTTGTGTATTGCAACACCCGGCGCGTGCGCTTTGAAGCGCGTCGAGACCGCTTCCGGTGTGCCTTACGCGCCACCGATGCGGTCAGACCTTCCCATGACCGTGTAAAAAGAAGGAGCCCAACCATGATGGAACTGCGCCCGACCAAGACCACACTGAAAACCGCGCTTGCCATGGCGGCCGCCCTGGCTGCGTCGGCGGCTTTCGCCCAGATGACGCCGGCACCGCAGACTTCCCCGCAGACGACCGGCACCGTGCAGACCGCGCCGGGCGGCCAGGGTCCGGCCACGTCCTCACCCGACCCGCTGGTGCAGAAGCGCATCGAGGACAAGGCCGCGAATGACGAATACAAGGCGCGCAAGGCCGACGCCAAGGCCGCCTACAAGGAAGAAAAGAAGGCCGCCAAGGCCAACCGCAAGGCCCAGCGGAAGGAGGCCCGCGCCGAGCGCAAGGAAGCCATGAAGGAGCAGGGCGGCCCTGCCCAGACGCCGAACAGCGAAGGCAAGTAAGCCGCTCGCGGCACCATGAAGAAAGGCGACCCTCGGGCCGCCTTTTTTTTCTTGCGTGGCACGTCGACGTCGGCGTCAGTGGCTGCGCGTGGTCGGCAAGCGGACCTGGGCGACGGCCATTTCCCATTGGGCGATGCGGTGCGCGGCCTCGTCGCGGCTGATGACGGGGTGGAACGTGCGGGAGGCGCGCCATTGCTGCGCGACTTCCGCTTCATCGCGATAGAAGCCCGTGGCGATGCCGGCCAGGTAGGCCGCGCCGAGCGCCGTGGTCTCGATGATCTCCGGACGCACGACCGGAATGCCGAGCAGGTCAGCCTGGAACTGCAGCAGCAGGTTGTTGGCCGAGGCGCCGCCGTCCACGCGCAATTCCGAGATGGTGGAGACGGCGTCGCGCGTCATGGCCTGCAACAGCGCGGTGCTCTGGAAGGCAATCGACTCCAGTGCGGCTCGGGCGATGTGGCCGATCGTCGTGCCGCGTGACAGGCCAACGATGGCGCCCTGCGCGGTGGGATCCCAGTACGGCGCACCCAGCCCCGTGAACGACGGCACGAACACCACGCCGCCCGAATCCGGCACCGAGGCGGCCAGGCCTTCGACGTCTGCCGAACGCTGGATGGCGCGCAGGCCGTCGCGCAGCCACTGCACGACCGCACCGCCCACGAAGACGCTCCCTTCGAGCGCGTAGCTGCGCGTCGTGCCGCTCTGGCAGGCGGCCGTGCTGATGAGGCCGTTGTGCGATTGGACCGCCTTGTCGCCGGTGTTGAGCAGCATGAAGCAGCCGGTGCCGTAGGTGTTCTTGGCCATGCCGGGCTTGAAGCAAGCCTGACCGAACAACGCAGATTGCTGGTCGCCGGCAATGCCGCCAATGGTGAGCGAGGCGCCGAGCCAGTCGGCATCGGTCTGCCCAAATTGATACGCGGACGGATGCACCTCGGGCAACAGGCTCGGGTGAATGTCGAGCGCGCGCATCAGGTCCGCATCCCATTCGCCGGTGTGGATGTTCCACAGCATCGTGCGGGACGCGTTGGATACGTCGGTCACATGCAGGCGGCCGCGTGTGAGCTGCCAGACGAGCCAGCTGTCGATGGTGCCGAAGGCGAGTTCGCCACGCGCGGCGCGCTCGCGGGCGCCATCCACGTGGTCGAGAATCCAGCGCAGCTTGGTGGCCGAAAAATACGGGTCGATGATCAGGCCGGTGCGCTTGCGTACCTCGTCTTCCAGGCCCTCGGCGCGCAGGCGCTCGCAGATGGCTTCGGTGCGGCGGTCCTGCCAGACGATGGCGTTGAAGATCGGTTTGCCCGTGGCGCGTTCCCACACCATGGTGGTTTCGCGCTGGTTGGTGATGCCGAGCGCGGCCATGTCGGCGGCGGAGAGCTTGGCTTGTTCGAGTGCGGCGCGGCAGGTGGCGAGCTGGCTGTTCCAGATGTCGAACGGGTCATGCTCGACCCAGCCGGGCTGCGGGAAATGCTGCGGAAACTCCTGCTGGGCACTGGCGACGATCTGGCCGGCGCGGTTGAAGACGATGGCGCGTGAGCTGGATGTGCCCTGGTCGAGCGCGAGGAGGTATTCCATAAGGCAGATTCAGGTGACCGCCGGGCCGGAGTGAACCTGTCCGGCGGTGGGTAAAACGGAAGCAGGCATGGTAGCCCGCCGGCCGATGGTTGGTCGACCGGCGGGCATGCGAATTAACGCACCTTGCCGGCCTTCCAGGCTGCGAGCAGCTTGTCGTAGGCCACCGTCTCACCCTTCGGACGCTCGTTGTCGAGCTTCTTCCACGGGGCGTGTTCGGTCGACAGCCACTTGTTCGGATCGCCCTCCGGGTTCAGCTTGGGCGCGCAGTTCTTCATGCCGGCGCGCTGCAGGCGGGACATCACCTGGTCCATTTCCTTGGCGAGGTTGTCCATCGCCGCCTGCGGCGTCTTCTCGCCCGTGACGGCCGTGGCGACGTTCTTCCACCACAGCTGTGCCAGCTTCGGATAGTCGGGCACGTTGTTGCCGGTCGGCGTCCAGGCCACGCGGGCCGGGCTGCGGTAGAACTCGATCAGGCCGCCGTACTTGGCCGCGTTCTTGGTGAAGTAGTCGCTGTGGATATCGGAGTCACGAATGAACGTGAGGCCGGTGATGGACTTCTTGAGCGACACGGTCTTCGACGTGACGAACTGCGCGTACAGCCACGCGGCCGCGCGGCGCTCGAACGGGGTGGACTTGAAGAACGTCCACGAGCCGACGTCCTGGTAGCCGTTCTGCATGCCGTCCTTCCAGTACGGGCCGTGCGGCGACGGGGCCATGCGCCACTTCGGCGAGCCGTCGGCGTTCACGACCGGGCCCGGCTTGGTCATCGGCGCTGTGAAGGCGCTGTACCAGAACACCTGCTGGGCGATGTGGCCTTGTGCGGGCACCGGGCCGGCTTCGTTGAAGGTCATGCCGGTCGCCTCGGGCGGGGCGTACTTCTTCATCCAGTCGATGTACTTGGTGAGGGCGTACACGGCGGCCGGGCTGTTGGTGGCGCCGCCGCGCGAGACCGATGCGCCCACCGGCGTGCACTTGTCCTTCTCGTCGACGCGGATGCCCCACTCGTCGACCGGCAGGCCGTTCGGGATGCCCTTGTCGGCGGAGCCGGCCATCGACAGCCAGGCGTCGGTGAAGCGCCAGCCAAGCGACGGATCCTTCTTGCCGTAATCCATGTGGCCGTAGACGCGCTTGCCGTCCAGCTCCTTCACGTCGTTGGTGAAGAAGTTGGCGATGTCTTCATAGGCCGTCCAGTTGACGGGCACGCCCAGGTCGTAGCCGTACTTGGCCTTGAACTTGTCCTGCAGGTCCTTGCGGGCGAACCAGTCGGCGCGGAACCAGTACAGGTTGGCGAACTGCTGGTCAGGCAACTGGTACAGCTTGCCGTCCGGCGCGGTGGTGAAGCTCGTGCCGATGAAGTCCTTCAGGTCCAGGCCTGGGTTGGTGAATTCCTTGCCTTCGCCGGCCATGAAATCGGTCAGCGGCATGATCACGCCGTAGCGGTAGTGCGTGCCGATCAGGTCGGAGTCGGAGATCCAGCCGTCGTAGATGCTCTTGCCGGATTGCATCGAGGTCTGCAGTTTTTCGACGACATCGCCTTCCTGCATGATGTCGTGCTTGACCTTGATGCCGGTGATCTCTTCGAAGGCCTTGGCCAGCGTCTTCGATTCGTAGGCGTGCGTGTCGAGCGTTTCCGACACGACGTGGATCTCGGTGACGCCCTTGGCCTTGAGCTTGGCGGCGGCGTCGATGAACCACTTCATTTCCGCCATCTGCTTGTCTTGCGACAGCGTGCTGGGCTGGAATTCGCTGCTGATCCATTTCTTGGCCTCGGCTTCACCGGCATGGGCCGCGCCGACTGCCAAGGCACTCGCCAGTGCAATGGCACTGATCTGTAGCGTCATGCGCCAGGATGTTTTCATCGGTATCTCCTCGTGCTTTTGTTCTCCCCGCAGCGAAAACATCCGACATTCCGACGCGGGGAGCGTGGTGGAATGCGTGTGCCCGACCGTCAATGCGGGCGTGGAAGCGCGGCATTCTGCCGACACTTCCGGACTTGCGAAATCGAGACTGCCCTCTAAGCTCGTGCGGCCCTCAGCCGCGCCACATGATCAGAACCAGCACCACCATCGAGGCGACGAAACCGCCCCAGGGCGTGGTGCCCTCCGACGTCAGCCCGACCCACGCCAGATTGATGTAGGCGGCAGTCAGCAACCCGATGAAGAGGCGGTCGCCGCGCGTGGTGGCAATGGGCAGGAAACCCTTGCGCTCCACGGTCGGCCGGACCACCTCCCATACCGTCATGCTGGCCAGCATCAACGCGATGCAGCCGAAGAAGATCGCCACCTCGGGCGTCCAGGCCATCCAGCTGAACATGTCCTTGTCTCCCAAAGCGAATTACACGCGGCCCATCGCGAAGCCCTTCGCGATGTAGTTGCGCACAAACCAGATCACCAGCGCACCGGGGATGATCGTCAGCACACCGGCTGCGGCCAGCACGCCCCAGTCCATGCCCGAGGCCGACACCGTGCGCGTCATCACCGCGGTGATGGGTTTGGCGTCGACCGAGGTGAGCGTGCGCGCGAGCAACAGCTCCACCCAGCTGAACATGAAGCAGAAGAACGCCGTCACGCCCACGCCGGCCTTGATGAGCGGCAGGAAGATCTTCAGGAAGAACTTGGGGAAGCTGTAGCCGTCGATGTAGGCCGTCTCGTCGATCTCGCGCGGGATGCCCGACATGAAGCCTTCGAGAATCCACACCGCCAGCGGCACGTTGAACAGCATGTGCGCCAGCGCCACGCCCAGGTGCGTGTCCATCAGGCCGACCGTCGAATACAGCTGGAAGAACGGCAGCAGGAACACCGCGGGCGGCGTCATGCGGTTCGTCAGCAGCCAGAAGAACATGTGCTTGTCGCCCAGGAAGCGGTAGCGCGAGAAGGCGTAGGCCGCCGGCAGCGCCACCACGGTCGAGAGCACCGTGTTCATCGTCACGTAGATGATGGAGTTGATGTAACCCCAGTACCACGACGGGTCGGTGAAGATGATCTTGTAGTTGTCGAACGTGACGAGCTTCGGCCAGATCGAGAAGCCGGCCAGCGTCTCCTCGTTGGTCTTGAGCGACATGCTCAACATCCAGTACAGCGGCAGCACGGCAAACGCCACGTACACCGCCAGCGTGATCGCCCGGGCGATCTTGCGCTTGTGCTCGTTGTTGTTGTTCTGCTTAGGCATGGTCGTCTCCCACGGCCGTGCTGGCGCTGCCCATGCGCTGCATCCAGTTGTAGAGGACGAAGCAGAACAGCAGGATGATGAGGAAGTACACGATCGAGAATGCCGCCGCCGGGCCCAGGTCGAACTGACCAACCGCCTTCTGCGTCAGGTACTGCGACAGGAACGTCGTGGCATTGCCGGGGCCGCCGCCGGTCAGGACAAACGGCTCGGTGTAGATCATGAAGCTGTCCATGAAGCGCAGCAGCACGCCGATCATCAGCACGCCGCGCATCTTCGGCAGCTGGATGTAGCGGAACACGGCCAGGCGGCTGGCGCCGTCAATCTCGGCGGCCTGGTAGAACGCATCCGGAATCGACCGCAGGCCGGCATAGGCCAGCAGCGCCACCAGCGGCGTCCAGTGCCACACGTCCATGATGAGCACGGTGATCCACGCGTCGAACGCGTTTGCCGTGTAGTTGTAGTCGATGCCCATCTGGTTGAGCCAGTAACCGGCCAGGCCGATATCGGAGCGCCCGAAGATCTGCCAGATCGTTCCGACCACGTTCCAGGGAATCAGCAGCGGCATGGCGAGCACCACCAGCGCGGCCGACGCCTTCCAGCCTTTGGACGGCATCGACAGCGCCAGGCCGATGCCCAGCGGAATCTCCACCGCCAGCACGCACAGCGAGAAGATCAGCTGGCGGGTGAGGGCGTCCTGCAGGTCGCCGTCACGCAGGATCTGGCGGAACCAGTCGACGCCCACGAACACGTGCTGCTCGGGGCTGATGATGTCCTGCACCGAGTAGTTCACCACCGTCATCAGCGGCAGGATGGCGGAGAACGCCACGCACAGGAACACCGGCAGGATCAGGAACCACGCCTTGTTGTTGAGCGGCTTGTTCATCGGCCGATCCTCTCGTCGTTGCAGTAGTACAGCGTCTGCGGCGCATCCAGGCGCAGCCACACGCGCGATTCGGTCACGCTCACTTCGTTCGGCAGCTTCGCCTTGACGGGCAGGCCACCGGCCTCGCCGAGGCTTGCGGTCAGCAGCTGGTGCGTACCGAGCTGCTGCACCTGGTGCACGCTGGCGGCCACGGCGCCCACTTCACCCGGCGCGGCCAGCTGGACGAACTCCGGGCGGATGCCGAGCTTCAGCGCGCCGTTGGCGCTCTTGAGCGCGGCGAGCGTGCCGGTGCTCACGGACAGGCGCTGGTCCCCCAGCGCAAGCACATCGCCATCCACCGTCACCGGGTAGAGGTTCATGCCCGGGCTGCCGATGAAGTAGCCGACGAAGGTATGGTCCGGCCGCTCGAACAGGGCTTCCGGCCCGCCTTGCTGCACGACTTTGCCTTCAGTCATGACGACCACCTCGTCGGCAAAGGTCAGCGCTTCCACCTGGTCGTGCGTCACGTAGATCAGCGTGAGCTTGAGCTGCTGGTGAATCTTCTTGAGCTGGCGACGCAGTTGCCACTTCAGGTGCGGATCGATGACGGTGAGCGGCTCGTCGAACAGGATGGCCGCCACGTCCTTGCGCACCAGGCCGCGGCCCAGCGAAATCTTCTGCTTGGCGTCGGCCGCCAGACCGGAGGCGCGGCGCTTGAGCGCGTGCTGCAGCTCGAGGATCTCGGCCACTTCCTCCACGCGCTTCTTCACTTCGGCTTCCGGCGTCTTGCGATTGCGCAGCGGGAAGGCGAGGTTGTCGAACACGGTCATCGTGTCGTAGATGACCGGGAACTGGAACACCTGCGCGATGTTGCGCTCGCGCGGACTGGCGTGCGTGACGTCGCGGTCGTCGAAGAGCACCTGGCCTTCGGACGGCGTCAGCAGCCCCGAGATGATGTTCAGCAGCGTGGACTTGCCGCAGCCCGACGGGCCGAGCAGTGCATAGGCACCGCCGTCGCGCCACGTCATGTTCATCGGCTGCAGCGCGTAGTCCGACAGGCTTTGCGGATTGGGGCGGTAGCTGTGCCCCAGGTTGCGGAATTCAATGCGCGCCATGGGCACCTCCCTGCTTGGGCGCGCTCACCAGCTTGCCCGCTTCGTCGAACAGGAACAGTTCGGCCGGATCGACAAACACATCCAGCGCCGCGCCCAGTTCGAACTGATGCACCCCCGGCAACTGCGCGACCAGGCCGATGGTGTTCGACTGGCCGACGGCCTGCGCCCGTACGTGCAGATACGTCTCGGACCCCGACAGCTCGGCCAGTTCCACCGTGCCCGGCAGGGCGACCGCGCCACCGTTGCGCGGCGACAGGCGGATGTGGCTCGGACGCAGGCCGATACGGCAGCGCGCGCCGGCCGGCATCGGCAGCGGGCGCGTCCAGCGCACATCGATGCCTTGCGGCAAGCGGATGTGGTTGCCTTCGGCCACGGTGGCGTCCAGCACGTTCATCGGCGGGTCGTTGAAGATCGCGGCGGCATCCACGGAGACCGGCACCTCGTACATCTCCAGCGTCGGGCCGTCCTGCAGCACACGGCCCTCGTGCATGACGATGGTGTGGCCGCCCAGGAGCAGCGCCTCCTGCGGCTCGGTGGTGGCGTACACCACCGTTGTGCCACCGTCGGCAAAGAGCGAGGCCAGCTCGGCCCGCAGTTCTTCGCGCAGCTTGTAATCGAGATTGACGAGCGGTTCGTCCAGGAGCACCAGCGGCGCCCGCTTGACGAGCGCCCGCGCCAGCGCGCAACGCTGCTGCTGCCCGCCCGACAGCTCGGCCGGCAGGCGCTGCAGCAGGTGGTCGATGTGGAGCTTGGAGGCGACGGCACGCACGCGCGTATCGATCTCGCCCTTGTTGATGCCCTGCAGGCGCAGCGGCGAGGCGATGTTGTCGTACACCGTCATCGCCGGGTAGTTGATGAATTGCTGGTACACCATCGCCAGATTGCGATCGCGTACGCCCACGCCGGTCACGTCCTGGCCGTCCACGAGGACGCGGCCGGTGGTTGGCCGGTCCAGTCCGGCCATGATGCGCATCAGCGTGGTCTTGCCAGCCTGCGTCGGCCCGAGCAGCACGTTGATCGCGCCGGGTGCCAGCCGCAGGCTGGTCGGGTACAGATGGGTCTGTGCCCCGACCACAGCCGTGACCTGGTCCAGTTCCAGAATCAATTGATGTCTCCCGTCTTACTGCTTTGATTTCTTGGTTGCTTGCGTCGGGCGCCCCGGCCCCGCGGCTTCAGGGCGTCCGTTGCGCGACCGGCGCGGCGTCGCTTTCCGGCAGATGCCGCGCCAACCAGCCTTCCAGGCGGCTGCGGTCGGCTTCGCCGGCGTGCAGCCCGAGTTTCGTCCGCCGCCACAGGATGTCCTGCGCCGTGCGGGCCCATTCGTGTTCGATCAGGTACCGGATTTCCGCTTCATACAGGCCCGGCGTGACTTCCGTGCCCAGCTCTTCGAGCCGCGTGGCGCCCGCCAGCAGCGTGTTCACGCGCGTTCCGTACTGGTGTGCATAGCGCGTGGCCAGCTGCATGGGCAGCCATGGCAAACGTTTCTGCAAGCGCGTCACGAAGTCCGTGAAGGTGTACTCGGCCACCAGCTGCCCTGGCGCTTCCAGGTCGCCGCCCGGCAGCGAGGCCGTGGCGGTCCACGACGGATTGCCGGCGGCTGGCAGGTGCGGCGCCAGTTGGTCCAGCGCCTCCTCGGCCAGCTTGCGGTAAGTGGTGATCTTGCCGCCCCACACGTTGATGAGCGGAGCGCTGCTGCCGTCGGCGCCGGTCTCGCATTCGACGAGGTAGTCGCGCGTGATGGCCGACGCGTTGGCGGCGCTGTCATCGAGCAGCGGTCGCACACCCGAGTACGTCCAGACCACGTCGGCCGGTGTCAGTTGCTGCTCGAAATAGCGGTTGGCCATCTCGCACAGGTATTGGATTTCATCGGCATCGATGGCGACCTGGTCCAGCGGGCCCTTGTATTCCAGGTCCGTCGTGCCGATCAGCGTGAAGTCGTTCTGGTACGGGATCGCAAAGACGATCCGCCCGTCGGGGTTCTGAAAGATATAGGCGAACGGGTGGTCGAACATCCGCCGCACGACGATGTGGCTGCCCTTGATCAGGCGCAGGCCGCGCGTGCTGGGCAAGGCGTGCGCCGAGCGGGCGAACTCCGCCGCCCAAGGCCCCGCCGCGTTGACGATCGCCTTGGCGCGCACCGAGCGGATGCCCTCCGGCCCCGCCAGAGACGCATGCCAGCCGTTGGCGCGCCGCTCGGCATTCAGGCAGCGCGTGCGCGTGAGGATGTGCGCGCCGCGGTCTGCGGCGTCCCGCGCGTTCAGCACGACGAGGCGGGCGTCGTCCACCCAGCCATCGGAATAGACGAAACCGCGCGTGTAACCGGGCTTGAGCGGCTTGCCCGCCGGATGCTGCCCAAGCCTGATCGACTCCGAGCCGGGCAGAAAACGCCGTCGCGCGAGATGGTCATATAAGAAGAGGCCCGCGCGGATCATCCACGCCGGGCGCTGCGCCGCGTCGTGCGGCATCACGAACCGCAGCGGCCACATGATGTGCGGCGCCATGCGCAGCAGCACCTCGCGCTCCTGCAGCGCCTTGCGCACCAGGCTGAATTCGTAATATTCGAGGTAACGCAGCCCCCCGTGAATCAGCTTGGTGGAAGCCGAAGAGGTGTGCTGAGCCAGATCGTCCTTTTCGCACAGGACCACCGAAAGCCCACGGCCCACGGCATCGCGCGCAATGCCGACCCCGTTGATGCCGCCTCCGACCACCAGCAGATCACAGTCCAGATGCGACGCGTCAGTGAGTTGCATGGGTTGGAATCTGTTGATTTTCGCGCCTTTCCTTGCGAATAGTGACGCGTTGGCGGATAGTTTAGTGAAGGGCGAAAATAAAGCAACATAGGGAATCGCCTAATCCGCTCACATATGTTCGTTTGTGTTCATTTCGTGACTTGATGCTTCCGCGACACCGCCAGATCCTCGAATACGTCCGCCAGCACGGCGATGCCTCCGTCGAGACGCTCGCCCGCGTGCTTGGCGTCACCACGCAGACCATCCGCCGCGACATCCGCCAGCTCGAAGACGAGCGCCTGCTTGCGCGCTACCACGGCGGTGTCGGTCTGCCGTCTTCGGTCGAAAACATCGACTACGACCAGCGCCAGGTGCTGCACATCGAGGCCAAGCGCCGCATCGCCGATGTCGTTGCGCGCCATGTCGAGCCCGGCCGCTCGCTCATCATCAACATCGGCACGACCACGGAAGAGATCTCCAAGGCACTGGTCGGCCGCAAAGGCCTGCGTGTCATCACCAACAACCTGAATGTGGCGTCCATCCTCTCGGGCAGCCCGGATGCGGAGGTCATCGTCGCCGGCGGCCTCGTGCGCAACCGCGACCGCGGCATCGTCGGCGAGGCCACGATCGATTTCATGAAGCAGTTCCGCGTCGACATCGGCATCATCGGCGTCTCCAGCATCGACGAAGACGGCACGCTGCTCGACTACGATTACCGCGAAGTGCGCGTTGCCCAAGCCATCATCGAGCAGTCGCGCGAAGTCTGGCTTGCCGCCGACCACTCCAAGTTTGGCAGGCGCGCCGTGGTCCGCCTCGGCCACGTCTCGCAGATCGACAAGTTCTTCACCGACGTGCCGGTGCCCGAACCGATGGCCGAAGTCTTCCGCGCGGCAGAAGTCGACGTCGTCGTCGCCAGCGAGGCGCGCTGACTCAGCATCGCCCGTCCCCAGTTTTTGCCCGGTCGACTACAGTGGAATGACAAGGCGCGCACCCTGCGGTGCGGCCTGTCCTGTCGTTGCGTCCACCCAGGCAGACGTACCGTGAGCAAGCACTCACATGCGGCAATTCGTCCCATCTTCGCCCACATCGTCGATGAGCACGTCGCTTCGTTGCGCGGCACCCTGTCCCGGCTCGCCGCGCCGAACCCCACGGACGAGGACCTGCACCAGTTTCGCGTCACGCTGAGGCGGCTTCGCTCGGCGTGGGTGACCTTCGGCCCGGTGCTGCCGTGCCGCTTCATGACCCAGTGGAAGCCCCGTCTGCGCGCGCTGGCCGCATCGACCGGCCCTGTGCGCGAATGGGATGTGCTGCTCTCCGACTGGCTGCCCGCCGCCCGGCATGGTCTGGCCGCTGACGATGAGGCCGCCCGAGCATGGCTGGACGAGGCCGAGCGGAAATCCCGGGAGGCCCGTCGCCGGGATTGGGAGTCGCTGCGGGCTGAGCTTGCCGCCCAGGATGTGCCGCAGGCGCTGGTGGACCTCGAGTGCGCGGTGGCTGCGTTCAAGCGGGACGGCGGGGCCGGTTCCCAACCGCGTTTCGCCCGGTCGCGCGCTTCGGCGCTAAGAAAGAAGCTGATCCGCCGCGGTCGCCGGCCAAAGCGGGCCTCGGCGCCGCGCCTGCACCGCGCCCGGATTGCAGCCAAGCAGTGGCGCTATCTCTATGAGGCGTTTTATCCCGCACTGGGCGTTTGCGCGCCCAAGCGCTATCGCGCGCAGTTGCGTAAGCTGCAGGATGCCTTGGGCGACGTTCACGACGCTGAAGTTGCCCTCGGGCGCGTGGCGCGGTTGGTGAGGGCCGCGCCGCCCGCCTCCATAGTGAGCACCTTTCACAAGCGCGCCGCTGCCGCCCGCAAACGCGCCGCCAAGTTACTACGTTGGGTGCGCGATCACCGGGCGCCGTAGGCCGGCAAAAAAGTGCGGAAAGACCCCACAGAAAGAAAGGGCTTGCAGAGTTCGGAAAACCCCCCTAATATTCGCCCCTCGCTGCACGACGCAGCGCCGAAACGAAAGCGA
>OFCW01000251.1_pt1 | contig 17495 bp, 15 predicted proteins | sample 1520951 | NCBI WGS metagenome assembly OFCW01 (sample SAMEA4349680, study PRJEB24078) | microbial mat metagenome | biome: Terrestrial Biome; feature: Habitat; material: Microbial Mat | place: India | collected 2012-06-12 | depth 10 m | reverse complement strand
TGCGCGGATCGCGGCCGAAGAATTCCTTCACCTTTTCCTGCACCTTCGGCATGCGCGTCTGGCCGCCCACCAGGATCACGTCATCGATGTCGGACGGTTTCAGGCCGGCATCCTTGAGCGCGATGCGGCAGGGCTCGATGGTGCGCTCGATCAGGTCTTCGGTCAGCGATTCCAGCCTGGCGCGCGTGATCTTCATGTTCAGGTGCAGCGGCGCGCCGTTGGCCATCGCGATGTACGGCTCGTTGATCTCGGTCTGCTGGGTCGAGGACAGTTCGATCTTGGCGCGCTCGGCGGCGCTCTTGATCCGTTGCAGCGCGATCGCATCCTTGCCGAGGTCGACCCCGTTGATCTTCCTGAACTCGTCGATCACGTGGTTGATCAGACGCTGGTCGAAGTCTTCGCCGCCGAGGAAGGTGTCGCCGTTGGTGGACAGCACCTCGAACTGCTTCTCGCCGCCGACGTCGGCGATCTCGATGATCGAGATGTCGAAGGTGCCGCCGCCCAGGTCGTATACCGCGATCTTGCGGTCGCCCTGCATCGTCTTGTCGAGGCCGAAGGCGAGCGCCGCCGCGGTCGGTTCGTTGATGATGCGCTGCACGTTCAGTCCGGCGATGCGTCCCGCATCCTTGGTGGCCTGGCGCTGCGAGTCGTTGAAATAGGCCGGCACCGTGATCACCGCGTCGGTGACGGTTTCGCCGAGATAATCCTCGGCGGTCTTTTTCATCTTGCGCAGCACTTCCGCCGAGATTTGCGGCGGCGCCAGTTTCTTGCCGCGTACTTCGATCCAGGCATCGCCGTTGTCGGCCTTGATGATGCGGTACGGCATCAGGTGGATGTCCTTCTGCACTTCCGGCTCTTCGAACTTGCGCCCGATCAGCCGCTTGACCGCGTAGATCGTATTCTGCGAATTGGTGACCGCCTGCCGTTTGGCCGGGGCGCCGACCAGGATTTCGCCATGCTCCATGTAGGCAACGATGGAAGGCGTGGTGCGCGCGCCTTCCTCGTTCTCGATGACCTTCGTCTGTGTGCCTTCCATCACGGCGACACAGGAGTTGGTGGTACCCAGGTCGATACCGATGATTTTGGCCATAATTTCGCTCCTTCAACAAAATGGACGCCATACTGCATGCTGCCTTTTAGATAGGGCAGAAGGCGAGTCTGTTCAAGATGGAGCGAAGACGCGGCTGCTGCGCTCACAGGCTCAGCTTGCTCACCTTGGTTCCTTCCAGCGTCAGGTTCGCCATCAGGCCGGTATTGGTCAGCACGAACGCGGCCACCGGACCGACCGCCGACGTGGTGTCGATTTCGCCGTTGGCGCCGACCTTGATGACCGCCACCGAGGCATCGACGCCAACGGCCCAGCCGGAAGAATTGCGGAATTTGTTGAGCGCGTCCTGCGTCATGAACAGGAAGATGATGGCTTTCGACTGGGCGCCGATCTGCAGCCCGACCGACACGCTCGCGATGCTGTAGTAGCCAAGCGCGTCGCCACGTGCGCGCAGCACGCCTTCGCCATACTGGCCGCCGACGCCGAGGCCGGCTGCTATTACCGACGGAAACACCAGCATGCCGTTGGCCTTGGCGACCACTTCGCGCGAACCCTTGACGCTGGCATACAGGCGTTCCAGCGTGGCATTGGCCGAGGTGTCGATCTCGCGGCGCCGCTTGGCCGCTTCGGCGGTCGTGTTGGTGGTGGCGGTCGTGGTGGCGCTGGTCGTGCAGCCCGCCGCAGCCAGTCCGGTTGCAGCCAGGGATGCCGCCTTGAGCAGGAAATCGCGTCTTTGCATACGGGGCTCCATATGGGTCGAACGAAGGGGGAAACGAGAATGCATGCCGGACCGATGGCCGACATGTACTCTGGCTATCTTCTGATTGCCATCGCTGTTCAGTATGGGCGGTATTCGACGATTGTCCGGCGTAGATGTGGCCGGGTTGATTTGGGTCATAGGCCCGACGGCGCAGGAGTAGGCCGGGACAGGCCTGCCTGGCGAAGCCGGATTTCCTCTCAATAAAACGGCGCTGCCGGCGATCGATCCGGCCAGCGATTTCCTGGCCGAAGGTGCGCCTGCACGATGTTGTCGGCCATTTGCGGCGGGCAATCGACGGCGCGCGGCTGCGCTCAGGCGCCGACTTCCACCTGCGCCGGGCCGGCCTGCATTTCGCCGATCACCGCGGCCTGCGCAAAGCCTTCGCGCGCGAACAGCGCCAGCACTTCGTCCACCGCTGCGGCATCGCACGCCACGAGCAGCCCGCCGGAGGTCTGCGGATCGGTCAGCAGCATCCGCTCCACCGGCGCGATGGCATCGGACAGCTTGACATCGTGCCCGTAACCGGCCCAGTTGCGGCCCGATGCGCCGGTGACAAACCCCTGTTCCGCCAGTTGCCGCACCTGCGGCAGCAGCGGGATGCGCGACATGTCCAGATGCGCGCGCAGCCCGGCGCCGCGCGCCATCTCCAGCGCATGGCCGAGCAGGCCGAAGCCGGTGACATCGGTCATCGCATGCACGCCCGGCAGCGCGGACAGGGACTTGCCCGGCGTGTTGAGCTTCGTCGTGTTTTCGATCATGGCGGCATAGCCGGCGGCGTCGAGCGCGTTCTTCTTCAGCGCGGCCGACAGGATGCCGACGCCGAGCGGCTTGCCGAGGATGAGTCTGTCGCCGGCCCTGGCGTCGGCATTGCGCTTGACCCGGGATGGATGCACCAGGCCCAGCGCCACCAGTCCGTAGATCGGTTCGACCGAATCGATGGTATGGCCGCCGGCCACCGGGATGCCGGCCTGCGCACAGACCGCTTCGCCGCCCTGCAGGATGCGGCCGATCACCTCCAGCGGCAGCTGGTTGACCGGCATGCCGACCAGCGCCAGCGCCATGATCGGCGTGCCGCCCATCGCATAGACGTCGGAAATCGCATTGGTGGCGGCGATGCGGCCGAAGTCGTAGGGATCGTCGACGATGGGCATGAAGAAATCGGTGGTCGCGATCAGCGCCTGCTCGTCGTTGAGGCGGTACACTGCGGCGTCGTCGGCGGTCTCGATGCCGACCATCAGTTCCTTCGGAACCGGAAATCCGCTCGACTTTTTCAGGATTTCGGCGAGCACGCCGGGCGCGATCTTGCAGCCGCAGCCGCCGCCGTGGGAAAACGAGGTGAGTTTGATGTCTGTTGCGCTTGCTGTGTTCATGATCTGCGTTCCTGTGGCCGGCGCCGGTTGGCATTTGCCGTGGCCGGCCCGATAATAGCCGGCAGCGGTTCGGTCGATCCGGCTTCCTGTATTGCACGATGCGCGCGATTATACGCTCGCACGGCGCCGGGCTCCGGCAGGGCGATCGGACCGTCATTCTGATGACGGAGCAGCGATAGATGGCAACCAAGAGCAAGAAAGCCGGACAGCCCGCGAAGGCGCAAGCGCTTCCGCACCTCGACACCCTCAAGAAGCTGCGCATCGTGATACGGGCGGCGCAGCGGCACTCGGCCTGGATCGAAAAGCAGTGCGGCGTGGCCGGCGCCCAGCTGTGGCTGATGCAGGAACTGGATGAGCTGCCGGGCCTGCGCGTGGGCGAAATCGCGGACCGCATGGCGATCCACCAGACCACGGTCAGCAACCTGCTGGATACGCTGGAAAAGCGCGGACTGGTGGTCAAGACGCGCGACCCGCTGGACCAGCGCGTGGTCAGGCTGTCGCTGTCGAACGACGGCAAGAATCTGCTCGACCAGGCGCCCAAGCCGGCGCGCGGACTGCTGCCGGAGGCGCTCAGACAGATGAAGCCGGAACAGCTGGCCCTGCTCGATCACGGACTGCAGGAACTGCTCAACAGCATAGGCGCGCTGGACGACAGCTACGGTTTGCAGCCGATGCCTTTCACATTGTGAGGCGGCCGCCGGCACGGACTGCTCGCCGCCGCCCGCTTCTTGAGCGGTGACAAAACACCCGCCGGGCGTGCGCGCGAAGATTGGACAGACACTCGATTTGCGAATCCGAAAGAGGGGCAAGGCCATATGGGCGCGGTTGGTTCGGTCTTTGATGGGCGCTGGAAGATTCCCTGCGCGGCGATCTTGTTGATGGGCTGTTGCCATGCGTATGCGGAGGGCGGCGCGGAAGCGCCGGCGCGGCTGGGATTGTTCCCGGGCGAGGCGGGCGGCGGTTGCGCAACACCGGCGGATTGCGCGGCGAATGACTCCCCCTGGAGCGGATATCTGCTCGGATTCAAGAAAATCTTTGGCGCGGAACGCCTGATCTCGCGCCTCGGCCTGTTCGGCTACGGCGCGGCCGGGCACGGCGGACGCGATGCGGCTGGCATGCCCGCGCCGGAAGAAACGGCCGCATCGCCGGCATCGCCTTCCTTGTCCGGGAGCATGAGCGGATACATGGCGAGCCTGAGTCTGCCGAAGCTGTCGCGCAACGAGGCCGATCCGCGCTACGGATGGGGCGGGCTGACGTATATCGCGCGCGACGATCTCCCATTGGCGCAGGGCCTGAAGACGCGCGGCGTGAAGTATGCGGTGTATGTCGACGAATGCCTGCGCCTGGAGGGGCTGTACGGCCGCTCGGCCGGCCTTGGCCGCTACGGCGTCGGTATCGGCCAGGACAACTGGAGCGTGGCGCTGGCGGGCGGCGCTGGCGACGCGCGCATGTCGCTGCACGTCGGTTACGCGATCCCGCTGGGCGCATCCGGCGGCGCGGCCGGCGCATGCGGCGCAGGGCCGGCCGCCGGCCGTTCCTTCGGCAGCATCGGCTGGCTCGGTCAGTAAGCGTAGTAGGGGCCCTTGCCGCCTGGCGTGTCCCTGCCTTCGATCGCCGTGAACACGCTGCGCCCGTAAAAGAAGGGCAGGCCCCAGTCGAACACCGGATACCACACGTTGTCCGGAAGCGTCGTCCCGCTGGTGGCCGACACCGGGCCGGCCAGCGAGGTGAACGCCACATAGGACGAATTGGCGGAAAACATCCGGCCCGCATTCGCCACGCTGAAGGCGACGTTATCCAGGTTTCCCTTGCCTCCCACGATCGCGGCGGTCAGATCCATCGTGGAGGGCGGGCAATAGAAACCGTGCTCGTAATTGCTGCAGACGGCAATGCCGCTGTCGTCGAAATAGATCGCATTGGAGCCGCTGTCGATGAAGCTGTTCGTATACTGGCGGTTCTTGTAGACGGTCGTGATGTAGCCGGTCGCCGCATTCAGGTTGAACACGCGGGCATTGCCAAGCGCATTGTTCGCCTGGGTGCCGATCCCGAAGATCAGGGAGCCGCTGGCGGTTGCCGCGCTGCCTCCGGCCGGCGCCTGCATTTTGAGAAGCACGCCGTTGTTATCGGTCGCCAGCAACGCCACCGGGTTCGTCACCTGGCTGCCGGGCGCGACCGTGGTGCCGGCGCAGGAGGATGTGCAGGCGTAATAGACGTTGTTTGCCGCCGTGACGGCGCAGCGCTCGCCGCAATCCTGCGCCAGATAACCGACGCCGAGTACTCCCTTGGCACCGAACTCGCTTGCGCTGGCGACCGGCTTGAGCGAGTTCGAACAGCTGCCGGGAGCGGCGGCGAAGCCGGCGTCGCCGACCACGTGGACCGGCAGGGAGTCGATGCGTTGCCCGGCCAGCCTGACCCCGGCCTGCTTGACCGGGCCCCAGATGACGCTGCCGTCGGCGAACTGCACGCACTCGGCCAGCGCGGCGCCGCCGGCCATCGGCGCGGGCGGCAGGTTCAGCGCCGGCGCGGACGACAAGGCGGAGGCTCGACCAGGATGTGATCGATCGTCTTGCAATTCGTGTCGCTGCCGGGTTCGCAAACCGTTACCGTCACATAGGGCATGTTCACGTTGTTCGAGGGGCCGAGATCGACGGTCACCGCCATCACGTTGGGCGCGGCGTTGGCGGGAGCCGCAACGCTGCTGTCGCTGGCGGAACCGCCTCCGCCGCCGCATCCGGCGAGCAGGAAGACGAGTAACAGGGGCATCAAGAGAAATCGCATCGCCCCTCCTTAGCGCAGGACATCCGGCGTCACGCCTGGCGGCAGCGAGCCGGGCAGGTAGGCCTGCCCGGCGAATGCGCCCATGCGGCCGTGCGATTCGATCACGAGATCCGGGTGGCGCAGGGAAGCGTGCCGCTGCGCCGGACGCCGGCCCTGCATCGTGTCGGCATAGCGCGGAAAATACTTGCCGAGCAATTGCCGGATGTCGGGCAGCACCGGGCCCTCCCACGCCACAGCGAAGACTTTGCCGTCGGCTGCGGCGTATTCGCGCACCACCGTGCCGGACGGCGCCTGGATCTCGTGCACGACATAGCTGCCGGCGCCGCGTATGGCCTGGGCTTTCGCATGCATGGCCGACTTTTCCGTCTGCACCGTGTCGATGCTCTCGCCCAGGGCGGCATGGGCCTGCATGGTGGTTGCCAGCATGCCCGCGAGCAGTGCGCCCGCCGCAATTCCCGGCTTCATGTCAGCGCTCCGCGCGCGCGGCATGAAACGACAGCAGCGCATGCAGCACGATCGCGCCGAACGTGGCGGTGCCGATGCCGCCGAGCGAGAACTGGCCCAGCTTCAAGGTGAAATCGCCGGCGCCGAGCACCAGGGTGACGGCGGCCACCACCAGATTGCGGTTGTCCGAAAAATCGACCTTGTTCTCCACCCAGATGCGTGCGCCGGCCACCGCGATCAGGCCGAACACCACGATCGACACGCCGCCCAGCACCGCGCCGGGAATGGTCTGGATGACGGCGCCGAACTTGGGCGAGAAACCCAGCCCCATCGCGATCACGGCCGCCACCACGAACACCAGCGTGGAATAGATCTTGGTGACCGCCATCACGCCGATGTTCTCTGCATAGGTGGTCACGCCGGTGCCGCCCACGCTGCCGGAGAGGATGGTGGCGATGCCGTCGCCGACGAAGGCGCGGCCCATGTAGCGGTCCAGGTTCTGGCCGGTCATCGCGCCGACCGCCTTGATGTGGCCGAGGTTTTCCGCCACCAGGATCACCGCCACCGGCGCCAGCAGCGCCATCGCGTCGGCCTTGAACACCGGCGCGACGAAATGCGGCACGCCGAACCAGGCGGCGTTGGCCACCGCGCCGAAATCGATCGGCTTGCCCAGGCCGGCGCCATTGGTCAGCAGCGCATAGATGGCATAGGCGAGCAGCAGGCCGACCAGGATCAGCAGGCGCTGCACCATGCCGCGCGTGAAGACGGCGACGATGCCGACGCAGAATACCGTGACCAGCGCCATCCAGGCGTCGAAGCTGTTGCCGGTGACGCCCTTGACCGCGATCGGCGCCAGGTTCAGGCCGATCACCGCCACCACCGCGCCGGTCACGACCGGCGGCATCAGTTTCTCGATCCAGCCGGCGCCGACCGACATCACCAAAAGGCCTATCAATGCATACACGATGCCGCAGGCGATGATGCCGCCCAGCGCGACGCCGATGTTGGGATTCGGCCCCTGGCCGGCATAGCCGGTGACCAGGATGACCAGGCCGATGAAGGCGAAGCTGGAGCCCAGGTAGCTCGGCACGCGGCCGCCGACGAAGACGAAGAACAGCAGGGTGCCGATGCCGGACATGAAGATCGCCAGATTGGGATCGAAGCCCATCAATAGCGGCGCCAGCACGGTGGCGCCGAACATCGCCACCACATGCTGCAGGCCCATCGCGATAGTCTGCGGCCACGGCAGGCGGTCCTCGGTGCCGATCACTGGGCCGAGGCCATCGTTGGTGCTGTGGCGCATGCGCCATTGCGGGAAATACGAGCCGGACATCAGGATTCTCCAGGTAGTGCGGCAGACCGGGTCCGCCAGCATTAGATTCAGGTAAATATTTTCTGCCGGAAAGTGTATTGAGGTGCGGATGAAATGACAATCGCTCAGTCGAAAACGTTTACACTTTGGGGCTGATCAAGGCCCGGCCTGCGACGCCCGGCCTGCGACGTCCAGTGCCAAATCCACAACATAACTGTCCGACATCCTGATGAAACAAGATCCCCGTTTTCCCAATCTCCACATCCTCGATCACCCGCTGATCCAGCACAAGCTCTCCCACATGCGCGACCGCGATACCTCGACACGGACGTTTCGCGAACTGCTGCGCGAAATTACGCTGCTGATGGGATATGAGATCACGCGCAACCTGCCGCTGACCACGATGCGCATCGAAACGCCGCTGCAAAGCATGGATGCCCCGGTCATCGCCGGCAAGAAGCTGGTGGTGGTGCCGGTGCTGCGCGCCGGCATCGGCATGAGCGACGGCCTGCTGGAACTGGTGCCGTCGGCGCGGGTCGGGCATATCGGCGTCTATCGCGACCCGGACACCCATCGTCCGGTCGAATACCTGGTGCGTCTGCCGGACCTCGCGGAGCGCCATTTCATCCTGTGCGACCCGATGCTGGCGACCGGCAATTCGGCGGTGCATGCGGTCGATGTGCTGAAAAAGCGCGGGGTGGCCGATGAACAGATCGTATTCCTGGCCCTGGTGGCGGCCCCGGAGGGCGTGCAGGTGTTCCAGGAGGCGCACCCGCATGTGAAGGTCTATGTCGCCTCGCTCGACTCGCACCTGGACGATCACGCGTATATCGTTCCCGGCCTGGGCGACGCCGGCGACCGGCTGTTCGGGACCAAGTAACCAAGCAAGGCGGCCCCCGGCCGGGCGCCGCCCGTGGCGTATCTTACGGCTTGCTGCGCGCCGCAAGCGCCTTGCCGACTTCCATCTGCGACTGCTGCATGCCGGCGCCCGGCACGATTTCCCGGCTGCGGTCGGCGATCCGGTCGGCGCTGGCGACCAGGCGTTCCAGCGCGTCCGGCCCCTGGCCGATATGCACGCCGTCGGTCAGCGTGACGTAGGCGCGCGAGAAGGTGCCGGCGCCGGCGCACAGGATGGCGCGAGTGGGCGCATCCTTCGATGCCAGATAGAGCATGCCGGGCGTGACGCTTTCCGGCGTCAGCAGCGCCAGCACTTCGGCCGGCATCAGGTCTTCCGTCATGCGGGTGGCGGCGGTCGGCGCCAGGCAGTTGACGCGGATGCCATACTTTTCGCCTTCCAGCGACAGCGTCTGCATCAGGCCCACCAGCGCCATCTTGGCCGCGCCATAGTTGGACTGGCCGAAATTGCCGAACAGGCCGGACGACGAGGTGGTCATCACGATGCGGCCGTAGTTCTGCTGCTTCATGATCTCCCACACCGCCTTGGTGCAGATCACCGCGCCCATCAGGTGCACGTCGACGATCGCGCGGAAGTCGTCCAGCGACATCTTGGAGAAGGTCTTGTCGCGCAAGAAGCCGGCATTGTTCACCAGGATGTCGATCCGGCCCCATTCGCGCATGGCCTGTTCCGCCATTTCCTGCACCGCGGCCGGATCGGTCACCGACGCCGCGCTGGCGATGGCCTGGCCGCCGGCGGCGCGGATTTCCTCCACCACGCGCTCGGCGGCGGACTGGCCGGCTCCGGTGCCGTCGCGGGCGACGCCGAGGTCATTGACGACCACTTTCGCGCCGCGCGCGGCAAGCTGCAATGCATGGGAACGGCCGAGGCCGCCGCCGGCCCCGGTCACAATGGCGACCTGGCCGTCGAAACGGATGGAACTGGTTGGAGCGGATGTAGTCATGGCGAGTTGGCGTCCAAAATAATTAACAACCGGTAATATTAATCGGAATTGCGGCTCGGCGAGCAAGCGCATGTCTTGCCGAGGAAAAATTTCGCGGAGATTGAGGTTTGGCAACGTAGCTTGCACCGTATAATCGGACGCTCCGAATCACGACGCCGGCAAAGGGGCCGCGATGAACCCGAAAATCAACGAACTGCTGGACCGTATCCGCCGCATCGAGGAGCAGGTCGAGCAGGAGGCGGTGCGCCGGCGCGCCGAGCTGCAGGCCGACTTCGACCAGAAGCGCCAGCATTTCGAGCGCGAAGTGCTGGCCCAGCAGCGCCGGTTCAAGAGCGGCCTGCTGAAATACCTGGCCGGCGCGGAACTGCGCAACGTGATCACCGCGCCGGTCATCTATTCCGTGTTTTTCCCGCTGCTGCTGACCGACATCGCGGTCACCCTCTACCAGTGGATCTGCTTTCCGCTGTACCGCATCGCGCGCGTGCGCCGGCGCGATTACCTGACCTTCGACCGCGAGCATCTCGCCTATCTGAACCTGGTCGAGAAGATCAATTGCGCCTATTGCTCCTACGCGAACGGGCTGGCTGCCTACGTGGTGGAAGTGGTCGGCCGCACCGAGCTGTACTGGTGCCCGATCAAGCATGCGCGGCGTGCGCTGCGCGCGCATCCGTACTACCAGGGCTTCGTCGAGTACGGCGATGCCGAGGCTTACCGCCGGGAATTGCAGAGCCTGCGCGCGGAACTCGGCAAGCTCGACGACGAACGCCAGAAGTAACGTCAAAATGAATCGCATGAAAAAACTGTTTTCTTCCTTGCTGCTGAGCCTGGCGGCCGGCGCCTGCGCCGCCTACGCCAACACGCCGGGCGAGGTCCCGGTCGGCGGCCAGCTGCGCGAAGCCGCCATGCAGGGGCTGTCCGGACCGTCCGCCAAGCTGTCCGCTTATCGCGGCAAGCCCCTGATCATCAATGTCTGGGCCAGCTGGTGCGGCCCCTGCCGGATGGAGATGGGATCGCTGGAACGCCTGGCGCGCCGCTACGGCGGCAGGCAGTTCAACGTGATCGGCATCTCCACCGACGACTACATCGAACCGGCGCAGGCCTTCCTGCGCCAGTCAAGGACCACCTTCGCCAATTTCATCGACAGCCGCCTGTTCCTGGAAAACATGCTGGGCGCCGACCGGATTCCGCTGACGCTCCTGGTCGATGCGCAGGGCAGGGTGCTGGCCAAGTTCTACGGCGCGCGCGAGTGGGACAGCCCGGAATCGGTGGAAACGATCGTCAAGGCGTTCGGCATCAAGCGATAAGCTTCAGCCCGGGCGGCAGGGAGTCGCCGAGGAAGCTGCGTTCGGCCGATTCGTCCAGCTGCACGGTTTCGCGCACCATGCGCGTCCATGCCGGCGGCGCATTGGCGGCTTCCAGCCGGCGCGCCACCTGCTCGCGCACTTCGCCCGGCAGGTCGCGCGCACGGTCGCCGGTCAGGCGCGCGAGGTGGGCGGCGGCAAACGGCGCGCCATCCACATGCTTCCAGTCGAGCTGCAGGACGGCGTCTATCCAGGCGGCCGCGGTCTCGGGCGGCACGACGTCGTGCGCGCTGCCGTAGAACGGCTGCCTGGCGCCGACGCGCGCCAGCGCCCACAGGACCAGGCTGTGCGGCGCGGCCTCGCCCCGCAGCAGGCCGAGCAGCCAGTCGCCGATCTCCACCTTGTAGCTCGCCGGAATGCGTTCCAGCGCCGCCGCCAGCCGCAGCATGTCGTCGATGCCGCCGCGCACGAAGCCGGGCGGAAGCTCGCCGGCCTCCTCGTGCTGCACATTGCGCGCGAAGTCGTCCAGCAGGCGCAACTGGGCCTCGCGGCCGAGGCCGGCGGCGGCGCGGCGCCACATGGTCCACCATTCGCTGCGCACCTGGGCGTCGTTGCGGTACTGGGCGCCGGCCTCGAAGATCGCCCACAGCTGGCCGACGCGCCAGTCGTCGAGCGGATAGCCGAAACCGGGGCGCAGGCAATAGCCGGCGAGGTTGAGCCAGGCCCGTTCATGGTCGGCCGAGCGCCGGCGTCCGCGCGCGCGCTCCAGCAGCGCATCGCACAGCCGGCGCAAGAGCGGCATGTCCCAGCCCTCGCGCTGGCCGATCAGCTTCTCCAGCTGCGCGCGCAGCTGCCGGACTTCCTTGGGCGGCACTTTCTGCGAGCGCGCGCCGAAGATGCGGTCGATCCGCTCCAGGGCGTCGGGCAAGCGCGGCGGCAGGCCGGCCGCCTGCCCGTCCGGCGCTTCGGCCGGTTCGCCGCGCAGCTGGAATTCCAGCTTCCAGCGCTGCGCGGGATCGTCGACGCTGACGCAATACATTTCGAGCGTGCCGATCTCGGTCAGCGCCGTCGCCAGCTGTACCGGCACCTCCCGTTTGCCGCCCGCGCCGCCCGCGCCGCGCGGACGCAGCACGGTGGCGATCGGCGGCAGGCGCATGAAATCGCCGCGGCCGAGATCGACCAGGTCGCCCGGGCGGTACGGCTCGCGTCCGCTGTCGTCGGCGGTCGAGGACACCAGGTGGAAGCGCACCGGCTGGCCGAGCCGCAACGCGAAGCTGCGTTCCTGCAGCAGGATTTCCCGGCCTTGCTCGCTCCCGCGCGGCAGCACGCACACGCCGCGCTGCTTGTGGTCGTCGAGCGCCAGGAAGTAGCTGCGCGCCGAACCGCCGCCGATCTGCGCGCCGAAACCGGCGCGCGCAAGCGTATAGGCCACCGCGCCGCGCGCCACCGCCACGTCGGGATTTTCGTTGTGCAGCAAGTGCAGGGGCGCGCCGCGCCAGCGCGCCAGCGTGTCCTGCAGCCGCTGCGCGAGGACAGCGGAACGGAACACGCCGCCGTTGAGCAGCAGGGTGTCGGGAACGGCGCTTCCCGCATGACCGGTTTCCGGCAAGCCGAGCGCGGCGCGGGCGGCGCCCGCATGCCGCGCCAGGAACTCGGCGACATGGCGGGTGATGGCCGGATCGCTCGCATACGGCAGGCCGAATTCGACGATGCCGCTGCGCCGCTGCCGCACCGGCTCGTCAGGAGGAACCATGGGAAAGAACCCTTCGAGGATGGCATGCATCACCTCGTCGCGCGCCAGCTCGACCGTGCGGGCTCCCCCGACCACGCGCGAACCCGCACCCAGCAGCGTGACGGCGGCGCCGGCCGGCGCATCCGGTCCGAGCAGCCGTTCCTTGGCGGCGCGGCAGCGTTCCAGCAGCTGCGACAGCCGCGCCGCCGACAACCGGCTATCCGGCCCGCCGCCCACCATGAGCGCTTCGGCGGCATGCGCCAGCACCAGGTCCATGTTGTCGCCGCCGAGCATCAGGTGCTTGCCCACGCCAATACGAGTCAACTTCGGCGTCAACTCCGAAGTTGACTCCGACGTCAGTGGCGGCCGGCCGTCCGCCAGCTCCACCTGGATCAGGGTCAGGTCGGTGGTGCCGCCGCCGACATCGCACACCAGGACCAGCCGTGTGTGCGCCAGTTCCCCGGCAAGCCGGGTGCGGTGCCGGAACAGCCAGTCGTAGAACGCCGCCTGCGGCTCTTCCAGCAAACGCAGGCGCGGCAAGCCGGCCATCTGCGCCGCCTGCACGGTGAGCGCGCGCGCGCCCTCGTCGAACGAGGCCGGCACCGTCAGCACGATATCCTGCTCCTGCAGCGGATATTGCGGAAAGCGCCAGTTCCACGCCGAGCGGACGTAGGCCAGATAGCTCGCGCTGGCCTCCACCGGCGATACCTTGGGCACATCCTCGCCGCCGCCCCACGGCAGGATCGGCGCGAGGCGGTCGACCGCGCCATGCGACAGCCAGCTCTTGGCGCTCGCCACCAGCCGGCCGGGCACGCGCGCGCCGAGCTCGCGCGCCAGCAGCCCGATCACCGGCTGCCCGTCCTGCGGCGGCGCGGCGCCGCTCCAGGGCAGGCGCAGCTGGTCCGCCGGCAGTTCGCCCGGCGCCGGGTGGTAGCGCAGCGAAGGCAGCAGCGGCGCTTCCTTGACCTCGCCCGGCGCGACCAGCTGCTCGATGCCGAACAGGCGGATGTCCTGGCTGCCGGGCTCGGCATAGGCGACGACGGTGTGGGTGGTGCCGAGGTCGATTCCTACCGCGAATTTCTTCATCACTGACTATGGCCGCGCACGTCGAACTCCACGTTCCAGCGTTCGCTGCCGCTGCGCGGCACCGCCGCCAGTTCCAGCGTGCCGGCTTCGGTCACTTTCGCATGCAGCCGCACCTGCACCACCTCGCCCGGCTCGCGCCCCTCGGCCGGCAGCGTGGCCTGGATCTCGTCGAGTTCCTGCAGCTCGTCGGGTTGCCAGAAGTCGAGCAGGGTGCCGAGCTGGTCCTGGCGCCGGGTGGACGAGCCGAAGAAGCGGAAGTGCACCGGCTCGCCCACCACCAGCCCGAACTCCTGGGTCTGCAGTTCCGCCTCGGTGCCTTCCTCCATGCCGAACGGCGCCACGCACAGCGCCTGGATCGGCGGCTCCATGCCGGGAATGGCCGGCATCGCCGACTCCACCCCGACGTAGTAGGCGCGCGCGGTGCCGCCGCGGATGCGCACGCCGCGCCCGCGCCGCACGTAGCCGTAATAGGCGGCGCCGCGCGCCACCGCGAGGTCGAGATCGGCGCCGCTCAGCAGGCGCGCCGGCTGCGCGTTTTCCGCGGCCAGCCAGCCGTTGATGGTGGCCATGGCGCGCTCGGCCAGCAGCGCGGATTTGAACACGCCGCCGTTGAACAGCACCGCGGTCGGATGCAGGAAGCTGGCGCCGGGATCGACGCGGCCGGCGAATCCTTCCAGCTCGGCCAGCGCGCCCGCCTGGCGGCCGAGAAAGGCAGCCAGATGGCGCGTCACCGCCGCATCCTGCGCGAACGGCAGGCCGAACTGGGTGAGCGCGGCGCGGGTGCGCGTGGCAGGGCGCGCCGAGGCATCGACCTGCGGGAAAAATCCTTCCAGGATCACGCTGCCGACTTCCTCGCGCGTGAGCTCGGTGCGGATCGAGCCGCCGATCAGTTTCGAGCCGCGGCTGGGCACCACGATCGGCATGCTCTGGACATCCGATGCCGACAGCAGCGCTTCCTTGGCGCCGCGGCAGGCATAGGTCAGCGCGCGCATCTGCCACGGATCGAGCTGGGTGCCGCCGGCGGCCAGCTTGCGCGCCACCACGTGCGCCAGCGTCAGGTCCATGTTGTCGCCGCCGAGCAGGATGTGGTCGCCGACCGCGACCCGGTGCAGTTCCAGGTTGCCTTCGCGTTCGACCACGGCGATCAGCGAGAAGTCGCTGGTGCCGCCGCCGACGTCGACCACCAGGATGATGTCGCCCGGCTTGACTTCCCGGCGCCAGCGGCCCTGGCTGGCCTGGATCCAGTTGTACAGCGCCGCCTGCGGTTCTTCCAGCAGCGTGAGCGACTGGTAGCCGGCGGCGCGCGCCGCTTCCGCCGTCAGTTCGCGCGCGGCCGGATCGAACGACGCGGGAATCGTGACGGTGACATCCTGCTGGTCGAAGGGCGCTTCCGGATGGGCATGGTCCCAGGCTTGGCGCAAATGCGCCAGATAGCGGATCGAGGCTTCCAGCGGCGACACGCGCGCCACTTCCGGCGGCGCGTCGCTCGGCAGGATGGCGGCCCGGCGGTCCACGCCGGGATGGCACAGCCAGCTTTTGGCGCTCGATACCAGCCGGATCGGCGTGGTCGCGCCGCGGCTGCGCGCCAGCTCGCCGACGATGTAGTCCCGTTCCGCGCTCCACGGCAGGCTCAGTTCGCCGGGCGCGAATTCGTCGCCGTGCGGCAGATAGAGGAAGGAGGGCAGCAGCGGATGCGCCTCGACCGCGCCGGGCGCCGTCAGTTGCGGAACATCGAGCACGCCGTGCAGGGTTTTTTCGCCGTCGCTGGCCTGCATGTCGGTAAAAGCCAGCGCGCTGTGGGTGGTGCCGAGATCGACGCCGATGGCATAGCGCGGCCCGTTCATAGCTCCACCTCCGCCGGCGCCAGCACCGATGGATCGTGGTTTTCGGCCAGCTTGGGCAGGCGCACCTCGGTGGCGCGCCAGCCGCGGTGCGCCAGGCTGCCGTGGAAGGGCGGCTTGCCGACCACGTTGCCGGTCAGGCTGACGGCTGCGGCGTCGAATCCTTCGTTGAGCGTGATGCGGCTGCCCTCGCTTTCCTCGCGCACCGGCTTGATCGTGAAATGCTCGCCCAACACCTTGCGGCAGCCTTCATGCACCACGCGCGCCGCCGCGCCGATCTCGGCATCGGTGTAATTGGCCAGATTCTCCATGGTGAAATCGATCAGGCGCGCGTCGCGCTGCAGCAGGCCGAGCAGCTGCAGCGCCGCGTCGGGCGCGGCTTCCTTCAGTTGCGGCGCGGGCGGCTTGGGCAATTCCATCGGCGCCGGCGCGGCCGGGGCGGGTGGCGGAGGCGCCACCTCCGGCTCGCGCAGATGGTCGATGCGGGCGGCGTAATCCGCATTGGAAAAGGTGCGGAAGAAGGCGCCGAAGGCGAGGGGAATCCTGCGGAAGAACGAGGGTTTGCTTTCTTTCTCCGGCTTGGGCTTCGTTTCGCTCATGCGTTACTCCTGGTTATTGACGAGTGGCTGCTGCCACTCCTGTGCGCCGGCAAGGCGGGCATAGGCAGTGATGCGGCAAGGATCGAGGTATAAGATTTGCAAAAAAAACGGATGGTTCACCGCGCGGGCGCATGTCATTGAGACCCGGAATGGAGGCGCATGGCCGCGACGCCGACCATTAGACGGGAAATGTGCCGGGGCGATATTGCGCAAAAGCCAGAATCGTTAGCAGGCTGTTGCAAGTCCTTCATCTGGCCGGCGCCGGTAATCGGCGCCGGTAATCGGACTTTCCGTGACGCATCACATCAACGCCCCAAGAGCCTCTTGTCATTGATGCAATTCGACACTTTTTTATAAAAGTCTTGTATCTTATAGAAGAGTTGCGCGCTCGCAATAGTATAATGCGGGCGTGCTCGTTCCATTCGCGCAGAGATTCAGCGGTAATGGAACGAGGAAAACGCACCTTTTCCCTAAACCCAACCGAGAGCACACACATGCTGGAAGCTTACCGTCAACATGTCGCCGAACGCGCCGCGCTTGGCATTCCCCCGCTGCCCTTGTCCGCAAAACAGACAGAAGAGCTGGTGGCGCTGCTGAAGAATCCTCCCGCAGGCGAGGAAAAATTCCTGGTCGATCTCATTACCCATCGCGTTCCGGCCGGTGTGGACGACGCTGCCAAGATCAAGGCCGCGTTTCTGGAAAAGGTCGCGAAAGGCACCGAAAGCTCTCCGCTGATTTCGCGTCAGGAAGCCACCCGCCTCCTGGGCACCATGCTGGGCGGCTTCAACATCAAGCCGCTGATCGAGCTGCTGGACGATGCCGCCGTTGGCGCCGTGGCGGCTGACGGTCTGAAGAAGACCCTGCTGATGTTCGACTACTTCCACGACGTCAAGGAACTGGCCGACAAGGGCAGCGCCAACGCCAAGGCCGTGCTGCAATCCTGGGCCGACGCCGAGTGGTTCACCTCGCGTCCGGAAGTGCCGCAAAGCCTGACCCTGACCGTGTTCAAGGTCTCCGGCGAAACCAACACCGACGACCTGTCGCCGGCTCCCGACGCCACCACCCGTCCGGACATCCCGATGCACGCGCTGGCGATGCTGAAGAACCCGCGCCCGGGCATCGAGCCGGACGAGCCGGGCAAGGTCGGCCCGATCAAGCAGATCGAAGCGCTCAAAGCCAAGGGCCACATGGTCGCCTACGTCGGCGACGTGGTCGGCACCGGCTCCTCGCGCAAGTCGGCGACCAACTCCGTGCTGTGGTTCACCGGCGAAGATATTCCCTTCATCCCCAACAAGCGCTTCGGCGGCGTCTGCCTCGGCGGCAAGATCGCCCCGATCTTCTACAACACGATGGAAGACGCCGGCG
>OFCW01000250.1_pt1 | contig 17596 bp, 17 predicted proteins | sample 1520951 | NCBI WGS metagenome assembly OFCW01 (sample SAMEA4349680, study PRJEB24078) | microbial mat metagenome | biome: Terrestrial Biome; feature: Habitat; material: Microbial Mat | place: India | collected 2012-06-12 | depth 10 m | reverse complement strand
AAAAACCCCCGCCCGCCGCAGCCGGTGCTGCTGTGGCTGATCGCGGCCGATCAGGCAACTGCCGGCCGCCTTGCCGACCCGGACGAAGAGTTGCCCCCGGAAGGCAGCGGCAATCCGGAGATCGCCAAGGAGGCGCACAAGGCCGAGCAGGTCGAGACCCCCGAGAACAAGAACCCGATGCTCTACATGTTCCGGGCGGAAAGCCTGCCGACCTGGGCAGAATACGTGCGGGTCAACCGGGCCTACGACGACGATGAAGACCCGAATGCCAAGGATGCCGCCAAGGATCTCGACCAGCTGTCGCTGACCCGCGACGGCCAGACCGCCAAGTCGCGCGTCAAGTTCGATCTCGACCTGCCCTCAGCCGCCGAGGACGACACCCCGATCGGCCCCGGCATCGCGCTGCCGGAATGGGATTACCGCAAGGCGGTGATGCAGGAGAAGCATTGCCTGATCCAGCCGATGATCGCCCGCGACGCCGAACCGGCGGATCTGCCGGCCGAACTGGCGGCCACCGCCAAGAAACTGCGCGGCCAGTTCGCCGCCCTCGCCCCGCAAAGGCGCTGGCTGAAGGCGCAACCGGATGGCCCGGAACTGGATGTCGATGCCTGCGTACGCAACCATGCCGACCGCGCCTCCGGCCACACCCCGGATAGCGGTGGCTTTCTCGCCCAGGCCCGCTGCGAGCGCGACCTCGCCTGTCTGCTGCTGGCCGACCTGTCGATGTCCACCGACGCGCCGATTTCGGACAGCCACCGCATCATTGACGTGATCCGCGATTCGCTGCTGCTGTTCTCGGAAGCTCTGACCGCGACCGGCGACCGCTTCGGCATCTACGGTTTTTCCTCCCTGCGCCGGCAGAACATCCGTTTTCACCTGCTCAAGGATTTCGGCAAGCGCTACGACGCCGCCTCACGTGGTCGCATCCTGGCCGTCAAACCCGGTTACTACACCCGGATGGGAGCCGCCATCCGTCAGGCTGCCAACATCCTGTCGGAGCAAGCGGCCAGCCGCCGCCTGCTGCTGATCATCACCGACGGCAAGCCGAACGATCTCGATCTCTACGATTCCCGTTACGGTATCGAGGATACCCGGATGGCCGTCCATGAGGCGCGGCGCATGGGACTGACCCCCTTCTGCGTCACCATCGACCGCGAGGCCGGCTCCTACCTGCCCTACCTGTTCGGACCGGCCGGTTTTTGTGTCATCCGCAAGCCGGAAGAGCTGCCTCGACGTCTGCCTCTGCTTTACGTGCAACTAACGCGCCAGTGAATAGTCATAAAGAAGTATTGCATTCGAACTAATCGGATGCGAACATCGGCCGTCCTCAACCAGCTGCACTTGACCATGCACGGAAATCATCCGATCAACATTGAAGCCCTGTTGACGCACGTTCCGCTTTTCAACAGCCTGGCCCCGCAGGAAATCTCCCGCATCGCCCGTGGAACGCGCGAGATTCACGTCAGCAAGGGGGATATTGTGTTCCACAAGGGGGATGCCTGTACCGGTTTCCACCTGCTGGTCTATGGCCAGATGAAGCTGGCGTTCACCTCCCAGCAAGGCAGTGAGAAGGTGGTCGAAATCCTGACGCAGGGCCAGAGCTTCGGCGAAGCCATCATGTTCATGGACAAACCGTACATTGTTTTTGCCCAGGCCCTGACCGATTCCCTGCTGCTCCACGTTTCGAAGGCTGCCGTGTACGAGGAACTGGAACGCGACCACAGCCTGTGCCGCAAGATGCTGGCGGGCATGGCCATGCGTCTGCATCAGCTGATGACCGACGTCGAGTCCTACTCCCTGCATTCCGGCAAGCAGCGCATCATCGGCTACCTGCTGCGTGAGCTACCGGAATCCGATCACGATGGGATCAACGTTTCTGTCACGCTGCCGACGAACAAGGGCGTCATCGCCTCCCGCCTGAACCTGACACAGGAACATTTTTCGCGGATCCTGCACGAGTTGACCGAACTTGGCCTGATCAAGGTCGAGGGGCGGAAGATTCACATTCCCAGCGTCGCCAAGCTGCGCAAGCACGAGGGCTGAAGACAGCCCGTCGTCTGGCCTCGCTCCCTGCCGGCTCTCCGTAGGGCGCGGCGGAAAACGAGAATCTCGTTGCCAGCACTAGAAAAAAGGCGGCCAAGGCCGCCTTTTCCCGTTGCACGAACCCCCTCAGGCCATCAGCGGAACGATCAACAAGGCGACCAGGTTGATGATCTTGATCAACGGGTTGACTGCCGGGCCCGCCGTATCCTTGTAAGGATCGCCGACGGTGTCGCCGGTTACGGCCGCCTTGTGCGCATCGGAACCCTTGCCGCCGAAGTGGCCATCCTCAATGTACTTCTTGGCGTTGTCCCAGGCACCGCCGCCGGTGGTCATCGAAATGGCGACGAACAGGCCGGTGACGATGGTACCGACCAGCAGACCGCCGAGGGCCTGCGGGCCAAGCGCCAAGCCGACGACGATGGGCACCGCGACCGGCAGGATCGAGGGAATCATCATTTCCTTGATCGCCGCGACGGTCAGCATATCGACAGCGCGGGAATAATCCGGCTTGGCCGTCCCTTCCATGATGCCCGGAATTTCCTTGAACTGGCGGCGCACCTCCATGACCACGGCGCCGGCCGAACGACCGACCGCTTCCATGGCCATCGCCCCAAACAGGTAGGGAATCAGGCCGCCAATGAAGAGGCCGATGATCACCATGTGGTTCGATAAATCGAAAGTAATGCCGGTCAGACCGGCCGCTTCCAGGCCGTGCGTGTAGTCGGCGAAAAGGACCAGCGCGGCCAGGCCGGCTGAACCGATGGCATAGCCCTTGGTGACGGCCTTGGTCGTGTTGCCGACGGCATCGAGCGGATCGGTGACATTGCGCACCTCCTTCGGCAGTTCGGCCATCTCGGCAATCCCCCCGGCATTGTCGGTGATCGGACCGTAGGCATCGAGCGCGACCACAATACCGGCCATCGACAGCATGGACGTCGCCGCGATCGCGATGCCGAACAGGCCGCCCATGGCGAAGGCTGCGTAGATCGCGATACAGACGGAAATCACCGGCAGGGCGCAGGCCTTCATCGACACGCCGATACCGGCAATGATGTTGGTCGCGTGACCGGTCTGGCAGGAGGAAGCCACATGCTTGACCGGCGCGTAGTCGGTGCCGGTGTAGTACTCGGTGATCCAGACCAGGGCAGCGGTCAGTACCAGGCCGACGACGGAGCAGCCGAACATCGAGGCGGTCGTGATCTTGGCCGCCGGATCGCCGGCACCAATCAGCCACGAGGTCACCGGGTAGTAGGCAGCGAGGGCGAGCACGCCGGCCACGATCAGGCCGCGATAGAGCGCCCCCATGATCTTGCCGCCTTCCGACGTCTTGACGAACATGCAGCCGACGATCGACGCGATGATCGACACCGCGCCCAGGGCCAGCGGGTAGAGCACGAGGTTTTCACCCAGGCCGGCAAACTGCTTGATGGTCAGCGCCGCCAGCACCATGGTGGCGACCACCGTCACGGCATAGGTCTCGAACAAGTCGGCCGCCATGCCAGCGCAGTCGCCGACGTTGTCGCCAACGTTATCGGCAATGACCGCCGGGTTGCGCGGATCATCCTCGGGGATGCCGGCCTCGACCTTACCGACCAGATCGGCACCAACGTCGGCACCCTTGGTGAAAATGCCGCCACCGAGACGAGCGAAGATGGAGATCAGCGAGGAGCCGAAAGCCAGGCCGACCAGCGGCTCGATGACGTGATGCAGGTCAGCGCCACCCACCGTCGCCTTGAGGAAGGCGTAGTAACCAGCCACCCCCAGCAGGCCGAGACCGACAACCAACATGCCGGTGATCGCACCGCCCTTGAACGCCACGGCCAGGGCCGGGGCGATACCGCCGCGGGCCGCTTCGGCGGTACGCACATTGGCGCGTACCGAAACGTTCATGCCGATGAAACCGGCCGCCCCGGAAAGGACAGCCCCGATCAGGAAGCCAAAGGCCGTCAGCCAGCCCAGCTTGGGCACCAGGCCGATAACGAGGAAGAGGATGACGCCGACGATCGCGATGGTCTTGTACTGTCGGCTCAGGTAGGCCGCCGCCCCCTCCTGCACCGCCTTGGCGATCTGCTGCATGCGCTCGTTGCCGGCCGGCAACGCGAGGATCTGCTGGCTGGAAATCCAGCCATACAGGACTGCCAACACGGCGCAACCGAGCGCCAGTAACAACGCTGTACTCATGACTCCCCCTCTGTGGCTTACAAAAAATCAGACGGCGAATGCCTCCAGCTTCTTCGGCACCGCGATATTCTTCAAGCGGATGTAATCCGGCAGGCCGTCGCGATAGGGCGGCGGCTCCTCCCCGGCAATCAAGGGCTGCAGGTAGGTTCGGCAGGCCTCGGTGATGTGGAAGCCATCCGGCGAGATGAACTCCGGCGGCATCTTGCGTTCGACGTTGGCAATTTCGGCCAGCGGTGCATGGCCGATCTGCCAGCGATACGGTTTGTCGGCCAGACGCTCGATGGTCGCCATCACGGCATTCTTGCCCTGCAGCGCCAGATCGACAGCGGCGACACCCAGCGCATGCGCCTGCTCAATGTCGGTCTTCGAAGCCAGATGGCGGGCAGCGCGCTGCAGGTAGTCGGCCAGCGCCCAGTGATACTTGTAGCCCAGCTTGTCCTTGATCAATTGCGCAACGACCTGGCCGACACCGCCCAACTGAGAATGTCCGAAGGCATCCTTGGTGCCGGATTCGGCGATCAGCTTGCCATCAGCGTCCGACAAGCCTTCCGACACGGCGACCGTACAGTAACCGTACTGTTTGACGCACGCCTCGACACGGGCCAGGAAACGTTCCGGATCGAAAGGCACTTCCGGGAACAGCAGGATGTGCGGCGGATCGCCAGCCTGTTCGGAGGCCAGGCCACACGCCGCGGTGATCCAGCCGGCATGACGGCCCATCACTTCCATGACGAAAATCTTGGTTGAGGTGCGGGCCATCGAGGCGACATCGTAGCCGGCTTCGCGAATCGACGTGGCGACGTACTTGGCGACCGAACCGAATCCCGGGCAACAGTCGGTGTGCGGCAGATCATTGTCGACGGTTTTCGGCACGCCGACGCAAACGACCGGATAGCCCATCTTTTCGGCAATCTGCGACACTTTCCAGGCGGTATCCATCGAATCGTTGCCGCCGTTGTAGAAGAAGTAGCCGATGTCGTGCGCCCTGAACACCTCGATCAGGCGCTCGTACTGCGCCTTGTGCTGCTCGAGACTCTTCAGCTTGTAGCGGCAGGAACCGAAGGCACCGCCCGGCGTGTGGCGCAGGCGGGCGATATCGGCATCGGATTCGAGGCTGGTATCGATCAGGTCTTCGGTCAGGGCGCCGATGATGCCATCGCGTCCGGCAAAGACTTTCCCGATCCGGTCGGGATAACGGCGTGCTTCCTGGATGAGGCCGCACGCCGTCGCATTGATGACGGCGGTAACGCCCCCTGACTGTGCGTAGAAGGCATTCTTCACCGCCATGATCTACTCCCTTATTTCAGTGCGTCGAAAACGCTCTTGGTGATGGCATCGACATTGCCGACACCGGCAATCTTGCGCACCTTCGGTGCCTTGGCATCGCCTTCCGCCGCCCATTTGCTGTAGAAGTCGACCAGCGGCTTGGTTTGCGAGTGGTAGATCTCGAGACGCTTCCGGACCGTTTCTTCCTTGTCGTCGTCACGCTGGACCAGATCCTCCCCGGTCACATCGTCCTTGCCTTCGACCTTCGGCGGGTTGAACTTGACATGATAGGTACGCCCGGAAGGCAGGTGTACCCGGCGGCCGGCCATGCGCTCGATGATGTCGCTATCCGGCACGTCGATTTCAAGGACGAACTCGATCGGCACGCCGGCATCCTTCATGGCCTGGGCCTGCGGGATGGTGCGCGGGAAGCCGTCGAACAGGTAGCCATTCTTGCAATCGTCCTGGTTCAGGCGCTCCTTGACCATGCCGATGATGACCTCATCCGGCACCAGGCCGCCTGCATCCATGTGCTTCTTGGCTTCCAGGCCCAGCGGGGTGCCGGCCTTGACCTGGGCACGCAGCATGTCGCCGGTGGAAATCTGCGGGATGCCGAACTGCTTGCAAATGAAAGTAGCCTGCGTTCCCTTACCGGCGCCGGGCGCGCCCAACAAAATCAACTTCATGAAATGGTCCCTCTGGTTTTTGATTCGGTTCTGGTTCGTAATTCTTGTTTTCGCCCGTCGTGGCGGGCGTTGGGTGGAGTCTGAAAATTACTCGCTATTTCCGGCACGGTCAAACAGTTTGCGCATCCGCTCGGCATCCTCCGGCGTGTCGACGCCGGGCGCCGGCGCGGCCTCGATCAGGGCTACGCTGATCCGGTAACCATGCCACAGGGCACGCAACTGTTCGAGCGACTCGAAGTGCTCGGTAGGCGCCACGGACAAGCCGGCGTAGGCCTTCAGGAAACTGGCGCGGTAGGCATACAGCCCGACATGACGATAGGCCGGAAAGTGGGCGGGCAGGGTTTCCCCACCGCCTTCGCGGGCAAAATGGTCGCGGGCATAGGGAATCGGCGCCCGCGAAAAATAGGCGGCATCGCCATCGGCCCGGCACACGACCTTGACCACGTTGGGATTGAAGAACTCGGCGGCCTCGGCAATCGGATGCGCCACCGTGGCGATATCGGCACCGCTGGCAGCCAGCTGGCGCGCCGTCTGCAGGATGACGGCCGGCTCGATCAGCGGCTCGTCCCCCTGCACATTGACGATGATGGTATCGCAGCTCCAGCCCCGCTGCGCGACCACCTCGGCCAGGCGGTCGGTACCGGTCGGATGATCGCCACGGGTCATCAGGGCCGCCACTTCGTGGGCTTCGGCCGCCGCGCGAACAGCCGGGTGATCGGTCGCCACCCAGATTTCATCGGCGCCGGACAAACGGGCCCGTTCGGCCACCCGGACGACCATCGGCTTGCCGCCAAGATCGAGCAGCGGTTTGCCCGGCAGGCGGGTGGAGGCATAGCGGGCCGGAATGACGACCTTGAACGACAGCCCGGGCATCGCTTACTGCTCGTCCGGCGACAGTTGGCGCGCCTCGTCCTCGAGCATGATCGGGATGTCGTCGCGGATCGGGAAAGCGAGCTTGCAGGGCTTGCAGACCAACTCCTTTTCCGCCTTGCGGTGTTCGAGATTGCCCTTGCAAATCGGGCAGACCAGAATGTCAAGCAGCCGTGCGTCCACGCAGTTTCTCCACGATGAGATCAATAAGGGCCGAGGGCAACTCGGCCTCGACGGGCAAAACCCAAGTCTCGCCCAGGGACAGATGCGCGCATTTTACTGCATCCTTCTCCGTCATCAGCAGCACGCCCTCCCGCGCGAAAGCCAGATCGGCCACGGTATAGCGGTGATGATCGGGAAACGGGTGGGTTTCGCAAACGAGACCCAACCCGGCGAGCGTCGCGAAAAACCGTTGCGGGTTGCCGATTCCGGCCAGGGCATGCAGGCGGCCGCGCTGACGCAAGTCATCGGCGGTGCAGGTCAGCCCGGGGTCATCCAGGCGATAGAAAGCACCGGGTTGCAAACGCATCGTAAAGACCGGGCGGATACCGGGCAGGCGCTCCGGCGCCAGGCCGTTGGCCACGACGGCATCGACCTTCGCCAGTCGTGCCGGTGATTCACGCAGCGGACCAAGCGGCAAGCGCCAGCCATTGCCGATGCCACGGGCGTCGAACACGGCGATCTCGACATCGCGGGCCAGCGCGTAGTGCTGCAGGCCATCGTCGCACAGGACGACATCAACCTCGGGGTGTGCTGCGAGCATGGCAAGGCCAACCTCGCCCCGCTGCCGGCCGACCCACACCGGCACGCCACTGCGCCGGGCGAGCAGCAACGGTTCGTCGCCGACCGTATCGGGCAGCGCATCCGGCAGCACGGGCCGTACGGAATCGTCGCGCCGGCCGTAGCCGCGGCTGACAATGCCGGGATGCCAGCCGCGGGCCTGCAAATGTGCCGCCAGCCAGAGTGTCAGCGGGGTTTTCCCGGCTCCCCCGACGGTAATGTTACCGACCACGATGACCGGCACCGCCAAACGCCGGGGCCTGGCCAGCCAGCGGTTGAGGCCGCTCAGGATGACGTACAGCCCGGCAAGCGGTGCAAGAAGCCACAACGCCGGCGTCAGCCGGCGTCGTTCGAACCATTGCCGCTGCAGCCAGCGCGCAAACATCAGCGGTTCTGCGTGGCGAAGGAAATGTGCGGATAACCCGCCGTCTGTGCGGCCTGCATCACGTCAACCACGCTCTGGTGGGTCGCCTTGGCGTCGGCATTGATCACGATCAGCGGATCCTCGCGGCCGCCCGCTGCCCGGCGCAGGCCGTCGGCGATGCTCTGGACGTCGCTGGCGGCAAGCGGCGACTTGTTGATCAGGATCTGGCCAGCGGCCGTCACCGCCACATCGACCTCGTTCGGCTGCTCGGCCTGCTTGCTGGCATCGGCCGTCGGCAGGTTGATTTCGAGACCGGAAAACTTGGAATAGGTGGTCGTCAGCATCAGGAAAATGATGATGACGAGCAACACGTCGATCATGGGAATCAGGTTGATTTCCGGCTCTTCCCGGTTGCGACCGCGCTGGAAATTCATTGCTTACTTCCGCTCGCCGTGCATGTATTCGACGAGGCGGATCGCCTGCTGCTCCATTTCGACGATGAAGCCATCCACCAGCGCACGGAAGTGCCGCCAGAAAATCAGGCTCGGGATGGCGATGAAAATCCCGAAGCCGGTGTTGTACAGGGCGATGGAAATGCCGTGGGCCAGTTGTTGCGGGCTGCCGGTACCCGGCGCCTGCGAGCCGAAGATCTCGATCATCCCGACGACGGTTCCGAACAGGCCCATCAGCGGGCTGATCGATGCGATGGTGCCGAGCGTGGTCAGGTAGCGGTTCAGTTCATGGGACACAGCGTTGCCGCACTCCTCGATCGACTCCTTCATGATTTCCCGCGACGTATTGACGTTGCGCAAACCGGTGGACAGAACGCGGCCGAGCGGTGAATGGCGTTCGAGCTCCTCGAGCAGCTTTCCGTTGTCAGCACCGCGCTTGAATTCGCCCACCGCGCGCTGCAACAGACCGGCCGGCACCACCTTGCTGCGGCGCAGGGCGACCAGGCGCTCGATGATCAGGGCAACGGAGATGACGGAAGCCAGCAGCAGCGGCCAGATCGGCCAACCGGCCGCCTTTACGATTTCAATCACTTTGTGCGCATCCTCGATGGAAATTTAGCCCGCAATTCTGCACCGCGCCCCGCCACAGGGCAAGCCACCCCATTCCGGGTTTCGCGCCGCTTATCCCCAAAAGCTGTGGATAAGTCTGTGAATCGCTTGTCATCAGATGTGCTAAACCCCAAGCAGCAAAGGAATTTCCCTACCCTGCCAAAAAACGAGGCACTTCGTTTAGACCATTAAAAATCAATTACTTAAATAATCAACAAACTGTCAAGCGGCACACCGCGAAAGCCGCCCCGGGTTACAATCCGGCGATGCCTCCTCTGCCTCCGCCAAACGCCGTCCTCAGCGTATCCAGCCTGAACCGCCTGGTGCGCGACTGTCTGGAATCCGCTTTCCCGCTGACCTGGATCGGCGGCGAGATTTCCAACCTGACCTACGCCACCTCCGGCCACGTCTATTTCTCGCTCAAGGACAGCGCTGCCCAGGTGCGCTGCGTGATGTGGCGCAACCGGGCCCAATTGCTTGGCTGGCGACTGGAAAACGGCCAAAAGATCGAAGCCCGGGCGCTGGTTTCCTTTTACGAGCCGCGCGGCGAGTTCCAGCTCAATGTCGAGACGATTCGCCGGGCCGGCCAGGGCGACCTGTTCGAACGCTTTCTCCGGCTTAAGGCGCAGCTCGAAGCCGAAGGCCTGTTTGCCGCCGAAGCCAAGCGGCCGCTCCCCGAATTTCCGCGCCAGGTTGCCATTGTCAGCAGCCTGCAGGCTGCCGCGCTGCGGGACGTGCTGACCACGCTGCACCGCCGGGCGCCCCACCTGCGCCTCAGCATCTTCCCGACGCCGGTGCAGGGCGACGGGGCGGCCAGCCGGATCGCCGAAGCGCTCGGCCAGGCCAGTGCGAGCGGCTGTGACGCCATCATCCTGTGCCGGGGCGGCGGCAGCATCGAGGATCTGTGGTCGTTCAACGAGGCGTGCGTCGCCCGCGCCATTCGGGCTTCGGCCATCCCGGTCGTTGCCGGCATCGGCCACGAAACCGACTTCACCATCGCCGATTTTGCCGCCGACCTGCGCGCCCCGACGCCGACCGCTGCGGCCGAACTGGTCAGTCCCGACCGGGACAGTCTGGCCGACCGGCTCGACCGCCTGCACGAACAAATGCAGCGGCGCAGCGAGCGTGCCCTGGCCGACCGCCTGCAACGTCTTGACTGGCTGGGCAGCCGCCTGATCCATCCGATCGAAAGATTGCGCCAGCGTGAGCAGGCGGTGGGTGCGCTCGGTCAGCAACTGCAACGTGCCTTGCAGGGCAAGCGCGACCGGGCGCAGTTGCTCGCCAACGCCCTCCGGCAGCGCCACATGGCGGCCCGCCCCCGGCTCGACCGGCTGGCCAGCCGGCTGGAGCACGCAGCTTACCGGCTGGGCAAGGAGGCCGCCGGACAAATTTCTGCCGGCCACGGGAAACTAAATGCCCTGGCCGGCAGTCTGAAGCAGCTGGACCCCCATGCCGTGCTGCAACGCGGCTACGCGTTGGTCATCGGCCCGGACGGACGTGCCGTGCGCGATGCGGCGGCGCTGCGCCCGGGCGACGATCTGGCCGTGAGTTTCCACCGGGGGGCGGCAATGGCCACGGTCAGGCAAGTTGTCGCCCCGGCGGAAGCTGACTAGAATTTTTGTCTCACCCTCAAATACAACGGAGAAAACGATGGAACATCAACTGCCCCAGCTGCCGTACGCCAAGGACGCGCTCGCCCCGCACATGTCGGCCGAGACCTTCGACTATCACTACAGCAAGCATCACCAGGCCTACGTCACCAACCTGAACAACCTGATCAAGGGCACCGAGTACGAAAACCTCGACCTTGAAGCCATCGTCAAGAAGGCGCCGGCCGGTGGCATTTACAACAACGCTGCCCAGGTCTGGAACCACACCTTCTTCTGGAACTGCATGAAGCCGAACGGCGGCGGTTCACCGACCGGTGCGCTGGCTGCCGCCATCGACGCCAAGTGGGGCTCCTTCGACGCCTTCAAGACCGCTTTCCAGACCTCCGCCGTCGGCAACTTCGGTTCCGGCTGGACCTGGCTGGTCAAGAAGACCGACGGCTCCCTCGACATCGTCAACATGGGCGCCGCCGGCACCCCGCTGACCACCGGCGACAAGGCCCTGCTCTGCGTCGACGTGTGGGAACACGCCTACTATATCGACTACCGCAACCTGCGTCCGAAATTCGTCGAGACCTTCCTGAACCACCTGGTCAACTGGTCCTTCGTCGAAGCCAATTTCGCCTGATCGTCAGACGGGCGCACCAGGAACGCGCCGGTTCCTGACAACACCGGGGGAGCCTCACGCTCCCCTGTTTTTTTGCCCTCGGAATTTCATTGCCCGGCCGGGCAGCGAGGCCGGATGGACCTTCCGCTCCCCGGCCACCCGGCGGTTATGCTCACTTCAGGTGTAGGATGTCTGGCAGAAAAACCTCGGTAACCAGCACGTACTGCCCTCCCAGGCGATGCTGCGAGCGCCGCGCCCACAGACAGGGTCCGACCGGCGCCAGGCTGGCGGCACGGTGGTAGAGCGGATGGCGGGCATCCAGACGCAGGAACTCGATGGCACCGCGCCGGAAGCCGGGGTAAGTAAAGAGCAGCGAGCCGAGTGAGCGGCTGCCGAGACGCGCCATCCAGCGGCTCAGGCGGCCCTTGCCGGAGGCTGCCAGCGTGGTGTGGGCAAAAATCACCGGCCGACCGTCGCATTCGAGAACGACTTCGCGCACCCAGGCCAGACCGTGGGCCACGCCCCCCTCGACCGCCTCATCGGCCAGCGCCATCCCTTTGCCGAAGCGCAGCAGGCGGACGCGGAATTGGCGGCAGTTCCGCTGGCAACGGGCAGTCAGCGAATCGGGTTCGGTCAGCCAGCTGCGCAGGGTAGGATCACCGGCCCAGGCAGGCAGGCGGGACCGCCACTTGCTGCGTTTCATGCGCCCGGCAAGGTCGGTTGAATCGGCGCGCCACGATTGCTGAGCATGGCTAGCCGAGGGCAATGAACAAGCCCGTCATTGCGGGCGCGGCGCCCGGTCGACGCCACGGATCTTCATGCCCGGCCGGATGCCGCGCTGGGCGAACCAGCCGAGATTCATTTCCAGCGCGAAGCGCGCCGGACGGCGGGCGCAATGGTTGTCCTCGGTCTGCGGCTGCATGTCTTCGATATTGATGATCGTTCCCTCGGCATCCATGAAGGCGACCGACAGCGGCAGCAGCGTATTGCGCATCCACATGCAGTGGGTGTTCTCGTGATTGAAGACGAAGAGCATGCCATGCTGCGGCGGCATGGCCTTGCGGTTCATCAGGCCGAGCTGGCGATGCGGGTCGTTGGCGGCCACCTCCGCCTCGATGCGGTGGAAGCCGGCGCTCAATTCGAGCATCGGCATGGCGCCTTGCGCCCGGACGCCACCGCTCAGGGCGAGGACGGCGAGCGCGGCAATCGTGCTTTTCTTCATGCGATCTTTCCTTGCAAATCCCGATAGCTGCCTTCGATCTGGCGCCATGCACCAAGTGCCAGGCCATCCAGCGTCGCCGCCCCGATGGCGGCCCGAATCAGACGCAGCGTAGGATACCCGATGGCGGCGGTCATCCGCCGCACCTGGCGGTTCTTGCCCTCGCGGATGCGGATTTCCAGCCACGTCGCAGGGATCGCTGCCCGGTAACGGATCGGCGGGTCGCGGGGCCAGAGGCTGGACGGCTCGTCGATGCGGCGCACGCGGGCCGGCAAGGCGGTGAAATCGGTCAGGCGGATGCCGGCCCGCAGCTTGTCCAGGGCGGCCTCGTCGGGCACCCCCTCGACTTGTGCCCAGTAGGTTTTTTCCAGTTTGTAGCGGGGATCGGCAATCCTCGCCTGCAGCCTGCCATCGTCGGTCAGGATCAGCAGGCCCTCGCTGTCGGCATCGAGCCGCCCCGCCACATAAACATCCTTGACCGGGATGAATTCATTGAGTGCCCGCCACCTGCCTTCCGGCGTGAACTGGCTGAGAACGCCGTAGGGCTTGTTGAAGAGGAGAATGCGGGACACGGCGGCAATCGAAACGAAAGCCGGAATTCTCGCCGATTTAACCGCCGCCGTCAGTTCCTTGGCGGATGCCGGCCGCCAGCACCCGCCGATCAGAGACGCAATTCAGTGCGTGCCGCCGGGCCGGCCCGCTGGCGTCTGCGCCCGCTCCTCCTGACGAATGTGCTGCATGGCATAGCGTGCAATGTAAATCGCCATGACCAGAATGAAGGCAATCGTGAACAGGCTGAGCAAGCCAATATCGGAGGTGAACAACAAATCCCATGCCATGATTTTCTCCCTGAGCAATGTCGCGAAGCAGGATGCTTCGCAAGCATTTCAGCAAAAACCATACCCAAAACAGGGTTTCATCCGGCTTGCCGGAAGAAGCCCGGGCCGACAGCCTCAAACGCCCATACCATGGGCATTTCCGGCCACATCAGGCAGCCGGCGCAGATGCCGGCCGCGGCCACACCTGGGCGCCCACTGCCAAAAATGGCAAGCCCAAAGACATTTCATGCCATTATTGACCCACCCTCACCTGGCAGCACAGGGCACGCCAGGCGGACAGAGCCCGGCAAGCCCCGACGACCTGCCGTCAGCATGGCCATAAATCGACGTTTCCGACACCGGGAGGTTGAGCGGGAAACGATCCGCCGCCGGCTGGCTTCCAGGCCAGACAAAAGCGAGAGACATGCCAAGCCAACAAAAAGGCCAACCGATTGAAAATCAGCGAGTTGCAACACCTCTCCCGATAACGCAACCAATCACCCTGTCAAATCCGGCACATTTGCTGCGCATCGCCGCCAGATCTGTCACAGCGATCATTCAGTGGCTGGTCCCTTCCGACCGGGTGATCTTGTTCCAGACGTTGTACTTGCCTACCGGCTTCTTCATGGGCAGGCGCTTCACTTCCTTCAGCGTCTGCGCATCGTAAATGATCAACGCGCCGTCCATCTCCCACAGGCTGGCCAGCACATACTTGCCGTCGCGGGTGAATTCGGCGTGGGCGAAAGTCTTGCCAGGCACCGGCTTCAGCTCGGCAACGATTTCCAGGGTTTCCTTGTCGATGATCTGCATGGTGTCCTTGAATTCCTGGCTCATCATCGAATCGGTCCAGGCATAGCGGCTGTTCTCGTGGCTGCGCATGAAGAAGCCGGGGCCGCGCGTCCTGACCTGCTTGATGGTCTTCCAAGTTGCCATGTCGATGATGCTGACCAGGCCTTCGTTGAGGTTGGGCGTCGCCATCACGGTGCGCTCACCCATCTTCCAGCTGATGCCGGAGCCAAGATGCGGCATGCCCGGCAATTCGAGGTCGGCGATCTTCTTGCGCGCATCCAGATTGACCACCTGGCCGCTCACCGCCGCCTTGGCCTCGTTGCGCGAGGCGCCCATCACCTCGTCGTAGCCCTGCGTGAAGTAGAAATCGTCGAGGTAGTCGTCGAGTTGCGTGCGCACCGGGTTGAGGAAACCGGGCAGGAAGGCGCCTTCCTTGTACTTGAAGTCATGGATCATGCCAGCCGGGATGTCGTCCGCCTTCGGGTTGTAGGAAATCTCCCAGACTTCCTTGACGTCCTTCAGCGCGGCGACGAAGCTCTGGCGCGGACTGGCGTCATAGACGGCCGACACGCGGGACGAGACCTTGCCTTCCTTGTCGGCCACCGGCAGCAGCTTCTTGAAATGGAGATCGGCATCGAGGATGACCAGGCTGTGCGGCAGATAGTTGGCCACCGCGACCCACCGGCCGTCGCCTGACACGGCGGCGTTGCGGGTGTTGATACCGGCCCGCACTTCGGCCACCACCTTGAGGTTCCACAGATCGAACTTGGTGATCCAGCCATCGCGCGAAGCAAAGAACACGTAGCGGCCATCCGGCGTGAACTTCGGACCGCCGTGCAGCGCATAGCGCGACTGGAAGCGATGGATCGGCTCCAGCTTGTCGCCATCGAGGATGGACACATGATGATCGCCGCTTTCGACAACCACGAAGAGGTTGAGCGGATCGGCCTTGAACACCGGCTTGTCGGGCAGGGGCTGCTTTTCGTGCACGATGCGCGAGGCGCTGATCTCCTTTTCGCCCCAGACCGGCATCGGCTTGATCGGTGTGTAGGCGTAATCGACCAGCGCCTTGATCTCCCCGGCCGACAGCTTGTCGCCAAAGCCCAGCATCTGACTGGCCGGCCGGCCCTCGCGGATGACCTTCTCGGCTTCCGGCTTGCGCAGGCGCGCCAGATTTTCCGGCAGCAGCGCAGGCCCGATGCCGCCCAGGCGATCGGCGCCGTGGCAGGCGGCGCAGTGCTGCTGGTAGTTGGCCGAGGCATCGGCCGCTTCGGCCAGTTGCGCCATGCCGATCAGGAAATAGGCGGCAAAGCCGGCCGGGATCAGGATTTTCCAGTGACGCATGCAATCTCCTCGTCGCTCAGGTAGCAACCGGGGTCTTCCGCCCACGGATTGCCGGTCAGTTGCTGGGCACGGACACGCGTGTTGCCGTTGCAGATTTCCAGGTAGGCACAGGTGGCGCAGCGCCCCTCGACCGCCCGCGGGTGGCGTTTCAGGCCGGCCATCAGGGAATCCGTGGCATCCGGCCAGATCTGCGAGAACGGCCGATCCTTGACGTTGCCGAGGGTGTGGTGCCACCACATGGTGTCGGGATGCACGTTGCCCAGGTTGTCGATGTTGGCGACATTGACACCCGACGAATTGCCGCCCCACTGGCGCAACTTGGCCTCGACATGGGCCGCCTTGTCCGGGAAGCGCTGGCGCACCCAGTGCAGGAAATAGACGCCATCGGCATCGTTGTTGCCGGTGGTGAACTCCTTGTTCAGGCCGCGCTGCTGGTAGTCCCAGCAGGTGTCGAACAGCAGGTCCATCGCCCAGCGCGTCAGCTGGTGGTGCGCGTCGTCGTGGCGGTTCTTGTTGCCGCGCCCGGCGTAATTGAGGTGGGAGAAATAAAAACGGTCGATGCCCTCCGCCTCGACCAGCGTCAGCAAGGCCGGCAGGTCGCGGGCGTTGTCCTGCGTCATCGTGAAGCGCACGCCGATCTTCAGGCCGAGGTCGCGGCACAGGCGGATGCCCTTCAGCGACGCTTCGAAGGCGCCCTCCCGCCGGCGGAACCGGTCGTGCGTTTCGCGAATGCCGTCGAGCGAGACGCCGACATAGTTGAAATCGCATTCGGCGATCCTGCCGATATGGCTCTCGTCGATCAGCGTTCCGTTCGATGACAGCCCGACGTAGAAACCCTTGGCCTTGGCACGCCGGGCGATGTCGTAGATGTCCGGCCGCAGCAGCGGCTCGCCGCCGGACAGGATGAGAACGGGCACCCTGAAGTCCTTGAGGTCATCCATCACCGCATAGACCTGTTCGGTACTCAGTTCGCCGGGAAAATGGGTGTCGGCGGAGATCGAGTAGCAATGCTTGCAGGTCAGGTTGCAGCGCCGGATGAGGTTCCAGATGACAACCGGGCCGGGCGGATTGCGTTTCGGCCCGAGCGGCGTGGGGGCTGCGATCTCGGCCATGTACTGCGAAATTCGGAACATGCGGCATCCTCGCGACAAGTTCGGCTATTGCAACCGAAGCGCCGCTCGCCGGCCTTGACCTGAGTCAATCGCGCGAAACCGGTGGGCGAACGGGCGCGCCGGCAATGCCTGCGAAACGGCGTGCGCGGCCCCGGGCATCCGGCTCGTCAAGCATGGGCCGGATTTTTCGCCGCGCGGTCATCGTTCCTGCGCGCCGCCCGTTATGGGGGGAGGAGTATACTTTCGCGATGACTTCGAACATACAGCACCATGCCGGCCTTGATCCGGCTGTTCCCGCCCGCTGGGCGGCCGATGTCGAATCCCGGCTGGCTGCGGGCGAGGCGGTGCAGGCCTGCCTGGAAACCGACCTCGATCACGACCTGAAATTTGCCGATGGCCTGCTGCTGGTCACCAACCGCCGCCTGCTGGCCTGCGCCGCCGGCCAGACGGACTGGCAGGAATGGCCACTGGACGCCGGCCTGCAGCTGGCGCACCACGACCATGCGGGCGTCGGGACGCTGACCCTGCTCGATGCCAAAGGCCGCCTGGCCACCTGGCGTTACACGCTGGCCCGCAACCTGGCCGCCTTGCGTGTCATCGCCGAATTCGAACTGCACCGCGACAGCCTGCTGTCCGGCCAGCCGGTCGTCCGGCCGGGCGAGGCGCTGTGTCCGAAGTGCAAGACGCCGCTGCCACCGGGCGAGGATGAATGCCCGATCTGCAACCGCGAATCGACCGTCGCCCCGTCGACCTGGACGCTGTTCCGCCTGTGGCGCTTCGCCCGCCCCTACCGCTCCGGCTTGTCGGGCAGGGGCTGCTTTTCGTGCACGATGCGCGAGGCGCTGATCT
>OFCW01000248.1_pt1 | contig 17608 bp, 17 predicted proteins | sample 1520951 | NCBI WGS metagenome assembly OFCW01 (sample SAMEA4349680, study PRJEB24078) | microbial mat metagenome | biome: Terrestrial Biome; feature: Habitat; material: Microbial Mat | place: India | collected 2012-06-12 | depth 10 m | reverse complement strand
ATGACCTCTACCCGGGCAACCGCTACGAAGGTGAAATCCGCTTCTTCCCGGCCGGGTCGGGCTTATTCTTGAGGATCGCTCCAAAGTGAATTCAGCCACCATGACCGCAAACAAATCCACTGACCTGCCCACGGTCAGCGACCGCCTGGCCAAGAACGCCATGCGCCACGCCAGCGAGCGCATCATCGAGATGCTGCTTTTCGCGGCAGCCACCGTTTCCGTGCTGACCACGATCGGTATCGTCTATGTACTCGTCTCCGAGTCTATTCATTTCTTTCAAAACGTCAGCATCATCGACTTTCTGACCGACACCCAATGGACCCCGCTGTTCGATGATGCGCATTTCGGCATCATGGTCCTGATTTCCGGCACCGTGGTTTCTTCGGCTGTGGCACTGGCCGTCGCCATTCCGATGGGCACCGTGATTGCCATCTACCTCTCCGAATTTGCCCAGCCCAAAATTCGCGAAATCGCCAAGCCGGTGCTCGAATTGCTCGGTGGCATCCCGACCATTGTGTTCGGTTATTTCGCGCTGCTCATGGTCACGCCGCTCTTGCAGAAGCTGTTTCCGGAATTGCCGGGCTTTTCGCTGCTGTCCGCCGGCCTGGTGATGGGCATCATGATCGTGCCCTACATCGCCTCGCTCTCCGAGGATGCCATGCGCGCCGTGCCGATGTCGCTGCGCGAAGGCTCTTATGCGATGGGCTCGACCCGCTTGTACACCGCCATTCACGTTGTGGTGCCGGCCGCCTTCTCCGGTTTGGCCGCTTCCTACATTCTGGCCATCTCGCGCGCTGTCGGCGAAACGATGATCCTCGCCGTGGCTGCCGGCATGCAGCCAAACCTGACCTGGAACCCGGCCGAACCGGCCGCCACCATCACGTCCTACATCGTTCAGGTGGCCCTGGGTGACCTGCCACACGGTTCCATCGGTTACCAGACCATCTTTGCCGCCGGTCTGACCCTGATCCTGATCACCCTCTGCTTCAACATTCTCGGCCAATGGCTGCGCAAGAAGTTCCGGGAGAATTACTAAGATGCAACATAAATCCCTGACCACCGAACAGGTCCGCGCGCTGATCGCCCGCGGCAAGTTCCGCGATACGCTGTTCCAGGCCATCGGCATCATTTTCCTGGCGATCGGCTTGCTGGTGATCTTTCTGCTGGTGTCCGACATGGTAATCCGCGGCGCCGAACGCCTGAACCTCGATTTCTTCACCCAGTTCGCGTCCCGCCGCGCCAGCCAGGCCGGCATCCTGTCCGCCTGGGTGGGTTCGCTGCTCGTCATGCTGGTCACGGCTTTTGCGGCCGTACCGCTCGGCGTCGCAGCCGGCGTTTATCTGGAGGAGTACGCCAAGCGCAACTGGATCACGGAGATCATCGAGATCAACATCACCAATCTGGCCGCGGTGCCGTCCATCGTCTATGGCCTGCTGTCGCTCGGCATCTTCGTCTACGCCTTCGGCTTCGGCCAGAGCATCCTGACGGCCGGCCTGACCCTGGCGCTTCTCATTCTGCCGATCGTCATCGTATCCACCCGCGAAGCGATCCGCGCCATCCCGGCCATGATCCGTGAAGGGTCGATGGCTGTCGGGGCGACGCGCTGGCAGACCTGCCGCTACCACATCATCCCCTATGCCATGCCCGGCATCCTGACCGGCGTGATCATCGGCTTGGCCCGGGCCATTGGCGAGACGGCCCCGATCATCACGATTGGCGCCCTGACCTTCATCGCCTTCCTGCCGCCGATGCCGTTCAGCGCCACCGCCGAGGGCACCGCCGGCCTGTTCGACTGGCTGATGTCGCCCTTTACCGTGATGCCGATCCAGATCTTCAACTGGACCTCGCGTCCCGACCCGGCCTTTGAAGTCAATGCCGCCGCTGCCGGCTTCGTGCTGATGGTCATGGTGCTGTCGATGAACGGCTTGGCGATCTGGCTGCGCTACAAGATGCGCAAGAACATCAAATGGTAAGCCGCGCGCTTGCCCGAACCGAATACTGAACTGGAGTCATCATGCAGATTCATGACAACCCGCCGCTCAAGGCGGAAGCCCGTAATCTCAACTTTTATTACGGCGAAGCCAAGGCGCTCAAGAACATCAACATGCCGATCTACGACAAGAAGGTCACGGCGCTGATCGGCCCCTCCGGCTGTGGCAAGTCGACCTACCTGCGTAGCTTCAACCGCATGCATGACCTCTACCCGGGCAACCGCTACGAAGGTGAAATCCGCTTCTTCCCGGACAACACCAACCTGCTGTCGCCGGAAGTCGACCCGATTGAAGTGCGTATGCGTGTCGGCATGGTCTTCCAGAAACCGAATCCCTTCCCCAAGTCGATCTACGAAAATGTGGCCTACGGCTTGCGCGTGCGGGGGGAAAACAACAAGCGGGTGCTGGACGACAAGGTCGAGCAAGCCCTGAAGGGGGGCGCCCTGTGGGAAGAAGTGAAGGACCGCCTGAACGATCTGGCCTCCAACCTGTCTGGCGGCCAGCAGCAACGTCTGTGCATCGCCCGCGCCCTGGCCACCGACCCGGAATTGCTGCTCTTCGACGAGCCGACCTCGGCGCTCGACCCGATCGCCACCGGCGCCATCGAGGAACTGGTGCATGAACTGAAAAAGCGCGTCACCATCCTGATCGTGACCCACAACATGCAGCAGGCGGCCCGCGTTTCCGACTATACCGCCTACATGTACCTGGGCGAGATGATCGAGTTCGGCAAGACCGATGAAATCTTCATCAAGCCGAAAGACAAGCGCACCGAAGATTACATTACCGGCCGCATGGGCTAAGGGAGAATACGACATGAACGAAAGCCAGCACCTCTCCAGCCAGTTCGACGAGGAACTCGGCCGCCTGCGCACCCATGTCCTGCAAATGGGCGGCATGGTCGAAACGCAGGTTTCCGCCGCCATCGACGCCTACAGCTCGGGCGAAGTGGCCAGTGTCAAAACGATTGTCGAAGCCGACCGCAAGATCAATGATCTGGAAAAAGCCATCGACGACGACTGCGCCCACATTATCGCCAAGCGCCAACCGACCGCCTCGGATCTGCGCCTGGTGCTCGGCATCAGCAAAATCGTCACCGATCTGGAGCGGGCCGGCGACGAGGCCAAGAAGATCGCCAAGGGGGTCCGCCGCATCTATGAAGCCGGCCACCTGCCGGCCCAGTACGGTATCGGCATCCGCCATCTGGCCGAAGCCGCCCTCAGCCTGGTTCGCCAGGCTCTCGACGCCTTTGCCCGTCTCGACGTGCCACTGGCCCAGTCGGTCATCAAGGCGGACAGCGACGTGGATACCGAATTCAAGTCGATCATCCGCCAGTTGATCACGCACATGATGGAAGATCCGCGCACCATCACCACCTCGATCGAGATCATCTCCATCGCCCGCGCCATCGAGCGCATCGGCGACCATGCCAAGAATGTGGCGGAGCAGGTGGTGTTCATCGTCGAGGGACGCGACATCCGCCATGTGAAGGAGCAAGCCAAGTGACACCGACGATACTGGTCGTTGAGGATGAACCGGCGATCCAGGAGCTGATTGCCATCAATCTGAAGCACGCCGGTTTTCTCGTTGTTCGCGCCAGTAGTGCCGAGGCGGGAGAGTCCGCGATCCGCGCCGCCCTGCCCGACCTGCTGATTCTCGACTGGATGCTGCCCGGCCAATCCGGCGTTGCGCTGGCCAAAAAGCTGCGTGCCGACGAGCGGACGCGGGAATTGCCGATCATCATGCTGACCGCCCGCGTCCATGAGGAGGACAAGGTGCAGGGGCTGGAAGCCGGAGCCGACGATTACGTCACCAAGCCCTTTTCTCCCAAGGAACTGGTTGCCCGCGTACGGGCCGTGCTGCGCCGCCGGGCCCCGCACCTCGCCGGCGAGGCGGTCGAGATCGGCAACCTGTCGCTCAATCCGGCCACCCATCGCGTGCTGGCCGGCGGCCAGCCGATCGAACTGGGGCCGACCGAGTTCCGCCTGCTCTTCTTTTTCATGACGCACGCCGAGCGGGTCTACACCCGCGCCCAGTTGCTCGACGAGGTCTGGGGCGACCATGTCTTCATCGAGGAACGGACGGTGGATGTCCATATCCGCCGCCTGCGGGCTGCGCTGGAGCCCTCCGGCCATCACGAACGGGTGGAAACGGTGCGCGGCACCGGATATCGTTTTCGGGGAGCCTGATCCTCCTTGACTACGCTCATTGTCCGCGCCGTGATCCTGGCCGCCGTTACGGCGGCCATTGCCATTCCGGTTGGCATCCTTTCCCGCCCCTGGCATGGGTGGGCGGTTTTCTCGCTCGGCCTGGTGTTGCAGATGGTCTTCCACTTCCGCAACTTCGCGCGCCTGGATCGCTGGTCGCGCAATCCGCTGGTCGATGCCAGCCTGGAAGGGGAAGGCGAGTGGGACAATATCTTCGGCCGGCTCTACCGGCACGAGAAGGATCTGCGCCAGCAGATCGCCCAGCGGGAACACGAAATCAGCATGCTGATCGCCGCAGCCCAGGCACTGACCGACGGCGTGGTGCTGCTCGATTTGCAGAACCAGATCGTGTTTTGCAACCAGACGGCGGAAACGCAACTCGGACTGCGGGTGGCCACCGATCGCGGCCAGTCGGTCCTTAATCTGGTGCGTCAGCCGGAATTCGTCGGCTACCTCGAAGCCGAAGATTTCAGCCGGCCGCTGATCCTGCGCCCGGAGCGTTTCCGCGACCGCGTTTACGCCATTCACGTGATTCCCTACGCCGGCAATCGGCGGCTCATGCAGATCAAGGACGTGACGCAGGCTGACCGCCTCGACCAGACGCGGCGCGATTTCGTCGCCAACGTATCGCACGAACTGCGCACCCCGCTCACGGTGCTCGCCGGCTTCCTGGAAACATTGCAGGAAATCGAGCTGGAACCGGAGGAGCGCAACCGCTACCTTGCGATGATGGCCGAGCAGTCACGCCGGATGCAGTCCATCGTACAGGATCTGCTGACGCTGTCGGCCATCGAATCGGCTCCGCCGCCGGAGAACGAGGTGGTCGACATGGCCAATCTGATCGACAAGCTGCGGCGCGATGCTGAAGCCCTCTCGTCCGGCCGGCACACCATCCGGGTCGACAGCGAGGGACAGGGCGACCTGCTCGGCTCCGAGCCGGAATTGCTCAGCGCCTTAGGCAACCTGGTGACCAACGCCGTGCGTTATACGCCAGCCGGCGGCACGATCACGCTGCACTGGCGCATTTCGCCGCAAGGCGCCGAGTTCGCTGTTCAGGATACCGGCCCGGGCATCGATGCCAAGCATATTCCCCGCCTGACCGAGCGCTTCTACCGCGTCGACCGCAGCCGTTCGCGCGACTCGGGCGGCACCGGGCTGGGTCTGGCCATCGTCAAGCACTCGCTGAACCGCCATCAGGCCCAGCTCCACATCCAAAGCGAAGTGGGCAAGGGCAGCCGCTTTACCGCCCGCTTTCCGGCCAGCCGGGTCAATCTGCCGTGATGCGGCTCAGGTCTTGAGCGGTGTCAGGGTGCGCGCCGAGACGATGATACGCTTTCTGCTCCCCTCGTTGATCCGCCGCTCGACTTCCCACATCGGCAAGCCCTTGACGACACCGATCTGCTCGATGGCCGTCACCACCTCACCCAACTTCACGCACAGATAGTCGGCACCGCGTTCGATGGAAGCTTTGACCTTCATGTTCCGATCTCTCCTTTGAGCAGAATGTCAGAGCATCGTAGCCAATATCGCCTCCCTGCGCATAGCCGAAAAGCGTAGCGATACTTCGTTTATATCGAAGCATAAATCGCTTGCATTCCCCGCCCCTCAATTCAGCGGTGCCCGCAGCGGGGGCATTTCGCCATGACCGATCCGTCGCCGCTCGATGAACAGGCTGCCGCCCCCGCTTTCGCCTTGCGGGTTGCGGGCCTGCTTCTTGGCCTGTTTTTTGGCGGACGAAGCGGCCGCCGCCACCTCGCGGTGCGATTCGCACTCGCCTGCCCCGACGCGCACGGCACCGATGGACAAGGCGGGCAGACGCTGGAAGTTCAGTTCGCCCCGCCGGCTTTCGGCCATGTAGCCACCGCGCAGGCGCTCATCGACGCCGAGCAGGTTGTTCACGGCCTCGGCAAAGCGGGAGATCACCTGCCAGCACCGCATTTCCCAGTCGGCACTGCGGAAAATCACGAAGAAATCGTCGCCGCCGATATGGCCAACGAAATCAAGCCGCTCGTCCGCTGCCTCGCAAAGCAGGCGAGCGAGGATCTGGATCACGTCGTCGCCGCGCCGATAGCCGAAGGTGTCATTGAAGGGCTTGAAGTCGTCAATGTCGATATACGCGGCGACAAATGGGCTGCCGCTCGACAGCATGCGGTCGATGTGTTCGTTGATCGGCACGTTGCCCGGCAACTGGGTCAGCGGATTAGCGTAGCGGGCGGCACTGATCTGCATTTCGGTGATCGTCGCCATCAGGTCATGGCTGCTGCCGACCCCGAGGTAACGCCCTTCGCCGGTGACGATGAAGCCATCGAACAGGTAATGTTTGGGCGCCAGCGACAGCATCATGGCCAGTTCCTGGATGGTCGCGTGCTGGTCAACAACGAGCGGGGCATGATCCATGAACAGTTCACAGCTTTTTCGCCCGAACAATTCCTTGCGGAAAGGGCGAGCAAAGCGATCGACCATGCTGTGCCGGTTGATCATGCCCACCGGCTGGGTGCCCTGAACCACCGGCAACACGTCGAGATCGGGATCGGCTTCGAAGCGGGCGATGACCTCGGCATTGCTGGCATGCATAGGCACCGGCTCGATAGCCTTGAGCAGGGTGCGCGCCGTCGGCAAACGCCCCCCCGCGCCACTGATGGGCGTCAGGGCGAGAGATTGCGCATCGAGCGCATTCAGCGTGGCACCGGCCAGTTGGCGCAGGGGCCGACGCTCCGGATGACCGATGAAATAACCCTGCCCGCAGGCGATGCCCATGTCGCGCAGACAGATGAAGTCTTCGCTACGTTCGATGCCCTCGGCGACCAGCAGGGTATTGCTGATCTCGGCCAGATCCTGCATGGCGCGAACGAAATGGAACTTGATCCGGTCATCGGCGATGCCATGCACAAAGTGCTTGTCGATCTTGACGAACTCCGGGCGCAACTCCGACCACATGCGCAGGTTGGCGAAGCCCTCGCCCAGGTCGTCGATGGCGATCTGGAAGCCCCGGCCGCGATAGTGCTGCAGCGCCTCGTGGATGCCGGGCAGATCGGTGACCTTCTGGTTCTCGGTCAGTTCGAGGACAAGCCGGTTGGGCGCGATCCCCAGTTCGGCGAGCAGGGCGCGGGTATGGCCGTTCATCAGGCGGGTGTCAAGCAGGCAGCCCGGTGTGACGTTGAGAAACAGCCGCCCCGCGAGGCGCTGCGCAGCGAAGGCTCGCAGACTGGCTTCGCGGCAGGCATGTTCCAGATCGGCACTGCGCCCGCAACGCGCCGCGACGGCAAACAGGCGGTCAGGCCGGTGCAGGCAACTGTCTTCCGGGCCGCGAATCAGGGATTCATAACCCAGAATGGCCCGCAGGCGAAAATCCAGTATGGGCTGAAATACCGGAAAGAGCAGGTTCCCGCTCAACAGCCGCTGGAGTTCGAGCGCTTCGCCATCCATCGCAACATTCATCGTCGTCATTTCCAATAAACCGGCTATCCAGTTTAGGAAGCGATGATTTCAGGCACGTGACACCCGGAGACGGGCTGCGAGCGCGTTTCACATGGCGGTAACAAGGGCACTGCATGCTGCACCGGCAGATTTCCCCCAGCGAGGTTGCAATGTCGGATACCCAATTCTGCTACTGCTGCCGTGTGCATCATCCCATCGAACAGATGCGGCTTTTCCCGACCCGCCAAGGCTATCGCTGGCGATGCCTACGCAGCATCGACGCTGCAGTGAAGAGCGTCGGTGAGCGCGAAGCCTTCGGCCGGCAACAAACCGCCATCAATCGCGAAGCGGCCCGTCGTACGGCCGAATTCGTCCAGCGCCTGCGCCATTTGCGGATGGCAGTCTCCTGAGCGCCGGATGGTCACGTTTCGGATCGATACACTCGACAGCAGCAGCCCCCTGTTGCTCGAAGCCTGCGTCACCCTGATCGTCAACGCCTTTGCCGACCCCGAGCGCTATGGCGCGGAGCGTATCCGCCGCGAACTGAGCACGAACGACCCGGTGTTTTACCGCCGTTTCTTTATCGCCATCGAGGCAGGCGAGATCATCGCCATCGGCGGAATCAAGGCTGCCGACTGGGCCTCGCGCACCCATCTCCTGTACCTGTCGGCGGTTGCCCCGGAAAAACGCGGCCGGGGCGTCGGCCGGGCCCTGATCACAGCCCGCCTGGACTGGCTCGAGCAGCAGTTCCAATCCGGCCGGGTGCTGGTCTCGACCAGCAAGACCCGGCGCTTCCGCGACCTCGGCTTCCGCGAAGTGCGCGACGGCCGGATCGACGGCAAGCACCTGATGCTGCGCCGTTTCTGAGGCGGCAGGGCAAAGTTCCCGTCACGCCCCTGAAACATTTGCTGGCGATAGTGGGGTGTCCGTCCGCTGCCTGGGCGACCAGTCCCCCCCTGACCCGTTCAAGCGATCATGGAAAAGACCTCCGGCACCGACATTGCCACCTTCCCCGAACTGTTCGACGGCCTGGAGCAATTCATCGACGAGCAGGCCGCCGGACTGAAACGGGCCTGCTTCCACCTGGCGCTCTGCACGGCCGCTGGCGGCGGTCTGGTGGCCTATCTGCTCAAAACTTTCTTCTGAACCCGAAGCACACCACGATGTCGTTTTCCCGCCTTTCCATCCGGCTTCAGCTCATGCTCATGGCTGCCGTCGGCACTTTCTGCGTCCTTCTCCTGCTGGCCAGCGCCCTGCTTGCGCTGGATGATTTCCGTTCCGATTCGCGTCGCGTCGGACAGCAGGTCGAACAGGCCAGCACCGCCCTGGCGCTGGTCAGCGCAGCCCAGAATGCCTTTCAGGCCCAGAACCGGGCCTTGCAGGAAATGATGATCCGCAACTACATGCCGGCCGAATTCGACAAGGCCCGGGCAAACTTCATCGAACAGCGCCGCCTGCTCTGGCAGCATCTCGATGCCCTGGCAGCACGGGGAGGGCGGGCCGGCAATCTGCCGGACATCGCCACCGTGCGCCAGCAGGCACGGGAACTCGACCAGTTGTACGACGACGTGCTGGCCGAGAATGAAGCGGGGATGCCGAAATACACGACCCTGGTCGATGCGGCCCTGCGCGAGGCGGATCTGCCGCTCGCTGCCTCGATCAAGGCGGCTTTCGATCAATTGACCCAGGCCACCCTCAGCACTGTGGCCGAAGCAAGCCATGCCGCCGACCGGCGGTTTGCCCGCAACGCCTGGCTGATCGGCCTGGTCGGTCTGGCGGGCAGCCTGATCTCGCTATTCCTCGGCTTCATCATCAGCCGCCGAATGTTGTGCCGCCTGGGCGGCGAGCTCGAACCCGTAGTCCATGCCACCCGGCGTGTCGCCCAAGGCGACCTGAGCCAGGACATCCTTGGCGGCAAGGCCGCCGCCGACTCACTGGTCGCAGCCGTCGATGCCATGCGCCTACGCCTGCGCGAGCTGATTGCCGACGTCAAGCAAGGCGCCGAGCGCACCTCGAGCGACGCCGATATCGTCAGCCAGTCGGCTCGCCATGTCGCCCACGCGACCACCACCCAGAGCGATTCGGCAGCCCGGATCGCAGCCGGCATCCAGGAACTCACCGTGGCGATGAGCGTGATGGCGGAAAAGGCCGGCAGCGCCGCAGACAGCAGTCAGCTCACCCATGCCCGGGCGGTGCAGAGCGGCCAGGTCATCATCGGCGCCATGGGCGAAATCGACGCCATTGCAGAGCAGGCGGCAATCACCTCCCGGCTGATGAGCGAACTGAACGCCCATACCCAGGAGATCGGCCGCTTCGCCGAGGAAATCAAACAGATTTCCGAGCAAACCAACCTGTTGTCGCTGAATGCCGCCATCGAGGCGGCACGGGCCGGCGAATCCGGACGCGGCTTCGCGGTCGTCGCCGACGAGGTGCGCAAGCTGGCCAATCACTCGGCGCAGACAACGCACAAGATCGAGGAGCTGGTCGACCGGCTCGACCATGCCACGCGGCAGACCGCCTCGGCCGTGCAATCGACCGCCGAGCGCAGCCAGCGCGGCGCACAGCTGGCCAGTTCCGCCATCGAGGCCATGTCGGCCATCCAGGCCAGTTGTAACGAATCGACACAGGCGGCGCGCGCCATCGTCGACGTCCTGGCCGAACAACGCGTGGCCGCCGAACAAATCGCGCGCAATACCGAGCAGGTCGCGCAGATGATCGAACAAGGCGCTGCGGCTGCCGCTGAATCGTCGCAAGCTGCCGAGCAGATGTCGGCCCTGGCCGGCCGGCTGCATCAGGCCACCTTGCAGTTCAGCGTCTGAACGACTGCGCCCAAAAAACAACCCCCGGTCGCGGCCGGGGGTGTGGTTTTTGCGTCCCCCGCCTGGCGGGGCCGGAGAGCATCAGGCCTTGGGTGGAACGTAACCCTGGATCTGGTCGGCGCCGTCGCCGAAAAAGTGCTTCTCGACCTGCTCCATCAGATACTTGCGGTGCTTGGCATCGACCAGGTTCAGGCGATTTTCATTGATGATCATGGTTTGCAGCTTGATCCACTGCTGCCAGGCTTCCTTTGAGACGTTTTCAAAAATGCGCTGCCCGAGGGCGCCGGGGTAAGGCGGAAAATCCAGCCCTTCTGCCTCGCGACCCAGCTTGATGCAATTGACGGTACGTGCCATGTAAAACTCCGTGGTGTTGACGGTCAGGATTATAAGGTCTTGAACAACACCTTTGACCGCCGCTGATAGTTGTACATTTCCTTCTTCGCCGCCGGAAGGTCATCGACCGTGCCGAGCTTGAAACCCCGCTCGACGAACCAGTGTTCGGTCCGCGTGGTCAGCACGAACAGCCGCTTGATGCCGATTTTGCGAGCACGGCGTTCGATGCGCTTCATCAGCTGTTCACCATAGCCCCATTCGCGCTGGTCGGGTGCCACCGCCAGGCAGGCCAGCTCGGCCTCTTCTTCCGAATGCGGATAGAGTGCCGCGCAGCCAACGATGATGCCGTCATGAAGCATGATCGAGAAATGGTCGATTTCCCGCTCCAGCAGTTCGCGCGGCCGGTGCACCAGGATGCCCTCCTGTTCCATCGGTTCGATCAGGGCAATGAGCGCCGCGATGTCGTCCGGCTTGGCTTCCCGGATGTTCTCCAGCGACTCACGGGTCACGACAGTGCCCACGCCATCATGAGTGAACAGTTCGCGCAGCAACGCGCCGTCCTGCTCGAAACCGATCAGATGCACCCGGCCGACCCCCGCCCGGCTGGCGCGTACGGCACAGGGCAGGTAGCGCATGATGTCGGCACTCAGCCAGTCGGCATTGCGCAGCAGTTGCGAGGCCTCGTCGGCGGTCATCGCGTCGAGCAGTTGCCCCCCCTTGTCGGTCACGCCCTTGCTGTCGGTCAAAAAGACCAGCTTGTCGGCGCGGATCGCCGTCGCCACGGCCTCGGCCGCCTCCTCCATCTGCAGGTTGAAGATTTCGCCGGTCGGCGACGGCCCTTCGCAGTTGAGCAGCACGATGTTACCCAGACCCAGCTGGGCGTTGATGCCTTCGCTGTCCACCTTGCGCACCTTGCCGGCGTATTGCAGGTCGATCCCGTCGAGGACGCCGATCGGCTGGCCCGTGATGAAATTGCCGCCGATCACGCGGATCCGGCTATTGGCCATCGGCGTGTTGGGCAGGCCCTGCGACAGCATGGCCTCGATTTCGAGATAGACGCTGCCCACCGCGTCGAGCACACAATCCAGCGTTTCGGCATCGGTCACCCGGTAGCCGCGATGGTAGCGGGAGGGCAAGTTCTTCTCGCGCAGTTCCTCCTCGATCTGCGGCCGCGCACCATGCACCAGCACCAGGCGGATCCCCAGGCTGACCAGCAGGTTCACGTCGTAGGCCAGGGTCTTGGCGAATTCGCTCTGCACCGCCTTGCCGCCGAAGGCGATGACGAAGGTCTTGCCGCGAAAGGCATTGATATAAGGCGTCACCGCCCGGAACCAGGAGACGAAATGTTCGTCGTAAGGGGTATCGCTCATTTTTCGATGGTTTTCCCGTCTTCGTCCTTCAATGCTGCCTCCAGACGCTCGCAAATGGTTTTCAGCACTTTAACCCGGGCGAAGTTCTTGTCGTTGGCTTCCACCAGGGTCCACGGTGCCAGGCCGGTCGAGGTACGGTCCACCATGTCGCACACGGCATTGACGTAATCGTCCCACTTCTCGCGGTTGCGCCAGTCTTCCTCGGTGATCTTGAACCGCTTGAACTCGGTATCCTGGCGCTCCTTGAAGCGGCGCAGTTGCTCCTCGGCACTGATCTGCAGCCAGAACTTGATGACGATGGCACCCGCATCGGACAACTGGTGCTCAAAATCGTTGATTTCGGCGTAGGCCCGCAGCCAGTCGGCTTCGGCACAGAAGCCTTCGACCCGTTCGACGAGCACGCGGCCATACCACGAGCGGTCGAAAATCGCCGCCCGCCCGGTGCGCGGCATGTGCCGCCAGAAGCGCCACAGGTAAGGCTGAGCACGCTCCTCCTCGGTTGGCGCGGCAATCGGCACGATCTGGTACTGCCGGGCATCCATGGCGGCTGCGACCCGGCGAATGCTGCCGCCCTTGCCCGCCGCGTCGGCGCCCTCGAAAACGAGAACCAGCGAACGCTTGCCGACGAAGCGCGGATCGCGCACCAGCTCCGACAGCCGCGCCTGGTACTTGGCCAGCTGCCGCTCGTAACTCTGCTTGCTCAGCTTCTGCGTCAGATCGAGTTCGCTGAGCACATTTTTTTCGTCGATCGGATGCACGATGGGCGGCGCGACCGGCACGTGCTGCAAGCCCTCCTGGCCGAGGCGGCGCTTCATCGCATCGAGCACGATCCGGCCGACGGTCAGCGACCGGTACTCGTCGTCGGTACCTTCAACGATGATCCATGGCGCATGCGCCGTGTTGGTCACGCGCAGGACGTGGCCGGCCACCTGCTGCAGGCGGTTATAGGTTTTCAGGCGATCGTAGCTTTCCTTGGTCACCCGCCATGCCGTTCGCGGGTCCTTCTCCAGCGCCTTCAGACGGGTCCGCTGCCCCTCCTTCGAGAGATGAAACCAGAACTTGAGCACCAGCGCCCCTTCGTTGACCAGCATGGCCTCGAAGCGGTTGATGTCGTCCAGGCGACCGTCGAGCTCCGAGCGCCGCATGGCGCCATTGATCCGGTCCGCGATCGGTTGCGAATACCAGGAGCCGGCAAAGATGCCGATTTTCCCCTTGGGCGGCAGCGCGCGCCAATAGCGCCACATGTACGGTCGCGAGCTTTCCTCGTCGCTTGGCGCCGAGAAGGCGAGCGTCGAGATGTGGCGCGGGTCCATCCACGAGTAGAGCAGATTGATGGTCTCGCCCTTGCCGCTGCCATCGACACCGGAAACCAGAATGACGACCGGAAACTCCTTCTTCTGCAGCACGTCGTACTGTACGTCGAGCAACTCGGCACGCAATTTCGGCACTTCGCGCTTGAACGTCTTTTTGTCGACCTTGTGGCCCAGCTCCGCTGATTCGAACATCGCCTACCCTCCCCTGAAATCACCCCACATCGCCTGCATGACCGCCAAGGCGGCCAAACCGGCCGTTTCCGTCCGCAACACGCGCGGCCCGAGGCGCACGGCCCGGAACCCGGCCTGCCGGGCAGCGGCCATCTCCGTTGGATCGAGCCCCCCTTCGGCACCGATCAGTAACTGTACCGGCCCGCTCGGCCGGATCGACGCGAAACTTTCTTCGGCATCCGGTGCCAGCATCAGGCGCAACACGCCCTCTCCGGCCGGCCGGGCCAGCCAGTTCTCCAGCTTGTCGACCGGCGCCACCAGCGGCACCTGGTTACGCCCGCACTGCTCACACGCTGAGGCAACAACGCCCTGCCAGTGCGCCACGCGCCTGGCAGCCCGCTCGCCAGCCAGGCGCAGTACGCTGCGCCGGCTTTCGACCGGCACGATGTCGCGCACGCCCAGCTCAACCGCCTTCTGGATGGTGAAATCCATCTTGTCACCGGCCTGCAGCGCCTGAACCAGCGTAATCGCCAGGGGCGACTCCCGCTCCACATCCTGCCAGGCCGCCAGTTCGGCAAAAACGCGATCGCGCTCGATGCGCACGATGTGGGCCGGGTACTGCCCCCCGCGGCCATCGAAGAGGATCATCGGCGCCCCCGGCGGCAGGCGCAACACGCGTACGGCATGGCGCGCCACCGGCTCGGGCAATTCGACATGCGCCCCCGGAGAGAGCGCTTCACGGCAGTAAAATCGGGGCAAATTCATCGCTGCTATTATGGGGCAGCGCAACGTGAAACGTGAAAGGTGAACCGTGGTGGCATTGCATCCCCCCGCCTGCGAATTCGGCCAGGCGGCCATCGATTTCGATCTGCCCGGCATCGATGGCCGGCGTTACACCCTCGCCGACTGCCGCGGGCCGAATGGCCTGCTGGTCATGTTCATCTGTAACCATTGCCCCTACGTCAAGGCGATCATCGACCGATTGATCCGCGATTGCCGCGAACTGGCCGGACACGGCATCGGTTGCGTGGCGATCATGAGCAACGACATCGCCGCCTACCCGGAAGATGCGCCGGAAAACATGCGGCGCTGGGCGACCGAACTGGCCTTCCCCTTTCCTTACCTGTACGACGAGAGCCAGGCCGTCGCACGGGCCTATGGCGCGGTGTGCACACCGGATTTCTTCGGTTACAACGCCCGGCTCGAATTGCAGTATCGCGGCCGGCTCGACGCCTCGGGTCGCAACCCGGCCGCTCCCGATGCCCACCGCGAACTGTTCGAGGCCATGTGCGAGATCGCCCGCAGCGGCCGGGGCCCCCGCGTGCAGACAGCCTCAATCGGCTGTTCGATCAAATGGCATATTTGTTAGCATTTTCATTGATTTTCTTTGATAGCCGTCAACGGCGGGCTCGGCTATCATCCTGCTTAATAGATGCCCCTCTTCCTGCCTGTATCGCCCGATGCCGCCTTCCGACACCCCGCCGTCGACCATCGATATCCAGCGCCAGCTGACATATCTGCAGGCGGTCGTCTCGAGCATGCCGCAAGGCATCAGCGTATTCGACGAACAATTGCGCTTGCGCGTCTGGAACCAGGGTTTCCTGAACGTGCTCGAACTGCCGGATCATGCGGTGTATGAAGGCGTGCCCTTTGCCGACCTGATCCGCATCCCCGCTACCCGGGGGGAGTACGGCCCGGGCAGCGTCGAGGCGCATGTCCAACGCATCACGGCCCTGGCCCGCCAGTTCGAGCCGCACTGCTTCGAGCGGACACGCCCGAACGGCAAGACGCACCTCGTTCAGGGCGAGCCGCTGACACTGGGCGACCAGATCGTCGGGTTCATCACCACTTATACCGACATCACCGAGCGCAAGGCGGCCGAAACCCAGTTGCGCAAGCAGCGCGACCAATTGCAGACGGTCCTGGAAAGCATCCCGAGCGCCGTCAGCCTGTTCAACCAGGACGCCCAGCTCGAACTGTGCAACACCGAATTCGGCCGCCTGCTCGAATTGCCCGACAACTTGACCCGACCTGGCACCCCGATCCAGGCCATGTTCCGCTTCAATGCCGAGCGCGGCGAGTACGGGCCCGGCGACCCCGAGCAGATCACCCGCAGCCTGATGCAGCGGGTGCGCGAGCCCAGCAAGCATCATTTCGAGCGCACCCGGCCGAATGGCAAGACGCTCGAAATTCGCGGCGTCCCCCTCGCCGAAGGCGGCTTCGTCACGGTTTACACCGACATCACCGAACGCCGGCAAAGTGCCGAGCGTGAGCAACTGGCGCAGAAAGTCTATAGCCACTCCCCGGCCGGCATCATCTTCACCGACGAAGCGCACCGCATTTTGTCGATCAACCCAGCCACCACGCAGATGACCGGCTTCGAACCCTTCGAACTGCAGGGGCAGACCGTTTTTGCCCTGATCCAGTTCGAGCGGGGGCAGGCGCCCGAAGAAATGTCGAACCAGCTGGTCAGCCGTGGCACCTGGAACGGCGAGCTGGCTGTAATCCGCAAGAACGGCCAGCCCTTCCCGGCCGGCACCCGCATCAACCGGGTCGACGATCCGCAAAGCGGCCTGCCCGCCCACTATGTCTGGATTCTGGCCGACATCACCGAGCGCAAGCAGGCCGAGGACCGCATGCGCCACATCGCCCAGACCGATGCGCTGACCGGGCTGCCCAACCGCATGGCCCTGCACATGCGGCTCGCCCAGATCCTGCCCGATGCCCGCCGCCACCAGTGGAAAGTGGCGATGATGTTCCTCGATCTCGACCGTTTCAAGACCATCAACGACACACTGGGCCATCAGGTCGGCGACGAGTTGCTGCGCGAAGTGGCCTGCCGGCTCTCCCGGCTGGTGCGCGAAAGCGATTTCGTCGCCCGCCTGGGCGGCGACGAATTCGTCATCATCCTGCCCGCAATCAGCACGCCGGCCGATGCCGCCACCGTTGCCAGCAAGATCACCGCCACGCTGTCCACCCCGATCGAGGCCGACGGTCACGAGCTGCACACCAGCCCGTCGATTGGCATCAGCATCTTTCCCGACGACGGCACCGACGGCAACACCATCCTGAAGAATGCCGACACGGCGATGTACCACGCCAAGGCCGCCGGCCGGAACAACTATCAGTTCTTTGCCGCCGAAATGAACCGCTCGGCTGCCGAGCGCCTGAACATCGAGCGCATGCTGCGCCATGCCATCGCCCGCAACGAACTGAGCATCGACTTCCAGCCCCAATTCGATGCTGCCAGCCGCCAGCCGACCGGTGTCGAAGCCCTGGCCCGCTGGTATCACCCGACCGACGGGCTGATCTCGCCGGCCCGCTTCATTCCGGTCGCCGAGGAAACCGGCCTGATCGTCGATATCGGCGAATGGGTGCTGACCAACGCCTGCCGCGAGATGGCCCACTGGATTCATGCCGGCCTCAAGCCGTTGCGGGTTGCCGTCAACGTCTCCGCGCTGCAGTTGCGCCGCCGCGACTTCTGCGAAACCGTGGCCAACGCGCTGGCCACCTCCGGCCTGCCGCCCGAGTTGCTCGAACTCGAAATCACTGAAAGCGCGGTGATGGAAAACCCGCAGGAAGCCATCAAGATTCTCGAGCGCCTCGGCCGGATGGGGGTCACGCTGGCCATCGACGACTTCGGCACGGGCTACTCGTCCCTGGCCTATCTCAAGCGCCTGCCGGTGCACGAGCTCAAGATCGACAAGTCCTTCGTGATGCAGATGGAGCGCGACAGCGACGACGCCAAGATCGTGCGTTCCACCATCGACCTGGCCCACAACCTGGGCTTGTCGGTGGTGGCCGAAGGGGTGGAGACGGCCTCCCACTGGCGCGCGCTCAGGAGCCTGGACTGCGACCTCGCCCAGGGCTACCTGGTGGCCCGGCCACTGCCGGCGGCCGAGTTGCCCGCGCTGTGGCTACCAAGGACGCCGAGACCATCGGCTCGGTGCTGCTCACTCGGCCGTGGCGGAAGCGGTCCATGCGCTC
>OFCW01000247.1_pt1 | contig 17694 bp, 13 predicted proteins | sample 1520951 | NCBI WGS metagenome assembly OFCW01 (sample SAMEA4349680, study PRJEB24078) | microbial mat metagenome | biome: Terrestrial Biome; feature: Habitat; material: Microbial Mat | place: India | collected 2012-06-12 | depth 10 m | reverse complement strand
CTTGAACACGGCTTTCTCGTCATCCGACAGGAAATCGAGATGCTGCACCGAGCCGCCGTTGGTGGTGATCGACGACCACGTCTCGTCATCGTTCTTCTCGTACTGCTCCAGCGTCTTAGGCCTCGGCCTGGATCATGTATCACATGCCGCGCGATACATCGTTCAGGGGCCTCAGCCTGGGCAGTGGCGTCCGATATGTGGGGCAGCCGGCTTGAATCTGGCAACTGCCGCTGCACAGGCCCAGGGCGCCGCCGCGCCGGCCGCGGCCAGGGAGTACCGCGTGCTGGTGGCCGAGGACAACCGCACCAACCAGATGGTGGCCGCCGGCATGCTGACCATGAACGGCTGCGAATGCGAATTCGCGAGCAACGGCAGGGAGGCGGTGGAAGCCGCGCGCCGCAGCCGCTTCGACCTGATCCTGATGGATTGCAACATGCCCGAGATGGACGGTTACGAGGCGACCGCCCATATCCGCAACTTCGAGGAATCGCTTGGCCGCCGCACGCCGATCGTGGCGATGACCGCCAATGCGCAGCAGGGCGATGCGGAGAAATGCCTGGCCGCCGGCATGGACGACTACCTCGCCAAGCCGATGACCCTGATCGAATTGCGGCGCAAGCTGGAGCGCTGGCTGACCAGGGGCGCGCGCAAGCCGCACGACGCGCGCGCGCCGCACGGCGGGGCCGGCAGGCAGGAAGCGGAGGGCAGCCCGCTGGACGAGGAAGTGTTCGGCAAGCTGCGCGAGGTTCTCGGGCCGGCGCTGCAGCAGTCGGTGGCGCCCTTCCTCGAAGACACCCCGTCCTACCTGCGCCAGCTGGAGCAGGCGGTGCACGAGGGCGACGCCGCCACCGCGCGCGCGATGGCGCATTCGGTCAAGGGCAGCAGCGGCAACCTGGGCGCGGCCATGCTGGCGCAACTGGCGAAGGAAGCGGAGGAACTGGCGATCGAACGCCGCACCGCCGAGATCGGGCCGCTGCTGCCGCGCCTGAACCAGGCCTTCGAGGCGGTGGCCGCGGTGCTGGGCGCGGAAGCGTATATCGACGACCGCCAGGCCGCGCGCATGAGCGAGGAAATGGCGCTGGTGCTGGTGGTGGACGACGACCGCAGCACGCGCAACGCATTGCGCCACACCCTGCAGCGCGACGGCTTCCGGGTGGAGGAGGCGGCCGACGGCGCGCAGGCCCTGAACATGCTGAAACGCCTGCAGCCGGACGTGATCCTGATGGATGCGGTGATGCCGGTGATGGACGGCTTCGAGGCCTGCGCCAAGGTGCAGCAGCTGCCCAACGGCAGCGCGATCCCGGTGCTGATGATCACCGCGCTGGAGGACAACAGCTCGGTCGAGCGCGCCTTCGCCGCCGGCGCTTCCGACTACATCCCGAAGCCGATCCACTTCGCGGTGCTGTCGCAGCGCGTGCGCCGCATCATCGAGGCCAACCAGGCGGAAAAGCGCATCCGCCATCTTGCCTACAACGACCTGCTGACCGGCCTGCCGAACCGCGCGCTGTTCATGGACCAGCTCGCGCAGCGCATCGAGGCGGCGCGCGCCGCCGGCGAGTCGGTGGCGCTGCTGTTCCTCGACCTCGACCGCTTCAAGAACGTCAACGACACGCTCGGCCACGACGTGGGCGACCGCCTGCTGGTGGCGGTGGCGCAGCGCATCCGGCGCAGCGTGCGCAACGCCGACTGCGTGGCGCGCCTGGGCGGCGACGAATTCACCGTGGTGCTGGCCGAGGTGTCCGGCCCCAACGCGCCGGTGGCCGCCGCGCAGAACATCTGCCGCGCGCTGTCGGCGCCGTTCCAGATCGACGGCCACGACATCTTCGTCTCCACCAGCGTCGGCATCTCGATGTATCCGCAGGATGCGACCGACGTCGGCACGCTGCTCAAGCATGCCGACACCGCGATGTACCGCGCCAAGAAGACCAACAGCGGCTTCCAGTTCTTCGAGGCGTCGATGGAGCATTCGATCTCCGAGCACGTGCGCATGGAGAACGACCTGCGGCGCGCCATCGAGCGGCAGGAGCTGGAGGTCTACTACCAGCCGCAGGCGCGCGTGGACAGCGGCAGGATCATCGGCGCGGAGGCGCTGGTGCGCTGGCACCATCCGACGCGCGGCATGGTGTCGCCGGCCGAGTTCATCCCGCTGGCCGAGGAGACCGGCCAGATCGTCGCCATCGGCGAATGGGTGCTGCGCACCGCCTGCGCGCAGCTGCAGGCATGGACGCAGTCCGGCATGCAAGGGCTGCGGGTCGCGGTCAACGTGTCGGTCAAGCAGCTGCTGCAGAAGAATTTCGCGCACAGCGTCGAACAGGCGCTGGCCGACACCGGCCTGCCGCCGCAGCAGCTGGAGCTGGAGATCACCGAAAGCACGCTGATGGAAAACGCGCAGGACACGCTGGAAGCGCTGCACCGCCTGCGCGGCCTGGGCGTGCGCCTGTCGATCGACGACTTCGGCACCGGCTATTCGTCGCTGTCCTACCTGAAGCGCTTCCCGGTCGACATCATCAAGATCGACCGTTCCTTCGTGAGCGAGGTGCCGCACGACGCCGACGGCGCCGCGATCGTCACCGGCATCATCGCCCTGGCGCACAGCCTGCGCCTGGAAGTGATCGCGGAGGGCGTGGAAACGGCGGCGCAGCTGCAGTTCCTGCGCGAGCAGTCGTGCGACATCCTGCAGGGCTACTACCTGAGCCAGCCGGTGCCGGCCGAGCAGTTTGTGAACGAAGTGATGAAAAAGGAATTCCCGGCGTGGGAGAAGAAGGCGGTGCGGACGTAGCGGATGCCGGGAAGCCACGCCCAGGCCGCGCCTGAAGCACCTTTAACAGTGTCGGCGTGATTCCCTGGCGCTGCAGCCGCTGGCGCAGTTCCGCGACCGACGCTGCGGGGGACGTCGCGCCCGGGTCGAGCACGAACGACAGCACCGGCAGCTCGTTCGACGCGCGCACGCTCCCGCGTTCGACGCCGGGCAGGCGCTGCGCGGCCTGTCCGGCACGATGGGAGAGCATGCCGGCGTCGTGCGCGCCGGCCAGCTCGCAGAACACGACGACCCGCCCCTTGGCGAACGCCTGCTGCGCCTGCGCGTGATCGTAGACGGCGGCGACCTTGTCGTCGATGCACACGCCGCAGGCGAGCGCGGCGCCGCTCGCGAGGGCGAACACGGCGGCGAGCAGCGGAGCTTTCCTGTTCATTTGCCTTCCTGGGGCAGGGGCGCGGCCGAGCGTGTCTGGGACGGCGGCAACGCGGAGCCGGGGGCGGCCGGTTGCGGTTGCGTCTTGCCCCGCGGCTGCAGGTTCTTGTCGGCCCATTTGAAATAGGCGATGTACTGGCCGATCTCCTGGTCCGACAGGTTCTGGTTGGGCATCGGCACCTTCCATTGCGCCAGCAGTTCCTTCGCCTTGGCATCGCTTTGCAGCATCTGCTCGGGCGACTTCAGCCAGCGCTTGAGCCAGGCTTCGTCATGCCGCGTGGTGACGCCATACAGGTCCGGCCCGAGCTTGGGGCCGCCGCCGATCGAGTGGCAGGCCAGGCACTTCGACTCGAAGTCCAGCTTGCCCTTGACCGCGAGCGGATCGGTGGGCGCGGGGGTGGCCGGGATGTTGTGGTGCTCGTTGTCGTGCGCGGCATCGCCTTCCGGCTTGCCGCCCGCCGCGATCAGCCCGATCGCGCCCTGCGAGGCGTTGGCGAAATGGTGGTCGACCATCACATAGCTGCCGGCCTCCGGCACGACGAATTCCGTGATGGCGCTGTTGGAGGAGCCGAGCAGCACGGTCTGCATGCCGCGGAACTGGTTGTCCGGATTGCCTTCGATCCAGACGCGGTCGAAGATGGTGCCCACCACGTGGAAGCTGGAGGTGTTGGACGGCCCGACGTTGAGCACGAACAGGCGCACCCGCTCGCCCGGCTTGGCCGGCAGCGGATTGTCGACGAAGCCGTTGTAGCGGCCGTTGAACACGGTGTAGGTGGGGGCCTTGGCGCGCACCCGGTCGCCGTCGAGCACGTACAGCGGCACGCCGTCGACCTGGCGTTTTTCCGGATCGGGCTTGGTGTAGAACTCGCTCTGGATGATCGCGTATTCGCGGTCGGCCTTGGTCGGATAGCCGTCGCGCGGCTCGACGATCATCATGCCGTACATGCCGGAGGCGATGTGTTCCAGCACCATCGGCGTGCCGCAGTGGTACATGAACACCCCCGGATAGTTCGGCGTGAACTCGAAGCTGATGGTCTGCCCCGGCGCGATCGAGTGGTACTTGTCCTGGGGCGACACCATCGCCGAATGGAAATCCATCGAATGCATCATCGGCGCGGCCGTCACCCGCACGCCGGGCACCGGCTCGTCCGAGCGGTTGGTCATCGAGAACTTGATGCGGTCGCCCACGCGCGCCCGCACCACCGGCCCGGGCACGGTGTCGCCGAAGGTCCAGGCGCTGAATTTCACGCCGGGCGCGATGTCGATGATCTTGTGCGTGGTGTCGAGGCGGATTTCCTTGACCTGCTCCGGCGCCAGCGGCTTGACGGCCGCGTCCATGCTGAGCGCGTTGCCGGCGGCGAATGCGCCGGTGTGCCGTTCGGAACTGGTGACCGAGGGCGGCGGCTTGAAGTCCATCCTGGACGTGTCGTACTTGTCGCCGGCGGCCGGAGCGGGCTGGGCCGGCGCGCTGGCTGCCTTGGGCGGTTCCGGCGCCGGGCGTTCGCAGGCCGCCAGCAGCAGCGCCGCTGCAATTGCCTGTGCCGCCCGGCGCGTTGCTGGAAAACCTGCGCACACTGTCTTCTTCATGCTGGCACCTTCAATGAGGAGAGAACGGAGGAGGGCTGGGGCATGTATTTTCCTGGCCGACGCGCCGCTCCTATGCAAGGCCTGTTCCAGTCCTGCCCAGTCCTGCACAGTCCTGCGCGCCGCCGGCGCTGCCTCGAATCAATTGGAGCGTTTCTTGCTCGCGCCCAGCGGCGTCAGCGACAAGAACGAAAGGAGTGCCTCATGCCGACGCCGAATCAGCCGGCGGCAGCCGATGCCGTCTATCTCGCCCTCAAGATCCTGTCCTATGTCGCCGAGCTGGGGATGATTGGCGGCGTGCTGTACGCCGCCTGGACCGCGCAGCGCTACTGGACGGGCATCGGGGTATAGCGCCAGCGGCGCGCCATGCGAGCAAGGAGGGTGTGCAATGACTCGAAACCAGGCACGTTGGTTTGCAATAATTTCTACGGGGTTGGTAACCGTTACATTTCTGGCGCTGACCGTGGACAGCCACCGGAAATTCCCGGAACTGACCCATGAAGACAAGATGACGCCGCAGGTGTTGGCCGGCAAGCATGTATGGCACCAGTTCAATTGCACCAACTGCCATACGCTGCTGGGCGAGGGCGCCTATTACGCGCCGGACCTGACCAAGATCGCGCTGCAGCGCGGGCCGCAATACCTGAAGGCGTTCCTGCGCGATCCGTCGCAGTTCTACGACGAGCAGAAGGTGCGGCGCGTGATGCCCAAGCAGCACCTGACCGACCAGCAGATCGACGATCTGGTGGTCTTCCTCGACTGGATCGCGCATATCGACACCCAGGGCTGGCCGCCGCGCCGCATCCTGGTGTCGGGCGCCGCCATCCCGGGCACCAACATGCAGCAGACGGCGCAAGCCTCGCAGGCGATCCAGTCCGCCGCGCCCTCGTCCGAGCCGGTGGCGCAGGGGCAGACCCTGTTCAACGCCACGCCGCCGGCCTGCTTCGCCTGCCATTCGATCTCGCCCGGCGTCAACCTGGCCGGCCCCAGCCTGGCCGGCATCGGCACGCGCGCGGCGCAGACCGTCGCCGATCCGTCCTACAAGGGGCAGGCCAAGGACGCCGCCGGCTACATCCGCGAGTCGATCGTCAATCCCAGCGCGCACCTGGTGCCGGGAGCGACCTACTCGGCCGGCGGGCGCTCCTTCATGCCGGACAACTTCGGCAAGGAGCTCACGCCGCAGCAGATCGATCAACTGGTCGCCTATTTAGCGACGTTGAAATAAGGAGCCAAGCATGAGATACCGTTCGCAAGCGGTCGCCTACTGGTATTTTGCCGTCGCCATGGCGCTGTTCGGGCTGCAGATCGCGTTCGGCCTGCTGTCCGCCACCAAGTACCTGGGGCCGGACCCGCTGCTCAACCTGCTGCCGTTCGACGTGACCAAGGTGATCCACACCAACCTGCTGATCGTCTGGGTGCTGACCGGCTTCATGGGCGGCACCTACTGGATCGTTCCGGAGGAGTCGCGCACCGAGCTGTACAGCGTCAAGCTGGCCTATGCGCAGCTGGCGCTGTGGGTGGTGATGGGCGTGGCCACGGTGATCGGCTACCTGTTCCGCTACGGCGCCGGCACCAAGCTGCTGGAGCAGCCCTTGCCCAGCAAGATCGTGATCGTGATCGTGATGCTGATGTTCCTCTACAACGTCTTCATGACGATCCGGCAGTCGGCGCACAAGACCACCACCACCGAATGGGTGCTGCTGATCGGCCTGGGCATGTCGGCGGTGCTGTACCTGCCGGCGCTGGTGCCGTTCGAGAACTACACGGTGGCGACCTTCTACCGCTGGTGGACCGTGCACCTGTGGGTCGAGGGCGTGTGGGAAATGATCCAGGGCAGCATGCTGGCCTACCTGCTGATCCGGCTGTCCGGCGCCGACCGCGAGGTGATGGAGAAGTGGCTGTACGTGATCGTCGGGCTGGTGTTCATCTCCGGCGTGCTCGGCACCGCGCACCATTACTACTGGGTCGGCGTGCCGCACTACTGGCTCGGCATCGGCGGCTTTTTCAGCGCGCTCGAGCCGGCGCCGCTGGTGGCGATGGCGATCTATGCGTACAACGCGATGCGCCGCTCGGGACTCGCGCATCCGAACACGCTGGCGATCCACTGGACCATCGGCAGCGCGGTGTACACGATGTTCGGCGCCGGCCTGCTCGGGCTGGCGCACACCTGGCCTTCGGTCAACAAGTGGACGCACGGCACGCTGGTCACGGCCATGCACGGGCACGCGGCGTTCTACGGCGCCTACGCGATGATCGTGATGGCGATGATTTCGTATGCGCGCCCCTTCCTGCTGACCGGACAGCCGCAGCAGGGCAGCGCGGAAAGCAGCGGCAGCCCGATCGGCTACTGGGCCTTCTGGCTGCAGCTGGCCGGCATGTTCGGCATGACGATCTCGTTCGCCACCGCCGGCATCGGCCAGGTCTATCTGGAACGCATCCTCGGCCTCGGCTTCCTCGAAACCCAGCTCAAGATCCAGGTGCACTTCCTGATGCTGCTGGCGACGGCCTCGCTGTTCGCGCTCGGCGCGCTGCTGTTCATCTGGGACTTCTTCCGCTACCGGCCGCGCTTCGAGGTGACGGCGGATGCGGGCGGCGCGGAGCCGGCGCTGACGGCGGCCCGCCCCGGCAGGGCCGTTTGACGATGCATGCATTGCATTCGGAAGCGGCGGCGCCGGCGGTGCCGTTCTACCTGCCGCAGGGCGACGAAATCGACCTGTTCACGCAGTGCCACCGCCAAGGGCTGCCGGTGATGCTGAAAGGGCCGACCGGCTGCGGCAAGACGCGCTTCGTCGAGCACATGGCGGCGCGCCTGCAGCGCCCGCTGGTCGCCGTGGCCTGCCACGACGACCTGACCGCGAACGACCTGCTGGGGCGCTTCCTGATCCGCGGCGACGAGACGGTCTGGCAGGACGGCCCGGTCACGCGCGCGGCGCGCTGCGGCGCGATCCTCTACCTCGACGAGATCGTCGAGGCGCGCCCGGACACCACGGTGGCGATCCATCCGCTGTCCGACCACCGGCGCACGCTGTGGCTCGACAAGACCGGCGAGATGATCGAAGCCGCGCCCGGCTTCCAGCTCGTGATCTCGTATAACCCGGCGTACCAGCATGCGCTGAAGGACTTGAAGCCGAGCACGCGCCAGCGTTTCGTCGCGCTGGAATTCGACTTCCCGCAGCGCGAGCGCGAGATCGAGATCGTGGCGGGCGAAGGCGGGGTCGGGCGCGGCCAGGCCGCGGCGCTGGTGACGCTCGCCGAACGCATCCGGCCGCTGCGCGACCGCGGCCTGGCCGAAGCGCCCGGCACGCGCCTGCTGGTGGCCGCCGCGCGCCTGATCGCCGCCGGCATTGCCGAACGCAAGGCGTGCGAGGTGGCGATCGCCGCGCCGCTGACAGACGACCCGACCCTGGCCGCGACTGTGCGCGACCTGATTGCCGGCAATTTTCCCTGAGTCCCCTGAGTTCACTGACGCCGCATGCCGGAAGCCGAAGACCTGCTGATCGATGCCGCGCGCCACGCCACCGTGGCCGTGCAGGGAATGTGGCGCCGGCTGCGCCCGCCGCAGCGCGATGGCGCGTCGTACCGGCAGCTGGCGGATTGCCGGCCGCGCCTTGCGCTGCTGGTGGAGGCGGTGCTGGGCATGCGGCTGGCGGTGCGCAATGCGCAGCCGCCGGCGCCCGCGTCGTGGGCGGCGCGGCTGCTGCGGCGCGAGGCCAGGCGTGCGCCGCTGGCGCTGCCGGCCAACGACGGCTGTGCGATCTACCTGCCGCCGCGCATCGCGGCAGCGGCCGACGGCGATCACGACTATCCGCTGCTGGCGCTGCTGCAGGCGGTCCGGGTGGCGCGCGGCAGCGCCGCCTGCTACGCGCGCTGCTCCACGCCGCTGGCGGCCGACCTGTTCCTGCTGGCGGAAGCCGTCGCCGCCGGGCGCGCGCTGCACCGGCTGCTGCCCGGCTGGAGCGCCGCGCTCGATGCGCTTTATGCGCGCAGCGCGGGGCTGGCGGAAAGCCTGCTTCCGGCCGGCGCGCTGCACGCCGAGGTGCTGGCCCTGTATCGCCATGCGCGGCACGGGGCAGCCGTGCCGCCGGCGTGCACCGCGCAGGAGGCGCTGGACTGGGCGCAGGACCATGCCCGCGCCTTGCAGCGCCGCGCGCCGCGCGAGCGCTATGTGCACTGGCTGGAGGACATGGTGATCGGACGCATGCTGCCTGCGGAGGGCATGCCGTCGCCGCTGGCCTCCCCGGCGCTGCGCGGCGCGCCGGAAGCGGACGGCGCGCCGCGGCGCACGGCGCTGGCGCGGCGGCCGCGCGCCAGGCGCAGCGAGGAAGGCGAGGACGACAGCGAGCCCGGCGTCTGGATGATCCAGACCACCGAACCGCACGAGCACGCGGAGGATCCGCTCGGCCTGAACCGGCCGCAGGATCGCGAGCGCGACGGCGACATCGAAGGGGCGGCGCAGTCGCTGGCCGAACTGGAGGCGGCCCGGCTGGTGTCGACGCCGGGCCGGGCGGCCGAGGTGATGTGCAGCGACGATCCGCCGCCGCGCCTGCAACGGGAGGCCGAAGCCGGCGGCGGGCAGGGAACATACGCGTATCCGGAATGGGACTGCCGCCTCGGCGCCTATGGAGCGCAGGCGGCGCAGGTGCATGCGGCGCCTGCGTCCGAGGGGCCGGAGCAATGGGCGGCGGCGGCCCTGCAACGGCATGCCGGCACCCTGCGCACGCTGCGCCGCCGGCTCGGCGTCATCCGCCCGCACCGGCAGGTGCTGCGGCGGCAGCCGGACGGCGACGACATCGACTGCGATGCGGCCGTCGACGAGCGCTGCATGCGGCGCGCAGGCGCCTCGTCGCCGGGCGCGGTGTACCAGCAGCAGCGGCGCGCGCCGCGCCGCATCGGCCTGCTGCTGCTGATCGACGCCAGCGCATCGACCGATGCCTGGGTCGCGGACGGCAGGCGCGTGATCGATGTCGAGAAGGAAGCGGCGCTGGTGGCCGCCGGCGCGCTGCAGATGGCGGGCGCCGAATTCGCCATGCTCAGCTTTTCCGGGGAAGGGCGCAGCGGCATCCAGGTGCGCGCCATCAAGGATTTCGGCCAGCCGTGGAACGACGGCACCATGCGCCGCCTCGCCGGGCTGGAGCCGGAGCGCTATACGCGGCTGGGCGGGGTGGTGCGCCATGCGAGCGCGCTGCTGGCCCGCTGCGCCGCCGATCTGCGCCTGCTGCTGCTATTCTCCGACGGCAAGCCGAACGACTGCGACCTCTATGCCGGCGGCTATGGCCTGGAGGACGCGCGCCAGGCGCTGATCGAAGCGCGCGCGCAGCACATCGATCCCTACTGCTTCACCGTGGATCGGGAAGGCGCCGGCTATCTGCCGCACCTGTTCGGCCAGGGGCGCTACACCATCGTGCAGCGCGCCCAGCAGCTGCCGCTGGCATTCGTCGACTGGCTGCGCCATGCGGCGCGGCGCGCGGGCGGATGAGCGAGGGCGGATTAGCGCACGAAGCGCCCGTCGCGGCCGATCATCGTCAGTTCCACGAACTCGCTGCCGCTGTGGTCGTCCGGCCCGTAGGTCACCATCAGGCCGCCGAAGTCGGTGTGCTGCATCGATTCCATCGCGCGGATGAAGCCTTCGCGCGTCAGGTTGCGCCCGGCGCGGCGCAGGCCCTCGACCAGCACCTTGGCGTTGACGAAGCCTTCCATCGCCGCATACGACACCGTCACATTGTGCGCTTTCGCGGCATTCCTGAATTCCTGGCCCAGCACGGTCGACAGCAGGTCCGGCGCCGGGGTGATCTGCGACACGATGACGCCCACGCCCGCCGGGCCGAGGTCCTTGACGAAGGCCTGCGAGGAATTGTTCGACAGCGTCATGATCTGCATCTTGCCGCCTTGCCGGCGGATGGCCTTGATCACCTCGACGGTGTTCTTGGCCGAGCTGACGACGATCAGCGCGCGCGGATTGGCCTTGATGATTTCGGCCGCGGTCGCGTCGTAGTCCGGTTTCACCCGGTCGAAGCGGGTGACGATCACCGGCTTGAGCGAGCGCGCCGCCATCGCCTTGGTGAAGCCCTCCAGGCCGTCGCGCCCGAACGAGTCGTCCACATGCAGCAGGCCGATGTCGCTCAGGCCGACGGTGGCGAAGTGCTCGACGCCCTTGGCGACTTCGTCCTGGTATTTGGCGCGCACATGGAACACCCAGTGATTGACCGGGGTATGGAAGATCGCCGCGCCGGTGCTGGGCGCGATCAGCGGCACGCGATTGGCGTTCAGGACCGGCAGGATCGCTTCGGTATGCGGCGTGCCGCGGTTCTGGAACAGCGCGAACACGTGTTCCTTCTTGATCAGGGTCTCCGCATTGGCGGCGGCGGTGGCCGGATCGAACTTGTCGTCCATCACCTTCACTTCGATCTTGCGGCCATGCACGCCGCCCTGCTTGTTGACCGAAGCGAAATACGCCTGCGCGCCTTCGATCATTTCCTTCACGGGACCGGAGATGATGCCGGTCACGCCGATGGTTTCGCCCAGGATGATGCTGTTGTCGGTAACGCCTTCTTCGGCGGCCGCCGTCAGGCTGGCCGCGGCGAGGAATGCCGATAGCGCGACGCGCCAGTGTGTTTTCATAACTTGCCTCCTGGAAATATGTTATTCGATCCGATCGCCGACCGGATTGTTTAGTGGCGGCAAATCCTGCGCAACTGTGGGTTTTACGTAACAGCGTGGCCGCTGAAATACGCGCCGAGACTTGATATCAGTCAAATTGGCGATATTTAAGATGTGAGTGCTGTAACCGCTGCGAGTTATCGCTTAGAATGCAATTGTGCGCTGCACAATCATGCGCGGTTTTATAGGACTTCATCATGAGATCGACCTATTCCCCGAAAGCAGATTTCCCTCCCCTGGCAGCAATGAGCCTCGACCATCCCTCTGAAAAACCCACCATTCGCGTCAAGGAATTGTCGGAGCGCGACCGGCGCCGCCTGCTGATGCATTTTCTGGCGCTGGACGACAGCGACCGCCTGCTGCGGTTCGGTACGGTGTTGCCTGACGAACAGGTCACCCGTTACGTGCAGATGCTGGACTTCTCGCGCGACAAGGTATTCGGCGTGTACGACAGCAACCTCGAATTGCTCGGCGTCGGCCACCTGGCATTTGCGGCGAAGGAAGCCATGCCCTCCCTGAGCAGCGCGACGCTCAAGGCGCGCATTGCCGAATTCGGCGTGTCGGTCGCGGCCAATGCGCGCGGCATGGGCATCGGCACCAAGCTGTTCGAGCGCGCGGCAATCCACTGCCGCAATGAAGACGTCGACATCCTGTACATGCATTGCCTGGCGTCGAACCAGACCATGATCCATATCGCGAAAAAGGCGGGCATGGAAATCCAGCGCGGCTACGGCGAAGCCGATGCCTACCTGAAGCTGACGCCGGCCAATCCCGGCAGCATGCTGCAGGAAGCGGTCGAGGAACAGTTCGCCACATTCGATTACACGCTCAAGGCCAATACCAAGGCGGCGGCGAAGCTGTTGCGCAAGTTGCCTGGAATGAAGGGCAAGTAATCCGGGGCGCTGCCGCGGCGGGCAGGCGGCAAGAGAGTCAAAGCAGCGGCAAGGCCGTGGTGTCCTTGATGCGCTGCAGCGCGAAGCTCGACTTCACATCCAGCACCGCCGGATGCTTGAGCAGCGTCTCCATCATGAAGTGCGAGAAGTGCTCCATGTCTTCCACATGCACCCGCAGCAGGTAATCCATCTCGCCGGTCATCGCATAGCAGGCCACCACCTCCGGCCAGTTCTCGACGGCGGCGGCGAAATCGGCGCGCGGGGAGCGGGGCTCGCCGGCGGGCGCGTCGCTGTGCTTTTCCAGCCGCACGTTCACGTAGGCGAGCAGCCCGAGCCCGATCTTGTCCGGATCGAGCAGCGCCACGTACTGGCGGATCACGCCCGATTCCTCCAGGTTCCGGATACGGCGCAGACAGGGCGAGGGCGACAGGTTGACCCGCTCCGCCACTTCCTGGTTGGTCAGCCGTCCGTTCGATTGCAGGATCGAAAGAATCTTGCGGTCGGTTTTATCGAGTTCCGGTTTTGGCATAATCGTCCACCTGAAAGTGCATTTGAAATACATTATTGCGCAAATCCCCGAGCCAGGGGCAGCATTCGCAATTTAATGCCTGGGCGCCTTGTCTATACTGTATTTAGATCTTTACATAAAAACAGGAGACAAGCATGGATTTCCAGCCATGGGACAACCCGATGGGCACCGACGGTTTCGAGTTCATCGAGTATGCCGCCCCCGATCCCAAGGCGCTCGGCGCGCTGTTCGAGCAGATGGGCTTTACCGCGATCGCGCGCCACCGCCACAAGGATGTGACGCTGTACCGCCAGGGCGAGGTCAACTTCATCATCAACGCCGAAAAGGATTCGTTCGCGCAGCGCTTCGCGCGCCTGCACGGGCCGTCGATCTGCGCGATCGCCTTGCGCGTCAAGGATGCCGCCTTCGCATACCGGCGGGCGCTGGAGCTGGGCGCCTGGGGCTTCGACAACAAGACCGGGCCGATGGAGCTGAACATCCCGGCCATCAAGGGCATCGGCGACTCGCTGATCTACTTCGTCGACCGCTGGCGCGGCAAGGAAGGCAAGAACGGCGTCACTGCGGGGGCGATCGGCGACATCAGCATCTACGACGTGGACTTCGTCGCGCTTCCGGGCGCGGAGCCCAACCCGAAGGGCAACGGCCTGACCTATATCGACCATCTGACGCACAACGTGCACCGCGGCCGCATGAAGGAATGGGCCGAGTTTTACGAGCGCCTGTTCAACTTCCGCGAGATCCGCTATTTCGACATCGAAGGCAAGCTGACCGGCCTGAAGTCGAAGGCGATGACTTCCCCCTGCGGCAAGATCCGCATCCCGATCAACGAGTCGTCCGACGACAAGTCGCAGATCGCCGAATACCTCGACCTCTATCACGGCGAGGGCATCCAGCACGTGGCGCTGGGCACCGACGACATCTACACCACGGTGGCGCAGATGAAGGCGAAGGGCGTGGCGTTCCAGGACACCATCGACACGTACTACGACCTGGTCGACAAGCGCCTGCCGAACCACGGCGAGCGCGTCGAGGAGCTGCGGCGGCTGCGCATTCTGATCGACGGCAACAGCAACGCCAGCAAGCGCGAACTGCTGCTGCAGATTTTCACGCAGACGGTGATCGGTCCGATCTTCTTCGAGATCATCCAGCGCAAGGGCGACCAGGGCTTCGGCGAAGGCAATTTTCGCGCACTGTTCGAGTCGATCGAGCTGGATCAGATCAGGCGCGGAGTGCTGAAAGACGAAGGCGTTTCGGCATAGAGCGTGCGGGAGGGTGCCATGAACACCACAGTCGACCACGCCGACTTCTTCAAGACGCTGGAAGAAAAATCCGACGGCGGCACATTGCGCGGCGATTACGGCCAGGCGGACGAGCACTACGTGGTGCGCCAGGACTGGTCGGCCTACACGCCCGAGCAGCATGCGCTGTGGCGCCGCCTGTACCAGCGCCAGGCCAGGCTGGTGCCGGGCCGCGCCTGCGACGCGTTCATCGCGGCGCTGGACAGGCTCGATGCCGCCGACGCCATTCCGCAGTTCGAGCGCGCATCCGACGCGCTGTACCGGGCGACCCGCTGGCAGCTGGTCGCGGTGCCGGGGCTGATTCCGGACCAGACCTTCTTCGAGCACCTGGCGGCGCGCCGCTTTCCCGTCACCGTGTGGCTGCGCGAGCCGCACGAGTTCGACTACATCGTCGAGCCCGACGTGTTCCACGATTTCTTCGGCCACGTGCCGCTGCTGTTCAACCCGATCTTCGCCGATCACCTGCAGGAATACGGCAAGGGAGGATTGAAGGCATTGCAGCTGGATGCGCTGACGTATCTCGCGCGGCTGTACTGGTACACGGTGGAGTTCGGCCTGATCCAGAGCGAACAGGGCCTGCGCGCCTACGGCGCCGGCATCCTGTCTTCCGGCGGCGAAATCGCGTATTGCCTGACCAGCCCGCAGCCGAGGCGCCTCCTGCTCGACGCCGAACGCGTGATGCGCACCAAGTACAAGATCGACTCGTATCAGGAGACCTACTTCGTGATCCGCGATTTCGAACATTTGTTCGCGGCCACCGAGCCGGATTTCGCGCCGCTGTATGCGCGCCTGAAGGCAATGGAATCCCTGCCGGCAAACAGCTTGCTGCCAGGGGAGACCAACTTGCCGCCGAATGCCTGATCAGCTGGAAATGCGGTTGCGAACCAGCGAACGGAGCTCTTCGCGCGTCACCTTGCCATCCTTGTCGGCATCGAGACGGTCGAAATTGTCGACAATGCGGGTCAGGCCGGCCGCTTGCGCTTCCGCCCTGGTCAGCGCGCCGTCGCTGTCCTTGTCGGCCGCATTGAACTGCGCGTCGAACTTCGCCAGATACCTGGAACGGACTGGCTGTGGAGAGTTGCTCTGCAAGACCTGGGTATAAGCGACGCCGCTGCCGAGCAGCGCACCGAGGAGCGCGCAAATGGCAACAAACTTCATGATCTGCTCCCATGAATTTTTCTTTTCCTTGAATCAATGTACGAGCAGACAAATCTGTTTCCATATAGCATTTACCACTTGTTACAGCTGTTACCGCACGGCGATTGCTGCAATGTACATTGAGCATGGGGTAGGCCTGTGCTAATGTCCTGACTGTCAAAGAAAAGAACGACGCGCCCACAAGGCTTGTCAGTTTGACAGCGAAACCATCGCACCCAAAGACACAATTTTTGGCTTGGAGACTCAATGAACGCACCCCTGACTTCCGGGCAGCGCCAGCTGCTGGATGACATTTCCCTCGACGACAAATACACGCTGGAGCGCGGCCGCGCCTTCATCACCGGCACCCAGGCCTTCATCCGCCTGGCAATCATGCAGCGCCAGCGCGACCTCAAGGCCGGCCTGAACACCGCCGGCTACATCACCGGCTATCGCGGCTCTCCCCTGGGCAATGTCGACATGACCGCGATGAAGGCGAAAAAGCACCTCGAAGCGCATCATGTCAAATTCCACCCCGGCATGAACGAGGATCTGGCCGCGACCGCCGTCTGGGGCACGCAGCAGGTGAATCTCTTTCCCGGTGCGAAATACGACGGCGTGTTCTCGATGTGGTACGGCAAGGGACCCGGCGTGGACCGCTGCGGCGACGTCTTCAAGCATGCGAACATGGCCGGCACGGATAAGCACGGCGGCGTGCTGGTGCTGGCCGGCGACGACCATGCGGCCAAGTCTTCCACCACCGCGCATCAGAGCGAACACATCCTGAAGGCCTGCGGCATTCCGGTGCTGTATCCGTCGTCGGTGCAGGAATACCTCGACTACGGCTTGCACGGCTGGGCGCTGTCGCGCTACACCGGCCTGTGGGTGGCGATGAAGTGCGTGACCGACATCGTCGAATCGGGCGCGTCGGTCGACCTCGACCCGGAGCGGGTGCAGATCGCGCTGCCGACCGATTTCGAGCTGCCGCCCGGCGGCCTGAACATCCGCTATCCGGACGCCGTGCTGGAGCAGGAAGCGCGGATGAACAATTACAAGTGGTATGCCGCGCTGGCCTATGTGCGCGCCAACCGGCTCAACCGCATCGTCTGGGACAGCCCGCGCGCGAAGATCGGCATCATCACCGCCGGCAAGTCCTACCTCGACACGCGCCAGGCGCTGGCCGACCTCGGCATCGATGAAAACGTCGCGCGCGACATCGGCATCCGCCTGTACAAGGTCGGCATGACCTGGCCGCTGGAGGCGGAAGGCGTGCGCCAGTTCGCGCAGGGGCTGGAAGAGATCATCGTGGTCGAGGAAAAGCGCCAGATCCTCGAATACCAGCTGAAGGAAGAGCTGTACAACTGGCGCGACGACGTGCGTCCGCGCGTGGTCGGCAAGTTCGACGACACCGGCGAATGGAGCAATCCGCACCGCGAAGGCCACGGCCACTGGCTGCTGCCCGCGAGTTACGAGCTGAACCCGGCGCAGATCGCGCGCGCGATCGCCACCCGGATTTCCAAATACTTCGCCGGCCACCCGATCGAGCAGCGCGTGCGCGAGCGCATCGCCTACCTGGAAGCCAAGGAAAACGTGCTCAAGGCCGGCAGCGCCAAACCCGATCCGGCCAAGGACCGCACGCCGTTCTTCTGCTCCGGCTGCCCGCACAATACCTCGACCCGCGTGCCGGAAGGCAGCCGCGCACTGGCCGGCATCGGCTGCCACTACATGGTGCTGTGGATGGACCGCAATACGTCCACCTTCACCCACATGGGCGCGGAGGGCGTGACCTGGGTCGGACACGCGCCGTTCACCAGCGAGCAGCACGTGTTCGCCAACCTCGGCGACGGCACCTATTTCCACTCGGGCCTGTTGGCGATCCGCGCGGCGGTCGCCGCCAAGGTCAACATGACCTACAAGATCCTGTACAACGACGCGGTGGCGATGACCGGCGGCCAGCATGTGGACGGCCCGCTCGATCCGGCGATGATCTCGCGCCAGATCGCCGCCGAGGGCGTGAGCCCGATCGTGGTCGTCACCGACGATCCGGCGAAATACCCGGCCGCTACCAACTGGGCGCCGGGCGTGACGATCCGCCATCGCGACGAACTCGACGCGGTGCAGAAGGAAATGCGCGAAGTGAAGGGCGTGTCGGCGATCATCTACGACCAGACCTGCGCCTCCGAAAAGCGCCGCCGCCGCAAGAAGGGCGAATATCCCGACCCGGCCAAGCGCGCGGTGATCAACGAGGCGGTGTGCGAAGGCTGCGGCGACTGCAGCGTGCAATCGAACTGCCTGTCGGTGGAACCGCTGGAAACCGAGTTCGGCCGCAAGCGCCAGATCAACCAGTCCAGCTGCAACAAGGACTTCTCCTGCGTGAAGGGCTTCTGCCCGAGCTTCGTCACGGTC
>OFCW01000246.1_pt1 | contig 17822 bp, 16 predicted proteins | sample 1520951 | NCBI WGS metagenome assembly OFCW01 (sample SAMEA4349680, study PRJEB24078) | microbial mat metagenome | biome: Terrestrial Biome; feature: Habitat; material: Microbial Mat | place: India | collected 2012-06-12 | depth 10 m | reverse complement strand
CCGGCTTCATCTTCATCGTCTGCGTGCTGGCGTTCCGCCGCGGCATCGTCGGCGAACTGGCGGTCTTCAGCAGGAAGGCGCGGCCGGCCAAGGTGGCGCTGCAGGCGCCGGTGGTGCAAACAGCCGAGGGCTGACGTGATGCTGACCATCGTTTCGCGCCTGGCGGTCGCCTGCCTGGCACTGCCGCTCGTTTGCGGCAATGCCGCCGCCGATGAGTTGGTGATCGGCCAGGTCGCGCCGCTGAGCGGCGTGCTGGCCGACACCGGCAAGGACATGGTGCTGGGCGTGAAAGTTTATTTCGACTACGTCAACGAGCACGGCGGCGTGCATGGACGCAAGATCCGACACGTGGTCAAGGACGACGGCTACCGGGTGGCGGAGACGGTGCGCCTGACCCGGGAGGCGATCGACAAGGATGGGGCGCTGGCGCTGATCGGCTTTGCCGGCACCGGCAATGTGGCGGAGCTGCTGGCGCAGAAGGTGCTGGAACAGGCCAATATCGCGCTGGTCGCGCCCTATACCGGCGGCGAGCCGCTGCGCGAGCCGTTCAATCCCTGGATCTTCCATATCCGCGCCGGCTATGCGGACGAGGCGGAAGGCATTGTCAACCAGCTGGTGTTGCTGAACATGAAGCGCATCGCGGTGATGTACCAGGACGACCCGTTCGGCAAGGCCGGGCTGGCCGGCGTTGCCGCGGCGCTGAAGAAGCGCGGATTGGAACCGGTCGCGGCCGGCGCCTATGAAAAGAACACGGACGACGTCGCCCGGGCGGTGCGGGCGATCGCGCCGGCCAATCCGCAGGCGGTGGTCATGATCTCGGTGAACAAGAGCACCGCCGCGTTCAGCCGGCAGATCAGGGCGGCGGCGAACGTTCTGCAGCTGGTCAATATCTCGGTGGTGAATCCGAATGAATTGGTGCGCCTGATCGGCAAAAACGATGCGCGCGGCATCGGCATCGCGCAGGTGATGCCGTATCCGTATTCGCCGACGGTGGCGATCGTGAAGGAATACCAGCAGGCGATGAAGCGTTACGCCCCCGACGCCGAGTTGTCCTATGCCAGCCTGGAAGAGTTCATCGGCGCCAAGGTGCTGGTCGAGGGGCTGCGCCGCGCCGGCCCCAATCCGACGCGCGCGAAGGTGATCCGGGCGCTGGAAACGCTGCATGCGTTCGACGCCGGCGGCTTCACCCTGAATTTTTCGCCGGACAACCGCATCGGCTCGCGCTTCGTCGAGATCACCGTGATCGGCAAGGACGGCCGCCTGCTTCGCTAGATGAAGGAGAGACGACACATGCACATCGGTAACCTGATCACGCGGCATGCCCGCTACCGGCCGCATCACCCGGCCGTGATCTTCGAGGGAAAACGCCTGAGCTATGAAGCGTTCAACCGTCGCGTCAACCGCCTGGCCCATGCCTTGCAGCGGCATGGCGTGAGCAAGGGGCAGCGCATTGCCACGCTGTTGCCCAACTGCCTGGAGCTGCTGGAGATTTACTGGGCCGCGGCCAAGACGGGAGCGGTCGTCGTGCCGCTGTCGCCGATGCTGCTCGGCTCCGGCCTGGTCGGCCTGCTGGGCGACTCCGAAGCGGTGCTGCTGTTCACCAACGCCGCATTGCGCCCGGTGGTCGATGAAGTCAAGCACATGCTGCCGCATCTTTCCGGCGAATGCATCGTGCTCACCGACGGTGCGGCGCCCGGCTATCTTCGGTATGCCGATTTCAGCGACGCGCCGGAAACCGAACCGCAGGATCCCGCGCTCGGCCCCGACGACGTCTACAACATCATGTACACCAGCGGCACCACTGGCCTGCCGAAGGGGATCGTGCACACCCACCGTATCCGCGCCAACTACGGCACGTTGCTGGCCAATGCGTTCCGCATCGGGCCGGAGTCGATCGTGCTGCATACCGGCTCGATCGTGTTCAACGGCGCGTTCACCACGCTGATGCCGTGCTTTTACAGCGGCGCCACCTACATCCTGCATCCGCAGTTCGACGTCGAGGCGCTGATCGAAACGGTCAAGCGCGAGAAGGTGACGCACATGATGATGGTGCCGTCGCAGATCGTCGCCATGATGGCGTCGCCGCGCTTCGATCCGCAGGCGATGCGGTCGCTGCAGATGATCCTGTCGCTCGGCGCGCCGCTGCACAACGAACACAAGGAAAGGCTGAACCGCCATCTGCCCGGCTGTTTCTACGAACTGTACGGCCTGACCGAGGGCTTCATGACCATCCTCGACCGCGACGACGCGCTGCGCAAGCAGGGTTCGGTCGGCGTGCCGCCGCCGTTTTCCGAAATGCGCATCCAGCTGGAGGACGGGCGCATCGCCGGGCCGAACGAGATCGGCGAGATCGTCGGCCGCGGCCCCTTGCTGATGCCTGGCTATTACAAGCGCCCGGACCTGACCGCGCAGGCGGTGGTGGACGGCTGGCTGCATACCGGCGACCTCGGTTACACCGACGAGGACGGTTATCTGTACCTGGTCGACCGCAAAAAGGAAATGATCGACAGCGGCGGGGTCAAGATCTACCCGCGCGATATCGAGGACATCGCGGTGCGCCATCCGCTGGTGCAGGAAGTGGCGGTGTTCGGCATCCCGCACGACAAGTGGGGCGAGACGCCGCTGGCGGCGGTGGTGCTGAAGGAGCCCGGCGCGATCGGCGCCGAGGAATTGCGAGACTGGATCAACGGCCGCGTCGGCGCGCGCTATCAGCGCGTGAGCGGGGTGGTGATCATCGACGAGTTCCCGCGCAATGCGGCGGGCAAGATACTCAAGCGCGAATTGCGCGACGCGTACTGGAAGGGGAGGGAAAGCCGGATATAGAAAAATCCAGTCAATTCAGGAAGACATCGATATTCTTCAGGGGAGACCATCATGAAAAAATTGTTCAGCAAGATATGCGTGTGTTTGTGCCTGTTCGGCGTGCAGGCAATGGCTGGCGCTGCCGACCGCGGCACCGCCGAGGAAGCGGTGGCGCTGGTGAAGAAGGCGATCGCCTACATCAAGGCCAACGGCCGGGAAAAGGCGTTTGCCGAATTCAGCAACCCGTCCGGGCAGTTCAAGGACCGCGACCTGTACATCATGGTGTACGACATGAACGGCAACAACAAGGCGCACGGCGCGAACGCCAAGCTGATCGGCAAGAACCTGAGCGCGATCAAGGATGCCGACGGCAACTTCATCGTCAAGTCCTTCATCGAGGTGGCGACCGCCAAGGGCCGCGGCTGGGTCGATTACAAGTGGCCCAATCCGGTATCGAACGTGGTCGAGCCCAAGTCGACCTATGTCGAGAAATACGAGGACATCCTGCTGGGCTGCGGCATTTACAAGTGAAAGTTTACAAGTGAAAGTTGTCTGCTGGGGCCGGGGCAAGGCATTCCCGGTGTCCTGCTTCGGTTTGAGGGTTGCGAGGCCGCAACCCTCTTTTTTATCCGCATTACACGCCGTACGGATAGGTGTCAGGCACTTCCTCATGCTGCCAGTGCGGCGAGAGGTCGAGCGGCTGCAGCGCATGCGTCTCGTCGAAATGGATCACCGCGTCGAACTGGCGCGCCATGTAGGCGTGGAAGTAGTGGCTGAGGCGCTCGGTTTCCGGCAGATAGATCACGCCGATGGCGCGTTCCATGCGGCCTTCGCTTAACAGTTCCTGCACGCGCTGCGCGCCGCGCATCGGCAGGAAAAATCCGGGCACATGGGTGTTGTGGAACACCCGCTCGAAACTGTCGGCGGCCGACTCCCGTACGGTCTTCAGTTCGGCCGGGCTGTCCCAGTCGGAGGCGGCGGTCACCGTACCCGCATGCGTGGTGAAGCCGAGCAGGAAACAGTCGTCGCCGGCCTGCTCGCGCACCAGCTGTCCGAGGTTGATCTGCCCGCGCTGGCCCATGTCGGTCGCGCGGGCGTCGCCGATATGCGAGTTGTGCGCCCAGACGATCAGCCTGGCGCTTGCGCCCTTGCGCTTGCCGATGTGTTCGCGCAGCGCCTTCAAGGTCTCGGCCATGTGCGTGTCGCGCAGGTTCCAGGACTCGTCGCGTCCGCGGAACATCGAGCGGTAATAGGCTTCCGCGTTCTGCGCCACGCGCGCATTCTGCTGCGCGTAGAACAGCTCGTCGAGCTCGGATTGCGGCAGCCCGTCCAGCCGGCTCTCCAGCTGCCGTTGCGTTTCCGACTGCAGTTCGACCAGCTGCCGGACCACTTCATCCTCGCAATCCTTCTTCATGCCGAAGGTCGCCGCATAGCCGTAGCGCTGCGGGTCTTCCGCCAGGTGGTCGAAGCAGCTGTAGCGGGCGCGCGCGCGCTTCGCCGCTTCCGGGTCGACCTGCGACAGGTAGCGCACCACCGCATCCATCGAATTGTGCAGGCTGTACAGGTCGAGGCCGTAAAAGCCGATGCGGCGTCCGGGCTGTTCGATCTGCTGGTTGTGCGCGCGCAGCCAGCCGATCAGGTCGACGATCTCGGTGTTGCGCCACATCCATTGCGGGAAGCGCTGGAAGTTTCCCAGCGCTTCTTCCGGCAGCATGTCGGGGACGATGGCGGGCAGCTTCGCGTGGTAGCGGCTGGACCCTTGCACGAAACGGCTCACGCGCAAGGCGTCGGGCCAATCCGCCTCGACGGCGATGGCATCGAAGCCTTTTTGCGCAATCAGGCGCTTGCTGATCTCGGCGCGTGCCCGGTAGAACTCGCGCGTGCCGTGCGTGGCTTCGCCCAGCAGCACGATTGCCGCGTCGCCGAGCTGTTGAACGATGGTGTCGTAATCCTGGTCGCGCTCGATGGCATGGACTTCCTGCCGCAGCGCTTCGTGAATGGAACGGTCAGACATAGGAGGCCTCTTGAGTCGTGGCTACGCCGGTGGCGCGTCGGCGCGGAGGCTTGTCCGTGGACGCCCGAAGTTCATCGGCGTCACAGCATTCGGTCGCGGCATTGCGCAAAAGTTCAGCCTTGGTGGGAAGCCGCCCGCAGCTAAAACCGGTTGTCAGACGGAGCGTGGGATATTTCTTTGAGGTAATTTCTATGCCCGAAAAATCTCGGATTCACCCGCCTTACAACACCATTTCCATCTGTAAATATGTTCTTGTGGAAATGAGAGTTACTGCATGGTATAAACCTTCTGTTGTAACAAGTTGTTACGAGAACGGTTTTCATGCGCTTTCCCGCGCCGCGCCGCATCGCGAATGCCCATGAAAACCGCTCTGCAGAAGCGGACATCATGCAGCGCCGGCCAGCGATTGGTCCGGCATCATCAATTACTTCCGAGGGAGAAAAAATGCGTATCAAACTGCTGGCGCTTGCCGTGGGCGCCGCGATCGTTTCCGGTCAGTCCGTTGCCGCCGATCTGTTCACCATTAACGGCACGGTGACTGGAGTAACCACCGAAACGCAATCGTATAGCTTCAAGACGGCCGAAGAAGCCCTGGACGCAGTCAAAACCGAAAACCTGGGCACCAAGTTTTCGAACTACGTGACTGGCCTGGAAGCGGCGAATCTGACGCTCGGTTTCCGCGGCCTGCCGATGACGGCAGGATATGCGGCCAATTCCACGACACTGACTTTCACCGTGCCGTCGCTCGGGATTACCCAGACCTTTACCGGCACGACCCGTGACGAGAGCCAGAAGGCGTTTTCCGACTTCATGAAAAAGAACGGCGGCGACATCCTCAACCGCATCATGAAGAAGCTGGCCGAAGAGTCGCCGGCCGACCCGATCGCCGGCAATCCGAACAGCCTGATGGGCCAGATGGTGGCGAGCGACTTCAACACCGCCTTTTCCAACTTCGCGACCAACATCGCGCCCGGGCCGAACGAGAAGGTCAACAACCTGATCGGCATCGGCGCCAGCTTCACCTCGCTGCGCCAGGGCGGCACCAGCAACAACACCTTCACCCTGCCGCTGTCCTACACCATCCGTTCCGACATCGATCCGCGCCGCCAGCTGATCTTCAACCTGCCGGTCCGCTATACCGAAGTCGAAGGCGCGAAGGCTTATTCCACCGGTTTCGGCGCGTCCTACCGCCTGCCGATGAACGATGCCTGGACCCTGACGCCTTCGCTCAGCTACGGCCTGGCCGGCTCCAAGGATCTCGGCGCGGTGGGCCACGCGATGGGCGCATCGCTCGCCAGCACCTACATCTTCACCAAGCCGACCTACGATATCGCCATCGGCAACATGATCGGCCACTACCGCACGCTGAAGCTGACCGCCGGCGACTATTCGTACGATCCGGGCATCGCCAACACCGTGTTCCGCAACGGCGTGATGTATTCCCGCCCGGTGACGGCGTTCGGCAAGAAGATGTCGGTCGAGTATTCGCTGATCGACACCCGCTACACCGGCACCAAGCTGTACAACCAGGGCTATGACGAGCTCGGCGTCACCCTGGGCACCAACAAGCGCGCCAACTCCGCGCGCAGCTTCTTCCGCGCCGGCGCCAGCTATCTGCATTCGGCCAACAGCAAGGGCTTCACGCTGAACCTGGGCTACTGGTTCTGACGCAAGCGACGGGCAAGACCATGCGCATTCCCGCACTCGCAGCCCTGGGACTCGTTCTCGCCATCGGCCCGGCCGCCGCGTTCGCCATTTCCGGCAACGAGCAGGTCGAGCTGGCGGGGGCGGGGAGATACGAGGAGCTGCGCCAGGCGCTGGAACAGGACGCGGCGAAGGGACCGCTCAAGACCCGCGACCTGCACGCGCTGTGTTTTGCCTATTCAAAAACCAAACGCTACAACAAGCTGTTCGGCTGCCTGGATCGCCTGGCGGCGAATATCGCCGCCGGCGACACAGCCACCCGCCTGTTCGGCCTGGAAGACGCCACGCCCGCGGTGCACCTGATGCGCGCCGAAGCGCAGCTGGACCTTGGCAGCTACCAGGCGGCGGCCGACGAGGCGCAAAAGGCGCTGGACTGGTACCAGCGCGAGGATTCGGAGGACACCGACATCCAGCTCAACGCGCTGTCGCTGCTGTCGATCGCGGCCACCCTGGGCGGCAACCGCGAGCTGGGGGGAAAGTACGCGAAGCAGCTGGAAGCGGTCAGCACCTTCACCATCATGGGCAACGGCTATGTGTCGGCCAAGGCGATGGCGCTGGCGGCGGCCAACATGGCGCTGGGCAATTACCAGAAAACGCTGGACGCGATCGCGCAGGACCGGCTGTTTACGGTGCATGCCTTTCTCGACCGCGTGGTGAGCGGCGCCGTCCTGACCGGCAAGAACAACTGGGCGTGGCAGGAATTGCCGCGCGCCTTCATGATGAACCGCGCCTTGCACGGCATCGGCAAGACCGCCGAAGCGAAGGCCGGCTACGACCGCCTGCTCGCCCTGCCGCAGGTGAAGGATAACGGCGAGATCTACTGGCTGATCCTGTTCGAGCGGGGCCGCATCGCCGAATCCGAAGGCCGGCTGGAAGAGGCGATCGATTTCTACAAGAAGTCGATCGAGGTGATCGAGCTGCAGCGCGCCAGCATCAATACCGAGACGAGCAAGATCGGCTTCGTCGGCAACAAGCAGCAGGTGTACGAACGCCTGATCGATGTGCTGTACGCCAGCCAGCGCCAGCAGGAGGCATTCGAGTACATCGAGCGCTCCAAGTCGCGCGCGCTGGTGGACATGCTGGCGGCCAAGCAGGCGTCGGCCCTGCAGACGTCGGCTTCCAAGCCTGAGACCGCGCAACTGCTGGAGCAGTTCGAGGAGTCGCAATCCGAGCTGCTGGCGCAGGTTCCGGTCAGCGCCGCCGAAGGCAAGACCACCCAGCGCAGCATCGCCGCGCAGACCGTCGACCGGATCCGCTCGGTCGCGCCCGAACTGAGCACGCTGATTTCGGTCTCGTCGATCCCGCTCAACCATCTGCGCGATGTCCTGCCGGCCGGCGAGGCGCTGATCCAGTATTACTACCAGGGCCGCAACCTGTACGCATCCGTCTACAACCATGACGGCATCCGCATGGTGCGGCTGGACGCGGAGGGGCTGGAAGACGATATCCGGAAATTCCGGGCGGCGGTCGACCAGCAGGAAGAGGGCGCCATCGCGCTGTCGCAAAAGCTGTATGAGCGCCTGATCCGTCCGCTGGAAAACGACATTCGGCAGAAGCAGGGCCTGCTGATCATCCCGCACGGCGCCTTGCACTACCTGCCGTTCGCGGCGCTGCACGACGGGCGCAGATATCTGCTGGAGGGTTACGCGCTGCGCGCGCTGCCGAGCGCCAGCGTGCTGGAATACCTGCGTTCCGGACGGACGAGAAACGCGTCGTCGATGCTGGTGCTGGGCAATCCCGATCTCGGCGCCGCCAAGTACGACCTGCCCAGCGCGCAGGTGGAGGCGCAGAAGATCGCCGGCCAGTCCGGCCGCGCCAGGCTGCTGCTGCGGCAGCAGGCAACCGAAACGGTGATCAAGACCAATGCGGCGGATTATTCGGTGCTGCATGTCGCCTCGCACGGCATCTTCAACACCAGGAAACCGCTCGATTCGGCGCTGCTGCTGTCGAAGGACGAGCAGAACGACGGCAAGCTGACGGTGGGCGAACTGTATTCCCTGCGGCTCAACGCCGACCTGGTGACGCTGAGCGCCTGCGAAACCGGACTGGGACAGATCAACAGCGGCGACGACGTGGTGGGGCTGACGCGCGGATTTCTCTACGCGGGCGCCAGCAGCGTTGTCGCCAGCCTGTGGCAGGTCGACGACGAGGCGACCTCGCAGCTCATGGTGCGTTTTTATTCCGAACTGGCCGGCAAATCCAAGGCCGACGCCTTGCGCGCCGCGCAGCTGGAAGTCAGGAAAGCCTACCCCCATCCCTACTTCTGGTCGGCGTTCTATCTGACGGGAAGCGCGCAGTAGGCGACTTCTATGCGGCCGGAGGACAGGCGCGCTACTCGCGCCGCTCCGCCGACCGCCGCGCCTCCCACCCTTCGCGGAAGCGGCGCCTGAGCGCGTCCAGTTCCTCCTCCGTCATGCCGACCGCGGAGGCGGGGAACATCCTGGCATCGGGAGTGTGCATCAGGAAGGCCTGCATTTCGTTGGCCAGCAGCTCGGCGTCGTCCGCGTGATAGCCGCGCTTGCGCAGGAATTGCGTGAACTTTTCCCCTTCATCCCGTCCTGTCATTCCCGACCAGAACGCCATGACGTATTCCCGGTATTGATCATCGGTGGCGAAGCGCGCATGCGACAACTCATGCTCCAGGATCACCCTGCGGTGCGCATCCTTGACGGTGCAGGCCGCGCAGCCGGATACAGTCGACGCCTGAGGGAAGGTGATGATGACGGCTTCCGGATCGGCGGCGGCCAGAGCGTCGCCGGAGCGGCGCAGCAAGCCGGTTTGCAGCAGCCAGTCGTGCAGCTGCGTTTCGCCGGCGCTCAAGGGCTCGTCCTGCAGGCGGGCGGTGTTGAAGAAGCGCGCGAGCTGGCTGGCGCGGAAGTTGTTGCCGACCGTGAGCGTTTCGAGCCGCTGCGCGTGCTGCTCCAGCCACCGGCGCACTTCGTCCTGCGTCAGGATCCGCGTTTTCGGCGCGCCGTGGCGCTCGACGAACAGCACCATGCGCCCGAACATCGCGGCCTGCTCGCGCAGCGACGGGAAGTCGATCACCACGACGCGGTGATTGTCGTGCAGCAGATAGGGCGTGAATTCCGTGACGACGGCGGAAAGAATCTCTTCGCGGCCAAGCTGCCGGATGCCGCCCGTCGCTGCCGCCTGTGCCGGTGCTGTCGGGCGTTCGTCGCCGAAGGCGGGCGGCGCCGGCGGGCATAGCGCGGCGAGCAGCAATCCGCAGGATAGGGCAGTTCTCATGGCTGGAGACTGGAAACTGGAGGCGGCCAAAAATAAAAAGGCTGCGCGCGTGAAGCGTCGCAGCCCGGAATCCGAAACGAATGGCGCTCAGAGATCGACGATCACGCGCACGCGGCGATTGATTTCGTCTTCCGGATTGTTGGGATCGGCCGGTTCGCTCGAACCCTTGCCCACGGCCTTGAGCTTGGCGGCCGGGATGCCGTGGCGGCTGGCCAGGTAGCTGCGCGCGGACTGGGCGCGCTTGAGCGACAGCGCCTGGTTATAGCTCGCGCTGCCCTTGGCATCCGCATGCCCTTCCAGGATGACCGATTTCGCGCCGGCCAGCTTGTCGGACTTGAGCGCCGTGGCAAGCTGGTCCAGCACATCCTTGCCGTCGTTGGTGAGCTGGTCGGAATTGAACTGGAACTGGATATCGAGATCGAGCGCGCGCGGCTTGGCCTTCTGCACTGCGGCCGGCGCGGCTGCGGCAACAGTCTGCGGCGCGGGCTGGGCGGCTTGCGGCGCGGGAGCCGGAGTTTCGGGTTCGTCATTGTTCAGCGACAGGCCGCGCCGGCGCACTTTGCCGGTTGCGGCCGGCACTTCCGGTTCGCCGCTCGGCGTGAGCGCCTGAAGGATCATGTCGCTGCTTGGCTTGCCGCGCAGTGATTTGACTTCCTGTGCCTGGGCGCAGGCGGCGAAAGCGAAGGCGCTCAAGGCCACGAATACGGTAGGAATGACGGGAGTGCGCATGGAATATCCTCGTGTTTGGATGTCGATATTTCTTTGGGGCAAGGGCTTGAATTGCAGGGCGGCCTGGTTTTGCAACAAGGCTTCGTGTTCGTGTTGTCTATGTTAATTATCGAGTTTATCATGGGCAAGTTATCTTAATGGTTGTCAAAGGCAGTGGAGCAACAACCGACCGATTCCCACGAGGAGATAAGGCTCAAAGATAACGCGGATGCGTGCTCGTGGCGCCGCCGGGGCAAGGTGCATTTCTGATGCAATTTAAATTCAACTGAGGGAGAAACAAGAATGAAGAAACTGATCGCCGTAGCTGTTGTTTCCATGTTTGCCGGTGCAGCGTTTGCACAATCCCAGTCCAAGGTTAACGCCGAAGACCTCAAGCAAAACCAGGCGGGCATGCTGAACTCGCAGTCGATGGACCTGGGTAATGCAAAGGGCGGCGGCAAGTCCAACGTGTCGGCTAAGAACATCACCCAGAATCAGGCGGGCATGCTGAACAACCAGTCCGCTTCGATCGGCAACGCGACCGGCAAGGGCAGCGAGTCCAAGGTCACCATCGGCGACGTCAAGCAGAACCAGGCCGGCATGCTGAACAACCAGAAGCTGTCCGTCGGTGACGCTTCCAACGGCGGCAAGTCCAACGTGAACGTCAAGACCGTCACCCAGAACCAGGCCGGCATGCTGAACAACCAGTCCGCAGCGATCGGCAATGCGGCCAACGGCGGCAAGTCCAACGTGAACCTGAAGAACGTGAGCCAGAACCAGGCTGGCATGCTGAACAACCAGAAGACGAACGTGGGCAACGCAGACTAAGCCTGCTTCGATGACGACACGGGGCCGAGCGCCCCGTGTTGGTTTTGAGGCCAAGTTTTGAGGCTAAGTTTTGCCAGGGAGCTTTACATGAAAATCGCAAGTATAGGCGTTGCAGGCATGGCGGCATTCATGCTGGCCGGAGCGGCCCATGCCGCGCCTCCGGTCGTCAATCCGGAACAGATGGACATGGGCACCGACATCACCGCCAAGATCGGCAAGGAAAAATCCAAGCGCAGCATGATGGCGGCCGGGATGAATGCGGAGCAGGGATCGGGCGGTGGCGGCAGCAGCGGCTGCGGCACCGTCAACATCAACAGCAACGACAAGAAGAGCAACAGCGGCATCAAGGACATGTTCGGCAAACAGAACACCACGATCGTGACCGGACCCGTCATCAATATGGCGAACTGCAAGTAGGTTCGCGCCCACCCAACACGTTTTATAAAGAGATCGAGCATGTATCGTAAAGCAGGGACACTGGTCTGCGGCCTGGCGCTCGCGCTGACCGCTTGTGTGACGACAGAGGATTCGGTGCGCAAGGAAGCGACCGAAGTGACCAAGGCGGTGCGCACCGGGCCGGAACAGGCGCCGCTGAAATCGATTACCAGTTTCTCCCCGGCGCTGCGCTGCATGGACAACCTGTTCCTGATGTACGGCGTGCGCGACCTGGTCGTCATCAGCGAAGACCTGAACGACAACACCAAGAAGGTCAGCGCCGGCACCAAGGACATGCTGATCTCGGCCGTATCGGAAATGACCAAGCGCAGCAAGGCGGTGCGCCTGATCGCCTACGGCCAGGATTCGAGCAACCTGATCAGCTTCATGAAGGAAGCCGAGAAGAAGAACCTCTTCCAGCTGACGCCGCAGTACGGCATCCGCGGCTCGATCAGCCAGCTCGATGAAAACGTCGCCAAGAAGACCGAAGGCGGCGGCATTTCCCTCGGCGACGTCGGCTTCGGCCGCGCCGCCACCGCGGCCACCACCATCCTCGGCCTCGACCTGACCATGATGAGCACGGAAGACCTGTCGATCGTGTCCGGCGTCACGTCGAGCAACTCGGTCGCGATCTTCAAGTCCGGCGCCGGCGTGGAAGGCGAGGCCGGCTACAAGAAGTTCGGCATCAACTACCAGGCCAACCTGTCGCGTTCCGAAGGCACCGCGCAGGCGCTGCGCAACCTGGTGGAACTGTCCGTCATCGAATTGTTCGGCAAGCTGACCAAAACGCCATATTGGATCTGCCTCGGCGCCAACAGCCAGACCGAGTCGGTCAAGAATGAAATCAACGACTGGTATTCCGGCATGTACAGCGACGGCGAGATCGTCTCCTACTGGCAGCAGCAGATGCGCATCCGCGGCGTGTATTCCGGCGAAGTCAACGGCCAGAACGACGAGGCGCTGATCGAGGCGATCACCGCCTACCGCGAGGCGATGGGCCTGGAAAAGAGCGCGGTGGTCGATCTCGCTTTCTTCACCGCCTATCTCGACGCCAACCACTACGAGGTGGCGCCCAAGGCGCGCGCCAGGCTGGCCGCCAACCGCCAGGGAGCAGCGCCGGCGACCAGCAGGGACGACACATCGCCGATCTCGCTGACCATCGACTCGACCAAGGGCGGCAACCAGTTCGCGCGCGGCGAAAAGCTGGCGGTGAAGGTGACGCCGAGCCGCGACGCCTACGTGTACTGCTTCATGCAGGATGAAACCCGCAAGATCGCGCGCTTCTTCCCGAACCGCTTCTCCAAGGATGCGCTGGTGAGCGCGAAAACCGGCATTCAGCTCCCGAACGGCAAGCAGTTCAGCATGCGCGCCAATAACAAGGGCCTGCAGGAGCAGATCATGTGCTTCGGCTCGGGCAAGGACGTGTACGCGGACGTGGTGGCCTCGATCGGCGGCGGCGATATCGACGTGCCGACGCAGCTGCAGTCGCTGGCGCAGATCAAGTCGGTCTTCGAGAAGGCCGCCGGCCCGTCGCTGGGCATGGCCACTTTTACCCTGAACGTTCGATAAGGACAACATGGACAGGATCGCTTTCATTTCTGCGCTGATGTTGGGGGCGTGCCTGCTGCCGGCGGTGGCTTCGGCCGAGCTCACCGTCAACAAGGGCGGCGTGGCGCTGGTGCCGCCGCCGGCCAATACCGGGGCGGTGGCGCCGTCCCAGCAGGCGTCCACCTTGCGCGAGCCGAAAAAGAATGGCGGGCGCACGCTGCGCTGCTGGCAGCACGGCCGCCTGCTGTACGAGGGCACCGGGTTCAAGCAGGACGCGGAAAGCCAGCCGAATGCGGTGACGGTGCAGCGCACGGACGGCGACTCGGTTATCCTGTATGACCAGAAGGATTCGTTCTGCATTTTGTCGAAGTGACGCCGCGGGAGAAAGGCATGGAATTGAAAAGGCTGAAAAGTTGCGCCATGCTGCTGGCCGCCGGCCTCGCCCTGATGTCGTCTTCCGCATTGGCCAACGTCGTCACGCAAGCGGCGGCCGGCGTGACCCGGGTCCAGTTCAAGCTGCCCGGGGAACTGCAGATACGTTACGGGACGCAGGAACAGCTGACTATCGATGCCGAAGCGAAGGTCATCCCGCAGCTGGATGTCGCCGTCAAGGGCGACACCCTGGTGTTGGCCAGCAAGCGCGGATTCAAGACCGACAAGGACCTGAAGTTCACCCTGACCATCCGCTCGCTGCGCAGCGTCAGGAGCGAAGGAAGCGGCAATGTCCTGGTCGAGAACTTCGTCGGCGGCAGCATCGATGTCGATGCCGCCGGCAGCGGCAACATGCGGCTGAAGGGCATCAAGCCCGAGCGCCTGTCCATCCTCATCGACGGTTCCGGCGCGGTCGACGCGTTTGGCAGCGGCGAGACGGTCATTGCCCGCATCAAGGGCAGCGGCAACATCGATACCACGAATTTCCGCGCGAAGACGGTCGAGGCCGAAATCAGCGGCTCCGGCGACATCAAGGTGCACGCCGATGAAAGACTGAAGGCGGTCATCGACGGCGCGGGCAATATCGAGTACAGCGGCAAGGCCAAGGTGACGCAATCGGTGACTGGCGCCGGCAGTGTCGACCGGCTCTAACACAGGGAGAGAAAAATGAACAAATGGAATACCGCGGCCCGGTTGGCGGTGCTGGCAGCCGCATGCGCGGCATCGGGTGCGTTTGCGCAGTCCCAGTCCAAGGTCCAGGTGCAGGACATCAACCAGGGGCAGGCCGGCATGCTCAACACGCAATCCATGGACCTGGGCAATGCCAAGGACGGCGGCAAGGCGCAGGTGACGGCCGGATCGGTCACGCAAGGGCAGGCCGGCATGCTGCAACGCCAGAACCTGTCCATCGGTAACGCCAGCGGCAAGAATGCCAAGAGCAACGTCAAGGCCGGCGCCGTGGTGCAAGGCCAGGCCGGCATGCTGAACAACCAGGATCTGCAGATCGGCAATGCCTCCGGCAACGGCAAGTCGAACGTCGCCGTCGGCGCCGTGGTGCAGGGGCAGGCCGGCATGCTGAACAACCAGCAGGCCAAGATCGGCAACGCCTCCGGCAACGGCAAGGCCAACGTCGCCGTCGGCGCCGTGGTGCAGGGCCAGGCCGGCATGCTGAACAACCAGCAGCTGGAACTCGGCAATGCCTCCGGCAACGGCAAGTCGAATGTCGCCGTCGGCGCCGTGGTGCAAGGGCAGGCCGGCATGCTGAACAACCAGCAGGTCAAGATCGGCAATGCTTCCGGCAACGGCAACTCCAACGTGGCCATCGGCGCGGTGATCCAGGGCCAGGCCGGCATGCTGAACAACCAGCAGGTCAACGTCGGCAATTCGAGCTCGGGTTCGACCACGGTCATGACTGGCGCCATCATCCAGGGCCAGGGCGGGATGCTGAACAGCCAGCAGGTCAATATCGGCAATAAATAAATACAGGCCCGCCATCCGCGGCATATATCGTTCCGGCGGTGCGGCGGGCGATGGCGCGAACAGCGCAGGGAGAAGGGAATGAAGCAGAAGGGCGGAGCGCGCTGGTTCAAGCGCATGACCGCGGGTGTCGTGCTGGCCGCGTACGGCGCGGGCTGTACGCATATGCCGAGCGGCGAGAAGGCATTCGACAGTTTCGAAACCTGCTTTGCGTCGAACCTCGGCCTTGCCGCGGCAGGCGGCATCGGGGTCGGCTTGCTGACCAAGAGTATTCTGGGCAATGACAAGGGCTCGGCCAATGCGGTCGGCGCCGCCGCCGGCATCGCGACGGCGGCCCTGATCGCCATGACCGCTTGGCGCAAATGCGCGGCGGTCTACAGCAAGTCTGAGCCGGTGGCGCAACAGCCGGAAGCGCAGGCCCTGCCGGCCGCAGCAAGGCGCCAGCGCAAGCAGAGCCTCAATCTCGACAAGCTGGAGATGCGCGTCGAGGGCACCGAGAACGATCCGCCGGTGCCCGAATTCAGCTTCACCTTCCTAGCCGAGGACCCGGCCGCCAAGGACATCAAGGCGCGCTTTCGGCACAAGGTCGAAATCGTGCGCTTCATGGCCGGCTCGGACGACAAGCTGGTGCTGGCCGACGCCAAGGGCAATCCGATGCTCGATACGGCCGGCAAGCCGATTCCGCTGGAAGCGGCGATCAGGATGCCGCGCGAGCGCCTGCAATGGGTGACGATCGCCGACGAAGGCAAGGACGATTACGTCGAAGACGTCGTCATCCAGCAGGGACGCGGCACCTTCCGCCACAAGCTGCAAGTCCCGCCGCGCGCGCAGATGCCTTTGCCGCTGCCGGTACCGATGCGCTATACGCTGAGCGTCGAGGCGGAACACATGAAATCGACCAGCACGGTGGATTTCGCCCTGCTCGACAAGTCGGCGCGCCCGAAGCGCTACGCCGGTTCGCCCGCGGTGAATTCGGCCGAGGGCGAGGGCGCGGCTGCTGCGGCTACCCGCTCGCTCAAGGACAACGCGTTCGTGGCAACCCACACTCTCAAGCGCAAGGCAGCGCTGTACGACGGTTCCGGTCCCAAGCGCAAGACGATCGCCTCCCTGAACGCCGGCACGCGCGTCAAAGCCGAAGAGTCCGCGGCGGGCGCCAAACCCGCTTCCTGGGTGCAGATCGAGACCGATCACGGCATGAGCGGCTGGGTTCCGGCCAATGTACTGGTAAAGGTCAAATGATGAGGACGAGCGGGCCCGCTGCCGTCCTGCTCCGCCTGGCGCTGGTGCTTGGCCTTGCCTGCGCCATCGGACCGGCCTGGGCGCAGGGCGCGCGTCCGGTCGCCGTCGAAGCGGTCACGCAGTCCGAAATCAGCGAGATCCGCAATGCCTTCCAGGCGGTCGGGCTGCGCCAGGCCGATGTGCAGCTGGGCGACGACGGACGCATCTCGCTGACCGGCGAATACGAGGACCGCGACGAGGTCGAAACAGCGTTCGCGGCGGCGCGCGCCGTGGTCGGATTGCGCCGGGTCGCGCCAACCACGCCGGCCAACATCAGGTACCGCTTGAAAGGCTTCAATTCCGCTTTCGCCTCGACCGTCGCGCGCATGATGCAAAAGCCGCCGGCCGCTTCTCCGCCGTCCCAGCCGAACCCGGCTCCGCCGGCCGCGCCGCGCAAGCCGAAGACCATGGGCGTGATCGTCGGCGCCAGCAAGTCCCGCTATCTGCCGCCGGAACACTGGCTGGAAGGCGCGGAAAAGGATGCGGCGGACATCTACACCTTCCTGCTCTCTCCGGATGGCGGATTGGTCCCGAGCGACCAGGTGCGCCTGCTGACGAAGGAGGACGCCACCTCGGCCGCGGTCAAGGCCGCCATGCGCAATATCATGGAACAGGTGCAGGCCGGCGACACGGTCGTGCTGTTCGTGGCCGCCCACGGCCTGCCGAACGCGATGAACAAGTTCGACATCGTGCTTTACGATACCGAGTTCCCGCGCAAGAAGGTTGCGTCCAAGGGGGAAGCGGTCGACTTCGTCATCACCAACCGCAAGACGGCGCTGAGCGACGACGACCTGCAAGGCTTCGTCGCGCAATTGACGGCGAAAAACGTGCGCTCGGTCGTCCTGCTCGACACCTGCTACAGCGGCAAGACCTTCGTCTCGATTCCCGGCTATCTGCCGTCGCGCACGCGCTCGCTGAGCCAGCACAAGAAGGAAGTGGAATACACCACCAGCCTTTCCGAAGAGGCGGTCACCGACCTGGCGCAGAAGGCGAAAGACATGAAGACCTCGCGCATCGTGATCGTCTCCGCATCGGAGAACGAGGAATCGCTGGAAGCGCCCAGCCTGGGTGGCGGCGCATTCACGCAAACCTATATCCGTTCGCTGCGCAAGGCGCACGACTACGCGGACGCCTTCGACCAGACCAAGCCGTCGGTGATCCGCATCGCGCGCACCATGGGGCTGTCCCAGACGCCGCGCATGCTGGTGGTGCCGGAAGTGGCCGACACGAAGTTGTAAAGGACATTTATGGCATGCATGGCAGAAATCGTTATCGCTCTGCTATAATAGTGAGCTTCGTCGGGGCGTAGCGCAGCCTGGTAGCGCACTTGCATGGGGTGCAAGGGGTCGCG
>OFCW01000245.1_pt1 | contig 17883 bp, 13 predicted proteins | sample 1520951 | NCBI WGS metagenome assembly OFCW01 (sample SAMEA4349680, study PRJEB24078) | microbial mat metagenome | biome: Terrestrial Biome; feature: Habitat; material: Microbial Mat | place: India | collected 2012-06-12 | depth 10 m | reverse complement strand
GAGTGCAGAAACGAAAATGCCCAACCGATGAGGGTTGGGCATTGCAATATGGTGGAGGACTCCGCTAGAAAACACAACCATACTCCACATCGTTGAGGAACGTCTAGGAGATATTTGAAGCAACTAGAGCGTGGTGGGGAAACGGGAGCCGAGCCTGCGTCCGCGTTCCGATCCAGATAGTAACGCCTCGTCGTTGAGGGCGTGAGTTCAATGGTTGGGCCACTTGCGGCCTGATCACCACCACGCAGGCTGTCTGCCGTCGACCTGAACACGAAGGCCATGGACCGCCTTTGCCCCTGACTCACCTGAGGAACGCTCCTCCTTGAAAAATTGGAAAATCTTGCGGAAATCCACCATCTGTCATTGCCGCTTTGAAAATTTTGTACTATCCTGTCGCGGTTTGACCTGGACTGGCTATGATCATGTCTATAAGTAACAGCGAGGGCGAAATTCTCACCATAAAGCAGGTCGCAGACTACCTGAAGGTCACGGAGCGGACGATCTACAGGCTCGCTGCGGCTAAGAAGATCCCTGCCTTCAAAGTCGGCGGAACGTGGCGGTTCTCGCGTGCTGACATCGATAGCTGGATCAAGCAGCAATCGACGCAAGCATTCGACGGCAACACAGAGAAATGATAACGGGGTGGCCGAGGCAATGATTGGGCGTAGCAGGACTAGATTCGTTGCCAGTTGCAGTTGCCGGCCAGGAAGCGGCAAGGTACACGGACCTGTGCCGCAGAGATGAAAATGACTGAGAAAAACTTCTTGGAGAATTTGCTTATTCGAGATAGAGGGGATGTCGCCCAGAAAACGCAGGTCATTGGTGCGCCTGAGGGCGATGATTGGCGCCTCTTCAAGCCGCGTATCGACGATGATGGGACGGCTTACGAGACTTTGCGCCAGTTGCTCAAACTAAACAGAAGCGAAGCGCTCGCTCAATTGGACGAGTTGGTCCGTAGAAATACCTCACCCAGACCTCACGCGCTGCATATCAAAGTCGCAGCTGCATTACTACGCGATCTCATGCAGATTGGTTGGGAGTTTCACCTCAACTCCCACTGGATCTATGTCCGCCCCCCGAAAACTTCCAACCTTATAGATCGCAAGGCAAGTATCCGCCAGCAGTTGCTATTTGGCCGTAACGACCAACTCTCGGAAGAATCAAATCGACGGTTCCTCTTTTCGTTAGAGAGACCGTCAAAGTATTCTTCGTCGAAGCCTGTCACGGACCTGATTGCAGACGGTCGACGCTTGGCGGAGCAACTGGAAGCCGTAAAGTGTCTTCCGATAGAGCAACAAGCAGATGCGCTAAAGCGGGTTTGTAAACCATACCTGCAGTTGGTATCTGAAGAGCGTGATCAGCATACAAATATCAGACTGATCGACATTTGGCGCTACTTCCGACATAGTTGGAGCACACGGTACCGATCTAGCCCAGGCCGTAACCTATTCTACCTTGTTCGGGACGCTGCTCAGCCAAACCATCCGGTTATGGGAATCGCTGCCCTCGGCAACACGGTGATGCAACTCACTCCTAGGGATCGTGCTCTGGGATGGAGCATCGAAGGGCTGCTTGATCTCATCAGAAAGGGCGTGGTCTCTGACGCGGAAGTTCTAGCGGCATTTCGACATCGACTCGAAGAGGACTACAACCAACTATTTCTGCGTGATCTCCCTGTAGATGAGCGTATCGACCATAGCGTCGATGATGAAACGCTTAGTCGCCTTGCCGTCATTGAAGAAGATTCGCAGAAGGAACGAGAGGATGACCTCAAGAATGACGACGCTTCCGCCAAGCGTCCCGACGATCTGGCGCCCGCTCGGTTGCTAGAACTGACAAAGACCCCTCTTTACAGAGCGAAGCGGGCAAGAGTCGCTAGGGAAATATTAAGGGCATACAGAACCCTCGCGAGTTGGACTGGGAAACTGTGTGACCTTGCGGCTTCCACGGAAGGCGCTTGGGCAATTGGAGTAGTGATCAAGCAATTAAAGAAGCGCTACTCCGCGACCAGCATGATGGAGATAACCGTCTGCGGTGCGGTGCCACCCTACAACCACCTTCTCGGTGGAAAACTGGTTTGCCTAATGATGATGAGCCCAAAGGTAGTTAAGGACTACCAGGAGCGCTACCACGGCGTCGTGAGCATCATCGCCAGTCAAATGGCCGGGCGTCCTATTATCAAGGAACCTCACCTTGCATTCCTTGGAACTACGAGCCTCTATACCGACCATTCGGCTCAATATAACCGTGTCCGATTGCCCGCCGGTACTGTCCATGGGCAGACCTTGACAATCGCGTATCGGTGCTTGGGCCGGACAGAAGGATTTGGCTCGCCGAATCTATCCTCTGAGACGGAGCAGGGGCTGGCCCTTCTCGCTGAGGAGGCAAAGAGCTTCCGAAACGTAAACTTTGTCTTTGGCGAGGGGCAAAGTCCGAAATTGAGGCAACTCCGAGAAGGATTTGCCGCATTGGGCCTTGATCAATCCAATCTGCTGCAGCACGGAGCACCAAGAATAATTTATGGCGTCTCCCTCGTCGGAAACCTGGAGCGGGTGCTCCTTGGCGTTGACCCCACGCCCGCATATGTGCTTGATCAAAGCCTGGAAACTGCCGAAACCCAGATTGCGGAATACTGGATCCGGCGGTGGCTCAACTCGCGAATTAACCATGGCCCCGCCCTTGAGGCGGTAAAGAATTCCAGCCCTCTAAAGGAGCGCGTTTCACGCTTAATCCCAGATAGGCCAGAGGGAACGGGCGGGCAACGCCATCTCTTCTCGTCCGCATTGACCTTAGGAAAAATCATGATGAGCACTGATTCCAAAGCTGAGGAACGTCTGAAGTTCATTCGATTTCTTTACCGTAATGAAAGTGCATTCAGTGACCATGTCAGTGTTTCTCGGCTGAGGGAATTGAATATCCGAACAGGGCTCGAAGAGGTTGTTCGTAAGATTGTCCGAGCAGGTGGATCAGTAGTGATTACGGGCAACGCAGGTGACGGCAAGACTCATGCCATCATGCTAATGAAGAACGATCTTAAAGCAGCGGAAGTCATCACGGACGCGAGTGAGTTATCACCTGGGGAGATTGCCGAACGCTGGCAGCGTGCACGCGATCAAGGAACCCCTTTTTGTATTGCAATCAACGAAGGACCCTTAATCGATTTGATCCGGGGTTACCGCGATAAGCACCCTTGGCTGGAGGCGATTCGAGCCAGTTTGCTGAAGCGAGTTGGCTACCGGCCCATCGACTCAACCCAAGTCGAGGATGATGAAGCGTGGAAGCCTAAGAGTGGTGAAACTGTCGTCATAGATCTGAGTCTGCGGCGCGTTTTGTCGGCAAACCTGACCAGGGCAATTATCGAAAAACTCACGGACGAGCAGTGGTATCAAGCCTGTGCCAGTTGTCCAGCGTTTGAAACGTGTGGCGTCACATATAACCGGAAAATGCTCCGGTCCGACCTACCGAAGGAACGAATGGTGAAACTTCTCACCAGGGTGGGAGAGCAAGGCGCGCGGGTTACCTTCCGCGAGGCGTTAGGCTTTGCTTCTTATTTGATTTTCGGGGGGCGTTCTTGTGACGAACTGCGAGAACTCGGCAAAGCGGAAACCACCCGGTATTACTGGAACGCATTTGAGGGTGAAGGAGTCATCTTCGAGCATCTATTGCGTGGACTGGATCCACTCAAGCAAACCGATGCCAGAGTAGACGAACAACTTTGGCGCGGGATTTTCGACAGTGAGGATTTTGCCGGCAATGACATCATGCCCGTTCTCCAAAGGAACCTCGATGAGGTTTCCGATAAGGAGCCACAGACGGTTCGTGATGACTTCACCGCGCTCAAGCGGCGTTGGTACTTTGAACATCGCGACGGCCGACTTCTATTGTTTTCCGATGCTGACCGATTGTTCCAGGAATTGCAGGATACGACTCAGGCGATGGCGATTCGCCTGAGCCGCCTCATCGCACTCATTAACCGCTGGTGGAACAAAGGCGACGCATCGAAGAGCGATAGCCTGCGGCTTTGGACTCGGCTGACTTACTCCCCACGTGCAAGAAGCCAAGCGATGGTATCCGGGTTGTCCGTTCCCAGGCTTAAGTTAGGGCTCTACAAGCCAGAGTTATCCCCTGTCCTGTGTAAAGCGTTTGGTGAACAACCGGTAAGTCACCTCCTGCTGGCTTCTGTGGACGATCCGCGGTTTGCGCGTCTCGTGGTTGATGTGACGCTGCTTCAATCTTTGCTGACAGGTTCGATCTCCGAGGGAAGCGATGAAATAGCTAGGAGAATCAGTCAGTTCAATGAAGCCCTTTCTCAGTACGCTGAGAACAGTTCTGACATTCGCACCATCGAGGTTATTGATCCGCATAGCGAACTTCGAACAACTGTTGTCGTCGATCTCGCCAATCGGCGATATGACTCAGCAATCTGAGGGCAGACCATGAACAAAGAACTTCGAAAAGCGATCAGCGATGAAATTCATCGTCGCCATGGGTACAGATTCATGGAGGCGAAGATAAAGCCTGTCCACATCGCCAACGCATTAATGCGGGCAGAGCATCAGTGCGTCGGCCGAATGGGGGTTCTCGAACAACTCTTCGAGGCAACCCTGAATAGAAACACCATCGACAAGCGGCTTGAAGCAGCAAAAGCGCTTATCGATGCCCAAAGAGAGCGGTGGGGACGGCTTGGCGAAACAGATGACCTGCGGTCTTCGACCCTGATGACGAAAGTTCTGCCGTTAATCAGAACGCTATTAGGGGCAGATGGGGCTGCATTCGGGACGTCTCCCGAGTGGTCCTCATTTTCCTCTCCTACGGCGCTTACCGTCACAACAGACGCTTCTGATGACGGTGCGGGGGCGTTTGTTCACCGACTCTGGGCAGGGATCCTTGGAGGCGAGCGGCTCGAAATTCTTGATCTGCTGAACAAATTGACGGCCCCGGATAAGGACGCCTCAGAATTGGATGACCTGTCGGCTTTGTTGGTGCCGCTCGTCGAGGGGACCAAAAAGAGGGCAACCGCGCCGATCGTAGCGGATAACGCCGCCGCCAAATACTCGGCGATTGAATCCTCGCTAAGGGAAGCAGCTCGCGCATTGGCGGCATACGAATTGAAGTTGAAGCCGAATCCAATTGCTACGCTACAACGCATTGTCTTGCTTGCGGCATTGTCCGTGTTTGTTCACGCTTCGACACGCCCCAGGGAAGTCTCTGGCTCGCCCCGGCGGTTCCTGTTGGTCGACGCTTCTGGTGATCCATATTCGAATGTCGCGGACGCCAGTACCCGGTGTGTCGCCCAACTGATTGCCGACGCTCGGCGGTACATGGCAGACGTTCTACGCGACCTGCTGAGGGAGCAGATTTCAGATTGGTACGAAAAACCGATCCAAGCCATCAACAGTTTGCTTGAGGCCGGAGGGCATGCACCCGTCGACGGAAAGAATCAGATAATCAAGCGTTTGATTGATATTCAGTCTGACTCTGAACCTCAAGATGTGGAGCAGGAGTTGACTGAAGAACTCGTACGCTCAATTGAGGGCAGTTCAGGCCGAGGACTTGACGGGTACCTTCGACTACTTGGCGTTCGGTCCGGACTCCTATATCCACAGCAGAAGAACCCAAGGAAGCGCTTGGTTCCAACTGATCGAACACTGGAGGTTCTCGTCGCGTCAGTAATTGATGTCGAGGCACAACCTCTTGAGTACTGTGATTTCCTTGAAGCGTTGCGAGAGCGCTGGGGAATCATCGTCGGCGGTGGGACCAACGACTCGGCCCTGCTCAGTCAGGTCGGCGCGCACGTCCCGGCGAGAGAACTCACGGATAACAGCGAGCGATTCTTATCTCGGCTAGAAACCATCGGACTGGCGCGTCGGCTGGCTGACAGTGTTGCCGTGGTAGGTCTCCTGGAAGATAGCTATGAATGATATCAATGAACGCGTGGCCAAACGGGTCGCGGAACTCCTTGCGGCTGAAATCGAGTCGGCCGTGCAACGTGAAGAATTCGGTGTCATTGCGAGAGATATTGCGCCGCTTGATAGGGCGCACTTTCTCGAGTGCCTACCTGCCTTGATGACTCACACCAAAGGCAAACTGCGCGTTTCGCTTGTGCACGAACGCGACCTCGTCGCCGACTTTCAATCGAGATACGGTAAATACTCTGCTTTCGTTGCTGCAGATGAGGAAACGGCAGTTCAGTGGCGAAATCAAAATCTCAAGACGATAGTCGTCATTGCCGATGGTCCCCTAGCAAAGGCTGCTTCGTTGAACACCTTTAAGCAACTGGACGAGCAGCCACTGATTAGCCGTCTTTGCGACAGCGAACGGGATAAGGCGGAAGTGGTCTGGCTTAGAACGCTATGGGATTCCCTCAAATCTAGGCGAGGCCCGGCTTTGTCCCTTGAAGCTCTAACGCGATTCGCTGCGACTCTGGGCGACCTTTCCTCGAAGGAAAGGTCAATCGCGGCGCCCTCAAGGCTCGCTGCGCTTGGTCTGTTCCCTGATGCCCATTTGGCCGACGAAGGAACCGAGGCGAGAATCATCAAGCGACTCAAAGCGAATGCTGAAATGCTTGCCATGGTCCGCAATGCGTCGCCAGAGGACTGGGACCGAATGTCCAGTTTCTGCCGTCAACTTTCGGGGGCCAACAAGACTAAATATAACCGCATTAGAAAAGGACTTAAAGCGATCGACTACAAGTCTGGATCCGGACTTGGTGACCTTGATCTTAGTGAAGTGCAGACCCTATGGAAGGGGAAGGTCATTACGTCCGGTTCGCAGACCGCGACCAATGACAAGGCAGTAACCAAGATTCCAGTCGAATCAAAGGTTGCCGAACTTCTGTTAAATGGCGATCAAGACACTCTTTCCGACGTCGCGGAAGCGGTGGCCCAACACGCTCAAGCGGCGGAGAACGACCAATCACTTGGTGATGAAGAACAACTCACGTACTCGGATCCCAATGGGAACAAGAATCCAAACGTGGAGAACATCGTCGCTACGGCTCGAAGTGATGTTATTGCTCTGTGTAAGTCACGCTCAACGCCCACGGAGTGGGGGGGCGTGATTGAAATCGAATCTGATCGCCTCGAAGCGCTAACCGAGGTCTCTGCATTCAAATCCTGGCAGCCGTTTCTGTTCTCGGATTTTAGAGAGTGGCTTAACGAATTCATTGAAGCGCAGTTGGCGCCCGTCGTTTGCGGAGAACTAGCCGAGCGTCTATCGGCTTCCCGACATCTGTTGCTGAAGCACATCGGGGAGTTGACCGTTTCGCCGGTTGCGCTGCTCGCGGGGCGGCCGGAGGCATTGCAGGCAGCCGAGGACTATCTTGAGGCTTACGACCAGTTGCTCAAACAGTTGCAGTCGGGTTATCAAGAAATGTTCTCGCAGGCGATGGATGAAGCGGAGAGGATCATCCACTGGCTATTGGCCATGGAGTTGTATGTCTATCGACGAGACTCCACGACCGAAGTTCTACTGTCTCCAATCCATCCGCTGAGCCTGTGGCGAAGCGTGGCTATGGTCAAGGATCTCCAACTTCTTGGCCAGAAGCTTTCAGACCTAGAGCGAAAGACTCTGGTAGCAACTGCAGCGGAAGATCTTCAACTCTTGAACGTCCTTGTTCTTCCAAAGATTGCGTCGGCTGATGGTCAAACCAAACTGTTAGGTCATGCCGGCGTTGTCGCGCACCTTCCTATTTTCAAAGAGGCTCCCAGGGGCGTCTTGGAACCAGATGGAATAAAGACCGTCAATTCACTGGCTCAATTAGTCGCCCACCTCCGACCTTTTGCACGACCGGGACTTCAAATAGTTTTTGTCAATGCGCCTCGGCCTTGCCGCTTCATTGAATCCATTCTGGATGTCCTGGATCTGGATAACACGTCGACGGAAGAGACCTTCTGGGGTGTCCATTTCCGCTTTCGCTATACGTCCGAAGACACACGTGGTTGGACATCCGAGTTAGAGGACATGGACGATCAGTTGAGGGAGCGGGTGCGTCAGGGGCAAGAGAAAGGCTTAATCACGCTGTCCGTTCGTTCCGAGGTTCGGAAATGGCCCGACTTGATTGCAGAAATGGCGGAACTTCCGGCACACCTCACAATCGTATTTGACCCGTTCGAAGTGCGCACGTCACTCGTCTCTCGAGCGGCGCTACACGACTTAAGCCCGTGGATGCCGACGTGCGAATACCGGTACAACCGACTCAAGAAGCAGATCATGATCGTGCCGGTGGCGGAGGAATACATATTCGCTACGTACTTTTCGACAGCAACCCTCGTACACGGCGAACTACGAGCAAATACGGCAACACATCAGCCGCAGGTTGCACAAATTAAAGGATGGCTAGATCAGTTGGCCAAAGCAAGTACATGGACTGTCATTGCAGATCCTCATCGCGTCATGCTTCCTCGGCTCGGTGAATCTGAAGTCATCGATAGACGCATCGAGCGTGCACGACAGATAACGACGTTTGGTGCTGATTTAAGTCCTTTCATTCGACGCCTGGACCAACAACTTCGGAAAACGCATTTCGTTGCTCAGGCACCAACTCTTGAGCAACTGATCCATGACCTCGTCGCCATGGAACCGAACGGCATTCTAGGCCTTGTGGGTGGAGACAAAAGTAAACACATTAAGGGTGCACTAGGCAAGCTTATCGCTATGAGGTGGTACAGGAGACTCGATCCCAGTGGCCTAGCAGTTAGTCTTGATACCCAGAATGCCAGCCGGTGGTTGAGCGCTGGCGGGCACTCCAATGAAAAGGCGGATCTACTGGGCCTCCGCGACGAAGGTGGCGAAGTTGTAATCGACGTCATTGAGGTTAAGACACATGACGAGGCAATTCCCTACACCGTTGAGAACGGTGTTGTGAAAGGGCATGCTGTCGATCAAGTGCTCTCGACGCTGCACGCACTGGCGGAGGTGTTTGGATCCAACAGCGAAACACCGCTGGCGAAGCCGCGTCGCGAGGTGTTGCGAGAGCATTTGTACACTGCGCTGTTGCGCGACATCGAGCCGGCACATATCGAACGCTGGCATGGACTCCTCCAGGATCTGTTCAACGGCAATATCAAGGTTAAACTCGCTGGGCGCATCGTACATGTCCAATTGGCGAGCGTCGCGAATTCCGGCTGTCAAAACTTCGTGACTGCTTCAGGAGTGCCTATTCGAGTCGACACTCTGGCAGCTACTGATGTCGACCTCGTACTGACTGCGACACGGCTCGGACAGGAAGAAGATATGGCACCTCTCCCTGCGTCTCGGGGTGTAGATGTTTCTGCGTCGGTGATCGAACCATCGAGAGCCTTCCAGATCTTGACCTCAATCTCGGAAACCCGTCGCTCGTGTGGAGAAGGCTCCGCCAGACCTAGCGCCGTAGCGGTATCAGAGGTCGCAACCTCGATTCGACCCTCCGACGTCGAACTGCCTGAAGAAATCCTTTGCTCCCAAGAGACAACTACGTCGACGCCGCAGGAGGGTGGCAATGGTCCAACTCAAATGCTAGAAGTCCTTCTTGGTGAGGAAGTAAATACAAGGAACCCAGTGACCTGGGCCCCAGGTAAACAGAGCAACGGTTTTTTCCTTATTCTCGGAGCATCAGGATCGGGCAAGACCGAAACACTGAAGGTCCTTGGAAAGGGCGTTGCTGACTACGGCATTCCCGTACTTGTTCTGGATTTCCACGGTGATGTGATATTCCCAGGTTTGAAGTCGGTTTTAATGTCCTCCGGTACATCGAGTACTATGGGTATAAACCCAATGGAACTGGACTCTCGAAGCGCCGAAGAGACTGGCCTTTACGATCAACGTAAGGTGCTAAGAGACATGATTCGCAACGCTGTTCCGGCGTTGGGGCACCGACAAAATGCGATTTTGCGCGACGCCATTGAGGAGGCGTATGCAAATGCAGGTTTTGATGATGCAGATCCATCCACGTGGACAAACAACCCACCGACGTTCGGTGATGTGGAAGCGATTCTTTCCAGTTGGGCCGATGATGATGCAAAGAAGTCGCAGAAGTCGGCGATCGAAGGTTGCCTGGCTGCAATCCAAGAAATCTTCGAGCATCCATTGTTCCATCGAAAGGAACACGTTTCTGTTGACGAGATTCTATCGTCAAACATGCGGCTGGATCTGAGCAAACTTGGCGACGAGGTTCGCTACATTACGGCTGAAACACTGCTCAGGAAGATCTTCCGAGTTTTGAGGCTCAAAGGCCCCATTCCGGTTCAACCGATCGATGATCGACATAGATTCCGATTGTTCGTTGTCATCGATGAGGCGAAGATTCTGAGCACCGGAGCAGGCGATCCAGACGCGCCCGACAGAATTCTTAATCTGCTATTCACAGAGGCAAGAAAGTTCGGACTGGGCATGATCCTCGCCTCCCAAATGAGCGATCACTTCGGTTCCGAGGTAAAGGCAAACGCCGCCACGTGGTTGGTCCTAAAACCGATGGATGTTCGCGAAGCTAAGAAGAATGCTCCCAACGTGCAGATGGATCCTGAAGCGCTTACCAGTTTGAAGGGACGTGGTGATGGATACTTGCGCGATCGGTCATCAGCGCGAGCGAGACGAATTCAGGTTCGTCCGATAGAAGCAAAGGGTTGATCTCGATTCAAGCCAATAGTCTATCAAACGGTGCATAGCCCTGGAGTTAGATGCTGCGGGGCTTTTTTCTTTCAACATTTGGGTCAGGTGGAATCGAATCATCAGTCAACTGTTGGCTCAAGCCCGTGTTACTGAAGAACTTGCGGGCCCGCTCGAAGCCAACCCAGGTTCCATCTTGGTCGAAACCGCGCTGTGCCAGTTCCTGTCTCGCGATCAAATTCAGATCCAACTCGCCCTTGGACACAGCGACCAGAACCCTTACGGTCGCAGCTTGAATAAACTCGATTTCATCTATCGTGAATTTTCCTTTTGTGTAGGACATGACAGTCGAAGGTGACAAGTAGTTGTTTGCCGTTTTCTATTAACCATTCATCCATGCGGGCAAACATCAGTCAAGGCGCTGCGGATTGCATTAAGTCTCACATCGTCAGCCGTTGAGAAGCGCAATTTCTGCCTCCCGCCTCATGATCAGTCCGGGTAAGACTTTCCCCGCGCCGAGGACCCAGCGTCTTAGTTCCTGGCTGGCACCTGACCAGTCCCGCTGATTGATCCTCCGCCGCAGCGTCGACGTTTGCAGCCGCCCGGCGCCGAGGTTGAAGGTGAAATCCACGAGGGCCGCAAGCCGGCCCTCGGGCTCCGTGGCCAAGACCGGGCAGTAACGCAGCGTGGCGGCAAGCGCCGTCTGCAGGTCAAGGGCCAGATAGACCTCGGCTTCGGCCTCGGTGATCGGCGGATGTGTGGCCTCGCACAGATGCCCGTAGCCGATCGTCCAGTACCCCGCCGGGCAGATGTACGGATGCGCGCGGCCCGGATCGGTCTTCGGCACGCGGTGGAAGCCCTCGAAGTACTTGGCCAAGTCGATGGCAGCCTGCGGCACCGCGATCACGGCCGCACCCGGTCGAACACACGGCCGAGGAACCAGAAGTTCAGCACTCCGGCCCACAGCGCCTGATCGGCCTCCGTCCAGGCGTGCAGGACAGCCTCGCCCCAACCCGCGCCTGCGGTCACGGCGGCCGCGAACGCCGCCGTCTTGGCCGCGCAGTACAGCGCCATGAACCAGTAGGTGATGACAGGCCGCACGCTGCAAGACAGCGCGTCGGCCCAGCGCACACCGGTTTTCTCACCCTGCGCGCGGACGGCTTCGCGCAGCGTCTCGATGGCGCCGACGTTCCAGGCCGCATCCGCACCCGCGCCGATCTCGGCCATCCGCTGCGCGCCGCGCAGCTTCTCGAACTCCAGCGCCTTGTCCTGCATGGCTAGCTCGTGACCACGCTCGCCCTTGCGGTCGAGCCACTTGAGGATCTCGGGCGCGAGGCGGAAGGCTCCGCCCAGCAGCCCGCCGAGCAAGGTCTCGATCATTGGCCGCCTCCCACCAGCTTCAGCTTGATGGCGGCGCCGACCAGCAGCGCGGCCAGGATGCCGGTCGTGACCACCTTGACCACGGTTTGCCAGGCGGTGCGGCGGGCGTCGCGCCAGGCCTCGAGCAGATCGCGCAGCTCGCGGATGTCGCGGGCGGCGCTGCCGTTCTCCAGGCCAAGGTGGGCGAGGCAACGCTCGGCACCGCGTTGGGCAGCGTGGTCGAGCAACTCGTCGAAGTCCTCCTTGCGCAGGAGGAGCATGTTCTCGACGAGGGCCGGCTTGTTGTCAGGTTCGGTCATGGGTTGTCTCCAGAAATGCGAAACCCGCCCGACGCGTAAACATCAGGGCGGGTCTCGAGGGTTGAATGTGTGGGTCAGTGGCGCTTCAGATCTCGATGAGTTCCAGCGTCAGGGTCGGCGCGATGCCTTCCACCGTGTCGTCGCGGACGAACACGTTCTGACCAATGGCGGCGGTGCCGCGGGCCTTGATCCGGCCGCCACCGGGCAACTGCACGGTGACTACGCCGGAACCGATCTCGATGGCGGTCCCCGCCTGCAGCGGCGGGTCGGGGATCAATTGGCGGAACTGCTGGTAGAGGTTATGCATAGCCTTGCACCCCCAGGGTCTGCCAGACCTCCGGCATGCCGGCCTCGATCTGCGTCGAGCGGACGAGGCCCATGCGCCGAATCGTGGAACCTTGGCTTCCATCCTGGTACTCGACGAATGCGCCCGGCTCGATGATTCCGGTCTCCGCCAGCACCGGCAGGCGCAGGCTCACCTCGATCTGGTGCCCGGTGTCGGCCAGTACGGCAAGACCACGCTGACGCGCGGCGGCGGCCTCGGTGATCAAGGCGTCGACGACCATCGGCGCCAGGACGTCGCCGGCGGTGCCGGCGCGCGTCACCTGCCCGAGCACACCGACGTCCTGGCCGGAGACGAACACGCGGTTGTAGGCGGGCTTCTCGATCCAGCGCAGCGACTCCCGGGCGACGGCGTCGACCGGCAGCACGTAGTCCGGCGTGACCGTGTCCCATTCCCACGGCGCCACCGGATAGCGGTGCCGCACCTGCAGCGTCTTCGCTGAAGCGTGCGGCAGCAGGTAGCCGCCCGCCGCCTCGGCGATGCCGGCCAGCGTCTCGATCCACGTGCCCTGCCGGGCGAAGGCGCCTGCCGGGACGTTCCAGTCCGTGAGTGCCCAATCGACGGTCCAGCCGAGCGGGATGCCGTTGAGCGTGAGCACGTCGTCCATCAGTTGGCGCGCGGTACGGCCTTCCGTGTTCGAGAAGGTCATCACCGGCGCGTAGGGCGCGGAAAGCACTGCGTTGTGCCCGCGCCCGGAGATGCGGATGCTGGCATCACCGAAGATGCGCTCGCGGCTGATGTTCTCGGCGAGCACGCGGAAGTCGGTGCCGTTGATGGTGGCGATCAGCTCGACCGGACCGGCACTGCTCCCCGGTGCGACCATCGATTCTGCTTTTGCAGGCAGCGAGGCCTCGAAGCCCCAGCTCCAGGACGACGCATCGAGGGACAGCGACAGACTGAACACGGGCACCTCGGCGCCATCCGGCACGCGGTGCAGGGTCACGTTGTTGATCACGAAGTACACCCTCCGAACGGGGACGACCACCGTCTGCCGATCGGGCGGCGGCGGATCGATGTGGTTCTCACAGACGAACTGCAGGTCGCCCTGCGATACCGCCAACCCGGAGAACAACAGGTGCGGGCCCGGCGTATAGCAAGGCCGTGGCTGCGGCGGCTGCGGGGTCCCCTGCAGGCTGATCCCGGGCGGCGGCCGCCTCGCATGTTGGTATCGCCCCCGCCATCCCTTCGGAAAGGGCGTGGCGCTCTGATGGTCCGAGCCCTGGAACTGCACCAGGACGCGCGTGTCTTGCCAGCCGCTTGCGCGCCACGCACGGCAGGTAACGGAGCCGTCCTCGTGGCGGAACCAGGTGGCGCGTCGCACGCCGGTCGCGCGCTCGAAAGCCGAGAAGCGGACGAGCCCGAGGGGACGCCCATCCTGATGCGCAAACCACGTCGCATCGTGGAGGCGTGACGCCTCCTGGTGATCCGCGCGGCGTTGCTCGTGCGCCGCCTGCAGCACGGACGGTAGGCGGTGCTCGATGCCTTCCAGCGCATCGGAGGCGGTCTGCCAGAGCCCACTCCATCCCGCAGGCGTGGCCCGGGCGTGCTGCTGAGGCTGGGTGGAGCCCAGCTCGGTCGCCCGCGTTTCCTGCCAGGTGTCTCGTGTCTCGCCGACCGTGGGCCGCTGCGTGCGCGAGTAGTACCGCACCTCGCCGGTGCACACGATCCCCGGCAGGCTCGACGCTAACGTGAGCGGCACGCTCGGGCGCAGCACCAGCGAGCGCACGCTCAAGCGCGGCAGTTCCGCCAGCAGCTCGGCACGGGCCGGCGGGATGAACTTGATCGTCGCCGCCGGCAGCGGCAGGATCGCGAGGACCCTCAGATCGTTGCGTGGCGGGACGAAGTCGGCACCGAACAGCAGATTCGCGTCGGTGGCGGCCGGGCGGTCGAACAGCAGGTCGGTCTGCTGCGACTCGGTGTCTGCCACGGCCTACCCCAGGATCGCCGACACCATCCGGGCGTCGCCGCCGAGGTACAGAGAGGTAGAGGCGAGCTTCACGTCGCCGTTGCCGTCCGTGCCGCTGCAGTCGAGATCGAGCGCGGTCACGTCATTGCCGTTCACCAGCCGCGCCCAGGTGGCCACGCCGGTGGCCGTGATCAGCCCGTCCTCCTGTTGTGTGAGCGTGAGCAGCCCATCGAGAATCGTGCCCGCGGGCTTGGTGAGCCGGATCTCGACCAGCATCGCACTGGTCGGCGTTGTAGAGGGCGTTGCCGGCCGCGTGCCGCCGTAGATGCGCAGCCGCGCCGGCTCCGGGCCAGCATCGAGGAAAGCGAGCGTGCCGGCGAGCCGCGCCTCGTTGTGTTCGACAGTGATTGCAACGGTCATGGCATCGGTTCCGGCTTCAGGTTGTCCGCGATCACGGCGCGGTACAGATGCTTGTAGTCGTAGCTCACCACGGTGTAGCGCTGCGCAGCGTCGATGAACTCGAAGCGGTAATTGCCGGCGGCGTCGCTCCAGGTCTCGGCGACCAGAACGTTCGCGTTCTCGCTGATGAGCTGCACACGGCGCACGAGCGGCTGATCGGGTAGTCCCTTCTCCTTGACGGTGCCGGCGATCACGCCATGCCCGCTGAAGTGGATGTCCTTCCGTCCGGGCTGCATGACATGGAAGTTCCGGTCGTAGCCGCCCGGCCGGTGCCAGAGATCCGACGCGGGGCTGCTCCGGCGCATCAGATCGCAGTCCGCCGCGACGCCGACGGGCGAGGCCGGATCGGGCAGGACCGAGGTCGTCCCACCCGCCAACGGCAGCAGGTCATTGGCGGCGTTCACGGCCACCGTCGCCGGAAACGCCGGCAGACCGGACGGCGTGTCGCCCGCGATGGCGTGGACGCGCGCCGTCGCGCCGTACAGGAACACGCCGGGAATCAGCTTGCCGCGATAGGTCGCGTCGCCGACCTGGAACAGCAGCACGCCGCCCGCCTTGAACTGGATCAGGCGCGCCCACGGCACCCCGTTCGCGTCGAACGCACCGACGATCACTTCGCAGCGCAGCGTCATGCGCTGGCCGACGTTGAAGGTTGGCGCGGTGCTCGCGACGCCGGCGATTGACTTCGCCCCGTCGTTGATACTGCCGCTCACGGCAGCGCCGTCGCCGAAGCCGCTGTTCCACCGCGACACGCCCCAGGCGCCGTCAAGGTGGGCGAACCGGTAGCCCTCGGCTCCATTGCCGGTCGTCAGCCACAGGCCGATGTGCTTGCGGCCGCCCGGGTCGATCAGGAGTTCGATGTCGGCCTCGAACCAGAAATCGCCGTTGGCCGCCTCGTTGAAGCGCAGGATCGACTGGGCATTGGGCGCCGAGATGTCGATGGCCTGCTGGGCGCTGTTGTAGCTGGCGGACATGCTGCCGAGGACCGTGGTGTAGGCGGCCGCCGGCGCCGTGGCGAAGGTGTCGTAGAGTGGATAGCTCACGGCTCACCTCCACGGGCCGGTGATGTCGAACGCAACCTGCGCGCCTTCGGTATCCGAGCCGTAGTGCGTGCGCACCAGCAGGAACCGCTTGCCGATCTGGCCCACGACGTTGTCGACGACGGTCTGGTCGCTGTAGGGACGGTCCTGCGGCATCCAGTACATCCCCGGCATCAGGCCGCGCATGTGGCCGTCCTCCTGGCGCACGTAGGTGGGCAGCAGCCACAGGCTGTAGTCGGCGCCGTTCGGAAACGGCATCGGGCCGCGGCCGCAGATCTGCTGGCCGTTGTTGGTGTTGAGCGAGGTGAGGCCGAAGCGCACCGGGTTGCCGAGCTGCGTATGGTTGCGCAGCAGCACGTGCCCGGAAAAGTCGAGCGACGCGACCATCGAGGCGCCGCCGTAGTCGCCGGGGTAGCTCAGGTACTGGTTGTTGTTGCTCCAGTAGACGTCGTGCGCGGCGAGCACGGTGGCGTAGTTGTCGCCCGGCTTGAAGCTCGTGATGTCGCCGAAGCAGTAGAAGGCGCGCCCGTACCAGTTGTAGCCGGGGGCGAAGGTGCAGAACAGGAAGAACAGGCGGTCGTCGCCGATCAGCACCCAGTTGCGGTTGCCGCCCCCGCTGTCGCCGTAGGTGTCGTAGCCGGTCTGGCGCGCGTGGTACCACTTGTGCCAGCCCCACTGGTTGGCGGTGACCTGTTTCCAGTTCTGTGTCGGGTTGTTCGGGTCGTAGGGAGCCTGCGCCCCGACGATGGTGTCGATGTCGGCCAGATCCTCCACGATCCCGACGTTGGCCCACTTCGCCCACGAAGTCGTGTAGCCGGGCGTCTTGAGGCTGTCGTCGATCAGCAGGAGGTTCTGCGGCGAGGCCGGGTTCTTGCTGCGGTAGGCCGCCTTGTTCGTGCCCGCGAACGGCTTTTCCCAGCCCAGCGGCGCGACCTTGGCGGAGAGGCTCGTCGCGGTCGTGGCCGGTGATGCGGGCGTGCCGGTCACCGCGTAGGTGAAGGTGGTCGTGGTGGTCGCGAGCACGCGGAACAAGCCGTTGTACTCGGGTTGATCGGCGCCGGCGATTTGCACCACCTGGTCGCGCTGATAGGCATGGCCGGAGGTGATCGTGGCCGTCGCGATGCCGGAGGCAGAGGTCAGCGAGTCGATGGCTTTCAGCGCGAAGCCGTTGACGAGGCAGGCGTCGAGCATCGTGACGAGGTCGCCCCAGTTGTTGGCGATCTGCGGCGCGCCGGCCATGCCGCTGTTGAAATACTTGACGGATAGGTCAGCCATTGCACGTTCCTGTCGAAAATCAAGGGGTGTCCACGTCGCCGCGGATCAGCAGCGTGAAGTTGTCGTTGGGCACCGATTCCGGTCCCTGCTGCACCGTGCGCACGACCCACACCGGGAACTGCGCGCCGATGGTGTTGAAGCGCAGCACGTTGCCGGTCGCCCAGCCGCTGCCCCAGCCCAGCGCCGGCAGATGGAAGTACGGCACGCCGGTCGCCGGGTTGTTCGGCGCGCAGTCGGTGCTGGTGTTGCCGGTGGCGATGACGCCGACGTTTTCACCGATCACCTCGAAGGCGGTGCTGTTGGTGAAGCGCACCACCCAACGCTCGGTGACCGCGCCCCGGTTAGTGACCCGGATCGGGTATTGCGTGTTGTTGAAGGTCGCCGTGGCCGCGCTGCCCGACAGCGCATCGGACCACGCGCCGTTCCACGTCGCCTGGTCGAACACGAGGCTCACCCGCGCGAACAGATCGCCGGCGATGAGCGCGCTGGAGACGTAGCTGCCGGATGTGGGATCGCCAGGACTGGCGACGGGGTATTCGTGGGTCAGCGGGCGCGTGAAGCTGATCTCGCCGTTGATCTGCACGTCGCGCACCACGG
>OFCW01000244.1_pt1 | contig 17909 bp, 13 predicted proteins | sample 1520951 | NCBI WGS metagenome assembly OFCW01 (sample SAMEA4349680, study PRJEB24078) | microbial mat metagenome | biome: Terrestrial Biome; feature: Habitat; material: Microbial Mat | place: India | collected 2012-06-12 | depth 10 m | reverse complement strand
TCGGGAAGGCGTCGATGACGGCCGTGGCGGCCTGCACGGCGCGGTCGCTGTCGGGGGCGATCAGCGGTAGCAGCGTTTCGGCCAGGCGGGCCAGGTTCCAGCGGGCGATGCCGGCCTGCTGGTCGTAGGCATAACGGCCATGGTGGTCGATGGAGCTGAACACGGCGGCCGGGTCGTAGGCTTCCATGAAGGCGCAGGGGCCGTAGTCGATGGTTTCGCCGGAGAGCGTCATGTTGTCGGTGTTCATCACGCCGTGGATGAAGCCGACACCGAGCCAGCGTGCCACCAGTTCAGCCTGCCGCTCGCCGGCGGCGGCCAGCAGATCGAGGTAGGGTTGGGCGCTGTCGGCAAGTTGCGGATAGTGGCGGGCGATGACGTAATCGGCCAGTTGGCGCACCTGCGCCGGCCCGCGGTGGGTGGCGAAGAACTCGAAGGTGCCGACGCGGACGTGACTGGCGGCGACGCGGGTCAGCACGGCGCCGGGCAGGGCGCGCTCGCGGCGCACCATGTCGCCGGTGGCGACGACGGCCAGCGCGCGCGTTGTCGGGATGCCCAGCGCGTGCATCGCCTCGCTGATCAGGTATTCGCGCAGGGCCGGGCCGAGCGCGCATTTGCCGTCACCATTGCGCGAGAAGGGGGTCCGCCCGGAACCCTTGAAGGCGATGTCGCGCCGTCGGCCCTGGCGGTCGATCACCTCGCCGAGCAGCAGGGCGCGGCCGTCGCCCAGTTGCGGCGAGAAGCCGCCGAACTGATGTCCGGCATAGGCCTGGGCAATCGGCTCCGCCCCTTCCGGCAGGCGGTTCCCCGCCAGTGCCGCGATGCCTTCGTCGGTAGCCAGCGCCGCCGGATCGGCTCCCAGTTCAACGGCCAGGGATTCGTTCAGGCGGATCAATACCGGCTTGCTGGCCGGCGTCGGCTTCCAGCGGACATAGAAATCCTCCAGGTCGCGGACGTAGGAGTTGTCGAAGGCAAAGAAGCGGGGGGCAGGGGCGTTCATCGAAATTGGGCGGGCGGGGGGAGCAGGGCAGGCCGCCGCGATCTCTCGTCAATCGTTGGGCCTGGCGTGTTTCAAGCCATTTCGATGCGAATGGGCGGGTTTGGTTCCCCGACGGAGGGAAGCCAATGACCGGCTCGTCCGTGTCCGCCTTGCCAGTGCGGAACGTATTGTGCGGCCCGGTTGTAAATGAGCGTTTGTGGCTGGCTGCGCCGGCTGAACTAGCGCTTTACTGTGCCGCGTTTTGCCGTGCGCGGCTTTTTTTCGCTATCGCCGGCGCTGGGTCGGCCTGCCGCCGCTCGTGTCGGGTCGGCTTGCTCCAGCCAGATCAGGGTGTCGACATACGACATGAAGCCCTGCAGATAGGCCGGGGCAATATCGCGCATGAGTTGCAGGCTGCGCAGAACGAGGTGCTGGGAGTTCATCGGCCCGGCGTTTTCCGGGGCTTGGGCGAGGGTCTGGGTGAGTTGCTGTTCGGTGCTCAGGCGGGACCAGTCGTCGCGGAAGATGGCGACGGCCTTGAGTTCCGGGGCGCGGGGGGCGGGCGTCTTCTGCGTATGGGGTCGGGCGGCGGGGGCGACTGCCGACAGGACATCGACGGGCTGCCCGGCATGGCCCGAGGCGTGCGCCTGCTGGCCGATGTAGGCGAGCAGCTCGGCGAGCGGGCGGGGGCTTGTTGCCTGGTCGACCGAACGGGGGGAACTTGCCTCGCCGGCCAGGCTATCAGCCAGTTCGGCGGCCAGGGCGTCCAGCCGGGCGCACAGGGGCTGGCGAATGGCGGCCGGTTGGGTGGCGGCGCGGCGGGCGAGGGCTTCGAGATGAGCCATGCGTACCGGGGCGCGTTCGGCGGCGCCGCTGGCACGCAGGGCGTCCAGCCGGGCGCCGAGGTCGTCCGCGCCGGGCGTTTCAGCCATGGGTTTCCTTGCCTTCCTGGACGGACGGGCGGGATTTCGGGACTGGGGCCATTTCGACCCGGCGGTTGCGGGCGCGCCCTTCGGCGTCGCTGTTCGGGGCGACCGGCTGTTGCGATCCGAAGGCGGCGGCGAAGATGGCGTCGGCCGGTACGCCTTCCTCGATCAGCGCACGCGTGACGGTCAGGGCGCGCTGGGCGGATAGTTCCCAGTTGTCGCTGAATTTGCTGTGGCTGCCGCGCACCGGCATGTCGTCGGTGAAGCCGCTGACCATCAGCATCTGTTCGCCGACCGACAGGTAGGCGGCAATGGGCTGGGCGAGGCCCTTGAGCACCTGCCGGCCTTCCGGCTGCAACTGGTCGGAGTTGAGTGCAAAGAGCACATGGCCGCTGATGCCGATCTTGCCGTTGTCGAGCGTAACGCGGCCGGAGGCGAGCGGGCCGGCCAGTGCCTTCTCCAGCGCCTGGCGGCGTTGTTCTTCCTGCTGGCGTTTCTGGATTTCGGCTTCCAGGCTGGTGACCAGTTCGAGCTGGACGCCGAGCACGCCGACCAGGATCAGCACGAAGGCGCCGAGCAGGCCGGACATCAGGTCGCCGAAGACGGCCCAGATCGGCGTGCTGTGTTCGACGCTGGCATCGATGTGTTCCATGCTCAGGCCTCGCCCTGGCTGGCGGCGACGCGCTGCAGGTCGTCAACCATCTTCTTTTGCGACAGGATGCTGAGGTCGATGATTTCGCGCGCCTGGGCGACGTAGTAGGCGAGCTGTTCGTCGCTGCGGGTCAGCGATTTGGCCAAGGCACCCTCGATGCGCTGCAGGGTGGCCATCATCTTGTCGCTGGAATCGGCAAAGAGCTTGACCGCCATGCCAAAGGCTTCGCCCAGGCTGGCGATTTCCAGTGCGCCGCCGGCCACACCGGCACCGATCTCGACCAGTTTGCCGGCTTCGCTCTCCACCTTGGCGGCGAACTGGCTGCCGGCCCGTTCGAGCAGGTCGGACGACGAGGCGACCAGCGCGTCGATGGCGCTACGCTGCTCGGTCGAGGCGTGGTTGATGGCGTCGAGCAGCGCGCCGAGGGTTTCCATGATGCGGGCGCGTTCCTCGAGCAGCGTGTTGTCGCGCGCCATGCTGGCCGACAGTTCCTGACGCAGCTGGCCGATGACCTCGGCGGCGGCCTTGGGCGCTTCGGCGGCGGTCTGCATCAGGCGGGTAACTTCGGCGATGGTGGTTTCCGACTGGCGCTGGGTGGCGGCCACCAGGTCGCGGGCGGTGTCGCCCAGCGTCTGCGTGATCTGCTGCTGTTGGGCGAGCGTCGCGTCGCCGTGCTGTTGCCACTGGCTTTCCAGTTTGCCGGCCAGGGCGGTCAGGGCCTCGGTGAACTGGTTCTGGCGGGCCTGTTCGCCGGCTGCCCAGTTGCGCTGCCAATCGGCCTGCGTGGCGCGCAAATCGGCGAGCAGCGCGGCGCTGCGCTGGGCAAAGGTGTCGGCCAGGCTGATCTGCGTCTGGGCCAAGGCTTCGGTCAAGCGGGTGCTGGCCTGCTCGTGGCGGGCCAGCGCTGTGTTCCAGGTATCGGCCACGGCGGAAACGGCGTCATCGAAACGCTGGGCGATGCCGTCGAGCTGGCTGGCCACCTGCCCGGCCAGCGCCACTTGCTGCTCCCGGGTGGTTTGCGCGAAGGCGGCATGGCTGGCGGCCAGTTCGGCCTTGAGCGCGGCGTGGGTGGCTTCCACCGAGGCGAGCAGGGCCTGGGAACGGTTGCTGAAAGTCTCGCTAAAGGCGGCCAGGGTGCCGCCGAGTTGCTGGTTGAGCGAATCGCCATGCTGGGCGTGGCGGGCCAGTGCGGCCTGCCAGGTATCGGCCATCTGGGCCACGGCGGCATCGAGGCGGGCGGTGACATCGTCGATCTGCCCGGCCAGTGCGGCGGCCAGTTGCTGCTGACGGGCGGCGCCGGATTCGGCCAGTGCCGCCTGTTGCCGGGCGGCATCGGCCTGCAGCCGGGATTGGGTCGTTTCGACCGAAGCGAGCAGGGCGGCGGCGCGTTGCTCGAACGTGTCGGCATAGGTCGTAAGCGCCGTTTGCAGTTGCTGGCGCTGGGCTTCGGCAGCCTGGTCATGGCGGGCCAGCGCCTGCGTCCAGGTGTCGCTGAGCGCGCCGACGGTCTGCGCGAACTGGCCGGCAAGGCCTTCCAGTTGGCCCTGTAAGGTGCCGAACAGCTTGTCGTGCAGGCCGCGCGTTTCGTTGGCGATGCCGGTCATGGTGGCGGTGACGACTGGCTGGATGGTTTCGGCGGCGACGGTGGCGCTGTTCTTCAGGCTGGCTTTAAGCGACTGGTCGACGGATTGGGCGAGGTCGGTGTAGAGCGTCCGGGTCTCGCGGTGGAAGCGTTCCTGGTCGGCCTGCAGGCGCTCGCCAAGCAGGCGGTTCTGCTCGGCCATCTGGTGCATCATGGCGTCCAGCTTGCCGACCAGATCGGGCAGGGCTTGCGCTTGGGCCTGCAGGGCCTTGAAGGTTTCCTGGCGTTGATGGGCGAGCGAAAAATCGCGCAGCACGCCGGCAATGCGGTTGTCGAGCAGCTGGCCGACCTGCAGGCGGTCGCGCCGGCACAGCGCCGAGATCAGGCCGAGCATGGCCGAGGTGGCGACGCCAGCCACCGAGGTGCCGAAGGCGACGCCGAGGCCCTTGACCGGGGCGGCGAGCGCCGACCGGATGGTGTGCAGGTCGGTCGTGCTTTCCAGAGCCAGCACGGCCCCGTTCAGCGTGACGACCATGCCGAGGAAGGTGCCGAGCATGCCGAGCAGGACCAGCAGGCCGACCAGGTAGGGCGTGATGGCCGGGCCGGGCAGGGCGATGCGCTCGCCTTCGATGCGCAGGCGCACGCTGTTCTGCAAGGCCGCCGGCACCTGCTGCAGCCATTCGCCGAGGTGGCCGAGGTCGTTCGGAATGCTGTGCAACGCCCGGGCGAGGCCTTGCGTATTGGTGTGGAAACGCTGCATTTCCAGCGCGCCGATGACATAGACGACGGCAATGAGCAACGTGACGGAAAGCGCCAGTGTGCTGCCACCGATGTAGCCCCAGGCGACCCAGAGCGCGGCAAGCAGGCCGAGGAAGAAGGCGAGAAGCGAGAAATTGCGGTTCATTGTTCGGTCATCGTGTGGGGTTCGGCCTCGCCGAGCGCAGCGATCAGCCCCGCGACGGGTTTCAGGCGGAGGTCGAGTTCGGCGAGCAGCACGGCCTGGGTGTCGTGGCAGAAGGCTTCCAGCCAGCGGCCGGGCATGGTCCAGGTGGCCGGATCGTCCGGTTGATCGTCCGGCAGCTTGCTGCGGTGGTCGGCAAGGCGTTGGGCAAAGCGCTTGGCGAGCAGCATCGGGATGGTCGCCAGCAGATTGCGCTCGCGGGCCACGAGGGATTTTTCGAAGGCGAGGTCGAGTTCGGCCAGTTGCCGGTGGGCCGGGGAATGCTTGGCCAGCGCCTTGCGGGCATTGGCGCGCAGCGCGGCGATGGCGGCACTCATGTCACGCTGGTGGGCGAGGTAAAAGCGATGGTAGGGCGAGAAATCGGCCGCGCTTTCCGGCGTCGCCTGGGGGAGCGGGGTCGGAAAACGGATCTTGGCGGGTACGGCCGCATGAAACACGCCGTCGTTGCGGATGGCGTCGGTCAGATTGCGCCGCGTACGGGCCAGCTGCTCGGTCAGGGCGCCGCCGGTTGCCGGCTTTTCGTGGACGACAGCCGCCGCTCCCTGGCGAGCATTGAGTACCGAGAAGAGGTCGAGTGCGTCCGTGAAGTCCAGCCATTGTCCGAGTCGTTGGCCAAAATCGTAGGGGGGATCGATGGCTTCCGGGAGTGTCTCGGAGAGGATACGAACCAGACCGGAGCGGTTGAAAGTCGTGCGCTGCAAACCACGCGTCATGCGTCGTGATCGTGTCGGTGTTCGAAGAGGCCGCAAGGCTACACCAAGTTGGCCTTGGCGAACATTGAAAATCCCAACTATTTGTCGGGGGGTGATTAGGATCGTTGAAGTGAGCCCCTTCGCGCCAGACGCGTCGGGCGTGGTGGTGTCGCGGGCGGGCCGTTCTGGGGGTGTATTGCGGGCCGGGCCGCCGGCGGACATGAAAATCCCCGCTCTGCTTGGCGCAGGCGGGGATCGGGCTGACCCTCCGCTGCAACCCGGCGCATGGCCGGGTTCCGTGCAGCGAGGGGCGGGGTCAGGCAGCGTTCAGCGCCTGATCCAGATCGGCGATGATGTCGTCGATATGCTCGATGCCGACCGACAGGCGGATCATGTCTTCGGAGACGCCGGCCTTGGCCAGTTCTTCCGGCGACAGCTGGCGGTGGGTGGTTGAGGCCGGGTGGCAGGCCAGCGTCTTGCAGTCGCCGATGTTGACCAGGCGGGTGACCAGTTTCAGTGCGTCCTGGAACTTGCCGCCGGCTTCGCGACCGCCACAGTGGGTGCCTTTCACGCCGAAGTTGAGGATGCCGGAGGCGCGTCCGCCCATGTATTTCTGGACCAGCGCGTGGTCCTTATGGTCGGGCAGGCCGGCATAGTTGACCCAGCTGCACTTCGGATGGTTTTGCAGGAACTGGGCGATCTTCAGCGCGTTATCGCAGATACGGTCCATGCGCAGGGCCAGGGTTTCGATGCCTTGCAGGATCAGGAAGGCGTTGAACGGGCTGATCGCGGCACCCATGTTGCGCAGCGGCACGACGCGGGCGCGGCCGATGTAGGCGGCGGGGCCGAGCGCTTCCGTATAGACGACGCCGTGGTAGGAGACGTCTGGCTCGTTCAGGCGCTTGAACTTGGCCTTGTGTTCGGCCCACGGGAACTTGCCGCTATCGACGATGATGCCGCCGATCGAGTTGCCGTGGCCGCCGAGGTATTTGGTCAGCGCGTGCACGACGATGTCGGCGCCGTGCTCGAAGGGGCGGCACAGGTAGGGCGAGGGCACGGTGTTGTCGACGATCACCGGCACGCCATGCTTGTGGGCGACTTCGGCGAGCTTCTCGAAGTCGGTGATGTTGCCCAGCGGATTGCCGACCGATTCACAGAACACCGCCTTGGTCTTGCCATCGATCAGCTTTTCGAAGGCTTCCGGATCGCGGTAGTCGGCAAAGCGGACCTCGATGCCGTATTGCGGCAGGGTGTGGGCAAACAGGTTATAGGTGCCGCCGTACAGGGTGCTGGAGGTGACGATGTTGTCGCCGGCCTCGGCAATGGTCTGGATGGCGGCGGTGATCGCGGCCATGCCGGAGGCCATGCACAGCGCGGCGACGCCGCCCTCCATGGCGGCAACGCGCTTCTCCAGCACGTCCTGCGTCGGGTTCATGATCCGGGTGTAGATGTTGCCCGGCACCTTCAGGTCGAACAAGTCGGCCCCGTGCTGGGTGCTGTCGAAGGCGTACGAGGTGGTCTGGTAGATGGGCACCGCGACAGCCTTGGTGGTCGGGTCCGGGCTGTAGCCGCCATGGACGGCCAGGGTTTCGATCTTCATGCGTGCGTCTCTTTCTTTTTTGTGGCGAAACGCAAAGTCTAACAGGCACACGGCCCGGATGCTCAGGTCGTGTCGTCCGAATCCGCGATGGTGCGGCGGGCTGCCTTGAGGAGGAAGCGCCCCGGGTCGCAGGCATCGACCAGGTCGTTCTCCAGCGGCAGCGGCTCGCCCTCGAGACGGGAAACCAGCAGATCGGCCATCAGCGCCGACCAGACGATGCCGCGCGCGCCAAAGCCCTGCACACACCACAGTCCCGGTTGGCGCGGCAATTGATGCAGGCGGCTGTTCGGCCCGGCGGTCGCCGGGTCGGGAAGCGGGCCAACGATGGGCAGGCGATCGGGCGACATCGGGCGGATGCCGACGCGGCCGGCCAGCGCGGCCGGGTCGAGGCCGGCGGCAAAGCCGCGCAGGCTGAGGTTGAGGCGGGCCAGGTTTTCCTGGTGGTCGATGTGGCGCAGGGTCGGGTCGGTATCGCCGGACTGCAGCGTGGCCCCGATCAGGCGCAGCCCGTCGACAGCCGGCATGGCGTAGCCGAGCTTGCAGAGGACGACGTCGAGCGGCGGCGTGGCGGCAGCCGGCAGATGGCTGACCTGGCCGCGCGCGGCGCGTTGCGGCAGCCAGGCGAATTGCGTGAAGCGGGTCGCGGCGTGGCCGCCCGCCATGACGAGGACCGGTGCTTCGGCCAGCACCTCGCCGTCGGCGGCGAGCGCCTGCCAGCCACGGGCTGTGTGCTGCAGACGATCGACCGGCGTCTGACAGCGCACCGTGAGGCGCTCGGGAAAGGCCGCCAGGGCGGCGCGGCAAAGCGACGGGGGCTGCACCCAGCCGCCATTCGGAAACCACCAGCCGCCGGTATCGACAGGCCAGCCAATCATTTTCGATGCGGCTTCCCGTTCGATGAACTGCATGACGTCGGGCGGCCAGCCCAATTGCGCGACGGCGCGCCGCTGTTGCGCTTCGTGCGTCGGCTCGCGTCCGAGGTGCAATACGCCGCAGGCTGACCAGCGGGCCTCGGGCAGGCGGCCAAGCAGGGCGCGGGTGGCCAGGTAGCCGGCCCGTGTCAGGCGCGACAGGCGGTTGTCGTCGGCCGAGGGCAGCGGGCGCAGCACCCCGGCGAGGTTGCCGGATGCGCCGGTGGCCGGCGCGTTGGCCTGCTCCAGCACCGTGACCTGCCAGCCGGCAGCGGCCAGGGCATGGGCCGCCGTGCTGCCGGCAATTCCGGCGCCGATGACGATGGCGCGGCGTTCGGCGGGCAGCGGATGGCGCTCCGGCCGCCGCGAGCGGAAACGGCCGACCAGCATTTCCCGCTTGCCGGCGAAGCCCGGACGTTTGTTCAGATCGAATTCGGCGGCCGCCAGCGCCTCTCGGACATGGCCGGCGACCGACCAAGTGGCCAGCGTGGCGCCGGGGGCGGCAAGGCGGGCCAGGGCGCGGCAGAGCTCGGCCGTCCACAGTTCCGGGTTGCGGGCCGGCGAAAACCCGTCGAGGAAGAACGCATCCACCGAGGCGTCGATGGCACGCAGTTGCGTCGTCGCATCGCCGAAAACCAGGGTCAGGATGACGCGCCCAAGGTCGAGGTGCAGGCGGTGCACGCCGGGCATCAGCGGCGGCCATTTGGCCTGCAACTCGACCGCCAGGTGGGCGAATTCCGGCCAGGCGCGCTGCGCAACGGCGAGGTCGGCGGTGGTGAAGGGGTGTTTCTCGAAGGAGACGAAATGCAGGCGCCGGCAACGCTGCGGGTCGTCGCGCCAGGCTTGCCAGGTCGCCAGGAAATTGAGCCCGAGCCCGAAACCGGTTTCGAGGACAACGAAACGGTCACGGCCCTGCCAGCGCTGCGGCAGGTCGTTGCCGCCGAGAAAGACATGCCGCGCCTGCGACGGACCACCGTGCGCCGAGTGATAGACGTCACCGAAGGCCGAGGAGAACGGCGTGCCGTCCGGCGTGAATTCGAGGCGGGCCGGTTGCAGCGTGTCCACTAGTGCAGGTGGAACGGGCGAGGGTGTGGCAGGACGCCCAGCGTGATGCTGGCGGCGTGATCCAGTGCCAGATCCCAGTGCGCCTGTTCGGCGGCGGTGCGCAACATGGCGCAGAAAGCTTGCAGCAGGTCGGGCGTCAGGCCCAGTTCGAAGCTGCGCTCGCGGCCCTCGCGGAAGGTCAGCTGAAAGCTGCCGTCGGCCAGCGAATCGCACTGGATTTCGCTGATCAGCAAGGGTGTCGCGCCGAGCGGATAGCTCACCTTGTCGTCCGGGAGAACCGGCGTCAAGCCGGATGGCGCCGGCCAGGCAGCGATTTCGCCGGGCAGGGCGGCACGATCGTTGGCCGGACCGAGCAGGCGGGCCAGATGCGGCCACAGTTCGCGCAGGAAGCGCCGGGTCAGCCAGACCCGAAATTCCTCGTCAGCCTGCGTCGAGACGCGCAGGACCAGACGATCCTGCACGGCATCGTGCGCAATCTGCAGTTGGCGAATAGGCATCGGAACGGTCGCGTTCATCTGGCGGAGCGGACGCCGCCAGTCATTTACTCCGGACGCATCGACGGGAAGAGAATCACGTCCCGAATGGCCGGGCTGTCGGTGAGCAACATGATCAGGCGATCGATACCGATACCGCAGCCGCCGGTCGGCGGCAGGCCGTATTCCAGCGCCCGGATGAAGTCGGCGTCGTAATACATTGCTTCCTCGTCGCCGGCGTCCTTGGCCTTGGCCTGCTCCATGAAGCGGGCAGCCTGGTCTTCGGCGTCGTTCAGCTCCGAGAAGCCGTTGGCGATTTCGCGGCCGACGATGAACAGTTCGAAGCGCTCGGTGATCTCCGGGTTGGAATCGGAAGCGCGGGCCAGTGGCGAGACTTCGACCGGGTAATCGATGATGAAGGTCGGTTCCCAGCACTGGGCTTCGGCGCAGGCTTCGAACAGTTGCAGTTGCAGGCTGCCGAGGCCACCCGGCTTGACCGGCTCGCCGAAGTGCTGGATCTTGGCCTTCAGGAATTCGGCATCGGCCAGTTGGGCATCGCTGAATTCCGGGTGCTGGCGCTGGATGGCCTGGCAAATGGTCAGACGGTGGAAGGGCTTGGAGAGGTCGAGGAGGCGGCCCTGGTATTCGAAGACTTCCTTGCCCAGCGCCTCACGGGCGGCGTGGCGGAGCAGGCCCTCGGTAAAGTCCATCAGCGTGTGGTAGTTCGCATACGCCTCGTAGAACTCCATCATCGTGAATTCCGGGTTGTGGCGGGGCGAGAGGCCTTCGTTGCGGAAGTTGCGGTTGATTTCAAACACCTTCTCGAAACCGCCGACGACCAGCCGCTTCAAGTACAGCTCGGGCGCGATGCGCAGGAACTGCTGCATGTCGAGCGCGTTGTGGTGCGTGACAAAGGGTTTGGCTGCGGCGCCGCCGGGAATCGGATGCATCATCGGCGTTTCGACTTCCATGAAGCCGTGACTGCACATGTAGTTGCGAATTGACTGGACAATGGCCGAACGGGCGCGGAAGGTGAAGCGCGTCTCTTCGTTCATGATCAGGTCGACGTAGCGCTGGCGATACTTCATTTCCTGATCGGCGAGCCCATGGAACTTGTCGGGCAGCGGGCGGATCGATTTGGTCAGCAGACGGATCTCGCTGGCCTGGATGGTCAGTTCGCCGGTTTTGGTTTTCATCAGCGTGCCGACGATGCCCAGGATGTCGCCAAGGTCCCAGCCCTTGAAGGCGGCGTAGGCTTCCTCGCCCACCTTGTCGCGGGCGATGTAGGCCTGGATGCGGCCGGACATGTCCTGCAAGGTGGCAAAGGAGGCCTTGCCCATGACGCGTTTGAGCATCATGCGGCCGCCGACCTTGACTTCGACCGGCAGACCTTCCAGTTCCTCGCCGGATTTGTCGCCGTACAGCTCATGCAGCTTGGCGGCCATGTTTTCGCGGGAGAAATCGTTCGGGAAGGCCCGGCCCGTCTTGCGCCACTCGGCGAGCTTGGCACGGCGCTCGGCGATGATGTGGTTCTCGTCCTGCTGGACGGGCTGTTCGGCGTTGTCGACTTGGGACATGGAAAATCCTCGAAAATTGGGGTTGGCTGCGGCGAGCCGCTAAAACCCTGAATTTTCGCCGATTTCGCGGGTCAGGGACAAGCATGCTGCGGCACATGCCGTGCCGCGGCCCGCCTGGCTGTTCACCAGGGGCAGGGGCTGAGCAAAGCCCGAAAGTCCCCCGCCGGAATACGGGTTTGCCCAGTGGGAGTGCTATCATTACTGGCGATATTGCCAAAAACAGGTGCTTCCGTGCATGTTCTGATCGTTGAAAGCTCCCCGCTTTATCGGGAGATTCTTCAACAGAGCTTCAATGGCTTCCGCGGTGTCGGTCTAACCCTGCTCGCCACGCAGGCGGAGGCGCTGGCGGCTACGGAAAGCCGGATTTTCGATTTTGTCGTCATTTCAGGGCAATTGAGCGACGGCGACGGGCTGGCGCTCGGTCGGCGCCTGCGGCAAGGCGGGCGACTGTCCCTGACGCCCATCGTCCTGCTCACCAGCAGCCCGAGCGCCGAACTGGCGGCCGAAGCCGAACGGGCTGGCATCACCGAGATTTTTCGCAAGCAGGATCTCGAAGAGCTGGTGGCGTTTGCCCGTCACTTTCTCGATGGCCTGCAGCCGCTACGCTGCCGGATTCTGTATGTCGAGGATGCGCTCGAGCAACGCCTGCCGCTCGCGGCGCAACTCCGCGAGTGGGGGGCGCAGGTCGACGCCCATGCCTCGGCGGACGAGGCCTGGCCGGCCTTTCTGAAGGGCGATTACGATCTGGTGCTGACGGATCTGGTCCTGGGCGGCCACATGACCGGCTCCCGCCTGATCAACCGCATCCGGCGCCAGGACGGACCGCGGGGGCGGGTGCCGGTACTCGCGGTGACGGCCTTTGACAGCCCGCAGCGACGGATGGAACTGTTCCATCTCGGTATCGACGATTATGTGACCAAGCCGATTTTGCCGGCCGAATTGCGGGCCCGGATCCACAACCTGATCGCCCGCCAGCGTGCCGAGGCGCGTAGTCGCGCCTTGCTCAAGGCGACCGAACTGGGGGTGGCCGTTGTCGATGAAGAGGGGTTCGTGCTGTCGATGGACGATAACGCGCGTCAGATGTTCGGCCTCTTCGGCGAGGCCGAGTGCCGCAATTTTGCCAGTCTGTTGGTGGCCGATGGGGGGCAGAGCCTGGCGTCGCTGTTCTGGCTGATCGGCCGGGGCAGCGTGCAACGTTTGCGTTTCGACGGCGTACACCGCGATGGCCACGTTTTCCCGTTGCAGTTGTCGTCACAGGAAATTGAGCCGGCCGATGGCGGTCGGCGTTTTGCCCTGTTGATCCGGGACATCAGTGGCGAGCAGGCGCTCGCCGATCAGCTGGCGCGTGCCCGCAACACGGCGGTCCGCCTGGGGCGGATGAAATCGGAGTTCCTGGCCAATGTCAGCCACGAGCTGCGGACACCGCTCAACGCCATCGTCGGCATGTCTTTCCTGCTCCTCGAGGAGCCCCTGACGCTGGAACAGCATGAACTGGTCCGCCACATCGATGCTGCCGGCCAGCGCCTGACCGGCCTGATCGACGACATCCTCGATTTTTCCAAGCTGGATTCCGGGCAACTGGAATTGCAGGTGGTCGCCTTTTCGGTGCCTGACCTGCTGGCCAGGGTGGCGGCCATGGTCGAGCAACGGGCTGCCGCAAAGGGGCTGGCCGTGCGCGTCGAGGCCGAGGGGGTGCCGGCGCTGCTCTGCGGCGATCCGGAGCGCCTTAGCCAGGCGCTGCTACAGTACGCGTCGAATGCCGTCAAATTCACCGAGCAGGGCAGCATCACGCTACGCGCCTCGGTGGTCGGGACCGCCAACGGCTGCTGCATGCTGCGTTGCGCGGTGATCGATACCGGCATCGGCATCGCGCCGGCCGATCAGGTCCACATTTTCGAATCCTTCCGGCAGGCCGACGGCTCGAGTTCCCGGCGTTATGGCGGGGCCGGCCTCGGCCTCGCCATAACCCGTGAACTGGTGCATCTGATGGGGGGCGAGGTCGGCGTCAGCAGCGAGCCCGGGCGAGGCAGCACGTTCTGGTTCGCCGTCTGTCTGGCCCGGGCCGATCAGCCGGTTGTGGCGGACAGTCCGGCGGCCGAACTGACCGCGCTCCAGTTTGCGGAGCGCTTTACCGGCCGCCGCATTCTGCTTGCCGAGGATGAGCCGGTCAATCGGGAACTGGCGCGCTCCCTGCTGCGGGCGGGCGGACTGCTGGTCGACGTGGTGGAGGACGGCCTGTCCGCCGTGCGTGCCGTCCGCGAGAACGATTACGACCTGGTTCTGATGGACATCCTGATGCCGCACATGGATGGCCTGCAGGCGGCGAGCGCAATCCGCAGCATGCCGGAGCGGGCGGCCTTGCCCATCGTCGCCCTTTCCGCCAGCACGCTCGACGGCGACCGGCGGCGCTGCCTGGCGGCCGGCATGAACGATTTCATTGCCAAATCCGCCATGGCCAGCCTGCTCCATACGGTGCTGGCCCGCTGGTTGCCCCATGAACAGCCGGCGGCAGAAATGGCCGGGACGAGCGCCTAGCCGGCTGACCTGCCGGGGCGGCTAGGCGTTGCGGGTGCGGTGAATCGCCAGCCAGATTGTGTGTTCCCCGGGTTTCGTCCAGTCCACACGGTGTCGCCGGCCGGCGGCGATGTCGAGATGGTCGCCCGGCTGCAGGCGACGGGGCTCGGGCTCGTCGGCAAAGCGCAGCAGGGCCTCTCCGGCGATCAGTACCACCCATTCGTCCTCTGCCTGGTCATACCAGAAATCCGGTGGGCAGGCCTGGCCGGTCGAAACGATGCGCTCGATGCGCAGGCCCGGTGCGTTGAGCAGGGCGGTGAATTGTTCTGCGCTGGCGCCGAGTGGCGGCAGGGCGGTGTAGAGGTTGTCGGGCATGGCGTGTTCAGCGGTAAAGGGGCAGGGCGTCGAGACGGTTTTCGATGTCGCGCGCCAGGGTCTTGAAAGGCAGGCTGTCCGGGCTGCTGAAGCGCTGGCGGAACGCTTCGGCGTCAAGTCCTTCCGGCAGGTCATGGACCGGCGGTAGCAGGTCGCTGTCGCGCAAGCTGCCGGCCAGACGCTCGATCAGGCGTGCCGGCCGTTTCGCCAGCGCATCGCCAAACCGGGTACCGGCACGGTCGGCGGCGAGGTCGATGAACGAAAAACCGGAGCCGTGCCGGGCGTCGTTGAGTTCCTTATAGAGGCCGATCGCATCGGCCACCGGTTCGCCCGACCAGGCGGCGAGCGCCGCGGAGACCACGAAATGCTGGGCCAGGTCGAGACGTCCAGCCAGATGGATCCTGACCCAGCGCGGCCGCGGCCAGTCACGGGCCGCCGGCACCAGCGCCGCGAGATCCATCTCCGCCAGATGGCTGGCCAGGACGAGGAGTATCGCCCGTCCATCGCCGCGCGGATCCTTGCTGGTCGGCAGGGTGGCCTGCAGGATTTCCGCCAGGCTGACGGGCGCACCCGGCGCCCGGTGGGCGAACAGGGCGACGAGGGCCAGGCGGGCATGGTGCAGCCGGCTGATTTCGTCCGGCGCAAGGGCGACGGCGCGTGCCCGCTCGAGGATCTGCGGCTGCCATTCGTAAGTGACGGCGACTGTCTGGCCTGCCCGATCGTAGGTGAGCGCGCGGAGGGCTCGGCTGGCGATTTGCCACTCGCTGTCGACGCCGCTGAACCGGACCGCCCCGGCGATGGCGTAATCGAGCAACCGGCCGGGCAGCGGCAGACTGCCGAGGCGCGCATCGCCGATCGTGGGCATGCCGTCGGCCGGGGGAATGCCGGCGCGCAGGTTGAGAAAGCGCTCGCCGGGCAGTGGCAGGGTGATGCGGAACTCGCCGCCGGCTTCGGTCAGCTCGAAACGGCCGCGGCCGCGCAGGTAACGACCGGCCAGATAATTGGTGCCTTCGTCGATCAGGCTGGCCGGGATGTCGACGATCGAAATCTGGCCGCTTTGCTGGCGCCGCGGATCATGCATGGCAAGCAGGCGGCGGGCCTGCGCGATGGCGAGCGGGGAAATGGCATCGCTGCGTACGACTAGCGGTTGCGCATCGGTGGCTAGGGCAAAGAGGATAGAGGCGCCGATCCACACCCCCGCCAGTCCGGCCGCCAGCCATTTGAGCCATCGCCGCATGGCTGGCGGAGTGGGACTCAGACGCCCTGCTTCAGGCTGGCCTCGATAAAGCCGTCGAGGTCGCCGTCGAGCACGGCCTGGGTATTGCCGACTTCATAGTTGGTGCGCAGATCCTTGATACGGCTCTGGTCGAGTACGTAGGAGCGGATCTGGTGGCCCCAGCCGATGTCGGACTTCGCATCTTCCAGCTTTTGCTGTTCGGCCTGCTGCTTGCGCAACTCGTGTTCATAGAGGCGGGCGCGCAGCATCTTCCAGGCTTCGTCGCGGTTGCGGTGCTGCGACCGGTCGTTCTGGCACTGGACGACGATGCCGGTGGGAATGTGGGTGAGACGCACGGCCGAGTCGGTCTTGTTGATGTGCTGGCCGCCGGCGCCGGAGGCACGGAAGGTGTCGGTGCGCACGTCGGCAGGGTTGATCTCGATTTCGATCGAGTCATCGACTTCCGGATAGACGAACACCGAGGTGAAGCTGGTGTGGCGCCGGGCGTTCGAGTCGAATGGCGACTTGCGCACCAGCCGGTGAATGCCGGTTTCGGTGCGCAGCGTGCCGTAGGCATAGTCGCCGGTGAACTTCACGGTGGCACTCTTGATCCCGGCGACGTCGCCTTCCGACTCTTCCATGACCTCGACCTGGAAGCCCTTCTTTTCCCCGAACTTGAGGTACATGCGGAGCAGCATGGATGCCCAGTCCTGGGCCTCGGTACCGCCGGCGCCGGCCTGGATTTCCAGGAAGCAGGGCATCGGATCGGAAGGGTTGTTGAACATGCGGCGGAATTCCAGTGCCGCGAGCTTCTTTTCCAGCTCGGCGTTGTCCGCCTCGACGGCGCGCAGCGTGTCGTCGTCGTTGTCGTCGCGGCCCATCTCGAACAGCTCGCGGCCATCCTTGACGCCGCTATCGACAGCTTCCAGGACGAGGACGATGTCTTCCAGCGATTTCTTTTCCTTGCCCAGTTCCTGGGCGCGTTTCGGATCATCCCAGATCCTGGGATCTTCCATCTCCTGATTGAGGAGGGTCAGACGTTCACGCTTGTGATCGTAGTCAAAGATACCTCCGTAGCTCGGCGGCGCGTTGCGCCAGGTCATCGAGCTTGTTGGAGATGCTGTTGAGTTGTTCGGCTTCCATGATGATGCTTTCGGATCTTGAAAACCCGTCATTATAACGGTAGCTGGCCGGTCGCCGGGATGGGGGCGGGGGAACCGAGGGCGACGAGATCGTGGCAGGTGACGTAATTGTCGGTTTTGCTGACACTGGATTGACTTTGGATGGTTGGTTATTCGTTTGGTATTTTTGATGATTGGCGTTTCAATGACTTGGGTGTGTTGGTTCGGAGTTTGCTTGTAATCCCACAAGACAAAACAGCGGGGAGCTAAAAATGAACATCAGACCACTCGTACAACTGCTCGCCATCGCGGGTTGCGCACTGGCATGCCTTCCGTTGCAGGCTCAGGCGGCCAGCTGTTCGGTCAATCAGGTCACGATCAACAGGATCGAGCTTACGCCGTTGGACGGTCAAGGCATCGTTTATCAGGCGCCCCCGCCGCTCACCGCGACCGGGTGCGTATTTATCGCGGGGGAAAACGACACCGGAACGTTGTTGCCGACGAACAATATCGGTGAACTGAACGATGGGGTGATGAATGGAGAAGGCGGGCTGCTCAGTCCGACGCAATTTACCGCCAATAATCCCGTTCCGCTGATGGCCCTGAATAACGACGGCCTGGTCAATGATCCGGGCTGGATCCGCCTGGGCGAGGTCGGGAGCGATGTCTCAACCTTCCTGTATGAGGATGTCAAGGGTTATGGCATCGACAACTTGCTGTCGGTTTCGATGACCTGTACGGCGGGCGGCGGGGATCAGTGCCTGGCCGGCACCTGGACGCTGGAGACCAAAAGCAACATCATCGCTCTGGTGACCAATCTGCTGAATGGCCGCAAATCCTTCGATCACCTGGCGTTCATCCTCAAGGCGGGCAACGCGTTTGCCGTTTATGACTTCGATTTCAATCTGCTGGCGGCGGACATCCTGGCTTGGCAAGCCGCGCATCCGGGGGCCAGCGCGTTTGATTTTGATACGCCCTACGCCTTTAGCGGCACCTGGAGCGACGGAGATTTCCTGAATCAGAACAACAGGGTTCAGGCTCTCTCCCACATGTCGGTATGGGTGCGTGATCCGGTGACGAACAACACCGTGCCCGCTCCCGGAACCTTGCTGCTGCTCGGGGCTGCCTTGCTGGCGATGGGACTGCAGAAGCGTAACTGAGTGTTGGCCGGCAGTCGAGAAGGGGAGCGCAGGCTCCCCTTTCTTGTTGGGTACGCCAGGCATGGCGCGTAGCGCCGTGACTGGCGCTGTCTGCCTCGCTGTGGTGGT
>OFCW01000243.1_pt1 | contig 18118 bp, 13 predicted proteins | sample 1520951 | NCBI WGS metagenome assembly OFCW01 (sample SAMEA4349680, study PRJEB24078) | microbial mat metagenome | biome: Terrestrial Biome; feature: Habitat; material: Microbial Mat | place: India | collected 2012-06-12 | depth 10 m | reverse complement strand
TGGTGGTATGCGCCCGGGGGCGCGGCGCCCGCGCCCGTGCCTGCGCCGCCTCCCGCGCAAGCGGCGGTGGCATTGAACGCGCCGCCGGCACCGCCGGCGCCGTCTGCGCCCGCCAATGAGGGCTGGCCCGCACACAGCGCATCGCCGCAGCGGGACGCCGCGCCCCAGGTCGCATACCACCATGCGCCGCCGGCTGGCGCGGCGCGCGCCGAACCTGTGGCGCGCCGGCCAAAGGCGCCCAGGGCGGCGCCGAAGGCGGCCGTGGCAAAGGCGGCGGCTGCGGCGGAAATGCCGGTGGAAAAGCGCTACGCCTTGTTCCGCCAGGCGCTGGCCGTCGGCGATCTGGCGCAGGCCAGGTCGGAACTCGACGCGCTCGAACGCATGCTGTCGCCGGAAAGCGTCACCCTGCTGCGGGCCCGGGCCTGGTACGCGACGCACGTCAACGACACGGCATCGGCGCGCAAGTCCTACCGGGCCATCCTCGAACGCCTGCCGGGCGATGAGAACGCCGGCCTGAACCTGGCGGCGCTGGAAGCGCGGGAAGGACGCACCGAGGCGGCGCGCGGCTTGCTGTCCGACGTGCTGCAGGCCAATCCCGATTCGTCCGCCGCCCAGCTGGCGCTGCGCCGCCTGAAAGAGAGCGTGCAATGAGCGTGGCCGCGCATCTGGCGGCGCTCGGCTTGCGGCGCAACCCCTTTCCGCCGACGCCGGATGCCCAATGCTATTTCTACACCGGCCAGCTCGACCGCGAATTCGCAGAAGTGCTGCACTGCATCGAGGCGGGCAAGGGCTTCGTGCTGCTGACCGGCGAAGTCGGGCTGGGCAAGAGCACCTTCGTGCGCCGCCTGCTCCATACGGTCGAGGCGCGCGGCGCCGCGGCGGCGCTGGTGTTCAACACCTTCCTGCAGGGCCGCGCGCTGCTGTCGGCCATCAACCGCGACTTCGGCATCGCGCCGCAAGGCGAGGTGGCGGCCGATATGGCGGCGCTGAACGCATTCCTGCTCAACCAGGCGCGCAGCGGCAAACGCTGCCTGCTGGTGATCGACGATGCGCAGAACCTGACGACGGAAAGCCTGGAGCTGGTGCGGCTGCTGTGCAATCTCGAAACCGGCCAGGAGAAATTGCTGCAGATCGTGCTGGCCGGGCAGCCGGAACTGCTGGACATGCTGGCGCAAAACAGCCTGCGCCAGCTCAAAAGCCGGATCGTCAAGCACGTGCACCTGGAAGGCTTGTCGCTGTCCGACGTGGGACGCTATTTCGATTTCCGCGTCACCGAGGCGGGCGGCGCAGGGCGCCTGCGGCTGGAGCCGGCTGCGCTGCGCCACCTGTTTTGCGCCACTGAAGGCAACCCGCGCCGCATCCACCTGGTGCTCGACCGCTGCCTGTACGGGCTGGTGGCGCAGCGCAGCAACGTCATCACGCCGGCCCTGATGCGGGCGGCGGTGCGGGAGGCCGGTTTTTCCGCCGGCGCGCCGCGCCGGCTCTCCCTGCGCTATTGGGCGCTGGCCGCCCTGCTGGTGCCGGCGCTCGGTTTTTGCGCCTGGTATGCCGAACGCACGCTGGGTGGTTCATCCCGGCCGCCCGCCGCCGCTGCCAAGGCAACCGGCGCCGCCCGGCCGCCGCAGGCAACCGCGCGCCCGCAGGGCCTCGACGCCTGCCTGCAAAGGCTGGGCGCCGGCGCGCAGGCCGACGCCGCCGCAATCCAGGTGACGCAGTTGCCCGACGCCCTGGCCAGGCGCATGGACGGACACATGGACGGACACATGGACGGCGACCAGTCCGCCTGCCTGTATCGCACGCAAAACGCCGCCTGGATCGCCTGGCGCCCGCGCCTGCGCAGCGCGGCGCTGCTGGCTGCGCAGCCCAACGAGCCGGTGCGCCTGCTGCAGGCGAAGCTCGCCGCGGCGGGCCTGTTTGACGAAGCGGCCGTGGACGGCCGGCTGGGCCCGCTGACGCGCGAGGCGCTCAGCCGCTTTCAGACGCGCAACGGCTTGCCCGCAAACGGCGAGCCGGACGACGTGACCCTCCTTTTGCTGGAAAAGAGCCAATGACAGAGTCTTCCTTACTGCAAACCGACGCCGAAACGGCGAAACCCGCAGGCGAGCGCCATCCGGCGCTGGGCGAATATCTCGTCAGAGAAGGCATCATCAATGCCGGACAGCTCCGCTACGCGCTGCAAAAGCAGGTGATCGAAGGCGGGCGCCTGGGCAGCCTGATGGTGGCGCACGGCCTGGCCAGCGAGGCCCAGGTCGCCCGTTTTCTCGCCTCGCAGCGCGGCATCGAATTCGTCAACGTGGCCGCGCTCAAGGCGCCGGCGCGCGAAGTGTTCTCCCTGTTCAATCGCGACCTGTGCCTGAGCCATGGCTTCCTGCCGCTGTGCCGCAGCGAGCGCGGGCTGGAGGTCGTGCTGGGCAATGGCGACCCGGAGGCGGTGTCCGCTCTGGTGCTGCGCCGCACCGGCATGAAGACGCATTTCCGCCAGGGCGAGTTCACGCTCGTGGCGCAAGCGATCCGCCAGCATTTCTATTTCGCGCAGAATCCGATCGAAGAGCTCATCGCGCGCGAGATGCGACGGCTGGCCGACGACCCGGACCGGGCCTACGGCCCCGAGCGCATGCTCGACCACCTGCTGCATCTGGCGGTGCGCGAGCGCGCCACCGACATCCACATCGCGCCGGCCGCGGGCAGCCTGCATGTGCTGTTCCGGGTCGACGGCGTGCTGCGCCCCGAATTCGCGTTGCCGCCGGCACTGGGGCGCCTGCTCGCCTACATCAAGCTGGCGGCGCAGATGGACGTTGCCGAGCAACGGCTGCCGCAGGACGGCAGCTTCACCGCGACCGTGCTGGAAATGCCCTTCACCCTGCGCGTGTCGACGCTCATCTCCGAGCATGGCGAGCGCATGGTGCTGCGCATCCTGCCCGGCCGCAGCGAACTGGGCGGGCTGGAAGAGCTCGGCTACCGCGCGGAAGACGTGGCGCTGCTGCGCGAGGTGTTCGAGCGCCCCTCCGGCCTGATCCTGGTGACCGGCCCGACCGGCTCCGGCAAGAGCACCACCTTGCACGCCGCCCTGCGCATGCAGTCGCTCATCGAGCGCAACGTGCTGACCATCGAGGACCCGGTGGAATACCGCGTTCCGGGCGCCTGCCAGACCGAGGTCAACCGCCGCTCCGGTTATGACTTCGGCTCCTCGATGCGCCATTTCCTGCGCCATGATCCCGACGTCATGCTGGTCGGCGAAATCCGCGACAACGAAACGGCGCAGGCGGCCATCGATGCCGCTTCGACCGGACACCTGGTGTTGTCGACGCTGCACGTGGGCAGCGTGTTCGGCATCGTGCCGCGCCTGCGCCTGCTCGGCGTCGATTCGGAAAGCATCGCGGAAAACCTGGTGACGGTGATCAACCAGCGCCTGGTGCGGCGCATCTGTCCGCATTGCCGGCAGGCGCGGGCGCCGCAGGCGGAGGAGTGGCGCTTCCTCGGGCCGGAGGCGCCGCCGCTGCTCTGGCACGGCGCCGGCTGCGAGCATTGCCACGGCAGCGGCTATTTCGCGCGCCTGCCGGTGTATGAAATGATCATCGTCGATCGTGCGCTGGCCGACGCCATCGGCAACGACCTGCCGCGCCACGAAATCCGGCGCATCGCCGCCGAGGGCGGCTACCGCTCGATGCTGGACATGGCGCGCTGGCGCGTGCTGCAGGGCGAAACCACGGTGGCCGAGGTGCAGCGCGCGGTGGGAGGCGCGGCGCCATGAAGACATATTTCTACCGCGTGCTGCAGCCGGGGGGGAGGGTCAGACGCGGCGTGGCGCGCCTGGCGGTCGACCGCGACTTTTCCGCGCGCCTGTGGCTGGAACGCCAGCACGGCGGCGTGGTGCTGGCGCTGCATCGCCTGCCGGAGTGGCTGGCGTCGGCGCAGCAGATCGTGCTGCGCCCGTTGCGCCAGCCGGTGCGGCGCGAGGAGCTGGCCGGCTTTCTGCGCGATCTGGCGCTGATGACCGCCGCCGGCGTGCCGATGCTCGATGCATTGCGGGCGATCGAGGCCGAAGGCGGCCTGGGCGACCAGCGGCGGGTGGCGGGCCTGGCGCGGCGCCTGCTGGACGACCTGAATGCCGGCGCCTCGGTATCGGCGGCCTTCGCGCGCCATCCGGATGTGTTTCCCGAGAGCGTGCGCAACCTGATCACCATCGGCGACCGCTCCGGCAACATGGACCGCATGCTGCTCGAAGCCGCGCTGCACATCGAGCGCCTCATGCAGATCGGGCGCGACATGCGCACCGCGCTGATCTATCCGGGCTTCGTGTTCGGCACCATCATCGCCGTGGCGGCGTTCTGGATCTACAACGTGGTGCCCAATATGGCGCAGCTGTTCAGGCAGCTGCATGCCAAGCTGCCGCCGATCACGGTCGGCCTGGTGAATTTTTCGGACTGGATCAGCCGGAATGCGGCGCCCGCGCTGACGCTGGCGGCGGCAGGTGGCCTGCTGTGCTGGCTGGCGGTCAGGCGCATTCCCGCCGCGCGCTATGCGCTGCACAGGCTGGGGCATCGCCTGCCGGTCTCGGGCCAGCTGATGCGCTCGGCGGGGCTAGCCCACATCACCGAACATCTGGCGCTGCTGATCCGCGCCGGGCTGGATATCGTCACCAGCCTGGACGTGCTGGCGCGCGCCACCGGCGACATGGTGTACCGGCGCCACATCGAAGTGCTGCGCGAGCGGGTGACGCGCGGCGAACGCATTGCTGCGGCGATGCGCCATACAGGCGGGTTCCCGGCGATGGTCACGCGCATGGTCGCGGTCGGCGAAGAGTCCGGCAATCTCGATGCGCAGCTGCATCACCTGGCCGCGGAATACCGCCAGCGCCTCAACGCGCTGGTGGCGTCGCTCGGCGAGATCATCAAGCCCCTGGTGATTTTCGTGGCCGGCGGATCGTTCCTGTTCCTGGTCGCGGCCTTGATGCTGCCGATCTACGACCTGGTGCGCCAGACCGTGTCGCTGTCGATGCAGGGCGGGTGACGCGATGGTGGCGAACGTCAGACGGCAGGCGCCGGCGGCGCCGCGCATGAGGCAGCGCCGCGCCATGGCCGGGCTGGGCCTGCTGGAAACGCTGCTGCTGGTATTGCTGCTCGGCGGCGCCCTGGCCGCCGGCGTCGTCTGGTTCAAGGCCCGGGAAGCCTCGTTGCGCGCGGAAGAACAGTCGGGCCTGCTGCGCCAGGCCGACCGTTATCTGGCCGGTTTTGCGGCAGCCAATTTTCGCCTGCCGTGTCCGGCCTATGCCGACACCGACGGCGTCGAGGACTGCAGCCGCGGGCAGAAAGGCCTGCTGCCTTACCGCACGCTCGGGCTGGACGGCTCGGCGGCCCATACCGGAATCGGCCGGCTTGCCTACCTCGTCTATCGCGGCGCCACCGCCGATCTTGCCGTCGCGCGCAACAACTTCGAGCCCAGCAAATGGAACGGCGCGCCGCACGGTTTCAATCAGATCGGCAGCCCCGATTTCTGCCAGGCGCTGACGCAGGCGATGAAAGAGGGCAGCGCCTCGGCGGCGCGGGTGTTCAACGGCGCTTCCGGCCGCAACGTCGCCTATGCGCTGGCCCATCCGGGCGCGGCCGATGCCGACGGCGACGGCAGCGCGTTCGACGGCCGCAATGCCGGCGCCGCCGCCGAGATGGAAGCGCCGGAGCGCGGCGCTGCATCGGGCGCCTACGACGACCGGGTGCTGGCGCGCGGTTTCGCCGACCTGGCGCTGGCCGCCGATTGCCCGCGCCTGACGGCGTCGCTCGACGGCATGGCGCTGGCCGCGGATGTGGTCGATGAAGTCAATGACCAGAAGCTGATGGGCACGATCATCGCAAGCGGCACCGCCGCCGCCGATGTCGCCAAGACGGCAGGGCAGGTCGTGAAAGTGGTCACGTCGGTGATCCGGCTCAATACCGCAGTCACCGTGCTGGCGATGGCGACCTCCATCCTGGCGGCATCGACAGCCAGCTGCGTCGTGATCGTCGGCTGTTTCGAAATACCGCACGCCGCCGTGTCCGTGACGGCGGCCACCATGGGAGTGATCGCCTCCACCGCGGCCATCAGCATCAACGTGCTCGCCTCCGTCGCGCGCGTGACCGCCACCGCGCTCGATGCCGCCGTCGCCATCAAGTACGGCATCGCGCTGGGCGAGCTCAACATCGATCTGACCGAGGCCGTCGATAAAGCCTATGCCGCGTGGCAGGACTCCCTGACTCTGGTGAGCGAATCGCGCGCCAAGCTCGACCAGCTGAGCGGCGCGAATGCCGGCGCGCAGGCGGCGCAGGCCAGTGCGTGGAACGACCTGATCGCGCAGGCCCACAGCGTGGTCGATGGCGCGAACCGGGCCGCATCGCCGGCCGGCACCATGTCCCCATCGGCCTACGACTACCTGCTCAACGACGTCAGGAGCAAGGCCGTGGCGTTGCAGCAGGCCAGACTGAACGTGGTGAATGCGGAGGATGCGCTGGAAACGGCAAGAAAAATGCCGCAGGGATCCGGCGACATGAGCAGCCAGACGCAGCAGGCGATCGCGACGATGCAGGCGCAGATCGATGCGGAAAAGGCCAAGGTGCCGCCCGATCAGGCCAAGATCGACGGCATGCAGAAGGGGCTCGACCAGCTCAAGGCGCAATTGGCCGGCACCGGCGACCAGTCGCAGCAGGTCGCCCAGCTCAAGACGCAGATTGCCGACCTGCAGAACCATATCGCCACGGAGACCGATCCCGAACGCAAGGCGCAGGCGCAAGCCAGCCTGGAAAGGCTGCAGAGCCAGCTGGCCGCGCTGGATGTCTCCGTGTCCGGCAAGGAGGCCGCGCTCGCGCTCGCCAAGAGCCAGCGCGATGCGGCGCAGGCGCAGTACGACAGCGCCCGGCAGACCGCGATCGATGCGTTCCGCATCCGTTATTGCGTGACGACCACCAGCACCACGTCCGACGATCCGCCCAAGACCGTCACCACCACGGATTGCGGCAGATACTATGACGGGCGAAGCGCGATCGCTTCCAAGATCGACGCCTTCTTGTCTGCGTACGACAAGGCGTATGCGGGCATGCAGAAAGTGGCCGCGGCCCAATCCAGCTATGACCAGGCCGTTTCCAGCGCCGACCAGGCCAAGTCCGCTTACGAATCGCTCAAGGCGGTGGCCAATGGCGAGAAGCCGGCCGGCTCGGCGTCGCAGGTCTGGGCCGGCGCCGAAAGCATTCTGCGGGCGGCCGACCTGAAAGGAGGTGCGCGATGAGCGCCCGCTTCGCATGGCGCGCGCCGGCGCGCGGCTTTTCCCTCATCGAGATGGCCGTCGCGCTGGCCATTGCCGGCATCGTGGGGATGATCGTCTGGAAACTGGTCGCGGCCTCGCGCCCGCAGGCCGAAGGCAACACGGCGCGGACCATGCTGCTGGAATCGCAGCAAGCGCTGGAGGGGTTCGTCCTGCGCGCGCATCGCCTGCCTTGCCCGGATACCGATGGCGACGGCATCGAGAATTGCGAGTCGTCGCAAGACAGCGGTTTTTTGCCGGTTCGCACGCTGGGCCTGGCAGGCGGCAAGCTGCGCTACCGCGTCCTTCGGGACGCCGGCAACGACGCCGACCTGGCCGTGCTGCGCGACCGCTTCGTGCCCATGCTGCCGCCGACGGGCATGTCGATGCAGCAGAACGGCCTGGATTTCTGCGTGGCCCTGCGGCGCGCCATCGCGGCTTCGGCGACGCCGCCTTTTGCGTATGTCGTCGCCCATCCCGGCGCCAACGGCGTGTTCGAAGGCGCCGGCGCCGCCGCGGGCGGATTCCCGTTGACGCCGGCGGCAGCCGTATCCGGATCCGACGACCAGATCGCGGCCGCCGGCGTCGCCGAGCTGTCGGGGCGGCTGTCCTGCCCGCAGCGGCTGGGCGACGCGCAGGGGGCGGCACGCGCCGCGTTTGCCGCCTACGACATCGACCGCAACGCCGCCATGTACCAGGACTTTCGCGCCTTTGCCCTCAAGGTGCGGGAAACCGACCTGACGATTGCCTATGTCAAGGTATCGCTGGCTTCGCTCGACCTGGCGATCTCCATCGGCAGCGGCGCCAGCGCGATTGCGGTGGCGGCGGCGAGCATGGGCGTGGGCGTGTCGACCCTCGGTGCGGCGGCCCTGGGCATCGGCGCCTCGGCGCTTGCCTTCGGGGCGGCTTCGGCCAAGGTGGTGGCGTCCGCGCTGGCCAAGGCCAAGGCCGAGGAGCAGCGCGACGCCGCCAATGCGTTCCGGGTGCGCGCCATCATGCTCGCCGCCGATGCCCTGGCTGCCGCCCAGGCCGCCGACAAGAAAGGACTTCTGCCATGAGATTCAAGCGATACCGCCGCGGCTTCAGCCTGGTCGAAAGCGCGATATCCCTGGTCGTCCTCGGCTTGCTGGCCACGGCGCTGCTGGCGTGGTGGAAAACGGCGGGGCAGGCGCAGGTCGCGGCCGCCGAGCGCGACGTGCTGGAGCAGGCCGAGGCGGCGCTGGTGGGATTTGCGCACGCCAGCTACCGGCTGCCATGCCCGGCCGCCGACGGTGACGGCATCGAGAATTGCGACAACGGCGCGCAGATCGGTTTTCTGCCGTGGCGCACGCTCGGCGTCTACCATCCGCAGATGCGCGAAATGCGCTACGGTGTCTATCGCCAGCCGGACGCCAGCAGCCTCTGGCGCGATGCCGATCTGGCCGCGGCGCGCGACCGCTTCCGGCCATTGCTGGCGGCCGGCACGCCGCCGGCGGGCATGGAGTCGCCGCTTGGTCACAGCAATGCGCTGGATTTTTGCTACGCCCTCAACGTTGCCTCGACTGCCGCGGCCAACCCGGCCGCCCTCAACACCGTGGAGCTCGATGCGGCCGGCAAGAATGCGCCCGCGACGCGGCGCAACGTCGCCTTTGCGCTGGCGATGCCGGGCTTGCTCGACGCCGACGGCGACGGCGACCGTTTCGACGGCAACCAGCATGCGCAAAGCGCCGCGTCGCCGGCATTCGACGCGCCGGCGCGGCGCCACGGCGTGAACTATGACGACCGCGTGCGCGCCATGGCCTTCCAGACCTTGTTCGCCAGCCTGTCCTGCGGGCAGGCGCTTGCCGCCGCGGGGCATGCGCATTTCAACGCCGCCGGCGGCGCGATGTTCATGAAGCAGGGGCTGGCGGATTACAAGGACCAGCTCGACCTCGCGGCACTGGCGGCGGGAGCGGGGGTGGCCGATGCGGTCGCCCAATCGGTCAGTGCGGTCGCCGGCATGACCGGCGCCGTCGCCGACGTGGGAGTGGCCATCGCCGAGGCGATTTTCTCGTATGGCGCCTATTCGGCGGTGATCGGGCCGGCTGTCGCGTCCCTCCTGTTCAATGCCGCCGCGGTGTACATGTCGGTGCCGACGATGGCCGCCGCGATCGCCGCCAAGGCGATCGCCGACGAGAACGCGGAAAACGTGAAGCCCCTGGTCAAGCGCGCAGCCGATCTCGCCACCGGCTCCGCCTATCCGCCCGGCGTCGACAGCAACGCCCGCAATGCAGACGCGGCGGGCTTGTAGGAAGGCCCGGCGCACGGTTTCCGATGCAGATTTTTTTTCGAACGAATATGAAAACAAACCGCTTCTTCCCCTCTGTCCCGCATCGCCGCGAATCGGGATTCACGCTGCTCGAACTCTCGGTGTCGCTGGCGGTGATCCTCATCGTCCTGTCCGCGGTAACGATCGGCCGCGACGTGCATCGCAACGCGGCATACCAGCGCATCTCCAGCGACTTCGTGCAGGGCTGGCTGATGGCATACGACAATTACGTGATCGCCACGGGCATGGTGCCGGGCGACGCCGCTGCCGCGCCCACCGGGCGGGTAAATGGCGCAAGCGCAACACCGCTGTGCGGCAATGCCTTGCTGGGCGCCATGCAGATGGCAGGCGTGTCGATGCCGGAGGGGCGCGCCGAAGGCAGCGCCGACCGCTACGTCTACACGGACTCCAACGGCATTCCGCACGAGGTGCGGGTCTGCTTTTCCAACGAGAGCTGGTCAGAGCCGGGCGCAACGCCGGGCAATTACGTCGTGCGGCCGCGTAACGTGATGATCGTCAGCGGCCTCACGCCGGCGCTGGCCAAGCTGCTTGACGGCCAGATCGACGGCCACCCGGATGCACGCTTCGGAAAGATGCGGGAACAGTCGCAGGCGGGGTTGACCGGCGCCACGCCCGGCGAATGGAGTGTCGATGAACGCATGGCGTTCGGTTCCAGCACGGCGACCGCGCTCGACGAATCGCAGACGGCCGAGGTCACCGGTTATGTGAAGATGAGCCGATAGGCTGTTCATCCTGCCGGCGCCGCTGCCGTGCCCGGCGCATGCAATAGTGCGAATGCATGAGCGCGCCGCAAGCCGGAACGGCGCTTGCGGAAGGGGCGTCCCATCGGATCTGCAGCCGCACTGGGGACCGGCGCATCCGACGCCCGGAGCATTGTTCGCCAAGCTCCACTACAATTGCCTGTTCGAAATATCTTCCTCGGCCGATCCAACAGCCGATTTCCTCCGATGAGCTACACCCCCAGCCGCCCGGTAGCCTACGGCTGCCTCGCCCTCTCCATGTCCCTGGTCGGCAGCTATGTCGCGCTCTCGAAGCCGCTGGCGCTCGTCTTTCCGGTTTTCCTGCTGGCCTGGCTGCGCTTCGGCATCGGCGGGCTGGCGATGCTGCGCTGGCTGAAAAAGCCCTCTACCGAGCAGCCGCTGTCGTGGCAGACCAAGAAACTGGTGTTCCTCGAATCCTTCCTCGGCAATTTCCTGTTCACCATCTGCATGATCACCGGCGTCTCCATGACCAGCGCGGTGTCGGCCGGCGTGATCATGGCCACCATTCCGGCGGTGATTGCGCTGATGAGCTGGATCTTCCTGAAGGAGAGGATCGGCCTGCGCATCTGGGCGGCGGTGGCGTGCGGCGCGCTCGGCATCGGCCTGCTGGCGCTGGCCAAGCCGCCGCATGCGGCATCGGGCGGCGGCGGGCAGACGGCCTGGCTCGGCAACCTGCTGGTGTTCGCGGCGGTGCTGTGCGAGGCATCGTATGCCGTGATCGGCAAGAAGCTCACCGCGGTGCTCAGCCCCAAGCGCATCAGTTCCATCATCAACCTGTGGGGCTTTGCGCTGATGACGCCGCTCGGGCTGTATGCGGCGGTTAGCTTCGACTTCGCGCGGGTAGGGGCGGGCATGTGGCTGCTGCTGGTGTTTTACGGCCTGGCCGCGAGCGTGTGGACGGTCTGGCTGTGGATGACCGGGCTGAAGTCGGTGCCCGCCGCGCAGGCCGGCGTGTTTACCGTGATGCTGCCGGTGAGCGCGGCGCTGGTCGGCGTGCTGGTGCTCGGCGAGACGCTCACCGGCATCCAGATGATCGCCTTCGCCGTGTCGCTGGCCGGCATCCTGCTTGCGACCATGCCGCAGAGGCGGGCGGAGCCGGCGGCCTCCCGTTAAGCCGGCAGCGTTGTCGCATTTCCCACAAGGAAAATTTTGACCTGAATCAATTGAAAACAACAAGTTGATAAATAGACTGGGACGGCTCGAAGCTCGCGCAACAAGCGCAGAATTCCCCTCGCCCGCAGGCGGAGCGGGCAGGGGGGAGGGTGCTCGCCAAACCCGCCAGCCGCGGCCTTATCCCGATCCAGTAAAACAAATTTGACCAAGACCACTCCGGAGACTCACATGCCCCAAACCAAATTCCTGCTCGACGAATCCGACATCCCCACCCACTGGTACAACGTCGTGGCCGACATGCCCAACCCGCCCGCGCCCGCGCTCGGCCCGGACGGCAAGCCGCTCACCCCCGACGCCCTGTCCGCGATCTTCCCGATGAGCCTGATCGAGCAGGAAGTGTCGGCAGAACGCTGGATCGAAATCCCGGAAAAGGTGCGCGAGATCTACCGGCTCTGGCGCCCGACGCCCCTGTACCGCGCGCACCGCCTCGAAGCCGCGCTCGGCACCCCGTGCAGGATCTACTACAAGTTCGAAGGCGTCTCCCCCGCCGGCTCGCACAAGGTGAATACGTCCGTCGCGCAGGCCTACTACAATGCCGAAGCCGGCATCAAGCGCATCGCCACCGAAACCGGCGCCGGGCAGTGGGGCAGCTCGATGGCGCTGGCCGGCCAGATGTTCGGCCTGGAGGTGCGCGTCTACATGGTGAAAGTCAGCTACCACCAGAAGCCGTACCGCCGCTCGATGATGCAGACCTGGGGCGCCGAAGTGTTCGCCAGCCCCTCCGACCAGACCAATGTCGGCCGCGCCGCGCTCGCGGAAAACCCCGACAACCAGGGCTCGTTGGGGCTGGCCATTTCCGAAGCGGTGGAAGAAGCCGCCTCGCGCGCCGACACCAACTACGCGCTCGGCTCCGTGCTCAACCACGTGCTGCTGCACCAGACCGTGATCGGCCTGGAAGCGAAGAAGCAGTTCGCCAAGGCCGGCGACTACCCCGACATGATCTTCGCCCCCTGCGGCGGCGGCTCCAACTTCGGCGGCGTGGCCTTCCCCTTCTTCGCCGACAAGGCCGCCGGCAAGAACGTGAGATTGGTCGCCGTCGAGCCGACTTCCTGCCCGACTTTGACGCGCGGCCACTACGCCTACGACTACGGCGACACCGCCAAGCTGACGCCGATGACCCTGATGTACACGTTAGGCCACGACTTCATGCCGCCGGGGATCCATGCCGGCGGCCTGCGCTACCACGGCGACTCCGCGCTGGTGTCGCAGCTGTATCACGAAAAGCTGCTGGAGGCCGTCGCCGTGCCGCAGCTCGCCACGTTTGAGGCCGGCGTGCGCTTCGCCCGCGCGGAAGGCATCATCCCCGCGCCGGAATCGAGCCATGCGATCGCCGCCGCCATCGCCGAGGCCCTGCGCTGCAAGGAAAGCGGAGAAGCGAAAACGTTGTTCATCAACCTGTCCGGCCACGGCCACTTCGACATGGGCGCGTACGACAGCTACTTCAGCGGCAAGCTGCAGGATTATGCGTATCCGGAGGAGGAGATTCGGGCAGCGCTGGGGCGGTTGCCGAAGGTGGGGTGAGGCTTAGCCGCGCAAGAAGCGGACAGGGGCAGGCGTATGTGCAACAGTCGAGCCTGCCCCTGCATATGCAATTGTTGAATGCAGCTCGATCCCGCTATACTTGACCATGTCGGCCTCCAGCAAGCGTAGATACCGTCTCTGCAGCAAGCGTAGGGTGCGCTTTGCGCACCAATTCGACGAGAGAAATTTGTTAAGAAGATCCCCCCTTGTTGGAGATGGAATGGTGCGTGGAACGGTATCTACGCTTGCTCCAGATAAATGGCGTCATGCCGCACAAATAATCGTGTCCCCTATTGATCCCGGCAAATTGCGCATTGCGAGTGCTGCAAAGGCAAGTTGACGATGAAAAGGCGTAAAAAACCATGCGCACTCCTGGCTGTGTTGGCAATAGCATGCGTCGCGGCGATGCCGGTCGCAGCCGGCGCGGCGCCTCTGCGGGTCGCGCTGGGCGAAACCAAGGCTCCCTATGTGATGGCGGAAGAAAAGCGTGGCGTGGAGTATGACCTGATCGTGTCCTTGCTCATGTCCGCCGGATATCAGCCCGAGGTGCTGTTCCTGCCGAACAAGCGCGCGCAGCTCATGCTCGGGAAAGAAAAGATCGATGCCGCCATCAGCACCAGCGGGCGCTTCGTTTCCGAGCCCTACATTGCCTATCGCAACATGGCGATCACGCTTTGCAGCAGAGGCATCCGCCTGCATGCGGTGGGCGATCTTGCCGGACTGCGGGTGGGGGCGTTTCAGAACGCCAGCATTTTTCTCGGCGAGGAGTTTGGCGCCATGGCAGCCGCCAATCCGGAGTACCGGGAGTGGTCGCCGCAGATCATGATCAACCGCCAGCTTTACGGCGGCCGTATCGACGCGGCGATCAGCGATGTGAACATTTTCTCGTACCTGAACGGCCAACTCGGCGCGCAGTACGATCTGACGCAGCGCCTGTGCTCCTATGCGATTTTCCCGCCCACGTTTTATCGTCTGTCTTTTCGCGAGGCGCAACCGCGCGACCGCTTCAACCTTGCCTTGAAACAGGCGTTGCAGGGGAACCTGTACGAAACGGTGGCCAAACGCTACGGCTTGTATCAAGAAGGCGCGACGCCCTATTTCAAGCCGCAACCGGTCAACAAGGGAAATTAGGGCAATGCCAACCGCTCCTCTTCCGCCTGCGGAAAGGAGATGCAATCTGTTCGAATGCAGGAAGAATCGTCTCGGGCATATTAATGGAACCCGGCCAAGGCGCAACCCCGCGTTAACCCGGTTTTAATAGCCCCGCAACATGAATTCGATGCACGCCTCGACGCGCAACTGATCGCCGGGCGCCAGTTGGCCCGCTTTCTGGCGCAATAGCACCGCCGGCACTGCCAGCAGATTGGGCGCGTCCAGTACGTACTCCTGCCCGCCGATTTCGATCAGTACTTGCGCGCCGAGAATGATCGGCCGCGACGGCGCATGCAGAAAGAGAGGGACACACCACCTGGTACTGGTTTGCACAAAATTGCTTTGCACATCCAGATAGTGAGAATGGCTGGCACGCGGGTTGGGATTGGCATAGATTTCAAACCGGGCCATGCTCATCTTTCGCTGCGGCTGGATGTTCGGCAAGGAAACGTTCCAATTGCTCAGCCGCAGTCCCTTCCTGCTCGACTTGGCGCGAATAGATTTCAAGCGCCTCACGATTGTCCAGCGCCCACTTGGTACAGCTGTCGTAACCGCCCGGCGGTTTCCAGCCATCCGGAGATTGCACCCGTTCAGGTTCCGGCGGTTTTGCCGCCGGAATCACCCGCATCGGGATCAGTTCAAAGCGCCCATCCGGATGTGCAATAACATCAAACAACTGGCCCGCATACTTTTTCCCCAATGAGATCTGGCCGCTGGCCCCGACTTCTTTATACATGTCAATTCCTCGCAACGGTCTCATGCAATCATGCCGCATGAATTAAAGAGGGTCAATGGCGAAGGCGCCTAGCCTATAGGGGGCAAACTCGATTAATTCCGCAATCTGTCCCAAATACGTCCCCGCGCGCTACCAAATCACATACACATGGGATGGCAATATATTTCCAAAAGCCAATAATTCTGTTACTTCTGGTATTGAGACAGCCTGCGATTCTTCATCGTTATGGTGGGCTGTCCGCTATGACCCGTGAAGGCCGGCTGCGCAAGCCCGTCGCGGAACAACTGAAATCAAACCAGGTGATTTAATTGCACATATGGTTGCCAGATTCGATCATTCAGCGATGCCGAATCTGACCCCCATCTATCACTGTCAATGGAAAAGGGAAAGCAATGGCGACACTGATACCGGCGATCGGCTCATGCGTGTCGCGCATGACTGCGGGCGAAAAGCGCCTTGCATACCGGCTGGAAGAAAAGCTTGAAGACGATTATCTATGCTGGTATGACGTCTCCATCGGAGAGCGCACTCAGCATCCGGACTTTGTCGTCTTTCATCCGAGCCGCGGCTTGCTTGTCCTGGAGGTGAAGGACTGGAAGCTCGATACCATCCACAGCATGGACAAGCAGCAGGCGGCCATCCTCGTCAACGGTGGCCTGAAGACGGTAGCCAACCCGCTGGAGCAGGCGCGGCAGTATATGTACGCGGTGATCAACAGGTTGGAGCGTGATCCGCAACTGGTCTTCCCGAGCGGCTCTCTGAAAGGCAAACCTTTCTTCCCATACGGGCACGGCGTTGTGCTCACGAATATCAGCCGCAAGCAATTCGATGCTGCCAGCATGGGCGACGTGCTACCGCCTCACCTCGTGATCTGCCAGGACGAGATGGCCGAAAGCGTGGATGCGGAAGCATTTCAACAGCGCTTGTGGGACATGTACCCGGTCAAGTTCAGGATGCCGCTCACGCTGCCGCAGATCGACCGCATCCGCTGGCACATGTTTCCGGAAATTCGGATTCCGGCCCAGCAAAACCTGTTCGGCGAATCCGGCCAGAAGCAGATCGAGATACCGGATGTGCTGCGCGTGATGGACCTGCAGCAGGAACAACTGGCACGCAGCCTCGGTGAAGGTCATCGCGTGATTCACGGTGTGGCCGGCTCAGGAAAGACGCTGATTCTCGGTTACCGGGCCGAGCATCTTGCCAAGGTATGCCAGCGTCCTATCCTCGTCCTCTGCTACAACAAGACGCTCGCCGCCAAGCTGGCCAGCATCATGGAAGCCAAGGGAATACAGGACAAGGTCAACGTCGTAAATTTTCATGCGTGGTGCATGCGGCAACTGGATACATACAACGCCGGCAAGCCGCCTCACGACAAGAATCTGGATGCCTTTTTCGAAGCCTGCGTGGAACGCGTGATCCGCGCGGTCGAAAACAAGATCATCCCCGCCGCACAATACGACGCCGTATTGATCGACGAAGGCCACGACTTCAAACCGGAATGGTTCAAGCTGGTCGTGCAAATGATCCATCCCGACACCAATTCGCTGCTCGTACTGTACGACGATGCGCAGTCGATCTACAACGGCCCGAAGAAACTGCGGTTTTCGTTTTCCAGCGTCGGCATCCAGGCAAAAGGCCGCACCACCATTCTTAAACTGAACTACCGCAACACTGCAGAAATTCTCTCCGTCGCCCGCGCCTTCGCGGACGATCTGCTCTCGCCCAGCGATACGGAAGAAGATCAGGCGCCGACCGTGCAGCCGATGAGCGCGGGCCGACATGGGCCAAAGCCGCTGCTGATCAAATTGCCCACTTTGAAGGAAGAGGCGGCATACATCGCTGACAAGATCAAGGAAGCGAACAAGTTGGGCACGCCTTGGAACGACATGGCGGTCATTTACCGCCGCTATGGCATCGGACAGGAAATGGCAGACGCATTGACGCGCAAAGGCATTCCTTTTCAATGGCAGCAGGACAAGAAGCAATCCTACGATCCGGCACATGACAGCGTGAAGCTGATCACCATGCACAGCAGTAAAGGACTGGAGTTTCCGTTTGTGTGCATTCCGGGGATCGGTGATCTTGCGAAGGATGATGAATTGCAGGATGAGGCGCGCCTGCTTTATGTGGCGATGACACGGGCGACGCATGAACTTGTAATGACGCATGGGGAGGCGTCGGTTCTCGCTGAGAGGTTGGAGAGGGCGATGGAGATGACGGCGGCGCTCTGAGGCGATGCCAATTGTGTCGAGACTGATCCTTATAGGGTGGGAAATGGATGACGAATTTTTTTGCACACTGGCTTCCCCCGTATTACGCCCGCCCACCCGAAACGGCCCAGCATGGTATCGTCTTGACCGATGGGAATGGCATGAGCATTGCTTTTTTTCATGCAACAGCCTCGATGCCGCGCCTCCGCTGCGGCAACCCTCATCGTCCACGTCAAACAGCTTTCATTTTCGGAGTACTTCATGCAGTTCAGCAGCAAAATGGTTCCATTGGCCGGCGCGCTTGCGCTTGCATTCGCGGGCGCCGCATCGGCACAGGAACAGGTGGTGAAAATCGGCCACGTCGGCGCGACTTCCGGTTCGGCGGCCCATCTGGGCAAGGACAATGAAAACGGCGCCCGCATGGCCATCGACGAGCTGAACGCGAAGGGCGCGACCATCGGCGGCAAGAAGGTCAGGTTCGAACTGCTGGCCGAAGACGATGCCGGCGACCCGCGCCAGGGCACGGCCGCGGCGCAGAAGCTGGTCGACGCCCACGTCAACGGCGTGGTCGGCCACCTGAACTCCGGCACCACCATCCCGGCCTCGAAGATTTATGCCGACGCCGGCATCCCGCAGATTGCGCCGTCGGCGACCAACCCGAAGTACACCCAGCAGGGCTTCAAGACCACCTTCCGCGTGGTGGCCAACGACGGCCAGCTGGGCGGCACGCTGGGCCGCTATGCCGCCGAGCAGATGAAGGCGAAGAAGGTCGCCGTGATCGACGACCGCACCGCCTACGGCCAGGGCGTGGCGCAGGAATTCGTCAAGGGCGCCAAGGCCAAGGGCGTGCAGGTGGTGGCGCAGCAGTACACCAGCGACAAGGCGACCGACTTCAACGCGATCCTGACCTCGATCAAGGCCAAGAATCCTGACGTCGTGTTCTTCGGCGGCATGGACGCCGTGGCCGGCCCGATGCTGCGCCAGATGAAG
>OFCW01000242.1_pt1 | contig 18189 bp, 16 predicted proteins | sample 1520951 | NCBI WGS metagenome assembly OFCW01 (sample SAMEA4349680, study PRJEB24078) | microbial mat metagenome | biome: Terrestrial Biome; feature: Habitat; material: Microbial Mat | place: India | collected 2012-06-12 | depth 10 m | reverse complement strand
AGCACCGCAGGCTGCAAGATCGGCCCGCGCAGTAGTTTTTCAACAGCCTGCTAAGGCCTAACATGGCGCTTCACACTGTCACCTGCAGTGCAGGTGAGCTAACACGTTAGCTGTCACGGGCAGCCAGTTGGAGTAAAGTAAATACATGGCACCAACCGTACTTCGTGAAGGTCAGTTTCGTCTTTTTTTCTTCTCCCGCGAGGAGCCGCGGATTCATGTCCACGTGGCGCATCCGGATGGGGAAGCGAAATTCTGGCTTACGCCGGAGGTTCATTTGGCAACGTCTGTTGGCCTGAACCAAAGGCAACTTTACGAAGCACAATCAATTATTGAAACCCACCTCGGCGAGATTACAAATGCGTGGCACAGTCATTTCGGCACCTGAAGTTACTCATGTTTCAAAACACGGGTTTTGGCTGCTGTGGGGCGATGAAGAAATTCTTCTGTCATTTGAGAAATTTCCGTGGTTCCGCCAAGCCACTATCGATCAAATTTCTCATGTAGAAGCTCCAACCCCAGAACATCTCTATTGGCCTGATCTCGATATCGATCTTTCAGTCGAATCAATCCGCCACCCTGAGGCGTTTCCGCTGGTATCACGCATTGCAAGCTAACTTGTTAATTGACTAAGGCGCAAAACCGCGCCCGTTATCACGGTGCTTGAAGAGCAACCACATTTCGATGCGATCTTTTCGATTGAAGCCGGGAAGCTCGCCGCATTGCTATTCCATGAAGGCGAGAGATTCGTTCTTCGAGTCTAACTTTTATTTCAACACTGATGCGTAAGCGCCGGTCAATGCTCACCGCGCCGCCAACATCCTGTTCTTCTCCTCCAGCACCCGGATCAACCCGTCGATCCCGCCCCGGCCGATCTCGGCGGCGAAGCTGCTCTTGTACGCCTGGATCATCCACACGCCGAGCACGTTGACGTCATACACCTTCCAGCCGTCGGGCGTCTTGTACAGGCGGTAGCCGACCTGCACCGGTTCCTTGCCGCGCGGTTGCCTGACCTGGAAGCGCACCACCACGTCGGTGGCGTCCGGCGGGGCGCGCAGCGGCTCGTAGTCCAGCTCGCGGTCGCGCACCTGCGCCAGCGCGCCGGCATAGGTGTGCATCAGCAGCGCGCGGAATTCGTCGGTCAGCTGCTGTTGCTGTTGCGGCGTCGCTTGGCGCCAGTAATGGCCGACCGCCAGCGCGGTGGCGCGCCGCATGTCGAGGTGCGGCAGGATCTTCGTTTCGATCACCGCGCGGATGCGTTGCGGATTGCCGGACTTGATTTCGCTGTCGCGCCGCACGATGTCCATCACTTCGCGGGTGACGCGCTTGACCATCTCGTCCGGCGCCTCCTGCTCGGCTTGTGGAGCGGCGAACGACGGCGCGGCAAACGACAGGCCGGCGAGCACGGCGAGCAGGCGGAAGAGGTTCATCATGTTTGGCACACCGGATGCGAGTTGTGTCAGGAAACAAGCCGCGATAGCGTTCTTTCGGCATCGCCGGCTGCGCTTTCCATGATACGTCCTCATGCCGACACGAAAGTTCCCGCATGGTCAGCGCCGACGCCTCACGGCCTCGCTTTGGTAACGAACGGCAAGGAGATGCCCGGCATGCAGCCGGCGCGCGTGCATGAATTCAGTGCCGCAAATTCCACTGCCGCGCCGGCATGGCGACGATTTCCAGCGCCCCCGGTTGCCCGGCCGGCGCATTGAAGGCGCTGATGCGCGCTTCCAGCAAGCCGTTGGGCAATGTGCTCGTATCGAAGTCGAGCCAGGCGAAGCGGCGGTCGGCGGCGATGTTGAACACGCCGAGGCGCGGCGCATAGCCGGCCGCCGGCAGCAGCTCGACATTTTGCAGGCCGCTGCCGCGCACTTCGAGCCGGGTGGTGCCGCTGACGAGTTCGCCATGCAGCGGCGCCAGCGTGACCGCGGCGGAGAATGGCAAGCCGTTGCGCCATTCCCAGCGCCGCGCCGGCATTGCCACGATCTCGGCGGCGCCCGGCTGGCCCGCGGCGACGTTGAAGGCGCTGATGCGCACATCGCGCACGCCGTCCGGCAAGGCGCGGCTGTCGAAGTCGAGCCAGGCGAAGGTCCTGTCGGCCGACACGTTGAAGACCGCCAGCCGCGGCGAAAAGCCGGCCGCCGGCAGCAGCTCGACGTTGGCCATGCCGGCGCCGCGCACTTCCAGCCGCGTGACGCCGGACAGCAGCGCGCCGTCGGCCGGCGCGGCGGTGACGGCGGCGGCAAAGGCGGCGGGCGGCGGCGCGGAATTGCTGATGTGCCAGGTGCGCGGCGGCATGGCGACGATTTCCGCCGCGCCCGGCTGGCCGGCCGGCACATTGAAGGCGCTGATGCGCACCGTCAAGGGGCCGTTCGGCAGGCGCGTGGTGTCCAGGTCGAGCCAGGCGCGCGTGCCGTCCGCCGTCAGGTTGAACACGCCCTGCCGGGGCGCATAGCCGGCGGCCGGCAGCAGCTCGGCATTGGCCATCGCGTTGCCGGAAACTTCCAGCCGCACCACGCCGGACAGCGCGGCGCCGTCGGCCGGCGCCATCGACACGCTGGCGAAAAAGGGCGCCAGCGGGTTGCCCGAGCAGCCCGGGCTCAGTACGCACGTGTTCATCGGCCGGCCCTCCGAGGTGTACCAGGTCGGCAGCAGGCTGGTCGAGCCGGTAGGGTTTGTCCCGGAGCCGGTATTGCCGCCACCGCAGGCGGCGAGCAGGGCGAGCAGGGCGGGCGCCGCTGCCTTCAGGTGGTTACGCATGATGTTCGACCCCGACGAGCAAGAACACGCAATCTTCGGCCGGACGCGCCATGCCGGCGGCATGCCGTCCGTGCACTGTCAGAGTTGAAAATCGGGCGTTCGGTTTTATCCGGGGCGTGCCGGGCTTGATGTGTCGCAAACACAATTGCCGGGCCGGCGAGGGAGCTGGCAGAAAGAAAACGGCCTGCACAGCCGTTTTCGTCGAACGGAAGAAAGGGGGTCAGCGCTGCGTCGTCGCCAGCTTCAGCGCCAGCGCGGCGAACACCGTGCCGGCCACCCGGTTCATCACGCGCTCGGCCTGCTGCGAGCGGCTCAGGCGCCGCCCGATCAGGCCGGCCAAGAGGGCGATGCCGCCGAACACCAGCAGCGTCGCCAGGATGAACAGGCCGCCCAGCTGCACCAGCTGGCCGGTCAGCGCGCCGCGTGCCGGGTCGGCGAATTGCGGCAGGAAGGCCAGGAAGAAGATCGACACCTTGGGGTTGGTGATGTTCATGATGATGCCGCGCCGGTACAGCTGCCAGGGGCCGGCGTTGCTGCCCTTGCCCAGCGTAATGCCAGCGGCCGACGCGCGGAACGCCTGCCAGGCCAGATACAGCAGGTAGGCCGCGCCGACCAGCTTCAGTGCGGTGAAGGCCAGCGCCGAGGCCTGGAAGATGGCGGCCACGCCGAGCGACACCGCCAGCGTATGCACGACGAGCCCGGTGCACAGGCCGAGCGTGACCAGGATGCCGGCGGCGCGCCCGCGCAGCGCCGATTGCGTGAGCACGAAAATGTTGTCGGGGCCGGGCGCCAGCGCCAGCAGCACCGAGGTCGCGAAAAAGGTCAGGGCGGTTTCGATCGGAATCATGTTTTCCCGGAACGGCAATGTCTTGGAGGCAGGCGGCAGATTGTACCGCCATATCGTACCGCCATATCGGCATAGCGGCCGGTTGCGCGGCGAGCGCCGTTTCGCGGACGGCGGAAATCGTTGGTGGCACGCCCGGAGAAAAGTGTCCCCTCTCCCGCCCGCGAAAGAGGGCGCAATACCTACTTCCCGAACAGCTTTTTGACCATTCCGCCCAGGCCCTGCGCCGCATTGCCCACGCCGCGCGTCAGCCCCTCGATGCTGATGCCCAGCGTTTCCGCCACCGACGCGCCGATGCGCCGGGCGAGGCTGTCGTTGAGCGAGAACTGCGGATCGTTCAGGTTGCCCTCCAGCGTGAACCGGATCGCGATCTGATCGTTGCGGTTCTTCAGCGCCGCGATCACCGCCTGGCGCGGCACACCCATGAAGGTGCCGAAGGCGCCATTGCCTGGCGCCAGTTCCAGCCCGGTCAGGGTCACCGTCCCCGGCGCATGCAGGCGGTTGTTGCGCACCGTCGACTGCAACGTCAGGTCGAGCGTGCCGCGCTTGACGCCGGTTTCCGATGCCTTGATCAGGTAGGGCTGCAGCGCGACCAGGTCGACGCCGGCCAGCCTGGTCGTGATCTCGGAGTTCCTGTCCGCCAGCTCGGCCCAGCCGCCGATCGCCACGCGCCCGTTGCGCTGCACGCCGCGGATGGTGCCGTCGAGCGCGAGCGCGGTGCGCCCGGCCAGGCTCGGCACGCGCAGGTCGTCGACGCGCACATGCAATTGTTCCAGCCGTATCTTGTGCGCCGGCTGGCGCACGCTGGCGTCGAAGAATTCGAGCACGCCGTCGCGCAGCTCGACGCTGCCGATGCTCACCTGCGTCGTGCCCACCTGCGCCGAGGCCGGCTGCACGCCATCCGTCTTCGGCTTTTCCAGCAGGCTCGGCAAAAGGCGCACCTTGCCGTCGCGCGTGCGCCAGACCGACAGATACGCGTTGTCGACCGCGATCTTCGACACATGCACCTTGGCCGAGAACAGGCCGGCCAGGTCGGGCGTGACCACCACGCGCTCGGCGCGCAGCGCGTCTTGCGCGGGCCAGCCCTTGGGCGCGCGGATGCGCACGCCGCGCGCCTCGACCGCCGACCAGCCGACCACGATTTCGCCCACTTCGCTGTCCGGGCCGAGCGCCTGCTCGACTTGGCTCTTGAGCGCGGTGGTCGCGACATGCAGGCCGGCGAATGCGGCGGCGCCGAGCACGGCCAGCGCCGCGCCCGCCATGAGCAGCGCGCGCTTCAGGTTCTTTTTCATGATGCGCGCCGCAGGCGGAAATCGACGCGCTGGGGCCGCCCCGGCAGGTCCAGCGTTGCGTGCGCCGGCGGCGCTACGCTGACGACGCGTCCGCGCCGGATCACGTAGCGCCGCGCCGCGCGCAGGCGGATCGCCTCGATGGCGTTTCCGGCGTCGAGGATCACCAGGTCCGCGTGGCAGCCCGGCGCCAGCCCGTAGCCTTCCAGCCCGAGGATGCGCGCCGGCGCCTCGGTCACCGCGAGAAAGCACGCCTGCATCGCTTCCTGGCCGGTCATCTGCGCCACGTGCAGGCCCATGTGCGCGACTTCCAGCATGTCGGCCGAACCGAGGCTGTACCACGGGTCCATCGCGCAGTCGTGGCCGAACGCGACCTCGATGCCGGCGGCGAGCAGCTCCGGCACGCGCGTCATGCCGCGCCGCTTCGGGTAGCTGTCGTGCCGGCCCTGCAGCGTGATGTTGATGAGCGGGTTGGCGATCGCGGCCACGCCCGCCTCGCGCATCAGCGGCAACAGCTTGCTCACGTAGTAGTTGTCCATCGAATGCATCGAGGTCAGGTGCGAGCCCGCCACCCGCCCCTGCAGGCCGAGCCGCTGCGCGTGATAGGCGAGCGTTTCGATATGGCGCGAGGCCGGGTCGTCCGTTTCGTCGCAGTGCATGTCCACCCGCAGGCCGCGCCCGGCGGCGAATTCGCACAACAGGCGCACCGATTCCGCGCCGTCGGCCATGGTGCGCTCGAAATGCGGGATGCCGCCCACCACGTCCACGCCCATGGCGATGGCGCGCTGGAGGTTGGCGAAGGCGGTCGGATGGCGCAAGAGGCCGTCCTGCGGAAACGCTACCAGCTGCAGGTCGAGCCAGGGCGCGACCTGGCGTTTCACATCGAGCAGCGCCTCCACCGCCAGCAGCCGGTCGTCGCACACGTCGACGTGCGTGCGGATCGCCAGCAGCCCGCGCGCCACCGCCCAGTCGCAGTACTGCAGCGCGCGCGCCACGAGCGCCTCCTGCGTCAGCTGCGGCTTGAGCTCGCCCCACAGCGCGATCCCTTCCAGCAGCGTGCCGGACCGGTTGACGCGCGGCAGGCCGTAGCTGAGCGCCGCGTCCATGTGGAAGTGCGCATCGACGAAGGGCGGCGTCACCAGGTCGCCGCCGGCGTCGATCTCCTGCGCGCCGCGCGCGGCGAGGGCGGGGCCGAGCGCGGCGATGCGGCCGGCTGCAATGGCGATGTCGATGCCGCGCCGGCCGTCGGGCAGGGTGGCGTTGCGGATGACGAGATCCATCGGCGTGCTCCTTTTCAGCGGTGGCGGTAAGGCGGCAGGCGCGCGCCGCAATCCTTGCAGTACTGCGCGCTGGGCTCATGCCCTTCGCTCAGGCAGTTGGGGCAGGTGCGGGTGGTGACCACGCGCGTTAAGCGCTGCGTCGTCATTTCGGCGGTGACGATACCGGTCGGCACCGCCAGCACGCCCCAGCCCAGCAGCATCATCAGCGAGGCGATCGCCTTGCCGATGTCGGACTGCGGCGTCATGTCGCCGTAGCCGACCGTGGTCATGGTCACGATCGCCCAGTACATCGCCTTCGGAATGCTGGTAAAGCCGTGCGCCGGGCCTTCGACCACGTACATCACGGTGCCCATGACCAGGATCACCATCATCACGATCGACAGGAATACCATGATCTTGCGCCTGCTGGCGATCACCGCGCTGGTCAGCATCTGGTATTCCTGCACATACAGGGTCAGCTTGAGTATCCGGAAGATGCGCAGCAGGCGCAGGATGCGGATGTCGAGCAGCAGGTGCGCCTCCGGCACGAAGAAGGCCAGGTAGGTCGGCAGCACCGACAGCAGGTCGATGATGCCGAAGAAGCTGGTGGCGTAGCGCAGCGGGTTCCGCACGCACGCCATGCGCATCAGGTATTCGGCGGTAAACAGCAGCGTGAGCGCCCATTCGAGCGCGTCGAGCACGGCGCCGTAGCGCTGGCTGAGGCTATGCACGCTGTCGATCATTACCACCAGGATGCTGAACAGGATGGCCGCGATCAGCAGCAGGTCAAAGCGCCGCCCGGCCGGCGTGTCGGCCTCGAAGATGATGATGTACAGGCGCAGCCGCCAGCCGCTGTCCGGCTTGCCGAATTGGGCGGCGGCGGTTTGCTGCGGGGAGGGAATTGTCTTGTTCATGGTCGAGGATCGCTGATCGGGGACCTAGTAGAACACCGCGAGCCAAATGGTTTCCGTGTCTGCTGCCGTCCACTCCACGCGGTGCTTTTCGTGCGCCGCGATATTCACATAGTCGCCTGCGGCCAGGTGTAAGCGCCGGTCGCCTTGTTCAAATCGCAACTCCGCCGCGCCCTGCACCAGCAGCACCCACTCGTTTTCTTCCTGGTCGTACCAGAACCCGGGCGGCGAGCAATGGCCGCGCGACACGATGCGCTCGATTCTCGCCTTGCCGCTTGCCGCCAGCGTTTGCATCATTTCATCCGGCAGCTGCGCCGGGATGCCGCGAGTCAGATTTCCGCATTCCATATCGATTCCTGTAGGTAAACCGAATTTAATTCGAAATTGGGGTGAATGGAGAAATAAATTGCTGCGCAATTGCCAATTCGACGAGAAGAACGCAAGAAAATTTTCCCGGAACTTCCCCATAATCCCCAACCGTGAAACATCGGGTTCACGTCCCAACCGGCAAAACAAGTCGGCCGGGATCCATTCAAGTGAGGAAAACAATGCTAAACAAGATTATCAGCGGTATTGCCGTGCTGGGCTTGGCCGGCACCGTATCGGCACAGGAAGTCGTCGTCAAGATCGGCCACAGCGGCCCGTTGTCCGGTTCCCAGTCCTTCTCCGGCAAGGACAATGAAAACGGCGTGCGCCTGGCCATCGAGGAACTGAACGCCAAGCCGATCACCGTCGGCGGCAAGAAGGTCAAGTTCGAACTGCAGTCGGAAGACGACCAGGGCGATCCGAAGTCCGGCGTGAACGCCGCGCAGAAGCTCATCGACAGCGGCGTGCGCTTCGTGGTCGGCCCGTACAACTCCGGCGTGACCATCCCCGCCTCGCGCGTCTATAACGAAGGCGGCGCCGTGGTCGCCACCGTGGCCTCCAACCCGAAGGTCACCGAGCAGGGCTACAAGAACCTGTACCGCATCAACGCCAGCGACTCCCAGCTGGGCGGCAAGATGGCGCTGTACGCGGCCAAGGAACTGAAGCTCAAGAACGTCGCCGTGATCGACGACCGCACCGCCTACGGCCAGGGCGTGGCCGAAGAGTTCAAGAAGCAGGCCAAGGCTTCCGGCCTGAACGTGGTCGCGCATGAGTTCACCACCGACAAGGCATCCGACTTCAGCACCATCCTGACCAGCCTGAAGGCGAAGAAGGCCGAGGCGATCTTCTTCGGCGGCTATGCGCCGCAAGCCGGCCCGATGGCGCGCCAGATGAAGCAGCTCGGCGTGAATGCCAAGCTGCTCGGCGGCGACACCGTGTGCGTGGCCGAAACCGCCAAGCTCGGCGGCGACGCCGTCGGCGACAACGTGCTGTGCGCGCAGGGCGGCGCCATCCTCGACAAGGCCGCAGCCGGCCCCGAGTTCAAGGCCAAGTACAAGAAGCGCTTCAACCAGGACCCGGACGTGTACGCCGCTTCCTTCTATGACGGCATGATGATGTACGCGCAGGCGATGAAGAGCGCCAATTCGGTCGAGCCGGCCAAGGTCGGCGCCGAAATCGCGAAGGGCACCTTCAAGGGCGTGGCCGGCACCTATGCCTTCGACGAGAAGGGCAACATGAAGCAGTCGCCGGTGACGGTGTTTACCTTCAAGAACGGCCAGCCGGTCGCGCTGACCAGCTATTAATCAGTTGTAATATTCCGCGGCGCAAACACGTTCCGATACGCGTTGCGCTGCCCAAGAAAGCGGCACGAGCCATCGTGCCGCTTTTTTTCTGTGCAGCACGGCTTCCGGCGTGCTGTGCTTCCGCTGTCAACATGCGCGGGCCGGAAAACATGGCCTCTCCTGCTACACTGATGCGGTTATACGCCTCCGGGCCGAGCGCCTGTCATCCTCCGCCTGGAAGCACGTTACCTGAACATCGGCATCAGGCGCGGGCGGCAAGCCCGGGCGTCCTGATGCGCCTGCCATGACATCGTTCGTACCGGGCGGCAGGCATACGCGGAGGAGAATGCATGCCGGACATCTTGGCCAACTGGTTCGCGAGCGCAGGCGGCGCGGCGCAGGACAATGGTCACATGGAGATGCCGGCGCTGGCTTGGACGTATCTGATCGCCGATGCCGTCACCGGGCTTGCCTGCTATGCGCTGGCGGCCGGCTTGCTGTATCTGGTATGCCGGCGGCAGCGGCTGCGCTACCGGTGGATGTTCCTGCTGTTCGCCGCCTTTCTCTTCGCCTGCGGCAGCTCCCGCCTGGTGGCGGCGTGGACGGTCCGCCATCCGGATACATGGATCGGCGCTGCCGTCAGCGGCGTTGCCGGCATCGTCTCCGTGGCGACCGCGCTGCTGCTGTGGCGGCTGATCCCGAAAATCCTGCGCCTGCCGACCGCCGCCCAGCTGCGCAAGCTGATCACCCAGCTCGAACACGAGATCACCGAACGCAACCACGTCGAGGAGGCGCTGCGCCAGTCGCAGGAAACGCTGCGCGAGCTGGCCGCCTACCAGGAACGAATCCGCGAGGACGAACGCAAGCGCATCGCGCGCGAGATCCACGACGAACTCGGCCAGAACCTGCTGGCGCTGCGGCTGGACGTGTCGATGCTGCACGCGCGCACCGGCAGCCGCCATCCGATGCTCAGGAAGCGGGCCGAGCTGGCGCTCGAATACATCGACACCACGATGAAGTCGATCCGCACCATCATGAACAACCTGCGGCCGTCGGTGCTCGACCTCGGCCTGCAGGCGGCCATCGAGTGGCAGGTCGCCCAGTTCGAGCGCCGCAACGGCATTCCCTGCGACGTGCAGATCGAGGACTGCGACGTGGAACTGGACGATGAGCATGCGACCGCGATTTTCCGCATCCTGCAGGAATCGCTGACCAACATCGGCCGCCACGCGCGCGCCACCGCGGTGCGGGTGGCGTTGTGGTGCGACACCCGGCATCTGGCCATGGTCATCGAGGACAACGGCGTCGGCATGTTTCCCGGCGACCGCCGCAAGGCGCGCCGCTTCGGCCTGATCGGCATCCAGGAGCGCGCCAACATGCTGGGCGGAGAATTGACCATCGAAAGCACACCGGGGCAGGGCACGGTGCTGCGGCTGACGGTGCCGTTGCGGTTGCCGCAACCGGTGGTGGTGAACGCCTGAGCGGATGCTTCTTCCCGTGCGGGGGGCGCATTGCCGGCCGCATGCCGGGATGCGATTCCTCTTCGTGACTGCCCGATAAAATAATTTCCCATCGGCAATTATTTACACCCTATTCCTGACTATAATCCGATTCTCAATTGCGGGAAGAGAGCGTCCGGCAGGACGAGCCGCGGCTGGCCGGACCGGGCATCCGCGAGGGGACCACATCGAGCCGCACAGGCCGATGCCTGGCGCATGACAAAAGGGAAAGACATGAAGTTGAAACACAAGATGATATTGAGTACGACCCTGTCGTTTACGCTCTTTATCCTGGCGCTGGCGACCGCCCTGACCGGGATGCAGAACGCCAAGTCGAAGTTCGAAACCTTTCTCGACCGCGACCAGGCGCTGCTGCAGGCCGAGACGGCGATGTACGCGCAGGGTCTGCAGATGGGCCAGGCCTTGCGCAATATCGTGATGGACCCGAGCGACAAGAAGTCTTACAAGAATCTCGACAGCGCGGGCCAGGAATTCAAGCAGGCGCACGATCGCGCGCTGTCCCTGGCCAGCGCCGATCCGGCTGCGCTGAAATTGTTCGAAGAAATCGCCGCGCTGCGCGCAAAGCAGGCGCCGCTGCAGGAGCGGGTGGTGGCGGCCGCGTCCCAGAACCAGGCGGAAGCGATCGCCATCCTCAGCAAGGAGGAAACGCCGGTATGGCGGGAAATCCGCGGCCGGCTGCTGGATGCGATCAAAGCCAAGAATGCCGATGTCGCTGCCGCCAAGGACAGCACGATTTCCTTTACCCGCCAGATGCTGGCCGCCAGCGTGGCGCTTGCGCTGCTGGCGGTGACGATGGGCGGTGCGGCCATGTATTGGCTCGGACGCAATGTGATGAAACAACTGGGCGGAGAGCCCGACTATGCGGCCCGCATCGCCGCCGATATCGCTGCCGGCAATTTCTCCACTTCCGTCGATCTGCGGCCGGATGACCGTTCCAGCCTGTTGTTTGCGATGGACACGATGCGCCAGAAGCTCAGCCAGACGGTGCGCGAGATCAAGCATGCGGCCGACACCATCGACACGGCGGCGCGTGAAATCGCGGCAGGCAATGCGGACTTGTCGGCGCGCACCGAGTCGCAGGCATCCAGCCTGGAGGAAACCGCCAGCTCGATGGAAGAACTGACCGGCGCCGTGCGGCAGAATGCCGACAATGCGCAGCAGGCCAATCAGCTCGCGGCGAGCGCATCCGAGGTGGCAGCCAAGGGCGGCGAGGTGGTGGAGCAGGTGGTCGGGACGATGGAATCGATCAAGGAAAGTTCGCGCCGCATCGTCGATATCATCGGCGTGATCGACGGCATCGCCTTCCAGACCAATATCCTGGCGCTCAATGCCGCAGTGGAAGCGGCGCGCGCCGGCGAGCAGGGGCGCGGCTTTGCGGTGGTCGCGTCCGAGGTGCGCGCGCTGGCCCAGCGTTCGGCCAGCGCCGCCAAGGAAATCAAGGACCTGATCGGCGACTCGGTGGACAAGGTCGAGGCCGGCAGCCGCCTGGTCGATACCGCCGGGCGCACCATGGACGACATCGTGACATCGATCCGGCGGGTCACCGACATCATGAGCGAGATCACCGCCGCCAGCGCCGAGCAAAGCGCGGGCATCGCCCAGGTCAACCAGGCCGTCGGCCAGATGGACGCGGTGACGCAGCAGAATTCCGCGCTGGTGGAGCAGGCCGCCGCCGCCGCCCAGAGCCTGCACGATCAATCCGCCCGCCTGGCCCGCCTGGTGGCCGGATTTACGCTGGAAAGCCAGGCGCAGCCCCGCCGGGCGGCATCGACGGAACTGCTGCGCATCGCCTAGCCCGCATCCGCACGCATCGCGGGCCCGGCTTGCTGTGAAGTAGCTTGCGTTTGCTCACGATGCGCCTACCCTGAAGCAGTAGAGTCATTTCCAATCATTCGGCAAGCGGCCGGCGCCGCTTCGCACCGGCCGCCATCGTCTTCGTTTTCTGAGGTGGGCATGGAAATCATCGACGCGATTGCTGCGGCGCTCGGCGTGGACCAGCAGGTTCAGGACCTTTCCATCGTGCAGATGGTCATGCGTGCCTGCGTGGTCTACGTGTTCACCTTGCTGCTGATTAAGGCTGCCAAGAAGCGCTTCATGGGCAAAAGCTCCGCGTTCGATGTGGTGATGATCATTATTCTCGGTTCCGTGATCAGCCGCGCCATCAACGGCTCGGCGCCGTTTGTGCCGACGCTTTTTGCCTGCGTCGCCCTCATCGCCATGCACCGCATCGTGTCCTGGCTGACGTTCCGCAACGCGCCGTTCGCCCGCTTTGTCGAAGGCGAAGCCTGGGTCTTGGCGCGCGACGGCCGGCTCGACCTGGAGCAGATGCGCAAGCATGACATCACGGAAAAGGATGTGCAGTCCGCGCTGCGGCAATTCATGAATTCCGACGACTTGTCGCAGGCGAAGGCCATCGTGCTCGAACCCAACGGCAAACTGAGCGTGGTGAAAAAATAGCGCAGGCGCCGATGAGCAAGCAGCCTGTCAGCGCCTTGTCCAGCGTGCCCGGCGCTGCCCCGGCGGCGGCAAAACAGGCCGGCCTGCGCTATGTGAGCGACGCGTCTCCCGGCATCACGCGCGAGGCGGCAAAGGACGGATTCCGCTACCGCGCCGCCGACGGCAGGCCGGTCCGCGATGCCGCCACGCTGGCGCGCATCAAGTCGCTCGCGATCCCGCCCGCGTGGACCGATGTCTGGATCTGTCCATGGGAAAACGGACATCTCCAGGCCACCGGCCGCGACGCGCGCCGGCGCAAGCAGTATCGCTACCATCCGCGCTGGCGCAGCGTGCGCGACGAGGCGAAATACGAACGCATGCTCAGCTTCGGCAAGGCCTTGCCGGCGATCCGCGCCCAGGTCGAGCGCGATCTGCGGCAGCCGGGACTGCCGCGCGAAAAGGTGCTGGCGACCATCGTCTATCTGCTGGAAGCCACGATGATGCGCATCGGTAACGAGGAGTATGCGCGGCATAACCGCTCGTTCGGCCTGACCACCTTGCGCGACCGCCATGTGCGCATCGACGGCAGCGAAGTCGAATTCCATTTCCGCGGCAAGAGCGGCGTGCGCCATGCGATCAAGGTGGACGATCCGCGCCTGGCGCGCATCATCCGGCGCACGCGCGACTTGCCCGGCCAGGAACTGTTCCAGTACATCGACGATGACGGCCGCCGGTGTGCGGTCGATTCGGCCGACGTCAACGACTACCTGCGCGCGCTGACCGGCGCGGACTATACCGCCAAGGATTTCCGCACTTGGTCGGGCACGGTGCTGGCCGCGCTGGCGCTGCAGGAATACGAAAAATTCGATTCGCAGGCGCAGGCCAGGAAAAACGTGGTGCGCGCGATCGAAGCGGTGGCGCAACGGCTGGGCAACACCCCGAGCATCTGCCGCAAATGTTACGTGCATCCCGCCGTCATCGAATCCTATCTTGACGGCACCATGCTGCATGCATTGCAGCAGCGCGCGCAGGAAGAACTGGTGCACGACCTGCACGCGCTGCGCCCGGAAGAAGCGGCGGTGCTGGCCTTGCTGCAGGAGCGGCTGCAAGCGGATGAACGCGCCGCCAAGCATGGCGACAAGCGCTGAGTGCGCGTTGGCATTCGTATGCCGCACGCATATCCGCGAATCAATTTCCTCTCGCTGTCCTCTTGCCGCTTACATATCGATACAACAACTTGCAGCGCAATGAATACCGCGCTTAACAATGATCAACGCTGTTTACGCGGAACAGTCGGAACATGAGTAGCCGGTGCGGCGCGGCGTCTGACACAGCGTTCCGGAAGGCGACGCATGCCGTACCAGAAACCAGTAACCAGTAACACCAGTAGCCACGGTCGTCGGCGTCCTCAATGACCGCTGGAATCCCCATCATTCATGCCGCTGCGCCCACCCTGGCGGCGCAGCGATGCTACTGCCATGGAGCGAACGGTTCGTGATGAAGACATTCCTGAAGAAGACATGCGCACCGCATGACAGCGTGCGCCCCTCCGGCGCATCCGATGCATCGGAGGTGATGGCATGAAGGCGCGGCAATTCGATATCAGACCGCTGGCCGCCGCGCTGATTGTTGCCGGCGTATTGTCCGCGTGTGGCGGTGGGGACGGCAATAACCAGACAGCATCCGGCGGCGCCGCGAACCCGGCCGGTGGGGGGCAATCGGCAGGAAATTCCGGCGGAACTGCTGGTGGAACTACCGGCGGAAATACCGGCGGAAATACTGGCGGAAATACTGGCGGAAATACCGGCGGCAGTCAGAATCCGTCGGCGCCGACCGTCATGACTTGCGCCGACGGCACGAATTACCAGTGCAGCGGGAAGAACGTTGCCGTGGCCGACAGCATTGCGTTCACCGAGTTTGGCGTCCACACCTATGGACGCTCGACCAGCGATGTGAATCATCGTCCGGGCGATCCGGACTGGCCGACGTGGGCGACGAAAGCCGAGGGCTTTCAGCTCGATTCCGGCGGCAGCGCGGAAGTGCGCCTGGCGCGCGACGGCGGGGCCATCACGAGGGCCGTCGTGATCCTCGACAATATCGGCATCTCCTGGAACAAGACCACGAGCCGCCCGCGGATCATCGAAACCTTCGATCCGAAGCAGGGGCGCGTGAAGCTCGACAACGACAGGGTCGTGGCGGAAGATTTTCATGAAAGCAGGGACACCGCCTTTTACGACTATGCAAGCAAGGGCGTCGCGGGAACACAGGACCATTACGCCAACAACCGCTATTTCCCGCGCAGCGACCGGGCGCGCTGCGGGCAGGGGGCGGAACCGGCCTGCCCGGCGGCCGACCCGACCAGGGAAACCGACGGACTGCATTACAGCGCCGGGAACTGGTCAGCCGGCCAGCCGGACACGGTCACTGCGCTGCGCTTCCATGAGGATGGCGATATCCATGCCGGCGATGCGCTGGACGGCCGCTGGCTGGCCGGCGGCAGCGGCTACGGCGTACCCTTCCCGGGCAGCAAAGGTTATCGCGCGCTGTACGCGATGAGTTTTCAGTACGCGAATCTGGCCGACTGGTTTACGCAGGATACGGTCTCGATTGCCGAATGGACCGGGGCGAACGGCAGCGAAGAGCATAACTCGAACCGGCGCGGCATCGTCGCCTTCGGCGCCTTGACCAATCCCGCCATGCTGCCGGCCAGCGGCACGGCCACCTATAGCGGCAGGGTTCATGGCCGCTATGCGCAGAACAACGTTGCGGAGCCTGCGCAATTCGAAGGAACGGTCACGATCAGCATGGATTTCTCGGGGAAGAGAGCGACCATCACGGTGACGCCGGACAGCGGCACCATGCCGGCCGGATTCACGGCCTCCGCGACCCTCGGCAAGGGGAGCGGCAATCTGGCCAATGCGCTGTCGGGCAGCGTCAACAACGGCAAGCTGAGCGGCAGTGTCGCCGGCCGCTACTTCGGCCCGGTGGTGACGACCGGCGGCAGCGGCGCGGGTCCTCTCGAAGCCGGCGGCACCTTTGCGCTGAAGAATGCCGCGACCGGCGAAGCCGTCATCGGCGGTTTCATCGCCCGCAAGCAGTAGCAGCCTGCCTGTGCGGCAGGTGCTTGCTATTTTCGGAAAGGCTCCATGCAACTGCGGCAAGGGATCGAGAAGATGCAATAATGCACGCTGTCCCTGTCAGCCGTATGGAGCCCCCATGATTCTCGAACTCGCCGATATCCGTATCCAGCCCGGCAAGCAAGCCGAATTCGACGCCGCCATCCAGCGCGGCGTGCAGCAGGTGATTGCCCAGGCCAAGGGATTTTGCGGATACAAGATCAACAAGGGCGTGGAGTCGCCCGAACGCTACCTGCTCATGATTTTCTGGGAGACCCTGGAAAACCATACGGTCGATTTCCGCCAGTCGCCGGCGTTCCAGGAGTGGCGCGCCATCGTCGGCCCCTATTTCGCCGCCCCGCCGTCGGTGGAACACTTCACCCTGCTGGCCAAGTCGGCGTAGGCGGTGACCGCGCAGCGTAAGACGCGCGGCGCCGCACACCAAGCCATGCATCTTGCTTGCCGAATTGACATGGATTCGCTTCACGCCGCAGTGGGGGATGGTATGATCTTGGGATCAGGCAATACCTAAGCTTGCATCTCGCACGCTGAGCGAATAAAAGTTACTGTCCGAGGTCAAACGAGAATGTCCATCAATGCTGACGCAGCCATCCTGGCGCTGTTGATTCTTCTTGCGCTCGTTGTGATCGGCGTAGCCGCCTACGCATTGAAAGCCAGGCAGCGTGGCCGGCGCGAACTGGAGAGCATCAATGCCATCCGCGCCGCCATCCTCGACTACTTTCGCCGCAGCGGCGTGGAGGTGGCGGTCGGCTGCGCCAGGCTGCCGGGCGGCAGCGGATTCACCGCCGTGGTCGAATCCGAGCCGATGAAGCGTTTCCGCCTGTCCCACATCATCGAAATGACCTTGCGCGAGCATGTGCGCAAGACCTGCGGCCTGGAACTGGACAAGATTTACTGGCGTTTCCCGGTCAAGCAGGTCGCCGAGGCGGCCGGCGCCGCCAAGGCGGGCGCGAACACCGGCGACAACAAGAAAGTGGACGAATTCTCGGACGAGTACATCAACGAGGGCCTGGAGCATTACCGTCACATCCCGAAGCCGGAAGTGGAAGAATTGCCTTGGGAGCAGTTCGAACAGGTGACGGGGCCGAAGAAAAACGAGACGTAATCCTCGCGACGGCATACTGTTGCCCGTTGTCAATATCAGCCAACCGGCGTAATCTAACTGTAACAGCGAGGCCGGAACGGCCGGCGCTTCTGCTGCAATGCGGAAAATACCTGAATCGGCCGGCCGCGCAGCCGCAGGCTGGTTCGCCATGCCGCTGGTTTTGCCACCCTGACGTATGACCACGCTAACCCAACCCCACATCCGGCTGCGCCCCCTGGAGCGCAACGATCTGCATTTCGTTCACCAGATCAACAACAACAGCAACATCATGCGTTACTGGTTCGAGGAGCCCTACGAGGCTTATGTCGAACTGGTGCAGCTGTACGACCGCCACATCCACGACCAGAGCGAACGCCGCTTCATCATCGAGAACGACGCGGGCGACCTGGTCGGCTTAGTCGAGCTGGTGGAAATCAATTACATCCATCGCCGCGCGGAATTCCAGATCATCATTGCGCCCTCCTGGCAGGGCAAGCGCTATGCGGAGCGCGCCACCCAGATGGCGATCGAATATGCGTTCTGCGTGCTCAACCTGTACAAGCTCTACCTGCTGGTGGACAAGGAAAACGTCAAGGCGATCCACATCTATGAGAAATGCGGCTTCCGGCCGGAAGGAATGTTGACCGGCGAATTCTTCGTCAACGGCGTATACCGCGACGCCATCCGCATGTGCATCTTCCAGAAGGACTATCTGGCGGCGCGCGCCGGGGAGTAAGGCGGGAACTACCGCAATCCGAATCCTGACTAACTTGACCTAGTGGTCCGTCTTCCGTCGCCTCCGTTGCCAGGCACGACGGATGCTCCAGCTTTGCTGTATCCATTCGATTTTTCATCCGTGAGACTCTCCCAGCGTAACGGAGGTGAAAATGATGCAGGGTCAAGCAGCAGACACGGGAGTGCCGGCCGGCGCGCGTTCTCCTGTGCCGCATGTTGACGCATCCGCGCCGCACGAAGATCGCCATTCCGCTGCCGTCACCTATTACCGCATCCGCCCTGCCGATGGCGCCGCCCGCGAGCGCGCGCTCGCGCAGGCGCTCGGCTGGTTCAGCATCGGCCTGGGCGTGGCGCAGCTGCTGGCGCCGCGCATGCTGGCGCGTGCCGCCGGCGCGCCGGAGCGCAGCGCCCTGGTGCGCGCGCTGGGCGTGCGCGAAATCGCCAGCGGCATCGGCATTCTCAGCCGGCGCCGCCGCGCGCCTTGGTTGTGGGCGCGCGTGGCCGGCGACGCGATGGAAGGACGGCCTGGACCCGCTGCCCGGCTACGTGCCGCCGCACGAATCGGCCATCA
>OFCW01000240.1_pt1 | contig 18406 bp, 15 predicted proteins | sample 1520951 | NCBI WGS metagenome assembly OFCW01 (sample SAMEA4349680, study PRJEB24078) | microbial mat metagenome | biome: Terrestrial Biome; feature: Habitat; material: Microbial Mat | place: India | collected 2012-06-12 | depth 10 m | reverse complement strand
CCCCGCCACGGGCGGGAGGCCGACAGCGATCCAGCCAGCCTGATCGGCAAGGCCCTAGCGCTGTTCGCGGCCTCCTTCACCTACACCCTGCAACCGCCGCTGCTCGGCGAACACAGCGTCGATGACTTCCTCTTCCGCACCCGGCGCGGCTTCTGCGAACACTATGCGGCAGCTTTCGTTTTTCTGATGCGGGCAGCCGGCATACCGGCGCGCGTGGTCAGCGGCTACCAAGGCGGCGAAGCCAACCCGCTTGACGGCTATCTCGTCATCCGCCAGTCCGACGCCCATGCCTGGGCCGAGGTCTGGTTGGCCGGCCGCGGCTGGGTGCGGGTCGACCCGACGGCCGCAGTATCGCCGGCCCGCATCGAAACGGGCATTGCCGACGCGTTGCCCTTCGGCGAGCCGCTGCCTGCCTTCGTCCAGTGGCGGGCCGACTGGTTGCGCGGCCTGCGCTACCGCTGGGAAGCGATCAACAATGCGTGGAATCAGCATTTTCTGGGCTACGACCCGCAACGCCAGCGCCAGTTCCTGTCCCGCCTCGGTCTGCCGGACACCGACTGGCGCAGTCTGGCAGGCGCCCTGGGCCTCACCTGCGCGCTCCTCGCCGCAGCACTGACTGTCTGGTCGCTGCATCGCCGTCCAAAAACCGACCCGGCCTGGCGCCTGTGGCAAAAAGCCTTGCGCCAACTGGCCAGGAGACAGGTAGACTGCGCCCCCTGGGAAACGCCACTGGCCATCGCAGCGCGTGTTCGCACGCAATGCCCGGAACTGGCCGAGCCATTCCAGGCTGTCGTCGACGCCTATCTCAAGGCGCGCTACGGCAATGCCCCCAACCACCTGAAAGACCTGCGCCTTGCCGTTGCGCAGTTGCGATGATGAAAAACGTATTAGCCCGCATTCTCCCCAGCAGCCTGCTCGCCGGCCTCGTTCACCTTGCCCAGGCCGCGCCGCCGGTCGCCACCTTTGCCAATGAGCCGGAAGCCGTCGCCTTCGCCCGCGACCTCGAACAACGCCACGGCTTCAACGCCGACACCCTGCTCAGCCAGTTCGCGCACGTCGCGCCGAATGCCAAGGTGCTACAACTGATCAAGCCCCCCACTTCTCCCGTCCAGCGCTCGTGGGAACGCTACCGCCCCCGCTTCCTGAACGACCGCCGCATCGACGGCGGCGTCCGCTTCTGGCAGGAAAACGAGGGACAACTGATCAAGGCCAGCGCCCTCTACGGCGTCCCGCCGGAAATCATCGTCGCCATCATCGGGGTGGAAACCGAATACGGCCGTAATACCGGCGGCTTCCGCGTGCTCGAAGCGCTTGCCACACTCGCGTTCAAATACCCGCCACGCGCCGAATTCTTCCGCACCGAACTTGAGCAGTTCCTGCTGCTGAGCCGAGAAAATGGCCTCGATCCGCTTGCCGTCAAGGGATCGTTTGCCGGTGCAATCGGCATCCCGCAATTCATGCCGGGCAGCCAGAGACGCTATGCGGTGGATTTTGACGGGGACCAGCGGATTGACCTCGCCAACAGCGTTGACGATGCCATCGGCAGCGTCGGGCACTTCCTCGAACAACATGGCTGGCAGGCCGGCCAGCCCATTGCCGTGGCCGCCGCAACCAACGGCACACCCGACCCGTCACTGATTGAAGCCGGCATCCGGCCCCGCCTCAAAGTCGCCGACCTGGCCGCCAAGGGGGTCTTCGCCAAGGCCGACCCGCAAGCGACCGTCGCCCTGATCGACCTCGTGTCACCCGGCAAGGAAACCGAATACTGGCTGGGTTTCGACAATTTCTACGTGATCACCCGCTACAACCGCTCCACCTTCTATGCGATGTCGGTCTTTCAGCTGGGCGAGGAAATCCGCAACCGCCTGTGCGAGCAATTGCCCGCTACAGCAGCGAATCGCGAGAGATATTGCCGCGCTTGAGGATCTTCCGCAGGCGCTCCAGCGCTTCCATCTGAATTTGGCGAACCCGCTCGCGGGTCAAGCCGAATTCTCCGGCAATCGTATCGAGCGTCGCCACATCCGCCCCGTTCAGGCCATAGCGGCGCTCGATCACCGAGCGCTGGCGCTCCGACAGCTGGGCCAGCCAGTCATCGACCAAGGAGCCAATCTCGCTCTCCTGGAACAGGGTTTCCGGATCCCCCCCGCTGTCGTCGGCGATGATCTCGCCCATGGTGTGATTGGGATCGATTTCCAGCGGCGCATCAAGCGACGCAATATGCTCATTGAGCGACAGGATGCGGCGCACATCCTCAACCGGCCGATCGATCAGCGCGGCAACGCGCTCGACGGTGGAGTCGCGCCGATCGGCCGATTCCAGGTGGCGCATGGCGCGCAATACGACATTGATTTCCTTGACGACATGCACCGGCAGGCGAATGGTACGCGACTGATTCATGATGCCGCGCTCGATGTTTTGCCGGATCCACCACGTCGCATAGGTCGAGAAACGGAAGCCGCGCTCCGGATCGAATTTTTCCAGGGCGTGAATGAGGCCGAGGTTGCCTTCCTCGATCAGGTCGAGCAGCGGAATTCCGCGGTTCAGGTAATGCTTGGCGATATTCACCACCAAGCGCAGGTTGTGCTCGATCATTCGCTGACGGGCAGCAAAATCGCCCTGACAGACCAGACGGGCCGTTGCCAGCTCCTCCTCGGGCGTCAGCAGCGGTTTGGCGCCAATTTGCGTCAGGTAGAGCTGGGTGACATCCTCGAGCAGCTCGATTTCTGGCGTCACGACCTCCGGTTCCGGCGGCAGCAGCAACTCTTCCGGCTGCCCGTCGAAATCCTGCTCCAGCGCGTCGCCTTGATCACTCATCGCTTCGGCAGATAAAGCGCCGGGTCGACCGGCTTGCCCTGCTTGCGGATCTCAAAGTGCAACTTGACCGAATCGGAATCCGTGTTGCCCATTTCGGCGATCTTCTGGCCGCGCGTCACCTGCTGCCCCTCCCTGACCAGAATCTTGCGATTATGGGCATACGCCGACAGGTAAGTGGCATTGTGCTTGACGATGACCAGTTCACCGAAACCACGCAGGCCGCTGCCGGCATACACCACCTTGCCATCGCCGGCGGCAAGGACCGGATCGCCGGCCTTGCCGGCAAAATCCAGCCCCTTGTTGCCCGATTCGTTGTACGGTGCGGAAACCTTCGCGGTCGTCGGCCACATCCAGAATACATCGTCCGGCCCGGCCATGGCGGGCGCCGGATTCGGCGCCGTCGTCTGCGGTTTGACATCGGGCTTTGCCTCGGCCGGCGGGGGCATTTCCGGCAGCCGGTTCAGACGGGCATAGGCCTCATCCGAGTAGGGCTCCTTGCCAACCCGCGGCTCGCGTTTCAGCAAGCCGTTCGTGGTTGCGGCCGAACCTGTCGCCGTCTGATCGAGCGGACGCGACTCCACTCCCGACCCGGTCGCAATCGGCTTGGTGACTGCCCCCTCGGCGGGCTCGGCAGCCCCCGGAGGAATGACGCGCAGCACCTGGCCCTCCCGGATGCTGGAAGGATTGGCAATCGCGTTCCAGGCAGCGATGTCACGATGATCCTGGCCATGTTCCAGCGCGATCCGGTACAGCGTGTCGCCACGCTTGACCGTGTAATAACCAGGCCCGGCCGGCTGCGGCCCGGCTGCCTTCGACGCCGTGCTGCTCGTGCGATCGACCGTCGGTGCCGGTTGTTGCGACATGCAGCCGACCAGCATCAGGGCCGGAATCAATACAACGCCAAATCGAATCATTGTGTTCCTGAGAGTAGCGGGACAAAGCGCACGGCATCGAGACGGGTTTCGACATACCCCTGCGGCGTGTGCTCGATGAAACTAAGATACTGTTGATCCGTCCCTACTGGCAAGACCAGCCGCCCGCCCGGCGCGAGTTGCGCCAGCAGGGCCGGCGGCACCTGCACGCCGGCCGCAGCAACAATGATGCTGTCAAACGGCCCGGCTTCCGGCAACCCGAACTGCCCGTCGGCATGTTTCAGGCGCACATTGAACTGCTGCAGCGTGCGCATGTTGGTCTTGGCCTTTTCGAGGAGCGGCCCGAGGCGCTCGATGGCATAGACCTCGTCGGTCAGCTGGGCCAGCACAGCCGCCTGATAACCGCAACCGGCACCGATTTCCAGCGTCTTGCCCAGGGTTTTGCGGCCGTTGAGCAATAACTCGATCATCCGCGCCACGACATAGGGCTGGGAAATCGTCTGCCCCATGCCGAGCGGGAGGGCTGTATCCTCGTAAGCCCGCGAAGCGAGGGCCTCCTCGACGAAGACATGGCGCGGCACTGCCGCCATCGCCTTGAGAACCGCCTCGTTACGAATACCCTTCTCGCGCAGGCGCTCGATCATGCGCGCGCGCGTCCGCTGGGAGGTCATGCCGATCCCGTGCAACACTGCCTGAGTCACTCCATCCACTGCGCAATTGAAGACATCTGCGCATTATGCGTCAGGTCGATCTGCAATGGCGTAATCGACACGCACCCACGCTCGGTGGCATTGAAATCGGTTCCCGGCCCAGCATCCGCCGCAGCCCCCGCCGCACCGATCCAGTACAAGGTTTCGTTGCGTGGCGAAACGGTCTTGACCACCGGTTCGGCCTTATGCCGGCGTCCCAGGCGAGTGACTTCAAAACCCTGCAATTCGGAATAGGGAATATCCGGCACATTGACATTGAGCAATATCGGGTCCCAAATCGGCTTGCGCACGAAACGCTCGACCAATTCACGCGCCACCCGAGCTGCCGTCGTGAAATGCCTCCCGTCAAAACTGGTCAGGGAAACGGCAATCGACGGAATCCCGAGCAAATAACCCTCCGTCGCTGCCGCGACCGTTCCCGAATAAATCGTGTCATCCCCCATATTGGCACCCAGATTGACGCCCGAAACGATAATATCGGGCAATTCATCCAGCATGCCGGTCACCGCCAAATGGACACAATCAGTCGGCGTGCCATTCACGAAATAAAAACCGTTGGCCGCTTTTTTCAACTGCAGCGGCCGATCCAGAGTCAGGGAATTACTGGCACCGCTCCGGTTTTGCTCGGGAGCCACGACGACCACTTCACCCAAAGAATCCAGCGCCTCGGCCAGAGCAGCCAGACCGGGGGCGAAATAGCCGTCGTCGTTACTCAGCAAGATACGCATCGATCAAACCAGCAGGGTTTCCAGCGTCTTGCCCTCGGCCAACCAGGCCTCGACCCACTTCGGCTTGCGACCGCGCCCAGTCCACTCCAGTTCGGCATTATCCGGATGACGATATTTGACCTTCACCTTGCCGCCTGCAGCCTTGACCTTGTTTTCCTTGCCGAGCAGATCCTCAATGGCAAATCCGCGCGATTTGGCTAGGGCACGTATTTCATTGAGCACAATCGCCTTTTCCTCGGCTTCGCGACGTTTGATTTCCGACGGAATCCGTTGCTGCAATTCCTGCAATTGAACCAGTGTCAATTTCGACAAATCCATGATGACCCCCTTGAATAAAAAATGGTGGCGGTAATTTAGTGGGTCCCTATTTTTTTTTCAATGCGCGGCGTCACAAAGAGCCAGCCCACAACGCAGCAATACTGCATTTTCATTTACGAACGGATTGAAGCCGAACACCGTCGCCGCAGTCCGAATGTCGCGGTAAACGAAAAAACCCGCTGACACGTCAGCGGGTTTTTTACAATACTGGGGCGACATACCGGGATCGAACCGGTGACACCTGGAATCACAATCCAGTGCTCTACCGACTGAGCTAATGCCGCCGTCGAAGAAGGCGCGCATTGTACGAACTTCCCCGCTTCCTGTCTACACCGATTTGCAAATTTCCGACCTTCCGGTGAGCATCCCGGCATCGGATTGACCGTGCTATTATTGTCGGCTTACTTTTTTCTCGGCTCCGTAGTCACAAGGAATTCTCATGGAAGCAACCACTGCACAAGCTAATGCACTCGAACGCCGCGTCGACCTTGCCATCGCCATCGCCGACGTCGAAAAGGAAATGGAACAGCGCCTGAAGCGCATGGGCAAGAACATGAAGATGCCTGGCTTCCGTCCTGGCAAGGTGCCGTTCAGCATCGTCAAGCAGCAGTACGGCGACCAGGCTCGCCATGAAGTGCTGTCCGAGGAACTGGACCGCGTCTTCAGCGAAACCGTCACGGAGCAGAAACTGCGCGTCGCCGGTTATCCGCGCATCGAGCCAAAGACTACCGAAAGCACGACGCACCTCGAATTCTCCGCCATTTTCGAGGTTTATCCGGAATTTACCCTCGGCGACCTGTCGGCCTCCGAAATCGAGCGCCCGACGCTGGAAGTCGGCGCCGCCGAAGTCGACAAGACGCTTGACATCCTGCGCAAGCAGCGTGTGTCCTACGAAAATGCCGAGCGCGCCGCCGCCAAGGAAGACCGTGTCGTCATCGACTTCCTCGGCAAGAAGGATGGCGTTCCCTTCCAGGGGGGCCAGGCCAACGACTATCCGTTCGTCCTGGGCCAGGGCATGATGCTGCCGGACTTCGAAACGGCCGTTGAAGGCATGAAAGCGGGCGAATCCAAGACCTTCGACCTGACCTTCCCGGCCGATTACCACGCCAAGGATCTGGCAGGCCAGACGGTTCAGTTCGACATCACCGTCAAGCAGGTCCAGGCACCGAAGCTGCCGGAAATCGATGCCGATTTCGCCAAGAGCATGGGTATCGCCGATGGCGACATCGAAAAGATGCGCAGCGAAATCGAAGCCAACCTGAAGCGCGAAGTCAAGCGCCGCATCGAGGGCAAGATCAAGGATCAGGTCATGGAAGCCCTGCTGGCCACCAACCCGATTACCGTTCCGGTCGCCCTGGTCGACATGGAAATCCAGCGTCTGATGCAGGCCGCTCGCCAGGACATGGAGCAGCGCGGCATGAAGGTCGCCGATCTGCCGATCCAGCCGGAGTGGTTCGCTGATCAGGCGAAGCGCCGCGTCACCCTGGGCCTGATCCTGGCCGAAGTGGTCAAGACCGAGAAGCTGCAGGCGACGCCGGAGCAGATTCGCGCCATGGTCGAAGAGGCTGCCGCAGCCTACGAGCAGCCAGAAGAGGTCATTCGCTGGTACTACGCCCAACCGCAGCGCCTGCAGGAAGTCGAAGGCGTCGCCATCGAGAACAACGTGGTCGCCTGGGTTCTGGGCAAGGCCAAGGTAACCGACAAGGCTGCCGTTTTTGATGAACTGATGGGCCAAAAGCAGTAATCTTGACCCCTGTCGCCCCGCCGACAGGGTCTCGCAAGCAATCAACGCAACACACAAGGGCTGACATGAATATCGACAACGCAAGCAACTGGGATCCGCAGGCTTTGGGCCTCGTCCCGATGGTGGTGGAACAGAGCGGCCGCGGCGAACGCGCGTACGACATCTATTCACGCCTGTTGAAAGAGCGGGTGATTTTTCTTGTCGGCCCGGTCAACGACGCCAGCGCCAACCTGGTCGTCGCCCAATTGCTGTTCCTGGAAGCAGAAAACCCGGACAAGGACATCTATTTCTACATCAATTCGCCGGGCGGCTCGGTGACCGCGGGCATGTCGATCTACGACACCATGCAGTTCATCAAACCGGACGTGTCGACGCTGTGCATCGGCCAGGCTGCCTCGATGGGCGCCTTCCTGCTCTGCGCCGGCGCCAAGGGCAAGCGTTTCGCCCTGCCCAACTCGCGCGTGATGATCCACCAGCCGCTCGGCGGCTTCCAGGGCCAGGCCTCGGATATCGCCATCCATGCCAAGGAAATCCTGTCCATCAAGGACAAGCTGAACCGCATCATGGCCGAGCACACCGGCCAGCCGCTCGAACGGCTCGAGCGCGACACCGACCGCGACAATTTCATGTCGGCGGCCGAGGCGGCCGAATACGGCCTGATCGACAAGGTTCTGACCCGCCGCGACGCGGCCTGATCCAGGAGAAAAAGATGTCCAAAGGCAGCCAGGAAAAACTGCTCTATTGCTCCTTCTGCGGCAAGAGCCAGCACGAGGTCAAAAAGCTGATCGCCGGCCCGTCGGTTTTCATTTGCGACGAGTGCATCGCGCTGTGCAACGACATCATTCGCGACGAACTGCCCGAGGAGGCCGCGAAGGCCGGTCGCTCCGACCTGCCGACACCGCGCGAAATCAGCGCGATCCTCGATCAGTACGTGATCGGCCAGGATGTGGCCAAGCGCATCCTGTCGGTCGCTGTCTACAACCATTACAAGCGCCTGCGCCATACCGCCAAGAATACGGGCGATGTTGAGCTCGCGAAGAGCAACATCCTCCTCATCGGACCGACCGGCTCCGGCAAGACCCTGCTCGCCCAGACGCTCGCCCGCCTGCTCAACGTGCCCTTCGTGATGGCCGACGCCACCACGCTGACCGAGGCCGGCTATGTCGGCGAAGACGTCGAGAACATCATCCAGAAACTGCTGCAGAAGTGCGACTACGATGTCGAAAAGGCGCAGCAGGGCATCGTTTATATCGACGAGATCGACAAGATTTCACGCAAGTCCGATAACCCATCGATCACCCGCGACGTGTCCGGCGAGGGCGTGCAGCAAGCCCTGCTGAAGTTGATCGAGGGGACCACGGCATCGATCCCGCCGCAGGGTGGCCGCAAGCACCCGAACCAGGACTTCGTCCAGGTCGACACCACCAACATCCTGTTCATCTGTGGCGGCGCCTTCGATGGCCTGGAAAAGGTCATCCGCAACCGCTCCGAGCGCGGCGGCATCGGCTTCGCTGCCGAAGTGAAGAGCAAGGACGATGGCAAGGCGATCGGCAAGACCCTGCAGGATGTCGAACCGGAAGACCTCATCAAGTTCGGCCTGATCCCGGAGTTGATCGGTCGCCTGCCGGTGGTCGCCACGCTGACCGAACTCGAGGAGTCCGCCCTGGTGCAGATCCTGACCGAACCGAAGAATGCGCTGGTCAAACAATACCAGAAGCTGTTCAGCATGGAAGACGTCGAACTCGAAATCCGCCCGGCCGCCCTGTCCGCCATCGCCAAGAAGGCCCTTGAGCGCAAGACGGGGGCTCGCGGCCTGCGTTCGATCCTTGAACACGCCCTGCTCGACACCATGTACGAACTCCCGGGCATGGAAAATGTCGAAAAGGTGGTCATCGATGAAAACATGATTACCGGCGACACACCGCCCCTGCTCATTTACGCTGACCAGCCCAAGGTTTCCGGCTCGAACTGAGCCAGAAGCGCTTGAAATCCGGTTTCCCGCCCCCAACTGGGGGCCATATACCTATTTGAAGGCATCGTAATGTCGAACCCCAACACCCTCCCGGAAACCGTCGAACTGCCGCTGCTGCCGCTGCGCGATGTCGTCGTGTTTCCGCACATGGTCATTCCGCTGTTCGTGGGCCGGCCAAAATCGATCAAGGCCCTCGAGATGGCCATGGAATCCGGCAAAAACATCCTGCTGCTGGCCCAGAAGTCAGCCGCCAAGGATGAGCCAGAACCGGACGACCTGTACCGCATCGGCTGCATGGCCAACATCCTCCAGATGCTCAAGCTGCCGGACGGCACCGTCAAGGTGCTGGTCGAGGGCACACAGCGCGCCCGCGTCGAAGCCATCGACGTGCAAAGTGCCGTCTTCATGGCGACCGCCGTCCCCCTGGCCCAGGCGGGTGTCGAGGATCACGAGATCGAGGCCATGCGCCGTGCCGTGGTCGCCCAGTTCGACCAGTTCGTCAAGCTGAACAAAAAGATTCCGCCGGAGGTGCTGTCCTCCATCGCCGGCATCGAGGACGCCGGGCGTCTGGCCGACACCATCGCCGCCCACCTGCCGCTCAAGCTGGAGCAGAAGCAGGAAGTGCTGGAGATGGAAAGCATTCGCGACCGTATCGATCGCCTGCTCTCCCAGCTCGAAGCCGAAATCGACATCCTGCAGGTGGAAAAGCGCATCCGTGGCCGCGTCAAGCGTCAGATGGAAAAGAGCCAGCGCGAGTACTACCTGAACGAACAGGTCAAGGCCATCCAGAAGGAACTCGGCGAAGGCGAGGAAGGCGCCGATCTCGAGGAGCTGGACAAGAAAATCAGCGCCGCCGGGATGAGCAAAGAAGGCCTGGCCAAGGCGCAGAGCGAACTGAAGAAGCTGCGCCTGATGTCGCCGATGTCAGCTGAAGCGACCGTCGTCCGCAACTTCATTGAAACCCTGATCGGTCTGCCGTGGCGCAAAAAAACGCGTATCAGCAAGGATTTGCGCGCTGCCGAGAAAATCCTCGATGCCGATCACTATGGCCTGGAGAAGGTCAAGGAGCGCATTGTCGAATACCTCGCCGTGCAACAGCGCGTCGACAAGGTCAAGGCACCGATCCTGTGCCTGGTCGGCCCTCCGGGTGTCGGCAAGACCTCGCTCGGTCAGTCGATCGCCAAGGCGACGAATCGCAAGTTCGTTCGCATGGCCTTGGGCGGCGTGCGCGACGAAGCCGAAATTCGCGGCCACCGCCGGACCTATATCGGCTCGATGCCCGGCAAGATTCTGCAGAGCCTGACCAAAATCGGCGTACGCAACCCCTTGTTCCTGCTCGATGAAGTGGACAAGCTCGGGCAGGACTTCCGCGGCGACCCGTCGTCTGCCCTGCTCGAAGTGCTCGACCCCGAACAGAACAACACCTTCCAGGATCACTACGTTGAGGTGGATTTCGACCTCTCGGACGTGATGTTCGTGGCCACCGCCAACACGCTGAACATTCCGGCCCCCTTGCTCGACCGCATGGAAGTGATCCGTCTGTCCGGCTACACGGAGGACGAGAAGGTCAACATCGCCATGCGCTATCTGCTGCCCAAGCAGATGAAGAACAACGGCGTCAAGAAGACAGAACTGACCGTAGCGGAAAGCGCCATCCGCGACATCGTCCGCTACTACACCCGCGAGGCGGGCGTTCGCGCCCTGGAGCGGGAAATTTCCAAAATCTGCCGCAAGGTCGTCAAGACCCTGGTGCTCAAGAAGCGCGAAGCGAAAATCGTCGTCAATGCCAAGAACCTCGACAAGTTCCTCGGCGTCCGGCGCTACAGCTTCGGCATGGCGGAAAAGGAGAATCAGGTCGGTCAGGTCACCGGGCTGGCCTGGACTGAAGTTGGCGGCGAGTTGCTGACCATCGAATGCGCCAACATGCCCGGCAAGGGCAACATCATCCGCACCGGTTCGCTCGGCGACGTCATGAAGGAATCGGTCGAAGCCGCCCGCTCCGTCGTGCGCGCCCGTGCTCACCGCCTGGGTATCAAGGACGAAGCCTTCGAGAAGACCGATATCCACATTCACGTGCCGGAAGGTGCGACGCCGAAGGACGGTCCGTCAGCGGGGATCGCCATGACCACCGCGCTGGTCTCGTCCTACACCGGAATCCCGGTGCGTTGCGACGTTTGCATGACCGGCGAGATCACCTTGCGGGGCGAAGTGCTCGCCATCGGCGGCCTCAAGGAAAAGCTGCTGGCCGCCGTGCGCGGCGGTTTGAAGACCGCGCTGATCCCGGAAGAGAACGTCAAGGACCTGGCCGAGATTCCGGACAATATCAAGAACAAGATCGAGATCGTTCCGGTGAAATGGATCGACCAGGTGCTGGAGCGTGCGCTGGAACGCAAGCCGGAAGCCCTGCCGGCGGCAACCGACGCCAGCGCGGCCGTGCAATCCGCCACCGACGTGACTGCGGCCGCCACGGTCGTTACTCATTGATTTTGAAGGAAAGGATGCCGATGGCGTAGGCCTCGGCACCTTTTCCCTCCGTGCACGGCCCCGGGAACGGCCGAGAATCCGCTTGACACAAGGATTTCGCGAGCGATATAAATTCGGCCTCGCAAGATTTCAACCACTCCAAATCCTACTTTTCGGGGACTTAAACATGAACAAATCTGAACTGATCGACGCCATCGCCGCCCAGGCCGACATCTCCAAGGCCGCCGCCGGCCGCGCGCTGGATGCCGCCGTCGAGGCGATCACCGGCGCACTGAAGAAGGGTGACTCGGTCAGCCTGATCGGTTTCGGCACCTTCTACGTGGGCGAGCGCGCCGCCCGCACCGGCCGCAACCCGCGCACGGGCAAGACCCTGGAAATCAAGGCCGCGAAGTCGCCGAAGTTCCGCCCCGGCAAGGCCCTGAAGGACGCCTGCAACTGATTTTCCCGGGTGCTTAGCTCAGTTGGCAGAGCGTCGCCCTTACAAGGCGAATGTCGGCGGTTCGACCCCGTCAGCACCCACCAGCCCCTCCTGGCTGAACCACGAACCCCGCCCACGAGGCGGGGTTTTTGTTGGACAATATGCTGATGGACAACACCAAGCACAACGATCCGGACAAGACTGGCGACGCCCTCAAGGCCCAGCGTTTCCAGATGCTGGCGGACATCGCAAAGGAATTGTCCGGCGAGGTGGTCTTTCCCACCTATTTCGACGCGGTGCTGCGTCTGCGCAAGATTCTGCAGGATCCGGAGCAAAGCATCGCCAACCTGGCCAAGGCCATTTCGGCCGAGCCACTGATTTCAGCCAAGCTGCTGCATCTGGCCAATTCGGTGGCCTTCAACGCGACCGGGCAGGAAATCCGGGATCTGAAGTCGGCCATCATCCGGCTCGGTCTGAATGCCGTGCAAACCGCCGCCATGTCCATCGTCATGACCCAGCTGATGCGGGCCAAGGGAATGGCGGAGTTCTGCGAGACGACCCATGCCTTGTGGGAGCATTCGATCCAGACCTCCGCGGCGGCCTACATCCTGGCCGGAGAAAATCCCCGCCTGAACCGCGACGAGGCGATGCTGGCCGGCCTGATTCATGATCTTGGCGCGTTCTACATGCTGTATCGCGCCACGCAGTACGATGAATTGCGCCACCGGCCGGACTCGATCAAGTACCTGATTGCCCAGTGGCACGAGAGCATCGGTGTTTCCTTGTTGAATGCCCTGGGCCTGCCGGACGAAATCGTCGATGCGACCATCGACCATGACCATTTGCGCCGCACCCCGCCCAACATCCGCACCCTGTCCGATGTGGTCTACGTAGCAAACATGCTGAGTGGCGGTCATCTGGAATGGGAGCCCGACGAACAAAGCGCCCTGGCCGCTGAAATCGCTGCATTGAACACGCAGTTCAGCCATCTGCGGCCAGCGATCGATACCCTGGCCAGCGAGTTGCGCGGCAACCTCCGGTAGTTCAGGCCTTGCGGCCGTGACCGGTTTTTTCCTGCGTTGAGGCCAGGATACCGCGCAGGATGTTGATCTCGTCCCGCTCCAGGCGGGCCCGGCCAAACAGGCGGCGCAGCTTGGGAAGCAGACGGCCGGGCTGCGCTGGGTTGAAGAAGCCGGTATCGGTCATGACCCGTTCAAGGTGAGCGTAGAAACCTTCGACCTCATCGTGCGTCGCGGGTGGCGACGCAAAGGGGGTCGTCAGCGGATTGACGATGGGCGGCCGTTCGGCGAAAGCCGCCATGCGGCATTCGTAACACAGCACCTGCACTGCCGCGCCAAGGTTCAGTGAGCTGAATCGGGGATTGGTCGGAATGGTAACAGCGGCCTGGCAATGCAGGATTTCGTCGTTGCTCAGCCCCATTGTTTCATTGCCGAAAACCAGCGCGACTTCGCACTCCCCGGCTTCGCCGATCAGCCGCGCCACCGTTTCGCGCGGTGCCCCGAGCGGCGGGCCGATATCGCGTTGCCGGGCCGACAGGGCCACAGCAAACGACGTGCCCGCCAAGGCGTCCTTTAGCGTCGGCACCACCCGGGCGGCAGCCAGCACATCGACGGCGCCGGTGGCCCGCGTATCGGCCTCGGGATCGGGAAACTGCTTCGGCTCCACCAGATACAGCCGCGACAGGCCCATGGTCTTCATGGCCCGTGCGGCCGCACCGATATTGCCGGGGTGGCTGGGGCGACACAGCACGACTCTGATACGTGACAACAGGACTTCCGGGTTCATGGTGTAAAATCCGTTTTTTGAAAATTCATCGGGCCGCCTCCTGGCGGCCCGTCAGTTCTTTAAGCCCATGCATCCAGCCCTGAATATCGCCATCAAGGCGGCGCGCCGCGCCGGCCAGATCATCAATCGCGCCTCGAACGACATCGACCTGCTCAAGGTCGCTTCGAAGCAACCCAATGACTTTGTGACCGAAGTCGATAAAGCCGCCGAAAAGGCCATCATCGAGACCCTGCAGGAGGCTTATCCAGGATACGGCATTCTAGCAGAGGAGTCCGGCCTCACCGTCGGCCAGGGCACGGGCGACACCGAGTACCAGTGGATCATCGATCCGCTCGACGGCACCACCAACTTCATCCACGGCATGCCGCAGTACGCCGTTTCCATCGCCCTGGCGAAAAACGGCATCGTTGAACAGGCCGTGGTCTTCGATCCGAACCGCAATGAGCTGTTCACCGCCAGCAAGGGGGCGGGCGCCTTCCTGAACGAGCGCCGCATCCGTGTGTCGCGCCGCCTGAAACTGGGCGAGGCGCTGATCGGCACCGGTTTCCCGTATCGCATGTTCGACAAGATCGACCTCTATCTGGCCATTTTCAAGGAGCTGGCCGAAAAAACCGCCGGTCAGCGCCGGCCGGGTGCAGCCTCGCTCGACCTGGCCTATGTCGCCTGCGGCCGTTACGATGGTTTCTGGGAATTCGGCCTGGCCCCGTGGGACATGGCAGCCGGCGCCCTGCTCATTTCCGAGGCCGGCGGACTGGTCAGCGATCTGCGCGGCAATGCCCATTATCTCGAAACAGGCAACCTGGTGGCCGGCACGCCCAAGGTCTTCGCCCCTCTGCTCAAGCTCGTCGAAAGCCACCTGCCCGATTCAGTGCGCGGCTAAGCCGGCCCGTCCCAAGGCAAAAGCCCGATGCCTTACGGCACCGGGCTTTTGTTTTTCTGGAGGGCTTCCGGATCAGAGGAGATCGAAGCGATCGGCGTTCATGACCTTCGTCCAGGCGGCGACGAAATCATGGACAAACTTCTCGCGGTTGTCGTCCTGGGCATAGACCTCGGCATAGGCGCGCAGCACCGAGTTGGAACCGAAGACCAGATCGACGCGGCTCGCCGTCCAGCGGGTCGCCCCCGTCTTGCGATCGACGATGGCATAGCTGTTGCGACCGGTCGGCTTCCAGGAATACGCCATATCGGTCAGATTGACGAAGAAGTCGTTGCTCAACACGCCGACGCGATCGGTGAAAACGCCCTGTTGCGACCCCCCGTGGTTCGTGCCGAGCACGCGCATACCTCCGACCAGAACCGTCATTTCGCAGGCAGTCAGCCGCATCAGTTGGGCGCGGTCGAGCAGCAGCTCCTCCGGCGTGACGACGTAGTCCTTCTTCAGCCAGTTGCGGAAGCCATCGGCCAGCGGCTCCAGCACCTCGAAGGATTCGACATCGGTCATTTCCTGCGTCGCATCGCCGCGGCCCGGTGCAAAGGGGACGGTCACCGCCATGCCGGCCGCCTTGGCCGCCTGCTCGATGCCGACGTTGCCGGCCAGCACAATGACGTCCGCGACGCTGGCGCCGGTTTCGGCCGCGATCTTTTCATAGACCGCCAACACCCGGGCCAGACGGGCCGGTTCGTTGCCCTCCCAGTCCTTTTGCGGAGCCAAGCGGATGCGGGCCCCGTTGGCGCCGCCGCGCTTGTCCGATCCGCGGAAAGTGCGGGCGCTATCCCAAGCGGTGGCGACCATCTCGGCCACGCCCAGGCCGGCTGCGGCAATCTTCGCCTTGACGGCAGCCACGTCGTAGTCCTTGCGTCCCGCCGGCACCGGATCTTGCCAGATCAGGTCTTCCTGCGGCACATCCGGGCCCATGTAGCGGGACTTCGGCCCCATGTCGCGGTGGGTCAGCTTGAACCAGGCACGGGCGAAGACTTCCTCGAAATAGGCCTGATCCTTGTGAAAGCGCTCGGCGATCTTGCGGTACTCCGGATCGACGCGCAAAGCCATGTCGGCATCGGTCATCATGGGCTTGCAGCGAATCGACGGATCTTCGACATCGACCGGCATGTCTTCTTCGGCGATCGTCACCGGTTCCCACTGCCAGGCGCCGGCCGGGGATTTCGTGAGCTGCCACTCGTGCTTGAACAGCATGTCGAAATAACCGCCATCCCATTGGGTCGGATGTGCCGTCCAGGCGCCTTCGATACCGCTGGTCACCGCATCGCGACCAATCCCGCGGGTGGTATGGTTCATCCATCCCAGTCCCTGCTCGGCGATATCGGCACCTTCCGGAGCCGGCCCGAGATTGGCCGCGCTACCGTTGCCGTGCGCCTTGCCGACGGTGTGCCCGCCCGCGGTGAGGGCGACGGTTTCCTCGTCGTTCATCGCCATGCGGGCAAAGGTGACGCGCATGTCGCGCGCTGTCTTGAGCGGATCGGGCTTGCCGTCCACGCCTTCCGGGTTCACGTAGATCAGGCCCATCATCACCGCAGCGAGGGGGTTTTCGAGATCGCGTTCGCCGGAATAGCGGCTGCCCTCACTGCCGCTCGGCGCCAGCCATTCCTTTTCGGAACCCCAGTAGATGTCCTTTTCCGGGTGCCAGATGTCCTCACGGCCAAAAGCGAAGCCGAAGGTCTTGAAACCCATCGATTCGTAAGCCATGTTGCCAGCAAGGATCATCAGATCGGCCCAGCTGATCTTGTTGCCGTATTTTTTCTTGATCGGCCAGAGCAGGCGGCGTGCCTTGTCGAGATTGCCGTTGTCCGGCCAGGAATTGAGCGGAGCAAAGCGCTGGTTTCCGGTACCGCCGCCTCCCCGCCCATCCGCGATGCGGTAGGTACCGGCCGAGTGCCAGGCCAGGCGGATCATCAGGCCGCCGTAGTGACCCCAGTCGGCTGGCCACCAGGACTGGCTGTCGGTCATCAGGGCCTTGAGGTCGTTCTTCAAGGCCGCGACGTCGAGTTTCTTCAGCTCCTCGCGGTAATTGAAGTCCGGACCGAGCGGATTGGTCTTGCTGTCGTGCTGATGCAGGATGTCCAGGTTGAGCGCCTTCGGCCACCAGGCCATGTTGTTTGCCGAATCGGCCGTGGTTGCGCCGCCATGCATGACCGGGCATTGGCCGCCGGTTTTGCGGTGATTGTGATCTGTTGTCATGTCATCTCTCCTGTTGAACGGGTTGATAGATACCACGACTGCATCCTAGGAAAGTCCGGCCATTAAAACCAATTGATTAAACCGATTTCGGCAATCGACTCCTTCTATCGACAAAGACGACGCACGCTTGTGACCGGCTTGGTCCTGCGGACCATGACAAACCCGACACCTTCAGTTCTTGCAGCCCTCGGCGGGACACGGCCCGAGCCCGATGCGCCGCTTCCTGGCTGAGCAGGCAGGCCACCTGACTGCCAGATGCCAAAAAAAACTGCCAATTGGCAGTGAATATTAGATCATTCGAAAACATAAGTATTTGATTATTAATACACCACGCCGCCGCACCGGCACATGGCACAAATCTTGTTTATGGATAAACGCAACACAGGCCTGAAGCCTGCCATCCGCTGCCTTCACAGGGTTTGCCGGAGACGCTTGATTCAGGCCGGGCATCCTTACTTGCGTGACTTTTGGCGGGGCTCGTCCCCGCCTTTTTTTGTCTGGCGCGCCTGCCGCGACAACGGCCGGACTAGAATGAAATCCGGTCCGTTTTCCACCCCGTCCCGCCATGATTCGCCGCTTTCTGCTCGCCCTGCTGCTGGCCGTGACCGCCCTGACGGCCACGGCCGACACGGCTGTCGATGTGCATGTCTTCTGGTCGCTGCGTTGCCCGCACTGCCTGAAGGCCCTGCCGGAGTTGCGGCAAATGGCCGCCGAACACCCCTGGCTTCGCCTGCACGACTACGAAATCACCCAATCGCCGGCCAACCTGCAACGCTTTCAGGAGATGGCTCAGGCCCATGGCGAGACGGCTCAGGCGGTGCCGACGCTGTTCTATTGCGGACACAAGGAGGTCGGCTGGCCCGATGGCGCCGCGCAGCAGGCGGCATTGCTGGGCCGTTTCGAGGCCTGCCTCAAGGGCAAGGCAGCCATACTGCCGGCAGCGGAGACAACCCTGAACCTCCCGCTGCTGGGCGACATCCGGCTGGCCGACCTGTCACTGCCGGTACTCACCCTGCTGCTCGCCGGGCTTGACGCCTTCAATCCCTGTGCATTTTTCGTGCTGCTTTTCCTGCTCTCCCTGCTCACCCACCAGCATCAGCGCAGCCGGATGCTGCTGATCGGCGGCCTCTTTGTCATCTGCTCCGGCACACTGTACTTCGCGTTCATGGCCGCCTGGCTCAATGTCTTCCTGGTCGTCGGCAACCTCCCCTGGATCACGGCAGCCGCGGGCGCCCTGGCACTGCTCATCGGTGCGCTCAACCTGAAGGACTATTTCGCCTTGCCGCACGGTCCCTCGCTATCGATGAGCGCCAAACGCAAGGCCGACCTTTTCCAGCGCGGCCGGCGCCGATTGTGCAACCTCTTTTCTGTAAATTTCCGGATTGGTGGTCATGACATTCGGGT
>OFCW01000239.1_pt1 | contig 18510 bp, 18 predicted proteins | sample 1520951 | NCBI WGS metagenome assembly OFCW01 (sample SAMEA4349680, study PRJEB24078) | microbial mat metagenome | biome: Terrestrial Biome; feature: Habitat; material: Microbial Mat | place: India | collected 2012-06-12 | depth 10 m | reverse complement strand
CGCCTTGACGAAATCAAAGTACTGCGGCGAGTCGACGTTGTCCTGGGCGGCCATCATGAAGCCCACGGCGGACTTCTCGATGTCGTACGTCGTGACCTTGTTCTTGAAGCGTTCGGGCTGGCTGGCGATGAGCTTGGCGAAGTCGGCGTGCGTCTGCGGCACCTCGTTGTCCTTCACCAGGCGCTTGTTGTACAGGAACACGGCCGGCTCATACGTCGTGCCGTAGGCCAGGCCCTTGTAGACGGACCACTTCGGCAGGTTCGGGACTTCGGGCGAGTCGTACTTCAGGGCGTACGTCTGCGCGAGCTTGAGCTGCGAGTCCATCGACGAGTTCCACATCATGTCGGCCGAGGCGCCGCCGGCGGCTTGCTCGCTGATGAAGCGGTTGTACAGCTCGCTGCTGTTCATGTCGTTGTACTCGACCTTCACGCCGGGGTAGAGCGACTCGAAATCCTTGATCAGCGGGTCGGCAGCCTTGGTGTCCGTCGTCGCGTAGACCACGACCTTGCCTTCCTTCTTGGCGGCGGCGATGGTGTCAGCGTAGCTGGCCGGGTAGCCGGCCGGGACTTGCGCGAAGGCAGCGGTGCTGAGAGTCAGTGCGGCAGCGGCAATCGAAGCGAGAGCGGCGTGCGTGGGCACGAACGGGCCACGAAGCATGGGTTTGTCTCCTGTTTGCTTGTGATGGTGTGGGGCCGGCTACTTATGGCTTGCTGCGCGTAGCTCAGACGGATGGCCCCAGGTGCGGCGGAGTATAGAAGTCGCGCGCTTTCGCCACGCTTTCATTGCGGCTGCTGCGTTGCAGCATGCTCCGAAGGTGCGGCCGACGCCGCCAGCGGCACGCGAATCCGCGCAGACAGGCCGACGCCGCCGTGCCGGTTCGGCTCGCCGTCGGCCAGCTCGATGTGACCCCCGCTGCGAGCGGCATACGCGCGCGCGATCGCCAGACCCAGGCCGGAGCCTTCCGCGGCGTAGCGGGTGTCCTTCGGCTGCCCGGCGCGATGTCCGCCTTCATGCGCGCGCCGGAAGCGCTGGAACGCATGCGCACGTTCATCGGGGGTCATGCCGGGGCCGGTATCGTCCACGCAGACGAGCGCGTGGTCGCCATCGGCCATCGCCCGCACGGTGATGCGCCCGCCGGCCGGCGTATAGCGCAGCGCGTTGTGCACGAGGTTCGAGAGCGCCTCGCGCAGGAAAGCCGGATAGCCGATCACGGGCAGCGGCACCGCCGCGCCGCCCTCGTCCCAGCCGAGGTCCTGCTGTTTTTCACGCGCGAGCGGAAGTGCATCGACGACGACGTCGCGTGCCAGCTCGCCGAGATCGAAAGTCTCGGCCGGCGCGTCCTGCCCCGCATGGCGTGCGCGTGCGAGCGCCAGCAACTGCGTGGTCAGCCGGTTCGTCGACTGCAGCCGGGCGATGATGGCGGACAGGCTTTCGCGCACGCGCGTCGGGTCCGTTTCGCGCAGCGCGTACTCGGCTTGCGTGAGCAGCACCGCCAGCGGCGTGCGCAATTGATGCGACGCATCGGCGAGAAACTGGCTCTGCGCCTCGGCAAGTTCTGCGTAGCGGTGGATGTGGTGGTTGATGGCATTCACCAGCGGGCGCACTTCGGCCGGCACGTCGGTGGTGTCGAGCGGGCGCAGGTCGTCGGACGCGCGCACGGCGATGCTGCGTGCAAGCCGATTGAGCGGCCGCAGCGCCACGGTCACGCCGAGCCACAGCAGTGCCGCGCTCACGGCCACGAGCGCGGCATCGCGCAGCAGCGTACCGCGCCAGACTGCCTGCTGCAGCGCGCGTCGCGTTTCAATGGTTTCGGCCACCTGGATCACGATGCGCGCCGGCAGCCCCGGTTGGTACAGCGGCTTGGCGACCGCGGCCACGCGCACCGGCTCGCCGTGATACGTGGCGTCGTAGAAGAGCGGGGTGTCGTTCTCCAGCCCGGATTTGGGCAGGGGCAGGTCCTCGTAGCCGGTCAGGGCGGCCTCCGGGGGCTTGCCTGGCAGGCTCTCGAATGCGACGCGGTAATAGACGTTGCTCTGCGCCGTCGATTCGAACATCGACAACGCCACATAGGGCACGTTGACCTGCACCTGCCCGCGCTCGATCGTCACGCCGTTCTCGATCGCGCGCACCGAGCCGAGCAGGGCGCGGTCATAGGCGCGGTCGGTGGCGCCGCGCAGCGCCTGGTACGCAGACACAATGTCGATGGCCAACACGCCCACCAGCCCCGGAAGCAGCAGCCAGAGCAGCGTGAGCTTCAGGCTGCGCGGCAGCCGCAGCCAGGAGCGCGTCCGCATCATGCCGGGCTGTTACCCGCAGCGCCCGGGTCATCCGCGCCGGCTTCGAGCAGGTAACCCAGGCCGCGCACGGTGACGATCTGCACGCCCGTGCCAGCCAGCTTCTTGCGCAGGCGGTGGACAACGACTTCCACCGCGTCGGGGCTCGAATCGCTGTCCAGATTGAACACCTTGTCGAACAGATGCACCTTGCTGATGGGCTGGCCGGTCTTGTGCAGCAGGGCCGACAGCGCCGCATGTTCGCGTGGCGTGAGCGAGAGTGGCTCGCCCGACAGCAGAAAGGCCTTGCGCCCGGTGTCGAACTCCAGCGGCCCGCAGCGCAGACGCGGAAACGCCCGGCCGCGGCTGCGGCGGATCAGCGCCATCAGCCGCGCTTCGAGTTCGGACAGCGCGAACGGTTTGGTGAGGAAATCGTCGGCCCCGGCGTTCAGGCCGCGCACGCGCTCATCCAGCGCCCCCTGGGCGGTGAGGATCAGCACCGGCGTGCGGTCATCGCGCGCGCGCATGTCGGCCAGCACGGCAAAGCCGTCCTTGCGCGGCAGCCGCAGGTCAAGCACGACCGCATCGAACTCGCCCGAGCCGAGGAACGCTTCAGCCACGACGCCGTCGGCGGCACGCTCGACCACGAAGCCGCTTTGCGCCAGCGCGCGGGCAAGCCACGCAGCCAGTTCGTCCTCATCCTCCACCAGCAAGATCCGCATCGGGTGTCTCTCAATATCGTTCTGTGTGCTTTTTCATGATAATGCGTGGCGCCCGCATCCCGATCACCTGTCCAACCGATGCGGTCTATCTGAATGTCGTCCATCCCGAATTCTCGCCGCCGCTGGTTGTGTCAGGCCGCCGCGCTGCTGACCGCGGGCAGCGCCGCTCCCCGCGAGGCGGGCGCGCAGTGGCTGGCCCGTCCTGCCCCCGAGTTGCCGTCGTACTACCCGCACGATTACGGCAGGATGATCGATGCCGCGCGCCGTGAGGGCCGCGTCACGGTGTACTCGACCACGGATTTCTCCGCGGCCTATCCGCTCATCCGCGCCTTCGAGGCACGCTACCCGGGTATCACGGTCGATTATCGCGAGCAGAACAGCGACGACATCTACCGCCGCTTCCTCGCGGAGTTTTCCACCAGATCGCCTGGCGCCGACGTCGTCTGGAGCTCGGCCATGCCGGAGCAGTTCAAGCTGGTCAACGACGGCCACGCGCTGCCATATGCGTCGCCCGAGCGGCCGTATCTGCCCTCATGGGCCATCTGGAAGAACGAGGCCTACGGCACGAGCTACGAGCCGGTGGTCTTCGTCTACAACGCGCGCCAGTTGCCGGCCGACCTGATTCCGTCGACGCATGCTGACTTCGCACGCATCTTGAACAGCCATCACGATCTGCTGCGCGGCCGCGTCGCGTCGTACGACATCGAGCACTCGGGCTCCGCCTTCCTTTTTGCCGCGGAAGATGCCCGCACCACGCCGGTGTTCTGGGATGTGGCCAAGGCGCTGGGTGGCGTCAACGTGAACCTGTACATCACCACGGCCGCCATGCTCGAGCGCGTGGCTTCCGGCGAAAGCCTGCTTGCCTACAACGTGATCGGGTCGTACGCCGCCCGCTATGCCGACCGCAACCCGGCGCTCGCCATCAAGATGCCGACCGACTACACGCTCGTCGCCACGCGCGTCGCCTTTATCGCGCGCCGGGCGGCCCGGCCCAATGCCGCGCGGCTGTGGCTCGATTTCATGCTCTCCCGCGACGGCCAGAGCGTCATGGCCGACCGTGCGTTCCTCTTCTCGCTGCGTCAGGACGTGGAGACGGGGCTGACCGCCAAGCGTCTCCTCGCCGAACTCGGCAACACGCACCGGCCGATTTCCGTCGGGCCCGGTTTGCTCGCCCATCAAGATCAGCTCCGCCGTGCCGATTTCCTTAAGCGATGGCACGCCGCCCTGGGCAAATAGAAGAGATTTGAGCGCCACTTTCCGGAGGGTGCGTGGCGAGAAGGCGACAATCCAAAACTGTCACGGAAGGACAAATTCGTTGCGCCCACCCACCCGAGATTCGTCCGCCAACCCCCGTCCCGGCGGGAGAAAACGGCCCGTTGCCCCCCTTTTCGATGGGCTGCCCGCGTGTTGCCCATGAGCAACAACTTGGCCGCAAATCGCGTCCCAGAGCCAGAAAGGGTTTCCAGAATCCGTCATCGCTGGCCCATAATGCGGTCAGACGTGAGGTTTCTGCGTCGTCCATAAGGACAGTCAAGATTTCCCAATCAGTTGACAAGGAAAGTGTCGATATGAAGATGAAACTGTTTGCAGCTGCTGTTGCAGCTCTGGCCGCCGGTGGCGCCTATGCACAATCCTCCGTGACCCTGTACGGCGTGGTCGACGCTGGTCTGACGTACGCAAACAAGGTGCCGAACGGCAACGGTGGCGGTAGCTCGCGTTTCGGCCTGGATTCGGGTGGCCTGTCGGGCTCGCGTTGGGGACTGCGTGGTGTTGAAGACCTGGGCGGTGGCCTGAAGGGTATCTTCAACCTGGAAAGCGGCTTCAGCATCGACGACGGCAAGTCGGGCCAAAACAGCCGTCTGTTCGGCCGTAACGCTTACGTCGGTCTGCAAGGTCAGTGGGGTCAATTGACCCTGGGTCGTCAGCAAAACCTGCTGTACGACTTCTCGCTGATCTATGACCCGATGGCAATCGCTTCGCGTTACTCGCTGGCTGGTCAAGACGCTTACTTCGCTCAGCGTGCAGACAACGCTGTTAAGTACATCGGCACGTTCGGTGGCCTGAGCGTCTCGGCTCTGTACTCGTTCAACCGTGATGGTAATGAGCAACCTGGCCTGAGCAAGCTGGGTCGTGAGTGGAGCTTGGGTGCCAACTACGCTGGTGGCCCGTTCGCAGTTGGTGCGGTGTATGATCAGTCGAACCAAACGACTGCTTTGACCGGTGCTGCAGTTGACAACAAGGAACAACGCGCCACGATCGCTGGCACGTACGCCTTCGGCCCGGCTAAGCTCTACGCTGGCTACCGTTGGTACAAGGCTAACTTCGCAACTGTTGCTGGCAATGGCAACCTGCGTTCGAACCTGTACTGGGCTGGCCTGGGTTACCAAGCTACTCCGGCTCTGTCGCTGACGGGTACGGCTTACTACCAACAGTTCAAGAACAGCAACGCGGGCAATCCGTGGCTGTTTGTGGTCGGCACCGACTACGCCCTGTCGAAGCGCACCGACGCGTACTTCAACCTGGCTTATGCTAAGAACAGCAGCGGCTCGGGCCTGGGCGTGCTCAACCTGAACACGACCGACTCGTACGCTGGTACGACGCTGGGTAGCACCAACTTCAGCAACCAGAACGTGTACTCGAGCCCGGCTGCTGGCAACGCCAACCAGTTCGGCGCTACCGTTGGTATCCGCCACAAGTTCTAATTTGACGCGCTCGTCAGGGCGCATCGAATTAAACGGTTAAACGCCGACCCCGAAAGGGGTCGGCGTTTTTCTTGGTGCTTTGCTCGAGCAAATGTGTTGGGCATGAAACGAGTCATGCTTCTCGCCGGTAAGGCCTCAATGTTGGGCGATGGGGGAGTGGTATCTGCTCAGCCCTCGATCAGGAACGCGCTTTCTGGGCCGGGTTGGGCCGATAGAGTCGCGGTGTGGAGTCGCCCTGATTGGGCGGAGCTCGCCGCGTCGTGCCTTTTTTCGTTGCGAGTTCAGCGGGCACTCTGACTGCACCGCCTGAATGGTGCCGGCCGCGGCGCAGCAAAGCGGCGGAGAGATGGTGGGCGCTGCTTGCTCGAAGCGGGGTGGCAAGAAAGCGCCGCAGCAACGACATCTCCGTGCTGCGCTTCCGCTGCGGGCCGCCAACAAAAAACGGCGGCACACCGGCCGCCGTCTGCTGTTGAGGCTGCAACGCTTATTGTTCGTCGTCCGGCGTGGGCATCGGCACGTTGCGCCGTGCCGGCGGCGGACGCTTGCCGACGATGATCGTCAGCTCCACGGGTCTGCCTTTGCGCGACACCGTCACTTTGGCCTCGGCTCCGGGCTTGAGCTGCGCAATGCTGTTGAGCAGCGCCGTCGTATCGAGGATCGACTCACCATTGACGCTGGTGAGAATGTCACCCGGACGCAGCCCGGCCCGATCTGCTGGCCCACCCTGGACCACCGCGGCGATCAGCGCGCCATCCTTGCGCGACAGGCCGAACGATTCGGCAATCTCCGGCGTCACATCCTGCGGCTCGACGCCAATCCAGCCGCGCACCACGCTGCCGGTCGAAATGATCGACTCCATCACTTGCTTGGCGAGCGACACCGGAATCGCAAAGCCAATGCCCAGCGAGCCGCCCGAACGCGAGTAGATCGCCGTATTGATGCCGACGAGGTTGCCTTCCGCGTCCACCAGCGCGCCGCCAGAGTTGCCGGGGTTGATGGCCGCATCGGTCTGGATGAAGTTCTCGAACGTGTTGATGCCGAGGTGGCTGCGGCCCAGCGCCGAGACGATCCCCATCGTCACCGTCTGGCCCACGCCGAACGGGTTGCCGATGGCGAGTACCACGTCGCCCACGCGCACGTTCTCGAGTCGGCCGAGCGTGATGGCGGGCAGGTCGGGCAGGTTGATCTTGAGGACGGCCAGATCCGTTTCCGGGTCAGAGCCCACCACCTTGGCGTTGCTCTTGCGGCCATCGGTAAGGGCGACTTCGATCTCGTCGGCGCCGTCCACGACGTGGTGGTTCGTTAGAATGTAGCCTTCCGAGCTGACGATCACGCCGGAGCCGAGGCTGGCCGTGGGTTCCTGGCGCTGCTCCGGCACACGGTCCCCGAAGAAGAAGCGGAACCACGGATCCGCGCTGGCCTGCGGGTTACTGCGCTTGGGCGCATTCTTGCTGCTGAAGATGTTGACCACCGCAGGCATCGCCACCTTGGCGGCCTCCGCGTAGGAGTTGCTCGAGGTGCCGCCATGGCCGATCGGCGCAACTTCCTTGAGCGCGACGATGGGCGAGCCGGATTGCACCGCCACCCTGCCGCGCTGCAGCCATTCGGGCTTGAGCGTGGCGATCACAAACCAGATGGCCAGGACGACCGTGACGGCTTGCGCAAAAAACAGCCAAAAGCGGCGCAACATAGGGCGAAATTGAGTCGAAATGGATCGAAAAGAACTTGAATTGTACTTGAACGACCTGTTGCAGGCGGCCCGTTTTCGGGACTATTGCCCCAATGGTCTGCAGGTGCAAGGGCGCGAAACCGTGATGCACATCGTGACCGGGGTGACGGCCAGCCTGGCCTTGGTGGAAGCCGCCATCGACGCGCACGCCGATGCCATCCTCGTGCATCACGGCTATTTCTGGAAGGGCGAAGACGCCCGGATCGTCGGCCAAAAGCACGCGCGTCTCAAGGCGCTCCTTGCGCACGGCGTGAACCTCTTTGCCTACCATTTGCCGCTCGACGCGCATCCCGAGCTCGGCAACAACGCGCAGCTCGGCGCGCTGCTCGGCATCGAGCCCAAAGGCCGGTTCGGCGATGACGAGCTCGGCTGGATTGGCGAGCTGCCGCAGCCGACCACGCTGGCCGCGTTTGCAGAGACGATTTCGGCGCGGCTGGAGCGTGCGCCGCTGGTGATTGGCGATCTGGACCGCCCCGTGCGCACGGTCGGCTGGTGCACCGGGGGCGCGCAAGGCTGGTTCGATGCGGCCGTGGCGGCCGGCGTGGACGTCTATCTGAGTGGAGAGGCGTCTGAGCAGACGACGCATCTGGCGCGTGAATCGGGCGTGGCCTATATCGGGGCCGGCCATCACGCCACCGAGCGCGGCGGCGTGCGGGCGCTTGGCAACCACCTCGCCGGGCGTTTTGGCGTACGCCACACCTTCATCGACATCCCGAATCCGGTGTGATATCGCAACGCCTGTTCACGGCTTGTTCTTGAGGCTGTCGCGAATCTCGCGCAGCAGCACGATGTCTTCGGGCGTTTCGGCCGGGGCGGCCGGCGGGTTGGCGTCGATCACGCGCGTGATGGCACGTACCATCAGGAACACGATGAAGGCGAGAATCAGGAAGTTGACCGCCACGGTAATGAAGTTGCCGTAGGCAAACACCGGCACGCCGGCCTTCTTGAGGTCGGCCAGCGTGTGGGGCACGCCTGCGGGCGCGTCGGCAAGCGCAATGAACAGGTTCGAGAAATCCAGCTTGCCGACGATGCGGCCCACCAACGGCATGATCAGGTCATTGACCAGCGAATCGACAATCTTGCCGAACGCGGCGCCAATGATGACGCCAACCGCCAGGTCGATCACGTTGCCGCGCATGGCGAATTTTTTGAAATCTTGCATCAGTGCCATCGGTTTTCTCCGGATTGTTTGATTCGAGACAAACGGTCAAGCTGCGGATCGGTTGACCTGAATTGTTGAAAACGGGGTTGCAATCCGCGTGCCGAAGCCTTGTCAGTGCTGGGTTGGCGGGCCATCGGCGCATTCACTATATCTGCAACCGCCGCCCCCCGCGACCGCTATCGTCGGCGACGTACGCTCGGGTATAATTTTCGGTTGACGCGAATCCATCTTGATTTCTCACCCTGGGGTCTTGAATGAGTGACCAGCAAAACGTGGACAAGGGTCGCCGCAATCTTTTGATTGCGACGTCCGTGGCTGGTGGTGTGGGAGGGGTAGCGGTTGCGGCCCCTTTCGTTTGCACATTCGCACCATCTGAAAAAGCCCGCGCAGCGGGCGCGCCCGTAGAGGCCGATGTAAGCGACCTGGCTCCTGGCCAGATGAAGGTGGTGGAATGGCGCGGCAAACCGGTCTGGCTGCTCAAGCGCACGCCCGAGATGCTGGAATCGCTCAAGAAGACCGACTCCGAAGTCGCCGACCCGAAGTCCGACGTGCCTTTCACCATGAAGACACCGGACTACTGCAAGAATGAAACGCGCTCGCGTGCCGAACATAAGGACCTGCTGGTCGTGGTCGGCATCTGCTCCCATCTGGGTTGCTCGCCCTCTGGCCCGTTTCCGGCCAGCTCCAATCCGCAGCTTGGCGCCGATCCGGGCTTCGTCTGCCCGTGTCACGGCTCGACGTTCGATCTTGCTGGCCGCGTGTTCAAGAACAAGCCCGCACCGCAGAACCTCGACGTGCCGCCGTACATGTTCCTGTCCGACACGAAGCTGGTGATCGGCAAAGACGAGAAAGGGGAGGCTTGATCATGGCCGAGAAGAAGGTGGAGACAACCGGGCTGCTGGGCTGGATCGACGCTCGCTTCCCGCTGACCGAGACATGGAAGGCGCATCTGTCGGAGTACTACGCGCCGAAGAATTTCAACTTCTGGTATTTCTTTGGTTCACTGGCGCTGCTGGTGCTGGTGATCCAGATCGTCACGGGCATCTTCCTGGTGATGAACTACAAGCCGGACGGCACGCTCAACGCTGCCGGCATTCCCGTCGCCTATGCGAGCGTCGAGTTCATCATGCGCGAGGTGCCGTGGGGCTGGCTGGTGCGCTACATGCACTCGACCGGCGCTTCGGCGTTCTTCATCGTTGTGTATCTGCACATGTTCCGCGGCATGCTGTACGGCTCGTACCGCAAGCCGCGCGAGCTGGTCTGGATCTTCGGCTGCCTGATCTTCCTGTGCCTGATGGCCGAAGCCTTCATGGGCTATCTGCTGCCGTGGGGCCAGATGTCGTACTGGGGCGCGCAGGTCATCGTGAACCTGTTCTCTGCCATTCCGCTGATCGGCCCGGACCTGTCGCTGTGGATCCGTGGTGACTACGTGGTGTCGGACGCGACGCTGAATCGATTCTTCTCGTTCCACGTCATCGCGGTGCCCCTGGTGCTGCTGGGCCTGGTGGTGGCGCACATCATCGCGCTGCACGAAGTGGGCTCGAACAACCCGGACGGCGTCGAGATCAAGGCCAAGAAGGACGAGCGTGGCATCCCGCTCGATGGCATTCCGTTCCACCCGTATTACTCGGTGCACGACATCGTCGGCGTTGCGGTGTTCCTGTTCATCTTCAGCGCGATCGTGTTCTTCGCGCCGGAAATGGGTGGCTACTTCCTGGAAGCCAACAACTTCATCCCGGCAGACTCGCTGAAGACGCCGCCGCACATCGCGCCGGTCTGGTACTTCACGCCGTTCTACTCGATGCTGCGCGCGACCACGTCGGACTTCCTGCCGTGGCTGTGGGCGTTCATCGCGATCATGCTGGGGCTGCTGTTCGTGCGCTCCAAGAGCATGAAGGTCAAGGGCGTAGCGGTGGCTGTGGCCGTGATTCTGGCGCTGGGCTTCGCGTTCATCGACGCGAAATTCTGGGGCGTGGTCGTGATGGGCGGCTCGGTGGTGATCTTCTTCTTCCTACCGTGGCTGGACCAGTCGCCGGTCAAGTCGATCCGTTATCGCCCGGCCTTCCACAAGACGCTGCTGATCGTCTTCGTGATCGCCTTTGCGGTGCTGGGCTACCTGGGTATCCAGCCGCCGAGCCCGATCGGTTCGATCGTCTCGCAGATCGGCACCATTGTGTACTTCGCATTCTTCCTCGCGATGCCGATCTGGAGCCGGATCGGGACGTTCAAGCCAGTGCCTGAGCGCGTCACGTTCACGCCGCACTGATTCGAGCCCGCGCACAAGGACCCATGAAGGACACAAGAATGAAAAAGCTGCTTGCGATTTTCGCCTTGGCCGGTCTCGTGTTTGCCGCGCCCGTGATGGCCAATGAGGGTGGCGTGCCGCTCGATACGGCGCCCAACCAGTCCAGCGATGCGTCTGCGCTGCAGCGCGGCGCCAAGCTGTTCGTCAACTACTGCCTGAACTGCCACGGCGCCAGCGCCATGCGCTACAACCGCCTGCGTGACCTCGGCCTCACGGAAGAGCAGATCAAGCAGAACCTGCTGTTCACGTCCGACAAGATCGGTGACACGATGCACATTGCCATGGACCGGGACGACGCCAAGAAGTGGTTCGGCGCCGTTCCGCCCGACCTGTCGGTGATCGCCCGTGCACGCGGCAGCGACTGGCTCTACACCTACCTGCGCACGTTCTACCGCGACGACACGCGGCCGACCGGCTGGAACAACCTGGTCTTCGACAAGGTCGGCATGCCGCATGTGCTGTGGGAGCTGCAAGGCCAGCGCGTGCCGAAGTACGAGACGGTCAAGTCCGAGCACGGCGGCGAGCCGGAGCACAAGCTGGTCGGCTTCGACCAGGTCACGCCCGGCAAGATGAGCAACGTCGAATATGACCAGGCCGTCGCCGATCTCGTCACGTATCTGGACTGGATGGCTGAGCCCGCCGGTAACCTGCGCAAGCGCCTCGGTGTGTGGGTGCTGTTGTTCATCGGCGTGTTCTTCGTGCTCGCCTGGCGCCTGAATGCGGCCTATTGGAAGGACATCAAGTAAAATCGCTGTTTTCCGGGCAAGGGCTAGGCCGGTGAAACACTGGTCCTAGCCCTTTGCCTTTTCGCTTTTGTGCCGTGGCGATGCTGTTTGTCGCCGCGGTTGTACCGTCATCGGGCCGCCCCCGGCCCATGCGCCAAGGAACTACAACCATGATGGTCTTGTACTCGGGCACCACCTGCCCGTTCTCGCAGCGTTGCCGCCTCGTCCTGTTTGAAAAGGGCATGGATTTCGAGATCCGCGACGTCGATCTCTTCAACAAGCCGGAAGACATCGCGGTGATGAACCCGTACGGCCAGGTGCCTATCCTGGTTGAGCGCGACCTGATCCTGTACGAGTCGAACATCATCAACGAGTACATCGACGAGCGCTTCCCGCACCCGCAGTTGATGCCGGCCGACCCGGTGCAGCGTGCCCGCGCCCGCCTGTTCCTGTTCAACTTCGAGAAGGAACTGTTCACGCACGTCTCCGTGCTCGAGAACGAAAAGGGCAAGGCCGCCGAAAAGAACCACGAGAAGGCCCGTGCCGCCATCCGCGACCGCCTGACGCAACTCGCGCCCATCTTCCTGAAGAACAAGTACATGCTCGGTGAAGAGTTCTCGATGCTGGACGTGGCGATTGCGCCGCTGCTGTGGCGCCTCGACCACTACGGCATCGAAGTCTCGAAGAACGCCGCGCCGCTGATGAAATACGCCGAGCGCATCTTCAGCCGTCCGGCGTATATTGAAGCGCTGACGCCGTCGGAAAAGGTCATGCGCCGCTGATTGCCGCCGGGGTTGCCGGCCGCGCGGGTGTGCGGCCGCAGCTGCGTTGGTCACCATTTCATCATGCCGGAAACTTCCACCAAGCCCTATCTGATCCGCGCCATCTATGAATGGTGCACGGACAACGGCTTCACGCCATACATCGCGGTCTTCGTCGACAACAACACCAACGTGCCGCGCGAGTTCGTCAAGAATGACGAGATCGTGCTGAACGTCAGCTTCGACGCGACCAGCCAGCTCGACATGGGGAACGAGTGGATCACGTTCCACGCGCGCTTTTCGGGCGTGTCGCGCAAGATCGAGGTGCCGGTCGAGAACGTGCTGGCCGTTTATGCGCGCGAGAACGGGCAGGGCATGGCCTTCCCGGTCGAGCGCAGCAATCCTGTGACGCAGGCTGCGACCGAGCGCGAGAACAATCCGCCGCCCAAGCTGGCTGCTGTGGATGCTGAGTCCGCTCTTCCGCCGGCCCCCGCAGAAGCGGACGGCGGCCCGGACGACGAACCGCCGCCCAACGTACCCCGCATCGGCGGCAAGCCCGCGCTGAAAGTCGTCAAGTAGCACGGGTTGCTGTAGAATCGCCGTTCTTTGCCGGCTTAGCTCATCTGGTAGAGCAGTTGATTTGTAATCATCAGGTGGCGGGTTCGAGTCCTGCAGCCGGCACCAATACCGAAGCGGCTTCCCAGTGGGAAGCCGCTTGTCTTTGGCGCTCGCCCATCCAGATCGCACATTCGGAATTGCACGGCGACAGTCCGCCGATCGGACTACTTCGGCTCCGTCAACGGCGCGTAAGCGACCGCCTTGATCTCCACCAGACCGCCTTCGGGGTTCAGTTCGGCAACGCCCAATTCCACTGCCACAGGGTACGGGGCCGGGAAAAATTCGTCCCGCACACGCGCAATGGCTGCGAGCTGCCCGGCCTTGTCCAGCGCAAGACGCGGGCTGCCGAGCACGTGGAACATCTGCAGCTCGATCACGTCGACCATCCGTGCCTGGCAGGCCGCCAGCAGCCGTTCGATCTGGCGGAAGACCTGACGCAGTTCGGCCTCGAAGGCGGTGGCGTCCATGGGCGTCGTTTCACGATTGCACGCGACGATGCCCGACAGGTAGACGAAATCGCCGACACGTCTTGCGGGCGCGTAGTGGAACTGTGCGACATCGGCTTCCAGCTCGGGCGGGATGACGACTTCTCCGGTTTCGGTAGGGATGTGGTGCATGGCCTTCGGGGTAGAGGGTGGAAGCGGATTGTGTCCGATCCCCCCGGGGCTTGCATGGCACCACCACGCGTAGGGCTTCCACGCGCCGTGCATGCGGATCGTCTCAGCTGACCGCGAATGGCGCAGCCGAGGCGGTGTCTTCAAGAAAGTCCGTCATTGCATCCCGGCTTGGCGTCAGGCCCCTTAGCTGCAGGAGCGCGCCGGCGTTGCCGCGATGGTAGGTGCCGTGCAGGCACACGTGCAGCAGGATCTCGCCGCGACGCATGCGCGCCGGCTTGCCGCTGGTGAAGGTGAATTCAAGCGGCTCGTCGAGCTTGGCCTGCGTCACGGTCTGCGCGTAAGACACATACCAGTCGTCGACTTGCTGCGCGTGCTGGGCCAGCGTGCTGAGTTCTGGAAGCTTCTCGGATCTGGGCGCAGCGAATGGATGCGGCAGTCCCTGCAGATGGTGCTGGAAGATGCGGTCCACTGTGTGGACGTGATCGAGGACGCGCAGCATGAGCGTCGCGTCTTCATGGCTCAGCTGATCGAACTGCCGGCACACGGCGTCATACAGACCGCGGTCGGCCCATTGCTTGATGGCGAGCAGTTGCGTGTAGGGTGGGTGAGACATGAGGTGGCTCCTTGTCTTGCGCGGTTGGCGAGCAACTCGCGCCATGCATAATATGAGCGATGACTCGTGTTTCATACTCGCATTCGACGCGCAGGAAAATGGCTCGCAAGCCGCTGACCCAACCCCGCAAACAAGCCGCGCAGGCGCGATCGCGCGCCACGGTGGATGCGTTGATCGAAGCCACCGCTCGCATTCTCGTGAAAGAGGGGTTCGATAAGGCGAGCACGAACCGGATTGCGGCCAAGGCCGGCGTGAGCGTCGGATCGCTGTACCAGTATTTTCCGAGCAAGGAGGCGCTCGTGGTGGCGGTGATGGAGCGGCACAGCAGCGAACTCATGGCGCTGACGCGTGATGCGCTCGCTGACGCTGCCACGCTCCCGGTGGCGCAGGCGGTGCGCAGGCTGGTGACCACTGCCGTTCACGCGCATGGCGTCGATCCCAAATTGCACCGCGTGCTCGCCGAGCAGATACCGCGCACCGGGCGGCTTGCGAACACCGAGCGCTTCAACGCCGAGATCTACAACATGTTCTTCGCGTACCTGGAGGCCCATCGCGATGAGCTGCGTCCGCTCGATCTCGAGCTTGCCGCGTTCGTGTGCGTGACCTCCATCGAGGCGCTCACGCACAACGCTGTCCTGCACCACGCCGAGCGCTTTGCCGAAGCGCGCTTCGCGCCGCTGATCGACGAGGCGACGCGGCTCATCGTTGGGTATCTGCAGTAGCGGCCACCAAGGGCTTGCCGGCCCCCCGCGACACTTTGTTGCTCTGCGCCCCGTCACAGCTACGGAGTGGTCTCCATGGACAGTTGTTCCAGTCGATCTTCGATCGCCATTGAACGGCTAAGCAGTCCAGGCGTGTTGGCTGTCCTTCCCGCCACTGCCTAGCCGCGTTGCACGGCAGGTGGTGGCTCTTGCGTGGGTTCTCTGCGCAAGCGTCTCCCTGAATCGAGTGTTGGTGTCCGGCACCGTATGCGTGGCCGCGTGCGTTTGCGCGCGCCATCGGCAAGCCGGCGGCCGGCGTCTGCCTGCGTCCACGTCGCACGCGGACGAGAGGCCTCATGCGTTCTACCGCTCGCCATCGATCAGGGCGCTGGCGGGCTGCCCTGATCTTCAGCGTATCGGGGCCCTGGCTACGGCCGCGATCGCGGCGTCGTCAACCGCGTGGGCATGCGCGCCCCCACCGGACTCCAAGACCTACGGAGGGCCCACATGGACAGTCCGAGTCGACCCTATCCGAACGCATTTTCCTCAAGGCGAGTCCGCTGCACGGTTGTTCCTTGCTGTTGACTTGCGGCCCGGCAAGGCGGCGGTGTCTCCCATCGCTCCTTGAATGTCTGAACACGCCGCGCGCAGCCGTGGCGATGGCGGCAGGCCGCGCCCACATGGCGGGCGTGCCGCAAGGAGTGCACCATGCGCAAATTCAACATCCCCGCCCGTCGTTTTTCGGCGATCGCACTGCCGTTCAGCTCGCCGTTCGTGCAGGCCCGGGCCGGTGCGCCCCAGCGTGCCGGTGCCGTGCCCGGGCCATCGACCCGCCGCGCCGGCGATGGCGGCCCAGCGCTCGCGAACCACGGTTACGTCGCGGCGGCCATTCGCCTGTCGCGCACGTACTGGTAACGCCAACAACGCGCACCAATTGGGGTCGATATGACGCAATTCGCTTCGGGCATCGGCGCGCCGCGTCATGCCGCACGCGACGACGCCCATGTGGGTGACATTCGGGGCGCGCTCGGCACCTGACGCGCGCTGGCGGACGTTGCTCGCCATCGTCGGGCCGGGCCTGGTCGTGATGGTCGGAGACAACGACGCCGGCGCCTTCGGCAGGTATTCGCGATCGCGTTGCCGGACGCCAGCATCATCGGCGCATGCGCGGTGTCGCTTTCGACCGCATATGCGATGGGCGATGTGTTTGCCGTGCGGCACTCGCTGCATCGCAGGCCGGCATGCTGCTGCCGAGCGCGACGGTGTTCCTGCTGCTGTTGTGCAACGACAAGGCCGTGCTGGGCCTGCGGAAGAACACCCGCGCATGAACATCTTCGCTGGCTGCGTGGTGGCGGTGGTGCCGGTGATGCTGTCGGTGCTCTCCCGCCTCTTGCGGCCTGTCGTGGCCTGCGCGCCACTGTGGCCGATTGTCGCAGTGCAACAACATGCACTTTCGATTGGCTTACCCGCAAAGCCGCGTAAACCCTAGGCGGACGACGCAGCCGTCACTTGTCAATCGGCTCGCATTTCTATTTGCCTGAGCAAATTGCGCGATCCGAAGCGCCGTCTGGCGGTAAGATCGCGCCCGCATTCCACTCCATACCGCGCTCCCCCAACGAGCGCCTGACGTAGTGCCTGCTCCCATCTCAACCGCCCCCGATGTGTCGTACGCCGCTTTGTGCGACGCGGCGGCGCTCGGCCTCGCGCATGCCCGGCATGAGCGAAGTCCGCCCCGTCGACGGGGCGCGCTGGGTTCAGCTTCTCCCTGACCGGCGCCAGATGTGATCGAAGATCCGCTGCCGCACCAGCCGATTCCGAAGTGCCGGCAGCACGGTCTTTTCTCATTTCCCGCGTTTTTCCGCCTGTGGCTGCAGTCTGGGCTGCTGGGCTCTCGTGATGTTGGTGCGCATCGCCGGCGCAATTGTGCAAGACATGAAGAACACACTCGTTCCACATATGAAGCGGCTCCTCGCCGCAAGCCTTCCGCTCCTGCTGGCGGGCTGCAACCTGACGGTCCTGGACCCGAAGGGGATGATCGCCGCCGAAGAAAAGACGCTGATCCTGGTGGCGACCGGCCTGATGCTGCTGGTGGTCATTCCCGTGATCGTGCTGACGCTGGTGTTTGCGTGGAAGTACCGCGCCACCAATACGAAGGCCCGTTACGAGCCGGACTGGTCGCACTCCAACGCCATCGAAGCCGTGGTGTGGCTGATCCCGTGCCTGATCATCGTTGTCCTGGGCTGGATCACGTACAAGTCCACGCACGCGCTCGATCCGTACAAGCCGATCGAATCGGATGTGAAGCCCATCACGGTCGAGGCCGTCTCGCTCGACTGGAAGTGGCTGTTCATCTATCCGGAGCTGAAGATCGCGACGGTCAACCAGCTCGCGTTCCCGGCCAACACCCCGATCAACTTCAAGATCACGTCCGACACGGTGATGAACGCGTTCTTCATCCCGCAACTCGGCAGCCAGGTGTACGCCATGGCGGGCATGCAGACCAAGCTGCACCTGATCGCCAACGAGACCGGTGTGTTTGACGGCATGTCGTCGAACTACAGCGGCTCCGGCTTCACGGGCATGAAGTTCAAGGCCACGGCCATGACCAACGAAGAATTCGACGCCTGGGTCAAGCAGGTCCGCGCGTCGTCGCAGAGCCTGACCAAGGAAGGCTACGCAGCGCTGGCCAAGCCGAGCGAGAAGGTGCCGCCGGCGATGTACGCCTCGGTGGACCCGACGCTGTACCACAGCATTCTGCACAAATACATGGGCGACTCGGACAAGGTCCTGACGCTCGACGAGGCGCTGGGCAATGGCGCCTGCACCGTGGAAACGGCCGAGACGATTGCGACGCCGGCCCCGGTGCAGTCGGCCCTGCCGGCCCCCGCCGCTGCCAACGCAGTGCGCAAGAATTCCTAGGAGTTGACGATGTTTGGCAAGTTGAGTCTGGAGGCCATTCCGCTGCACGAGCCCATCGTGGTCGTGACGGTGTCGGCCATTCTGCTGGGTGGGGCAGGGCTGGTGGGCCTGATCACCTATCTCAAGAAGTGGTCGTATCTCTGGAATGAGTGGATCACCTCGGTCGACCACAAGAAGATCGGCGTGATGTACTGCATTCTGGCCATCGTGATGCTGCTGCGCGGCTTTGCCGACGCCATCATGATGCGCTCGCAACTGGCAGTCGCCTCGGGCGGCGGTGCCGGCTATCTGCCGCCTGAGCACTACGACCAGATCTTTACCGCGCACGGCGTGATCATGATTTTCTTCATGGCCATGCCGCTGATGACAGGCCTGATCAACCTGATCGTGCCGCTGCAGATCGGCGCGCGCGACGTGGCCTTCCCGTTCCTGAACACGCTGTCGTTCTGGCTGGCGGCTGCCGGTGTGGTGCTGATCAACGTGTCGCTGGGCGTGGGCGAATTCGCCCGCACCGGCTGGCTGGCGTACCCACCGCTGTCGGAGCTGGCTTACAGCCCCGGCGTGGGGGTCGACTACTACATCTGGGCGTTGCAGATATCTGGCCTCGGGACATTGCTGACCGGCGTGAACTTCGTCGCGACCATCTTCAAGATGCGCGCGCCG
>OFCW01000237.1_pt1 | contig 18529 bp, 17 predicted proteins | sample 1520951 | NCBI WGS metagenome assembly OFCW01 (sample SAMEA4349680, study PRJEB24078) | microbial mat metagenome | biome: Terrestrial Biome; feature: Habitat; material: Microbial Mat | place: India | collected 2012-06-12 | depth 10 m | reverse complement strand
ATGCCGGCGGAGCGCTTCGGCGAGATGCTGGTGGCGCAGGAGGATTTTGCGTGAGGCGCGGAGCCGGCGTGAACAAACCGGCAAATCCCGGCTCCAACGGTGCAAATAATTTCATTGCGCCATCGCCGATGCGACTGCAGGGAAGAAACCTCTACTTTTTAGGAGAACATGATGGCTCATCAGCAGTACGAATCATGCATTGAGGCGTGCCACGCCTGCGCAAGCGCCTGCGACCATTGTGCCGTTTCCTGTTTGCGCGAACAGGATGTCGCGGCAATGGCGCGCTGTATTGCCCTGGATATGGATTGCGCCGACATCTGCCGCACGGCGGCGGCCTCTATGTCCCGCGGCGGCGAAATGGCCGGCGCGATTTGCCAGTTATGCGCTGACGTCTGCGAGGCCTGCGGGGACGAATGCGCGAAATATCAGATGGCCCACTGCCAGGAATGCGCGCAGGCCTGCAGGCGCTGCGCGGATGAATGCCGCCGCATGGCCGGCGGCGTCCGGAGTAGGAAGGCCGGCACGGGAGCGGGCGTGACCGCACACTGAACGATAACGCCCTCCAGGCTCCTTCCGGACAATCACCGCCTCCTTGATCTTCCCGCCATGGGAAGGTCTATCCTGCCATCACAGTCAATCGAGGAGGTCACATCATGTACCGGTTTCAAGTGGATAAGATGCATTGCGGCGGCTGCGCCAGGCGCGTGACGACGGCGATCCGGAACGTCGACAGCGCCGCGCAGGTGGACGTCGATTTGAAAAGCAAGCAGGTCCAAGTCGAGAGCCGTGCCGACGCGAATATGCTGGCGGCGGCGATTGCCGAGGCTGGATACCCGGTGCGCACCGATGCGGAAGATGCAGAGGATGAATAAGCCGCTATCGGAGAACAGCTATCGGAGCCAAATCCGGAATTTTTTGACTTGGGTCATTCAAACTGGACAATCCGCTCCCTAGGATGGATCGGCGCTAAGAAAAAGACAGGAACGCATCATGGACGACAGCACACACCATCACCACGACCACCATGCGCATCATAAGCACCAGCATGGCGGCCACGCGGGCGTAGCGCAGGGAGCGGCCGCAGACAAGCCGTTTACCGATCCGGTATGCGGGATGAAGGTCGCCGCCGACCCGGACAAGACCATCGAACACGGCGGCGCGGCTTACCACTTCTGCAGCGCCAGGTGCATGGACAAGTTCCGCGCCGATCCGCCGCAATACCTCCAGCCCGGTGTGCCCGCGCCGGCGCAGGCGGCGCCACAAGGCACCGTCTATACCTGCCCGATGCACCCGGAAATCCGGCAGGACAGGCCCGGCAACTGCCCGATCTGCGGCATGGCGCTGGAGCCGGTGATGCCGTCGCTGGAGGAGGAAGAGAATCCGGAGCTGGCCGACTTCAAGCGGCGCTTCTGGTGGACCTTGCCGCTGACCGTGGTCGTCACGGTGCTGGCGATGGCCGGCCATCGCCTCTTCCCCGACGGCCTGCCCTACCAGAGCTGGATCGAGCTGGCGCTGGCCACGCCGGTGGTGCTGTGGGCCGGCTGGCCGTTCTTCGTGCGGCATCTGCATTCCATCAAAAAACGCAGCCCGAACATGTGGACGCTGATCGGCACCGGCGTGGCCGCCGCCTATGGCTACAGCGTGGTGGCGACCGTGGCGCCGGAGCTGTTCCCGGAAACCTTCCGGATGCATGGCCGCATCGGCGTCTATTACGAAGCTGCCGCCGTCATCATCTCGCTCACGCTCCTGGGCCAGATGCTGGAGCTGCGGGCGCGCTCGCAGACGTCGGCCGCCATCAAGTCGCTGCTCGGCCTGGCGCCGAAGACGGCGCGCCGCATCCGCGCCGACGGCGGCGAGGAGGACGTGCCGCTCACGCACGTGCACATCGGCGACACGCTGCGCGTGCGGCCCGGCGAAAAGGTGCCGGTCGACGGCGCAGTGCTCGAAGGCGAAAGCGCGCTGGACGAGTCGATGCTGACCGGCGAACCGGTGCCGGTCACCAAGCGGGCCGGCGACAAGCTGATCGGCGCGACCATCAACACCAGCGGCAGCCTGGTCATGCGCGCCGAAAAGGTCGGCTCGCAAACCATGCTGGCGCAGATCGTGCAGATGGTCGCCAACGCGCAGCGCTCGCGCGCGCCGATGCAGCGCATGGCCGACGTCGTGGCCGGCTACTTTGTCACCGTCGTGGTGGCGATCGCGGTCCTGACCCTGCTCGGCTGGGGCTTCTTCGGGCCGCAGCCGAGCTGGGTCTACGGCTTCGTCAACGCCGTCGCGGTGCTTATCATCGCCTGCCCGTGCGCGCTCGGCCTGGCCACGCCGATGTCGATCATGGCCGCCACCGGCCGCGCCGCGACGCAAGGCATCCTGTTCCGCGACGCGGCGGCCATCGAAGCCATGCGCAAGGTGACCACGCTCATCGTCGACAAGACCGGCACGCTCACCGAAGGCAAGCCGGCGTTCGACCGCGTGGTGGTGGCGCCGGGCTTTAGCGAGCGGGACGTGCTGCGGATCGCCGCCAGCATCGACCAGGGCAGCGAACATCCGCTGGCGCATGCGATCGTCGACGAAGCGCGCCGGCGCGGCCTGGCGCTGGACAAGCCGGACGCCTTCGAGTCGGCCAGCGGCATCGGCGTGCGCGGCATCGTCGCCGGCCGCCGCATCGCCTTGGGCAACACCGCGCTGATGGAGATTGAAAACGTCGACTGGCGCGCGCTCGGCGGCCCGGCCGAGGAACTGCGCAACGAGGGCGCGAGCGTCATGTACCTGGCGGCCGACGGCCGGCTGGCCGGCATCATCGCGGTGTCCGACCCGGTCAAGGCCACCACGCCGGAAGCGCTGAAGGCGCTGCGGGACGCCGGCCTGACGGTGGTGATGGCCACCGGCGACGGCGTGAGCACGGCCCGGTCGGTGGCGAAAAGGCTCGGCATCGGCGAGTTCTACGGCGAGGTCAAGCCGCAGGACAAGCTGCAGCTGGTCGAGCGCCTGCAAAAGGAAGACAAGGTCGTCGCGATGGCCGGCGACGGCATCAACGATGCGCCGGCTCTCGCCAAGTCCAATGTCGGCATCGCCATGGGCACCGGCACCGATGTCGCCATCAACAGCGCGCATGTGACGCTGGTGAAGGGCGATTTGCGGGCGATTGCGCGGGCGCGCAGGCTGTCCGAGGATACGGTGCGCAACATGCGCCAGAACCTCGGCTTCGCGTTCGTGTACAACGCGCTCGGCATTCCGCTGGCGGCCGGCCTGCTGTACCCGTTCACCGGCCAGCTGCTGTCGCCGATGATCGCGGCGCTGGCGATGAGCTTAAGCTCGGTGTCGGTCATCACCAATGCGCTGCGGCTGCGCGGCAGCGGCGCCGGTGACACGGCGCCGCCTCCGGGCACGGTGCGCGGCAGCGCCCGGCCTGCCGTGTTCGGTGTGCCGGCAAGCGGGCGCTGAAAAACAGAGTGGCGCTGCCCGTGGGACGGTTGGGGGACGGACAACGGGCGGCAGCGCCCGCAAGGGCAACAATAACGGCGGCTTGTTCAGCGTCGCCTTAACATTCAGAATTTTCATCGCCCTCATGATTATTCGCGACAGACCATCCGGCATCAGGCTGTTTTTCATCCTGCGGGGATCCATCCTTCCGCGTATCCAGCGGGTCTTGGCGGTCAACATCCTGTTCGCCACGCTGGTGACGGCCTGGCATGCTTCGCCGCTTGCCTTTGCGCTGACCTTGACGCCCGTTCCATTCACGCTCATTGGTCTGGCCCTTGCAATTTTCCTGGGATTCCGCAATACCGCAGCCTACGACCGCTTCTGGGAGGGCAGGAAGCTATGGGGGCAACTCGTGATCGACAGCCGGAACCTGGCGCGCGAATGCCAAAGCCTCATCTCCGGTGACGGCCCGGCCAGTTTCGAGGCAGGCCTGCGGGACATCAGAGTCAGGATGATTTACCGCGCCATAGCGTTTGCGCACGCCTTGCGGCAAGCCCTGCGCAATTCGCGCGACATCGCCGAGCTGAAGGGTTTTCTGGAAGAAGAGGAGTGGCGCCAACTGGAAAAGCGCACGGAAAGCTTGAATTTCCTGATGCTGCGAATGGGCGCGGATTTGCATCAGTGCCTGCGGGAGAAGCGGATCGACAGTCCGATTGCGGCCGTCCTCAACGCCACGCTGTCCTCGATGGTGGCGGTGGCAACCGGCTGCGAGCGCATCAAAAACACGCCGATTCCATTTTCCTATTCGCTGCTGGTGCACCGGACCGCTTATCTCTATTGCTTTTTGCTCCCCTTCGGCATCGTGGATTTAACCGGATTCGTCACGCCGCTCGTGGTGGCCATTGTCGCGTACACGTTTTTCGGGCTGGATGCCCTGGGCGACGAAATTGAGGAGCCGTTTGGCATATCCGATAATGATCTGCCCCTGGAGGCCATGTGCCGGACCATTGAGATCGACCTGCGCACTTTCGTCGGGGACCCGGCCGCCCCGGCGCCGTTGCTGCCAGTTGCCTACTGCCTGAGGTAAGAAGGCGCGCACGCCAGCCCGCCCTTGCCGCAAGGCGGGCGCAATTCCATAGACCGGATTGCGCCCTTTTCTTGCAGCGCATGCGCCGCCGCATATCCTGCTAAACTTGGCCGCCTCGAAGGCCACGACCCTGGCAAGAAAAATGTCTCGCGATACCGCTATGCCGGTGCACTGGATGGTGCGCATGAACCGCCGCAACCGGTCATGGTACGGCCTGCTGCTGCTCGTCAGCGTCGGCGCCCATTTCCTGGATATCGGGAGCGGCGCGCTGGCATGGACGCTGCTCGTCCTGCAGTTTCTTGCGTACCCGCAGCTGGTGTATTGGCGTGCGCGGCGCGCCGCCGACCAGCGCGCCGCCGAACTCGGCAACCTGGCCAGCGATGCCGTGCTGCTCGGCGTGTGGGCTGCCGCGCTCGGTTTTCCGGTCTGGATCACGTTCATCTTCCTGGTTTCGGTCACCATCAACATGACGGTGTTTCGCGGCAGGCGCGGTTTTGTCGAAGCGTTTGCCTGGACGGCCGCCGGCGCGGGCCTTGCCGTCCTCGCCGGCGGCTTCCACTTCCATCCCCAGACAGGATGGCCGGCGACGCTGCTGTGCATCGCCGCCATCGCGGCATATGTCTTCGCCGTCGCCGACAGCGCCTACGAACGGGCGCTGAAGCTGCACGCGACGCGCGAACAGCTGCGCACCAGCCAGCAGGAGCTGCTGCGGCAGCTTGCCGAGAACACCAGCCTGCAGGAGCAGTTGCGCAGCCAGGCCAACCATGATCCGCTGACCGGCCTGCATAACCGGCGCTACCTGGACGGCAACCTGGCGCGGGAGCTGATCCGCTGCGGCCGCGAGCGGCAGCCGCTCAGCCTGGTGCTCATCGATATCGACCATTTCAAGCAGATCAACGACACCTACGGGCATCTGGCGGGCGATCAAGTGCTCAGGCGCCTGGCCGCCTTGCTCAGCAGCGAGGTGCGGGGATCGGACATCGCGTGCCGGTACGGCGGCGAGGAATTCCTGCTCATGTTGCCGGGACTGCCGCAGGACGTGGCGCAGGCGCGCGCCGAGGAATGGCGTGCGGCGTTCGCCGCGTCGCCCGTCAGGTTCGATGGCGTGCCGATCGCGGCGACCCTGTCGGCGGGCATCGCCACCTCCCCGCTGAACGGCGCCACGGCGGAGGAACTGTTTCAGGCGGCCGACCACGCGCTCTACCAGGCCAAGGGCCAGGGGCGCAACCGCGTGCAGCTGGCCGGCCCGCTGGAGCGCGCGCCCGCGTGACGGCATGGCGGCGCCGATCGGTGCCTAATCAGTGCATATGCATATGCCCCGCATCGGCCGTCCTGGACGCAAAGGGCGTGAAGCGCGCCTGTTCCGGCTGCTGCCCCGGCAGCGCGATCGACACCACCGCTTTCAGGTTCGGGCCGGTCGCGAAACTGCCGCTGCCTTTCATCAGGTTGTCCCCTTCCGGTTTCAGCTGCACGGTCGTCTTGCCGTTGGCCAGGATGGTGGCGCTGCCGGTCGCGCCCGCCACGCTGATCGCCTTGCCGCCGTGGTCGGTCACGTAGACCAGCACCTCGTTCGCATTGTCCTTGCCGGCCGGCTTGATCACCAGCTCGTAGTGATAGGCGCCGGCCATCCTGAGCTGGCCGCTGTGCGGCGCCTTGGCGGTGTCGAGGTATTCGTCCGAATGCGCCGCCGCCAGGCCGGAAAAACCGATGCCCAGTGCCAGTACCGCGATGTTGATGAGTTTCATGGAATGCTCCTTTCGGTTGAAAAATGCGCCCGCCGCGCGCAGAGCGGCAGGCTGAAAATCAATAACTGTCTTCCGACTTGTGCGCCGCAAGCCGCTGCAGCGGCTTTTCCCCCCACAGCCAGAACATCACCGGCGTGATCACCGTATCGAGCAGCGTGGAGCTGATCAGGCCGCCGAAGATCACGACCGCCACCGGATGCAGGATTTCCTTGCCCGGCTCGTCGCCGGCGGCGATCAGCGGAATCAGCGCGAAGGCCGCCACCAGCGCGGTCATCAAGACCGGCGTCAAGCGCTCCAGCGAGCCGCGCACGATGAGCCCGCGGCCGAAGCGCTCGCCCTCGTGCAGCGCCAGGTTGATGTAGTGGCTGATCTTGAGGATGCCGTTGCGCGTGCTGATGCCGGCCAGCGTGATGAAGCCGATCAGGCTCGCCACCGACAGCGACAGGCCGGCCGCCTTCAGCGCGATCACGCTGCCGACCAGCGCCAGCGGGATGTTCGCCATGATCATCAGCGCCAGCGCCGACGACTTGTAGCGGCTGTACAGCACCAGGAAGATCATCACCAGCGAAATGACCGCCAACATCCCGATCGTGCGCGTGGCCTGCTCCTGCGCCTGGAACTGGCCTTCCAGGCTGGTGAAGTAGCCTTCCGGCAGCGGCTTTTCCGCCAGCCTGGCGCGGATCTGCGCGATGATCGCCGCCATGTCGGAGCCGTCGGTGTTGGCCGCGATCACGATGCGGCGCCGGCCGTTGTCGCGCGCGATCTGGTTCGGGCCGTCGGCCTCGACCACGTCGGCCACCTGCGACAGCGGGATGCGCCCGCCCGATGCCTCGATCAGCTGGCCGGCCAGCCCCTGCTGCAGGCGCTCGCGATCCGCCAGGCGCAGCACCACGTCGAAGCGGCGGCTGCCCTCGATCACCTGCGCCACCTTGTCGCCGCCGACCAGGCGCTCCAGCGCGCCCGCCAGCGTGGCCGGGTTGACGCCGTAGGCGGCGGCCTTGTCGTAGTCGACGCGCACCTGCAGCTGCGGGATCAGCACCTGCTTTTCGATCTGCAGGTCGGCCAGGCCCGCAATGCCGGCCAGCCGCCCTTTCAGGTCGGCCGCCAGGCCCCTGAGCGTGTCGAGGTCGTCGCCGTAGATCTTCAGCGCGATCTGCGCGCGCACGCCCGACAGCAGGTGGTCGAGCCGGTGCGAGATCGGCTGGCCGATCGACACCGACGCCGGCAAGGGGGCCAGGCGGTCGCGGATGTCGTGCATGATCTCCTCGCGGCCGCGCGCCGAACGCTTCAGGTCGACGTCCAGCTCGCTGTAGTGCACGCCTTCCGCATGCTCGTCCAGCTCGGCGCGGCCGGTGCGCCGCCCGACCCTGGTCACTTCCGGCACCTGCATGATCAGCTGCTCGGCCAGCGTGCCGATGCGGTTCGACTCGGACAGGCTGCTGCCCGGATTGAGCAGCACGTTGATGGTCAGCGTGCCTTCATTAAACGCCGGCAAGAACGAGCGCGCGAAGAACGGCACGGTCGCCGCCGCCAGCGCCACCGCGCCGGCGGCCGCCGCCAGCAGCGGCTTGGCGTGATCGAACGACCAGCCGAGCAGCTTCGCGTCCCATGCTTTCAGGCGCGCCACCAGCCTGCCGTCGCCGTGCGAGAGCTGCTTCATCTTCGGCAGCAGGAAGTAGCACAGCACCGGCGTGACCGTCATCGACACCAGCATGGAAGCGAGGATGGACACGATGTAGGCCACGCCCAGCGGCGCGAACAGCCGGCCCTCGATGCCGGGCAGCGCAAACAGCGGCACGAACACCAGCACCACGATCAGCGTCGCGTAGACGATGCCGGAGCGCACCTCCTTCGACGCCGCCGCGATCACCTCCAGCACCGGGCGCGGCGACGCCTGCTGCGCGTTCATGCGCAGGCGGCGCAGCACGTTCTCGACGTCGACCACCGCGTCGTCCACCAGCTCGCCGATGGCGATGGCGATGCCGCCCAGCGTCATCGTGTTGATCGACAGCCCGAACGCCTTGAACACCAGCACGCTCACCAGCATCGCCAGCGGAATCGCGGTCAGCGAAATGAAGGTGGTGCGGAAGTTGACCAGGAACAGGAACAGGATCACCGCCACCATCACCGCGCCGTCGCGCAACGCCTCTTCCACGTTGGCGATCGAATGCTCGATGAAGTCGGCCTGCTTGAACAGGATTTGCGGCGCCTGCACGCCGGCCGGCAGGTTCTTCGACAGCGAGGCCAGCGCCGACTCGATGTCGCGCGTGAGCTGCACGGTATCGGCCGACGGCTGCTTTTGCACCGACAGGATCACCGCCGGCTTGCCGTTGACGCTGCCGTCGCCGCGCTTCTGTCCCGCGCCGTAGCCGACCTGCGCCACCTGCTTGAGATAGATCGGCTGGTCGGCGCGCTTGCCCACCACCAGGTTCTGCAGGTGCGCGATCTCGTTGCTGCGCGCGATATTGCGGATCAGGTACTCCTTCGAGCTGATCTCGGCGAAGCCGCCGCCGCTGTTGGCGCCGAAGTTGCGCAGCGCGTTCTGCACGTCGTCCAGCGCGATGCCGAGGTCGCGCATCTTCGCGGTATCGGGCATCACGCGGTACTGGCGCACCTCGCCGCCGATCGGGATCACCTGCGCCACGCCGGGGATGGTCAACAGGCGCGGGCGCACGACCCAGTCGGCGTATTCGCGCACCTGCATCGGCGTGGCGTGCTCCGCATCGATCGGCAGGCCGATCAGCATGATCTCGCCCATGATGGAGCTGACCGGACCCATCTGCGGCGCCACGCCGGCGGGCATCTGCTCCCTGACCAGCGCCAGGCGTTCCGCCACCTGCTGGCGGTTGCGGTAGAGGTCGGTGCCCCAGTCGAACTCGACATACACCACCGACAGGCCCACGCCCGACACCGAGCGCACGCGCGTCACGCCCGGCATGCCGTTCATCGCCGTCTCGATCGGAAAGGTGACCAGCTGCTCGACCTCCTCCGGCGCCAGTCCGCCGGCCTCGGTCATCAGCGTGACGGTCGGCTTGTTCAGGTCGGGGAACACGTCGACCGGCATCTGCTTCAGGGTCAGCACGCCGTACACCATCAGCAGGAGCGCGATGCCCAGCACGATCAGGCGCTGGCGCAGGCTGGTTTGAATGATGAAATTGAACATGGCGGTTCCTTAGCGTACTTGCGCCAGCGATGCCACGCCCTGCACCACCACGCGCTCGGCGCCGGCCAGGCCCTCGGTCACCACCACGCGTTCGGCGTCCAGCTGCTGCGTCTGCACCTTCTTCGGCGCGAAGCGCTCGGCCGCCGTGTGCAGCCACACCACCTGTTCGCCGGAAGCGCCGCGGCTGACCGCCGCCACCGGCACCACCGCGCCCTTTTTCGCCTGTTTCAGCTGCACGAAGACGTTCACCGGCTCGCCCACCGCCAGCGCCGGATAAGGGGACGCGACGCGGAACTGCACCGGCAAGGCCTGGTCGCGCAATTCGGCGCCGCGGCCGAGCAGCGTCAGGCTGAGTTTTTCGCCGGACGCGGTGCTGCCGGAGACCGAAGCGACGCCGCTCAGCGCGCGCGGATCATAGGCCAGCGCCTCGACGATGAGGCGCTGCGGATTGACGATTTCAAACACCGTCTGCCTGGCCTCGACCACCTGCCCGGCCACGACCGCCACCTTGCTGATCACGCCCGACACGGGCGCCTTCAGCGGCAGGCGGTTGGTGAGGCCGCCGGCGATCGCCGCCTTCTGCCGCCGCAGCGCCTGCAGCTCGGCCTTGGCCGCTTCGATCTCCTTTTGCGGCACCGTGCCTTCGAGCTGCGCGTTGCGCGCCACGCGGCGCTCGGCCAGCAGCAGCTGGCCTTCGATCTGCGCCAGCTGCGCGCGCTGGTTGGCCAGCTCCACGCCGCCGGTGACCGGCTCCAGCCAGGCCAGCACTTCGCCGGCCCTGACCGTTTGCCCCAGCGCCGGCAGGCCGCCGCGCGCGCCCGCGATGCGGCCCATCTGCGTGGCCTGCACCTGGCCGCCGGCCGACGGATCGGCCTGCACATGGCCCTTCAGCGCGAGCGTCTGGTTGACTTCGCCCACCTGGGCTTGCATGGTGCGGATGCCGAGCAGGTTCTGGCTGGCCTTGGGCAGGAACACGCTGCCGTCGGCCAGGCGCGCCGGCGCCTCGTTGCCGGCCTGCGCCGGCAGTGCCTTGGCCGGCGCGGCCGCCGGTTTTGCGTCGCCGTGGTCTTCGCCGCCGTGCGCCATCGCGGCCGCCGGCGCCAATGCCGCGGCCAATGCCAGGGCGTAAATGAATTTGTTTGCTTTCATGATCGATCTCACTGTTGTTTTTTGCGGCGGCGCAGTCCGACTTGAACGAGCCCGATGAGGCCCACCCCGCCCAGCGCGGCGATCAGCCCGGCCGGGGCGAAGCCGGCGATCCGGTCGCTTTGCGTGGGCGCGGGCGCCTGCGGGATGTCGATGTGCGCTTCCAGCAGGTCGGCCACCCTGTCGCCCTCGATGGTGAACACCAGGCCGTGCTTGCCGGCCTTGGCCAGCCAGGGCGCGGCCAGCTTGTACCTGCCCTCGCCGTCGGCCTGCGCGACGCCCTTGCCGGCGCCGCTTTCGATCTCGATCTTCGCGTTGGAGATCGGCGCATTGGTCTTGAAGTCGGACAGGTACAGCGTCAGCTGCCTGTCGTGGTAGACCGCCAGCAGCTCGGTGTCATCGGACTTGGCTTCGGTGCGCGGCGCGAGCGCTTGCGCGATTGGCGCCGCGTCGTGCGCGTCGCCGTGGTCTTCGCCGCCATGCGCGAACGCGGCGGGCGCGAAACAGACGCCGAGGCCGAGCGCGAGCGGCGCGGCGAGGCGGTAAATGCAGGATCGGATGTTGTTCATGGCAGCACTCCCTTGGCCTGGTTCAGGCGCGCATAGGCGCGGTTCAGTTCGACGTGGGCTTGGTTGGCGGCGAGCTCGGCCTCGTTGGCTGTCGCCTGCGTGCGCTGGAATTCGAACAGGCTTTTTTCGCCGAGCGAGAACGCCTTTTTCACCAGCTGCAGGTTTTCCTGCGCCAGCGCGTGGCGTGTCGCGGCCAGCTGCGCCTGGTGTTGCGCGATATCCAGGTCCGACTCGGCTTTGCCGATCGCCTGCGCGATGTCGAAGCGCTGGCGCCGGTATTCGGCTTCGGCTTCCGTCAGCTCCGCCTGGGCGGCGGCGAGGCGCGGCGCATTGCGCGCCTCGGTGCCGAACGGCAGCTTGAGCGCCACCGCCACGGTGTTGGCGTAGCGTTCGTCGAGCGATGCGCGTTCGCGCCGCGTGCCGACCGACAGCTCCGGGTTGTCGCGCCGCGCCTCGGTGACCAGCCGCAGCCTGGCCTGGGCGGCGGCCACGCGGCGCCGCTGCAGCTCCAGCGCCGGATGGGCATCGATGTCGGCGCCGGCCGACGCCGCTTCGGCCGGCACGTCGGGCAGTGCGTCGTCGCCGACGATGCGCCGGTACGCCTGGCGCGCGGCGGCCAGCTCGCGCTCGGCGTCGGCCAGCGCCGCTTGCGCGGCCAGCGTTTCGCCTTGCGCCAGCAGCAGGTCGGAGCGCGCCAGATCGCCCGCCTTGACGCGGCGCGCGACATCGGCTTCGGTCTGGCGTGCCGCTGCCAGGCGACCCGCTGCGAGCGTGCGCGCATTTTCGGCGAGTTTGAGCTGCCAGATCGCTTCGCGCAGCTCCCCCGCCAGCTGCAGGCGCAGCGCCGCCTGCTCGGCGCCGTAACGCTCCGCTTCCGAGTCAGCGAGCCGTTGTTTGGCCGATTTTTCTCCCGGCAGCCACAGCGGCAGCGAGACGGCGGCCTCGTATTCGCGCGCGCCGGTGTTGCCGTTGAAACGGTCGGTGCGATGCGCCAGTTCGAGCGCGGGCGGCGACGGGAACAGGCTGGAAGCGGCCGCCCGGCTGGCGCTCAGTTCCGCTTCGCGTGCGGCTTGCGACTGCGCCTGCGGCAGCCGCAGCCAGGCTTTATCCAACAGGTCGGCATAAGGGCTTGCCTGCGCGCCGGCGGCGGCGAGCAGGCCCAATGCCAGAATGAATGGGCGCATGAAAACCTCATCTGTAACGTGAACGAAAGTCAGTGGCTACAGAAGGCGATGCGGGGAGATTATCGGAATATCAACAAGTGGCGGGCGAAGCCGTGCGCTTGTCGGCATCCACGTTCCCAGCCCCACTGCGGATGGGCGAGAGGGGCGCGAGCATGCCTTCGCAATCAGGCGAAGGCCGGGCGTGGAGGCCGGTAGAGTTGTTCGGCAAGAGACGTGGGAGGCGGCGCGGCCTGCAGGCTGTGCCGGATGTCGGATGCGGACGACGTCGGCGTCCGGTGCGCGGCGGCCGGGAAAAACGCCGATGCGCACGACTGGCAGTAGGAGCACTGGCTGCAGCCGTCGCCGTTCTTGACCGGCTTGCCGGCGGCATGATGATGGTGCTGATCCGCCCCATCCTGCTGCGCGTGTTGATGGGCATGCATGCCGGCATCGTGCGCGTCCGCCAAGACCGCTTCCTGGGCCGCGCCGGCCGACGGCGCGCAATGCACCATCGCGGCTGCCGCCACATTGGCGAACGGCAGCGCGATACTGATCAGTATTGCCAGAAAGATGCGGAGCAGGTGCATAGCGCTTCAATGCTAGCCGGCATGGACGGCGGCTGTCAACAACGCCGTCCCGGCATGCGCGGAAAGCCAGGGTTTTCGCTTGACACGTATCAAGGAGATTTGCGCGTCGAATCGGTAAAACAGACAGCATGCCGCGCGCAGGCGCCGTCTACACTCTGTCCAGCCAGGAGGGAATAGCGATGATGTGGAACCATGCGATGGGATGGCACTGGCTTGAGTCGGCCGGCTTGGCCCTGTTCTGGCTGATGATCATCCTGCTGGCCCTCGTGCCCACCAATTACCTGCGCAGCGAATGGCTGTCGCTCGAAGAATCCGAACAGGACGAGAACGACGAGCGCGCCGCCTCGCGCGCCAACGGTTAGCAGACCGCTCGCCACCGGCTCTCCGCCGCACCGCCCATCGGAAAGCGCATGGCTCCCGCGCGGCATGCGCGGCGGGCAGCACGGCATGCGCGATGATGGGACAATAGTGTACGAACCGCGCACGAACCGCGCACGGGACTGCAACGGCGAGGTTCGTGCCATTCGCACATCATGAAGGAGATGCCATGCCGACGAAACAACGCGCTACCGTCCTGCTGCTGGCCGCCTGCGTGCTGGGACCGGCCCCGCACGCCGCGGCGCAGCAGTCGCCAGCGCCCGGCCTGAAAGGACCGCTGGCAAGCGCACTGCCGGGCGGCGGCGAACAGGCGCTGCTGGAACCGGACGAAGCGTTCAAGCTCAAAGTGGCGGCGAAAAATGCCGGCACCATCACGGCCGAGCTGGTGCCGGCCAGCGGCTACTACCTGTACAAGGAAAGGATGCGCTTTGCGCTCAAGCCCGGCGGCGATGTCGCGATCCGCGCGGTGAAGCTGCCGGCCGGCGAGATGAAGAACGACCTGATCCTGGGCCGCACCGAAGTGTACAAGAAGGCGGTGCCGGTCGAGATCGCGCTCGACAAGGCCGCCGGCGGCAAGAGCGTCACGCTGGTCGCGTCCTATCAGGGATGCCAGGAAAAGTTGGGAGTTTGCTATCCGCCGATCGAGAAAAGCGTGAACCTGATATTGCCGAAGTAGCGCAAGACTGCAAAAGTTGATCTGAGTCATATCGAATGGCGCATTGCTGATGCTTAACTGCTGGCAGTGCCACCGGGTGGCGAATTCAATGAATGGAAGTATCGAAATGAAGAAGCTGATGATTGCCGCGGCGCTGGCCGCTGCATCCACCGCCGCGTTCGCCTATGGCGAGGCGATCACCGTCTACAAGGACCCCAACTGCGGCTGCTGCGAAGGCTGGGTCGCGCACCTGCGCGAGTCCGGCTACCAGGTCAAGGCCATCAACTCGAACGACATGTCGGCCGTGAAGAAGCGCCTCGGCGTGCCGGAGCAACTCGGTTCCTGCCACACCGCCGTGCTCGACAAGTCGGGCCAGGTGATCGAAGGCCATGTGCCGGCGGCCGCGATCAGGAAGCTGATCGCGCAACCGAAGGTGCATGGCGTGGCCGCGCCGGGCATGCCGGCCAATTCGCCCGGCATGGGCAAAATGGATGGCAAGCTGGTGACGGTCGATTTCTCCGGCCGGCCGTTCTCGCAGGACTGATCCGCTGCCATGCCGGCGCGCCCGGCATGGCCTTCCCCCGCACATTCCCCCTTCCTGCGCGCCGCCTGTAGATGGCAGCGCGCCGCCTTGCGTCATCAAACCGTCACGCGCGCTTAATTTCCCCGTCACATTTCGCCGCTACATTGGCAGTTTTTCAAGCTGGAGGTGAGAAATGTTGACAAAACGAATCATCGCGGCCGTGGTCTCGGCCGCCGTCCTGAGCGCTTGCGGCACGGCCACGCAAACGGCGGAAGAGCCGAAGCGCGTGATTTTCTTCCTGGGCGACGGCATGGGCATGACGACCATGACCGCCGCGCGCATCTATGCGGTCGGCGAAGACGGCGACCTCACCATGGACACGCTGCCCGAGACCGCCTTCGTGAAGACCTTTTCCAACGACGCGCAGGTCACCGACAGCGCGCCGTCGATGTCGGCCTACATGACCGGCGTGAAGATGAACAATGAAGTGCTGTCGATGTCGTCCGACACCGTCGCGAAAGACCCGGTCGCCGACGCCAACGGCAACAAGCTGGCCAATGCCTGCGGCAGCAACAACGGCCGCCCGGTGCAGACGCTGCTGGAAATCGCCAAGAGCCGCGGCCTGTCGGCCGGCGTGGTGACCACCACCCGCGTCACCCATGCGACGCCGGCGGCGACCTATGCGCACATCTGCCACCGCGACCTGGAAAACGATATCGCCGCGGCGCTGGTGCCGGGCGGCGCCGGCTACAACAGCGCGCTGGGCGCGAGCGGCATCGACGTGGTGCTCGGCGGCGGCAGGCAATTCTTCCTGCCGGCGGCCAAGGGCGGCAAGCGCGCCGACGGCCGCGACCTGACCGAGGAACTGAAGGCGCAGGGCTACGCCTACGCCAGCAATGCGTCCGAGTTCAACGCGATCGATCCGGCCAAGACCGGCCGCCTGGCCGGCCTGTTCACCTCCAGCCACATGAGCTACGACCTCGACCGCGACCCGGCCAAGGAGCCGAGCCTGGCCGAGATGACCACCAAGGCGATGGACATTCTCAACAAGAATGAGAAGGGCTATTTCCTGATGGTCGAAGGCGGGCGCATCGACCATGCGCTGCACGAGACCACCGCCAAGAAGGCGCTGCAGGACACGGTCGCGTTCGACAACGCGATCAAGGCCGCGCTCGACAAGGCGCGCGCCACCGACCCGACCCTGAAGAACACGCTGATCGTGGTCACCGCCGACCACGACCACACGCTGGTGCTCAACGGCTACGCCAAGCGCACCGGCAAGACCGCCGCCGGCAGCCCGGGCGTCTTGGGCGTGCTGAAGAGCTATGTGGACGGCGCGGTGGCCAAGGACCTGGACGGCGCGCCCTACACCATCATCGGCTTCGGCAACGGCGAAAACCGCACCCAGGGCAGCCGCGCCGCGCTGGCCAGCCTGGACGACGGCACCGCCGGCGCCGACACCTATCACCAGGAGGCGGTGGTGCGCACCGCCGCCGGCAGCGAGACGCATGGCGGCACCGACGTCTTCCTCGGCGCCATCGGCAAGGGCGCCGACGGCTTCCTCGGCACCATCGACAACACGCAAGTGTTCGGCCTGATCCGCAACGCGATCGGACTGTAACGAACCCAGGAGAACCAACCATGATCAAACGCATCCTCATCGCGGCGGCGATCGCCGCCCATGCCGCCCCGGCATTCGCCGCCGGCGAAGCCAAGAACGTCATCTTCTTCCTCGGCGACGGCATGGGGCCGACCACCATCACCGCCGCGCGCATCTACAAGTACAAGGAAGAAGGCGCGCTGAACTTCGAAAAGCTGGAGCGCACCGCGCGCATCAAGACCTATTCGAACGATGCGCAGACCACCGACAGCGCGCCGTCGATGTCGGCCTACATGACCGGCGTGAAGATGAACAACGAAGTGCTGTCGATGTCGTCCAACACAATCGCCGTGGCGCCGAGCAAGGATGCCAACGGCAATGCCACCATCAACAACTGCGCGCCGTCCAACGGCACGCCGGTGGCCACCATCCTCGAACTGGCCAAGGCCAAGGGCAAGGCAGTCGGCGCCGTCACCACCACCGAGCTCACGCACGCCACGCCGGCGGCCACCTACGCGCACATCTGTCACCGCGACGCGCAGTACGCGATCGCGGCGCAGGCGGTGCCGGGCGGCGCCGGCTACAACAGCGCGCTGCTCGACGGCGTCGACGTGCTGATGGGCGGCGGGCGCAACCATTTCACGCCGTATAACGCGGCCACCAATCCGAAGGGCCGCGCCGACGGCCGCGACCTGCTGGCCGAGCTGGCCGCCAAGGGCTATACCGTGGCCGCCACCAAGGCCGACATGGCGGCCGCGCCGAACAACAAGAAATTCATCGGCCTGTACAGCAGCAAGAGCCACCTGGAATACGAACTGGACCGCAGCGCCACGCCGCCGGCCGGCGAAGGCGCGACCCAGCCGAGCCTGGCCGAGATGACGGTCAAGGCGATCGACATCCTGTCGCAGAATCCGAACGGCTATTTCCTGATGGTCGAAGGCGGCCGCATCGACCACGCGCTGCACGCGACCAACGCCAAGCGCGCGCTGGTCGATACCATCGCCTTCGACGACGCGGTGCAGGCGGCGCTGGACAAGGTGAAGCAGAGCGACCCGACGCTGGCCAACACGCTGATCGTGGTGACCGCCGACCATGACCATACGCTGACCTTCAACGGCTACGGCAAGCGCGGCAACCCGATCCTCGACATCAACCGCAGCTACCGCGACGGCCAGCCGTCCACCGACGCCGACGGCAACACCTACACCACCCTGGTGTTCGGCAACGGCCCGAACCGCCCCAACCTGCGCACCAATCTCGACAGCGCCGCCGTGCTGGCCGATAACTATCAGCAGGAAACCGGCGTGCGCCTGGCCAGCGAGACGCACGGCGGCGGCGACGTCAAGCTGCTGGCCACCGGCGCCGGGGCCAAGTCGTTCAAGGGCACGCTGGACAACACCAAGGTGTTCGGCCTGCTGAAGACGGCGTTCGGGTTCTGAGACGGCTTTTACGGACTTCCTCCTTGACCCGGCGGGTCCGCAGAAGTCTTTTGACGATGCATCCCATGAACGCCCCTCTCCCGCTTGCGGGAGAGGGCGGCAGAGCGGAACAACTTTCACTATCTCCGAAAGAAAGCGAGCATGTCGTACTTTATCCACCGTCTGCGCCGCGCCCTTGCCGCCGGCGGCGCGCTGCTGCTGGCCCTGCCCGCGTTCGCGCAGGCGCAGCCCGCCGTGCAGGGCCCCGACCTCGACCTGTCGATCCGCTATTACACCCGCGTGCTGACCGCGGAAGGCGTGCTGCGCGAGAGCCGTTACGAAGAAACGATGCTGCGCCGCCAGGACCACGTGTGGGTCGCGCGCGTGCTGCCGAAAGCGGCGGCGCACGATCATGACGGCGAGCGCGCGCAGCAAGACAAGGGCGCGGCCGCAAAGAAGGCAAGCGCCCAGTCGCACGTGCACAAGCATTTCAACTACGCGGTGCTGCCGCGCCACGTGATGCGCGAAGGCGGCAAGCTGCGCCTGGAGTTTGTCGACGCGCGCGAGCGCGAGGTGGTGTCGGTCGCGCCGGCCGACTATGACAACGTGAACTTCGACGGTTCCTGGACCAACGCCTTTTTCCTGGTCGACCCGCGCAGCGTCGCCGCGCTGCCGCTGTCGAACCGGCCGTCGCCGGCAGCCGGCGCACGCTGGCATGAAAGGGAAAAGGACGGCGTGTTCCAGCGCGTGCTGTGGGATGAGCAGAAAATGATTCCGCTACTGGTCGAAAGCGGGGACCGCAAGGGCAGTTTTTTCCAGAGTATCGAAGTCAAGCCGCAGGCCGGCCTGCGCCGCACGCTGCCGTGGCAGGGCTTGCAGGGATATGCTCAGAAGGAATATGCGGATTTCCTCGATTGAGCGCTTCCCGCGCTGATTCTTAGACACTGAACGGCTCTTCACTCCGGCGGCCGGCCTGCGGCTGCCTTCCGCATCGCCCTTCATGCCCCGCCCGCCGGGGCGTTTTTTGTGCGCCCAGCATGGGCGCACTCTTGGAGGTGCAAGTCCTCCCGCAAGC
>OFCW01000236.1_pt1 | contig 18561 bp, 17 predicted proteins | sample 1520951 | NCBI WGS metagenome assembly OFCW01 (sample SAMEA4349680, study PRJEB24078) | microbial mat metagenome | biome: Terrestrial Biome; feature: Habitat; material: Microbial Mat | place: India | collected 2012-06-12 | depth 10 m | reverse complement strand
CAAGGGCGTGGCGCGCGTGCTGGTCACGCGGGAAACCATGCAGGCATGCGGAGATGCGTTCGATTTCATCCATCACGGCGCGTTCGCGGTAAAGGGCCGCAGCGCGCAGGTCGACCTGTACGAACCCAGGAGGACAACATGAAAACATCAATGCTGGCGCTCGCCATGCTGCTGGCGGCGGCCGCGGCGCGGGCGGAAAACGCGCTCACCGTGCAGCCCACCGAGCTGCGGGCGGACGCGCAGTCCGACGCGGCGGCCCTCGCCACCCTGCCGCAACATGCACGGGTCGAAGTGCTGGGGCGGAAGGGCGCCTGGAGCGAGGTCCGCGCCGCCAACGGACAGCGCGGCTGGGTCCGCATCGCGGTGCTGAAGGCGGAGGCCGGAGCGCCGGCCGCCGGAGCGCCGGCCGGCGCATTGGACAAGCTGCTGTCCACCGGCCGCACTTCCAATACGGCGACGGTCACCACCGGCGTGCGCGGCCTGCCGCGCGAGGAGCGCACGGAGGCCCAGGGCGACCCGGACGAGCTGCTGCGGGCGCGCGAGTTCGCGCGCGACAAGGCGGCTGCGCAATAAATCCGTTGATCCTCGGTCCCGTTGCGGCCGACAGATGAAACCCGGAATCGTTGCCGTCGGCGCTTCCGGTGATTCTTGACATGAGTCAAACAATCGCGCCGAGCCGCCGCCGTATGATGGGCGGATGAACACAGACACCACGGACACTCGCGGCCTGTCGGCTGCGGAAGCGGCGCGCCTGCTGGAACAGGCCGGCCGCAACGAATTGCCGTCGAAAGGGCGGCGCACCGTCTGGCGCATCCTGCTGGAAGTCGTGCGCGAGCCGATGTTCCTGCTGTTGCTGGCGGCCGGTTCGATCTACCTGATGCTGGGCGAACGCGAAGATGCGCTGATGCTGCTCGGCTTCGTATTCGTATCGATGGCGATCACCATCTTCCAGGAACGCAAGACCGAGCGCGTGCTGGAGGCGTTGCGCGATCTGTCGAGCCCGCGCGCGCTGGTGATCCGCGACGGCGAGCAGATACGCATCCCGGGGAGCGAAGTCGTGGCCGGCGACCTGCTGGTGCTGGAGGAGGGCGACCGCATCGCCGCCGACGGCATGCTGCTCGAATCGCATGACCTGCTGGTGGACGAATCCCTGCTGACGGGAGAATCGTTCGCGGTGGCGAAGAAGGCCGGCGCGGGCGATGCAGGACGGGTCTTTTCCGGCGCGGTCGTGGTGCAGGGCGGCGGCCTGGCGCGCGTCACCGCCACCGGCGCCGCCACTGAAATCGGCCGCATCGGCCGCTCGCTGCAGGAGCTGGAGCCGGCGAAAAGCCCGCTGCAAACCGAGATCGGCACGCTGGTCAGGCGTTTCGCCTGGATCGGCGTGACGGTTTCCGCGCTGGTGTTCATCCTGTACGGCGCCAGCCGCCAGGACTGGTTCGCCGGACTTCTGGCCGGGATCACGCTGGCGATGTCGATGCTGCCGGAAGAGTTCACGCTGGTGCTGACCGTCTTCATGGCGCTCGGCGCCTGGCGTCTGTCCGGCAGCCGCGTGCTGGCCCGGCGCACGCCGGTGATCGAGACCCTGGGCGCGGCCACGGTGCTGTGCGTGGACAAGACCGGCACGCTGACGCAGAACCGCATGTCGGTGCAGGAGCTGGTGGTCGACGGCGCGCGCTGGGAGATCGCCCGCCAGGCACGCGGCGCGCTGCCGCCCGCGGCGCAGGACGTGCTGGAATACGCGGTGCTGGCCAGCGAAAGCCTGCCCTTCGACCCGATGGAAAAGGCATTCCATCGCTGCGCGGCCGATTTGCTGCCGCAGCAGCGCCTCGGCCACGAGGGCTGGGAATTCGTCCACGAGTATCCGCTGAGCGCCGAATGCATGGCCATGACCCATGTCTGGAAGGCGCCCGACGAAGATAGCCACATCGTCGCCGCCAAGGGCGCGCCGGAGGCCGTCGCGCGCCTGTGCCGGCTCGACGAGAGCGAATGCGCGCGCATGCTGCGCCAGGTGCAGGAGCTGGCCGCGCGCGGCATGCGCGTGCTGGCGGTGGCGCGCGCCCGCCACGCGGGAGCGGACTGGCCTGCGCGCCCCGATGCGTTCCGCTTCGAGTGGCTGGGACTGGCCGGCCTGGCCGATCCCTTGCGTCCCGCCGTGCCCGGCGCGGTGCGGGCATGCCGCCAGGCAGGCGTGCAGGTGGTCATGATCACCGGCGACTATCCCGCCACCGCACAGGCGATCGCCAGGGAGGCGAGCCTGCCGCATGAACGGATCATGACCGGCGACCGGCTGGAATGCCTGAGCGACGCGCAGCTGCGGGAAGCGGTGCGCGAGCATCACGTCTTCGCGCGCGTCCTGCCGCAGCAGAAGCTGCGCCTGGTGAATGCCTATCGCGCCAACGGCCAGGTGGTCGCGATGACCGGCGACGGCGTCAACGACGCGCCCGCGCTGAAGGCGGCGCATATCGGCATCAGCATGGGGCAGCGCGGCACCGACGTGGCGCGCGAAGCCTCTTCGCTGGTGCTGCTCGACGACGACTTCGGCTCGATCGTGGAAGCGATCCGCATCGGCCGGCGCATCTACGACAATCTGCGCAAGGCAATCATCTACATCGTCGCGGTGCACATCCCGATCGCCGGCATGAGCCTGCTGCCGTTGCTGTTCGGCGCGCCGCTGGTGCTGGCGCCGGTGCATATCGTGTTCCTGGAAATGGTCATCAATCCGGCATGCTCGATCGTGTTCGAGGCCGAGCACGCCGAGCGCGACATCATGCGGCGGCCGCCGCGCAGTCCCGGCGAGCGGCTGCTCGGCAGGCGCGACATGGGGCTGGCGCTCTGCTACGGCGCCGGCCTGCTGGCGGCCGCGGCGGCGGTCTACCTCGCCGCGCTGGCCGGCGGCGCAGGCGCGGAACAGGTGCGTGCCGCCACCTTCGGCTGCCTGGTGCTCGGAAACCTCAGCCTGATCGTGGCCGGCCGCTCGGTGCGGCACAGCGTGCTGGAGCTGATCCGCATCCCGAACCGCGCGCAATGGCTGGTGCTGGTCGGAGCAATATCGGCGCTGGCGGCGGCGCTCCATGTGCCGCCGCTGCGCAGCCTGTTTCACTTCGCCGCACCCGGCGCGGCGACGCTGGCGCTGTCCCTGCTGGCGGCACTGGGCGCGCTGGCCTGGTTCGAGGGGGTGAAGCGCATCTACCGGGGCGCGGCCGGGCAAGCGGCACGGCCGGCGGCATGAACAGGAACGGCGACCTGCGGCGGCAGCAGCGCCTGATCGCGGCCCTGGCCGCCGCGCTGGAGCGGGAGCACGGCCGCGTCGAGCGGTTCGAGACCCATATTTCATGGGTGCTGGTGGCCGGCGGATACGCATACAAGTTCAAGAAGGCGGTGCGCTTCGATTTCCTCGATTTCACGACGCTGGCGGCGCGCGCCTTCTACTGCCGGGAAGAAGTGCGGCTGAACATGCGGCTGGCGCCGGCAATCTATCTCGACGCGCTGGCGGTCGCCGGCTCCCCTGTCCATCCGCGCCTTGGCGCAGACGGAGCCGCGATCGAATACTGCGTTCGGATGCGGGCGTTCCCGCAGGAGGCATTGTGGACCCATCGGCTGCGCCACGGCCTGCTCTGCGGCGCCGAGATCGATGACCTGGCGTGCGCGGTCGCGCAATTTCACCGCGCCGCCGCCTGCGCGCCTGCCGATGCGCGCTGGGGCGCGGCCTCGCAGCTGCGGGAAGTGGCGGCCGACAATGTCACGCCGATCGCATCCCTGGCCCGCGGCGCCGCCGCGCAGTGGGCGCGCGAGCTGGCGGACTGGGGCGAGCGGGAACTGTCCCGGCTGGAACCGGTGCTGGCCGATCGAAAGCGCGGCGGCTTTGTGCGGGAGTGCCATGGCGATCTGCATAGCGGGAATATTCTGACGCTGGCGGGCAGGGCGCAGGCCTTCGACTGCATCGAGTTCAACGAGGGGCTGCGCTGGATCGACGTGATCAACGACATCGCCTTCATCTACATGGACCTGCGTTACCAGGGGCGCGCTGCGCTGGCGGCGCGTTTCCTGAACCGTTATCTCGAAGCCGGCGGCGATTATGAAGGCGTGCGCCTGCTGCGCTACTACCAGGTGCAGCGCGCCCTGGTGCGCTGCAAGGTGGCGCTGCTGCGCGCCCGGCAGTCCGGAGCCGCCTCGTCCGAGGCCGCAGCCCGGGAAGAGGAAGGCTGGCACTACCTTCGGTATGCGCATCGACACATCGCGCCGCCCGCCGCCTGCATCATGATCACGCACGGCTTTTCCGGCAGCGGCAAGTCGGTCTTCGCCCGCCAGGTGGTGGAATGCGCGGGCGCGCTGCAGCTGCGCTCGGATGTGGAGCGCAAGCGCCTGTACGGAACGGGGCGCTACGACGCGCAGGCGACCGCGCACACCTACGCGCGCCTGCTGGCCTTGGCGCGGCTCTTGGCGGCGGAGGGCATGCCGGTGGTGGTGGACGCGGCCTTCCTGCGACGGGAGCAGCGCCGCGCGTTCATGGAACTGGCCGGCGAGCTGGACGTTCCTTTCCGTATTTTCGACGTGCGCGCGGGCGAGGCAACCATGCGCGCACGGGTGGCGCGCCGCCAGGCGGAGGGAATCGATGCCTCCGACGCCGGCGCCGAGGTGTTGCAGCACCAGCTGGAGAACCACGATCCCTTGTCGGACGAAGAACTGCGCCACACCATCGCGGTCGACACCGAGGCGCGGATGGACGGGCAACGCGTGCGGCAGATTTGCGCCATGGCGCTTGCCGGCGCGCGGCGTTGAAGGATTCCCCGGAATTCAGAGCGGCTCGCGCAACTTGTTCCCTTCCGGCGGCGACAGCGCATGGCGGCAAGCCTCAAGGATGCCGTTGGCGGCGTTCTCGTAACTGTATTCCTTCACCAGCCACAGGCTGCGCGCGGAAAAGTTTTCCCAGGCATTCCGATCGCTGAGCAACATGGTTGCGCGCTTGGCCCACTGGTTGACGTTCAGGTCGCAGATGAAACCGTTCTCGCCGTCGCGCACCAGCTCGCCGGCGACGCCCGCTTCCGGCGTGACCAGCACCGGCAGGCCGGCGGCGCAGGCTTCGTTCGCCACCACGCCCCAGGGATCCCACAGCGTGGGGAACAGGAAGATGCGCGCCTCGCGGTACAGCGCGGGCAGGGCGGCGTGCGCGGCGAAGCCGTTGAATTCGGCCTCGACCAGTTCGGAGCGGCGCTGCGCCGCGTGGCGCAGCTTTTCCTCCTCGCTGCCGGCGCCGACGAACAGGATGCGCACCTTGCGCTGCAGCCGGCGCGCGGTTTCCTGCGCCACGTTCAGCGCGAAGAAGGGGTTCTTCACCGCTTCCATGCGCCCGCAGAACAGGAAGTCGAAGCGCTTTTCAATCTGCCGGCCGCGCGGCGAGAATGCCTCGTTGTCGACGCACAGGCAGGAGCGGAAGCAGCGCTCGGCCGGAATCCCGTAGCTCTCGTACAGGCGCTGCCCGCCCATGCTGGCCGCCACGAACACGCTGGTGCGGCGGTACACGAAACGGCGCACCGCCTTGTGCAGCCGGCTCAGCGACTGTTCCGAAGTGTAGGTGCCGTCGGTCATCGCGATGTGCGGTATGCCGTTCGCCAGCGCATAGCCGAACGCATACAGGTGCGTCGGGTTGAAGCCGCAGGTGATGATGACATCCGGCGCAATCCGTTTCAGGCTGCGGATCACGCCCGGCGAATAGTGGATGTAGCGGCCCCTGACCGTGAGGAACTGCTCGTTGAGGAAGGTGTGCTCGAAATCCAGCGGCGGCAGCTCCCAGCGCCGGTTCGGTTCGCGCTGGGTGCAGAAAATGACGTGCAGCGACACATCCGGCGTCTGCGCCAGGCGCTGGAAGAAAGGCACGCGGTAGGGCGGCAGTTCATTGGATACGATGGCAAGTCTGAGCATGGGACTCCGTGTTGTCATGGAACGTATCGTCGGCAAGGCGGGCTTCATGAGCCGCCCAGGTAGTGGCCGCGCAACTGGCGCAGCCAGGAGAGTGCGGTGCGCAGCGCCGGGCGCTCCTGCTGGCGCGGATCGAGCAGCCAGAATTTCGCCTGCCGCAGCCGGGAGCGCCAGGCGTTTTTCAGCACCGTTCCGCCGTTGCGCAGGTAATCGAGGCGGGTGCGATAGAGGTCGAGATGGTCCAGGTCGCGCTGCACTCCGGCCAGCATGTACTTGTACTGATAGCGCCCCCACAGCAGGTGAAACTCGCGGCCGCCGCGCGCGATCGCTTCGCAGATGGTCAGGTAGCAGCACAGGGTGCCGAGCCGATAGTCATCGTAGGCCGGATCGTGGGCGGTGACGTAGGAAAAGTAGTTGCCGCCGACGCGGGCGCAGATCGACCCGGCGCACACGCGGCCGTCGATCCGCAGCGCCGCGACCAGCCCGCACGACCGGGCCAGTTGCAGCAGCCGTTCCGATTCCGCCTGGTCCAGATAGGAGGTCTTGCGCTTTCCCGCCATTCGCGCGCGGTTCAGTGCAATGATGTCGCGCACGTCCGCCGCGTCGATCTCTTCACGCTCGCGCACCTCGAAGCGCAGGGACGGAAAACTTCGCCTGAGGCGGCTCAGGTGGTGCTTGATGTTCTTGCGCGTCGCCTTGCCCAGCCGCGCCAGGTAGGCTTCCGGCGTGGGCGGCAGCGCCAGCGCGATATCCTCGCTGCAGTTGAAGCGCTGCGCGGGATAGGGCAGCGGCCCCGCCGGCAGTTCGATCGCATTGAAGCTCACGCTGCGCGCCTGCGGAAAGGCGGCAAACACCGCGTCGGCAAAGCGCGCGATTTCCCGCGCATCGAGTCGGATGAATTCGTTGAGCGCGACGATCCTGCTGCCCTCGATGCGGAACAGGATGACGCTGACGACCTCGCCGCCGCGGCGCGCCACGCAGGTGCCGATACGCTCGGTGCCTCCGTATATCCGGAAGTGTTCGAGCGAGGAAAAGACGCTGCCGTAAAGCCGCTTCAACTCGGTCGCGGCAAAGGCGGGGATGTGGTTCGGATAGCACGTTACCGAGACTTCGTCCCGCTCCGCATCGCGCAGGAAGATGCGGGGAGCGGCGGCAGCCTGCCCGGGATGTTGCGTCATTCGATTCTTCCTCTTGGACCAAAACCTTGCAGGCTTGCCGCCGGATACGTACCGCCGGATACGTATTGAATCTTTCGCATTGACTCTTTCATCGGCTCAAGCGCTGCTTGTGTATGTTGAATGAGAGTGTTGCGAAAAGTTCATCGGTCGCGGCATTACCGTGTGCATTATTGTGCAAGGACAAACCAGCCGGGAAAGGCGGGAACGCGGCGGCGCGCATCAGCGCCGCGCAACCGAGATCCATGCAGGCGGGCTGCCGCTCACCCGCTTGAAAACCGTTCAAGACGCGTTCGCAACAAATTTGAAAATTTTTTTGTCATCGGGATGATCTGGTGCAACGTTGTTCTGCGTTAACACGATATGATTAATGCCGCAGAACAACTCGCAGAACAACCTTAGATCTTCCTCCCCCGTATGTTCAAAAAAACGATATTGGCGCTGCTCGTGAGCTGTGCAGCCGCCGCCGCTTCCGCCATGCCATTCAGCTCGCAGCATGCACTCGTGTTCGAAGAGGAGTCGGGCAAGGTCCTGCTGGAGAAGGACGCGCACGCGGTGGTGCCGATCGCCTCCCTCACCAAGCTGATGACCGCGATGGTGGTGCTCGACGCGAAGCAGGACATGAACGAACTGATCAGCATCGAAGAAAGCGACGTCGACACCTTGAAGCACAGTTCCTCGCGCGTGCCGGTCGGCGTCGTGCTCACGCGCGGCACCGTGCTGGAGCTGGCCCTGATGTCCTCCGATAACCGTGCCGCCGCCGCGCTGGCGCGCACCTATCCGGGCGGGCGGCCGGCCTTCGTGGCCGCGGTCAAGGAAAAGCTCAGCGCGCTCGGCATGCGCGACACCGTGATCGAAGAGCCGACCGGCCTGTCGCCGCACAACCGCTCCAGCGCCGCCGACCTGCTGAAGATGGCGACCGCGGCCTCCTACTATCCGGAGATCAGCCGCATCACCACCGAGAGCAGCGACCTGATCGACATCAACGGCCGGCCGACGCAATACCGCAACACCAACCGCCTGGTCGGACGCGACGGCTGGAACATCCTGCTGTCGAAGACCGGTTTCACCCGTGAGGCCGGACGCTGCCTGATCATGCGCATGCAGGCGGCCGGCAAGCATGTGGTGATGGTGCTGCTCAATGCGCAGGAAAGCACGCAACGCATGATGGATGCCGAAAACGTCCGGCGCTACCTGAGCGGCGAGCCGATGCTGGCGGCGCACGCGCCGGCACGCGCGGCCTCCCGCAAGGCCAGGGGCAGCCGCGGCGGCATCGTTCTGGTGAAATCGAAGGCGCGCGCCCACGCGCATTCGCAGGTGAAGATCCACAAGAAGCGCCGCACCGTCTGATCCGCCTCATCCGTGCAAGGCGGCCCCGGCGCCGCCTTGCATTACTCCCCCTTCCCGCGCCGCGCCGGCGGATTGACCATATGGCACTATGTGGCACCATGTCGCCCGCGACGGCCGCGTCGCATACCAACTAGCCCGATGCTGCGGCATCGGCGGCGACCACGTCGGGATCGCTGTTGTTCTTCCTGACATCCAGCAGCGGATTGCCGCGGTTGTCCCACGCGCGCAGGCGGAACGCCGTGGTGCCGATGTAATCGACCTGCACCAGGCTGCCGTCGGCGATGGAGGCCGCCATCAGCACATCGCTCGAACCCGGCGCCGGGGAGGTCCCGAAGGTCAGCGGCCCGGGCGTGAGCACCCTCAGCGCCGACACCCCGGCACGCGGCGTGACGATGTCCAGCTGGGAAATCGCCACCGCGACGCCGGGCGTCGGGCCTCCCGTGACCTGGCCGGCCGTGATCGCGATATTGCGGTACTGGTCGGTGCGCCCGCCCTGGGTATAGTCGAGCTGTCCGGTATGCGCTTCGCTTTGCCCCTGGCTGGAAGTGGTCGATGCCAGCGCACGCCGATAGGCGACGCTGCCGGAAATCGTGCTGGTGCCCGCGCTGTCGCTGACGCGGATCGCGTTCGGCGCCGTATTGAACGCAATGGAGGTGCCGCCCGCCGCGCTCGTGAAGCCGTCGATGCGCACCAGGCCGGATGCGAGCACGACATCGGGCGCGGCGCGGCACGACTGCAGCGTCACATTGAAGGCGCCGGCCGCCAGCGCGGTTATCCCGAGCTGGCCGTCCGCCGCGCCGCCGCAGCTGGCGCTGGAAGGCACCGATGGGCTCGATGCAAGCGCGCGCTCGTAGATGGTCGCGGTGAGGGCGCGGTAGGAGAGGTAGCGCACCACCGCCAGGTTGGCGATGCGGGCCACCAGCAGCGCATTGCCGGCATTGATTTCGGAAGCGGCTCCGGTGCCGAAGCTGCCCAGCGCGGGAGCGCCTTCGATGGTGTTGCCGCCGCAGGAGGCGAGGCCAAGGCAGGCGGCCAGGCAGAGGCCGGGATAGGTGCTCTTTGTCATGGCGCGCTCCCGATGGCGGCGGATGATGTCATTCCGACCACAAACATCCGGCTGCGTTCCGGCCATTGAAGAGGCGCAAACGCCGGCGCGGGCGATATGCGTTGCGCTGCGGACCGTTACGCCGCGGAATGCGCGCGCTGCGCGCATTCCTTGCCGGTGGTGTCGCGGATGATCTGCGCCAGCCGCAGGGTAGCGGGGCCGGCCGCCTCCGGATCGGCCAGGATCAGATAGAGTTGCGTGAAACGCTCGCCGCCTTCTTTCAGGGGCAGCGGCTTCAGGCAGCCGTCGGCCAGCTCGCGGCGGATCTTTTCTTGGGGCAGCCAGGAAAAACCGTAGCCCATGCGCACCGCCTCGATCTGGGTCGCGCTGTGGCTGACGGTCCAGCGTTGTGTCACGTCGATGCTGAGCACGTTGCTGTTGCGCTTGCTGCCCGATTCCCGCACCACGATATGGCGATAGGCGCGCAAATCCTGCAAGGTGAGATCGCGCCCGAGCCGGTGCAGCGGATGATCCGGGCTGGCGACCGGGAGGATGCGCATGCGGATCAGCGGCGTGCCGAGAAAACCCGGCGGCACATGGTTGGCGATCGCCAGATCGGCCTGGCCGTGCAGCAGCGCTTCCGTGGTGCCGGCCAGCACGGATTCGATCAATTCGACGCGGGTATGCGGGCTTTCCGCACCGAGCTGTTGCAGGCATTCCAGCATGAGCCAGGTCGGAAACAGGATTTCCGCCGCCACCCGGATCTCCGCTTCCCAGCCCGCCGACAGCCGGCTCGCCGCACGTTCCAGCGCGCGCGATTCTTCCAGCAGGGCCTTGGCGCGCCGGTACAGGAACTGGCCGGTTGGCGTGAGAGCCGCCTTGCGTCCCTGGATCTCGAACACCTTTACGCCCAGCAGCGATTCGATTTTTTGCACCGCGTAGGTGACGGAGGACTGGCTCTTGTGCAGCACTTCCGCCGCCTGCGCATAGCCGCCGCTATCGACCACCGTGATCAGGGTGCGCCATTGGTCCAGGGTGATGTAATTCGCTTCGGTCATTTATCTAATGAATAGATTGATTTGCGCTAAATATTCTACTTTTTTATCGGATGGATTAATAGTTAAATGAGCGTACCGAAGCAAACCAAATGAACAAACCAACGGAGCGATGCCATGACGACACTTTTACAGATCAAATCCAGCCTGTTTTCCAACGATGGCCAGTCGAGCCGCCTGTCGGATCAATTCGTCGCCGCCTGGCGCGAGGCCCATCCGCAGGGAAAGGTGATCGTGCGCGACCTGGCGGCAGCGCCCGTCCCCCACCTCGATGCCCAGCGCTTTGCCGCTTTTCTGTCCAAGCCGGACGAGCGCAGCGCGCAGCAGCAGGCAGTGATAGATTTCTCCGATGCGCTGATCGATGAACTGCGCAACGCCGATGTGATCGCGCTCGGCCTGCCGATGTATAACTTCGGCGTGCCGTCCACGCTGAAGGCGTATTTCGACCATGTGGCGCGCGCCGGCGTAACCTTCCGCTATACCGAGAACGGCCCGGTCGGCCTGCTGCAAGGTAAAAAAGTGTATGTATTCGCCGCGCGCGGCGGCGTGTATGCGGGCAGCGCGCTCGATACCCAGAGCGCCTATGTGCGCGATTTCCTGCGCTTCATCGGCATCGGAGACGTGGAATTCGTGTATGCCGAAGGGCTGAACATGGGCGAGGAAAGCAAGCAGCGCGCGCTCGACAGCGCCGCCACCGCAATCCGCACGCTGGCCGAGCCGCTGCGTGCGGCCGCCTGAGAACCGACAGTTGGACAGTTGAAGAAAGGATGGGCATCATGGAAACGACCAATCAGGCGCGCAGCCTGCAACGCATCATCGAGGCGATCGCCACCTCCGACGGCGCCGGCGTCAAGCTGCGGCGCAGCCTGGGGCGCGGGCCGGGCACGCGGCTGGATCCGTTCCTGATGCTCGACGAATTCTCGTCGGACAATCCGGGCGATTACATCGCCGGCTTCCCGCCGCATCCGCACCGCGGTTTCGAAACCGTCACCTACATGCTGGACGGGCACATGCGGCATGAAGACCATCTCGGCAACCAGGGCGACCTCAAAAGCGGCGGCGTGCAGTGGATGACGGCAGGCCGCGGCATCATCCATTCCGAAATGCCGCAACAGGAAGAGGGGCGGATGCGCGGCTTCCAGCTGTGGATCAACCTGCCGGCAAAGGAAAAGATGAAGCCGGCCGGCTACCGCGACATCCAGCCGGAGCAGATTCCGGCACTGGCCTTCGACGGCGGCAAAGTGAAGGTGATCGCAGGAGAACTGCAAGCGGATGGGCGCACTGTCGCGGGGCCGGTCCAGGGGCTGTCGACCGATCCGCTGTACTTCGATATCGAGCTTGCGCCCGGCGCGCGCTTCACCCAGCCGGTGCGCGCCGATTATCACGCCTTCGTCTATCCGTACGAAGGCCGGCTGCAGATCGGCTTCGATGCGCCGCGCACCCTCGACGCGCACAACGCCGGGGTGCTGTCGGCGGGCGGGCGCATCGAGCTCGCCGCCGGCGAGGAGGGCGCGCGTTTCCTGCTGCTGGCGGCGCGCCCGCTGAACGAGCCGATCGCACAGTATGGCCCCTTCGTGATGAATACGAGCGAGGAAATCGAACAGGCGATCAGCGATTTCCAGAGCGGGAAATTCGTGCAGGCCTGATTGCGCCGGCGCTCGCGCGCGCCCCGGCCCGGCCGCATGGAGGAGCGGCGGCGCCTACGTAGGATCCCGTACAAAAACTTCCTGACGTATTGACTACAATGGGCGGCAATGCCTCGTTCCTTTCCCGGCGCCGCCGCCAATACCCCTGCCAATACCCCTGATGCCTACGCAAGCCATTCCCGCCGCGCCCCCGCCTGTTCTTCCCATTCCGTCCGCAGCCGTTCCCCTGCTGTCGCTGGCCGCGTTCGCCAGCGGCATTTCGCTGCGCGTCACCGATCCCCTGCTGCCGCACCTGGCGCGGGAATTCGGTGTGTCGCTCGGCGACGCCTCTTACGTGATCACCTTCTTCGCGATCGCCTACGGCCTGTCGCAGCTGTTCTTCGGACCGCTCGGCGACCGTTACGGCAAGTATTTCGTGGTGGCCTGCGCCAGCGCCGCCTGCGCGCTCACCGCGGCGCTGTGCGGGCTGGCGCCGGGTTTTCCGCTGTTGCTGCTGGCGCGCCTGCTGGCCGGCGCAACCGCGGCCGCCATTATCCCGCTGTCGATGGCCTGGATCGGCGATGTCGTGCCTTACCAGGAGCGGCAGCCGGTGCTGGCGCGCTTCCTGATCGGACAGATTCTGGGACTGTCGGCCGGCGTGCTGGCCGGCGGCCTCGCTGCCGACTACCGCAACTGGCGCCTGCCGTTCTTTGCGATCGCGGCGGTATTCCTGGCGGTCAGTGCCGGCCTGCTGCGCGTGAACCGCCGCCTGCCCGAACATGCGCGCCTCACGCACAAGGCGGAAGGCTCGCCGGTCGGGCGGGTGATCGCCGAATTCCGGCAGGTGCTGGCGCGGCCTTGGGCGCGGGTGGTGCTGGCGACCGTGTTCATGGAAGGTGCGTTTCTTTACGGTGCGTTCGCCTTCATCGCCTCGCATGTGCATCGCGCCTTCGGACTGGCGCTCACCGCGGCCGGGGCGCTGGTGATGCTGTTCGGCTTCGGCGGTCTGCTGTTTGCGCTCGCGTCGCGCCTGCTGGTGAACAAGCTGGGCGAGAGCGGCCTGTCGCTATGGGGCGGCATCCTGATCATGGCGTCGCTGCTGACCATCGGCCTGGCGCCGGCTTGGTGGTGGGCGGTGCCGGGGTGCTTCGGTTGCGGGCTCGGTTTCTACATGCTGCATAACACGCTGCAGATCAATGCCACCCAGATGGCGCCGGAACGGCGCGGCGCCGCGGTAGCGGCATTTGCTTCGTGCTTTTTCCTCGGACAATCGGCCGGGGTGGCCGGTGCCGGCTTACTGGTGGTGCGGATCGGGACGGCCGCCGTGATTTGTGCCGGGGCGGTGGGCGTGCTGGCGGTCGCGCTCAATTTCCGGCATCGACTGCGCCTGAAAATGCGCGCGCCGCACGGCTGACGCGGCGGCAGGGCGGGCAAGCCCGTCCTGCCGGGACTGCGGGACGGGTGGATCAGTTCGCGCCGTAGACGATATCGGCGCGGCGGTTTTCGGCCCAGGCCGCTTCATCGCTACCGGTCGCCTTGGGCTTTTCCTTGCCGAAGGAAACGGCTTCCATCTGTGCATCCGCCACGCCCATTGCGGCCAGCGACTTGCGTACCGCCTCGGCGCGCTTCTGGCCCAGCGCCAGGTTGTACTCGCTGCTGCCGCGCTCGTCGGTGTTGCCCTGGATGACGATCTTGCGGCCCTTGTTGTGCGACAGATAGTCGGCGTGAGCGGTGACGACCGGCTTGAACTGGTCCTTGACGGTGTACTGGTCAAAGTCGAAATACACGCTGCGCTTGGCCAGCGCGCCGTTCGGATCGTTCAGCGGATCGACCGTGCCGGCGCTGACCGGGGTCACGGTGCGGGAGTCGGCTGCCGGCGCGGCCGGCTGGGCGGCGGCGGCAGGAGCGTTGTCGAGCTTGGGAGCCGAACTGCAGGCAGCCAGCAGGAACAGGCTCGACAGGGTCAGGGGAAGGGCCTTCAATGTGCGCATCTAACTCTCCTCGGAAAAATGTCCCGGCTGAATTGCCGGCAAAACAATGGGTGAAATATTGGGAGGAATATATTGCCTTAATCCAATTGCTGAAGCAATACGTGGAGATGCCGGCGGCCTGCATTTTTCTTCAAGCAACCGGTAGCGGGCTGTTTATTGCGGCTCGCCGGCATGGCGGGCCAGGCAAAAAGGCGGGATATGTTTCGGAGCGCAGCGTCCTGGCATGCGCGGGCGGAGGAGGGATGCCGCTCGCCGGCGCGGCAAGGCCGGCGAATTGGACAAACCGGGGAGGAAATCGCCGCCGCAATAATAGCTGCGGCAATAGCCGTGCGATCAGATCGCCATGTAACGCCCCGGGCGGTGGTTGACCGCCAGCGTCAGGTTCAGGACCGCGGCGCCGAGCAGCGAGACCGCGACCAGTCCGACCGAGATCATCGGCAGCGAGGCCAGCAGGATGGCGCCGTCCAGCGCCAGCTGCACCGCGCCCGCGCGCAAGCCGTAGCGCTCCTGCAGATACAGGACCAGCACATTGAAACCGCCCAGGCTCGCCTTGTGGCGGAACAGCACCAGCAGCCCGACACCACATAGCAGGCCGCCCATGGTCGCCGCATAGGCCGGATGAATGCTGTCCATGCTGAACACCAGCGGCAGCAGTTCCGACATGCCCGACAACAGCAGGATCGCGCTGAACGTCTTGATGGCGAACTGCCAGCCCATCTTCTTCACCGCCAGGTAGTAGAACGGCAGATTGATTGTAAAGAACAGCTTGCCGAAGCTGACTCCGGTGAAGTAATGCAGCAGGAAGGCCAGGCCCACCGTGCCGCCGGTAATCAGGTGCGCCTTGCCCAGCATGGCGACGCCGAGCGACACCAGCAGCGTGCCGGACAACAGCGCCTGCGCATCTTCGAACAAGGTATGGCGGGCCACCGCAGCGGGTGCCGGTGCCGATGGCGGGGTGGCAGCAGCCGGCGCGGCGCCGGGAAAATCGTTGGTTTTCATGTTCATTCCTGTCCTGCGGCGCTTTCGTGAAGCGCGGGCGGATATCAAGTCGCGCCGCCTGGTGGACGGCGTGCGTTTCATTCGGGGCGCAAGCTTAGCCCAAACCGTTGGCAAGAAAAATTGACTTGAGTCAAGGCTTCATAGAATTTTCGCATGATTGGAAGGGTTGGAACGGACAGCGAAAGGCCGAGATGGATGTTGACTATTCGGCGAAGGTGCTGCAATTGCGGCGCAAGCTGCTCGACTTCATGGACAACTACGTGGTGCCGAACATCCCGCTATGGAAGACCTGAAGGAACTGGCGAGGTCGGAAGGTTTGTGCAACCTGTCCCTGCCCGCGCACGGTTGCCAGGCTGGAAATGGAAGCCGCAGGCGAACGGCGGGGAAGCACGCTACCATACATGAATCCACCCGCGCTGGCCTGATACCCTGGCCGGCGCGGCATTCGATCTGTTACTGGAGGAGGACGAGATGGTTGCGAAGCAGGATTGGCGTACCGAATCGTATAAGGGCATGGACGTGCATGTCTGCGCGCTGCGCCGCACCGATGTTCCGGCGCGCTGGGATTACACGGTGCGCATCACCCAGCCTGGCGAAGACTCCAGTTCGGAAAGCGAACTGACGGCCGAGTCGGGCGATGATGCCGATTATCCGAGCAGGGAAGCGGCGGTGCAGGCGGCCTTCGCCAAGGGCTATGCGATGGTCGACGAGTTGCTGAAATAGCATGGCTGGCGCCGCCGGGCGTGCCGGCAAAACTGCGTCATGTTCCGCCAGAAACCGTACAATGGCGGGATGCTCGATTTCCATACCTATGACCTGATCATCGACGCGCGCAGCCCGCACGAGTACGATGAAGACCACATCCCCGGCGCCGTCAATCTGCCGGTCGTCGACGATGCCGAATACGCCGAAGTCGGCACCCTGCACCGCACCGACCCGCTCGCCGCCTACCAGCTGGGCGCGCGTTATTCGCTGCGCAATGTCGCGCGCCATATCGAAACGCATCTCTCGCACCACCCGGCCAAGAGCCGCATCCTGGTCTACTGCTTCCGCGGCGGCAAGCGCAGCAAGGTCTGGTTCGACGTGCTCGACACCATCGGCTACCGCGTCGAAAAGCTCAAGGGCGGCTGGAAAGCCTATCGGCGCTGGGTCAACGAACAGCTCGCCGGCGTGCCCGCGCAATTCCGCTACATCGTGCTGTCGGGGCCGACCGGATGCGGCAAGACGCGCCTGCTGCAGGCCTTGCAGCGGCAGGGCGCGCAGGTGCTCGACCTGGAAGGCATCGCCGTGCATCGCGGCTCGATCATCGGCGCGGTGCCGGGCAGGGCGCAGCCGACGCAGAAGATGTTCGACAGCCTGCTTCTGCGCCGCTTGTCGGAGCTCGATCCGGCGCGCCCGGTGTGGGTGGAAGCCGAGAGCAAGAAGATCGGCCAGGTGCAGCTGCCCGAATTGCTGCTGTCCACCATGCGTCAGGGAATGACGATCGCGGTCGATGCGCCGATGCCGCAGCGGGTGCAACTGCTGCGCGAGGATTACCAGCATTTCGAGCAGGACCCGGCATCGCTGATCGAGCGCCTGTCCTACCTGCGCCCGCTGATCGGCGGCAAGGAATTCGAGGAATGGCAGGCGCTGGCGGAGCAGCGGCGCGTGGCGGAACTGCTCGAACGCCTGATGCGCAACCATTACGACCCGGCCTACCGCCGTTCCATCGCGCGCAACTACCCGGAAATCGACGCTTCGCCCAAGGTCATGCTGGACGACCTGTCGCATGCGGGGCTGCTGGCGGTGGCCGAGCCGCTGACGGCGCGCTTCGGCTGAGCGGCAGGTTCAGCCGAAAAACCAGTAGCAGACCAGGATCGACGCGACCACCCCGGCCGCGTCCGCCGCCAGCGCGCAGCCGACCGCATGGCGGGCGCGCTGGATGCCCACCGCGCCGAAGTACACGGCCAGCACGTAGAACGTGGTTTCGGTGCTGCCTTGCACGGTCGCCGCCACCAGCGCCGGAAAGCTGTCCACTCCCTTGGTCTTCATGGTTTCGATCAGCATGGCGCGCGCCGCGCTGCCGGAAAAGGGCTTGACCAGCGCGGTCGGCAGCGCATCCACGAAACGCGTGTCCCAGCCCGCCGCCTCGACCAGGTAACGCAGGCCGCCCAACGCGGCGTCGAGCGTGCCCGAAGCGCGCAATACGCCGACCGCGCATAGCATTGCGACGAGATACGGGAGTAGGTTTTTCGCCACGTCGAAGCCTTCCCTGGCGCCTTCGATGAAGGCTTCGAACAAGGGCACGCGCCGCAGCGCGCCGCACAGCAGGAAGAGCAGGATCAGCCCGAACAGCACCAGGTTGCCCAGCAGCGAAGACAGGGCCGCCAGCGCCGCCGCCGACAGGCCGGCCAGGAAGGCGATCAGGCCGCCGAACAGCAGCGCCAGCGCCGCCAGCCAGGCCAGCACCACCGGATCCCACAGCTTCAGGCGCTGCATGGCGGCCACCGACAGCAGGCCGACCAGGGTGGAGGCAGAGGTGGCGATCAGGATCGGCAGGAACACCATGGTCGGGTCGGGCGCCCCCTGCTGCAGGCGGTACATGAAGATCGACACCGGCAACAGCGTGAGCGAGGAAGCGTTCAGCACCAGGAACAGAATCTGGGCGTTGCTGGCGGTCTGGGGCGCGGGGTTGAGTTCCTGCAGCGCGCGCATCGCCCTCAGGCCGATCGGCGTGGCGGCGTTGTCGAGGCCGAGCGCATTGGCGGTGAAATTCAGGGTGATCAGGCCGAGCGCGGGATGGCCACGCGGCACTTCCGGCATCAGGCGGCTGAACAGCGGGGCAAGCAGGCGCGCCAGCACGTCGACGATGCCGGCCTTTTCGGCAATGCGCAGAAAGCCCAGCCACAGCGTGAGCGTGCCGAACAGCAGGACCATCACTTCCACCGACAGGCGCGCCATCGCGAACAGGCTTTCCACCATCGCGGAAAAAACGGCAGGGTCGCCGCCGGCCAGCCAGCGCCATAATGCGCTTGCCGCGGCAACCAGAAAAAAGCCCAGCCACAGGCCGTTCAGCATTCGGGATCCTCGATGAAGTTTGGGGCGGGACGACGCGCCAGTTATTCGGTCGGCGAATATTAATATGTCGCGTGTCAAAAAGGCTATCGGAAAAGCTTTTGCGTAAATGAAGGTTCAGTGTAATATGCGTCCCGCATCACAAAAAAAATCCACCCAAGGATGACGGAGACAGGAGCCCGCGCACTGCGCGGGCTTTATTTTTTCCGGTTTACGCCGCTCGATATTCCGAATGATGATATCTGATATCACGACAATAAAGAGGAATTATTTGCTGCGCCGCCGTATGATTACACCTGTCTCCTCCAACTCTCCTTGAATTGGATTTCACCCGCTACCGCAAGGCTAGCG
>OFCW01000235.1_pt1 | contig 18592 bp, 21 predicted proteins | sample 1520951 | NCBI WGS metagenome assembly OFCW01 (sample SAMEA4349680, study PRJEB24078) | microbial mat metagenome | biome: Terrestrial Biome; feature: Habitat; material: Microbial Mat | place: India | collected 2012-06-12 | depth 10 m | reverse complement strand
ACTCGCGACCTCAACCTTGGCAAGGTTGCGCTCTACCAACTGAGCTATTCCCGCGCCGAACAGAGCGCGCATTATAGGCCATGCATGGATAAAGTCAACATCCATGACCTATTTTTCTGCACTCCGTTTCGCAATCTCCGGCCAGGCCATGCGCAAGTAATAGCCCATCGACCACAGCGTCAACAAAGCAGCGATCCAAATCAACCAGTTACCGACACCCTTCGTGTCGAAACCAGCCATGGTGTCGTAGTAAAGCAGCATCGGCAAGGCAAGCATTTGGGCCGTTGTCTTGATCTTGCCCAGCATCGACACGGCAACGCTTTTTGCAGCACCGATCTTGGCCATCCATTCGCGCAGTGCTGAAATCGTGATTTCCCGACCAATGATGATCATCGCGACAATGGCATCAGCCCGGCCGAGTTGCACCAGAACGATCAGCGCGGCGGCGACCATCAACTTGTCGGCGACGGGGTCCAGAAAGGCACCGAAGGCGGATGTCTGATTGAGCTTGCGCGCCAAGTAGCCATCCGCCCAATCGGTCAGCGCAGCAGCACAAAACAGCAGCGTGGCGACCAAGTCGCGCTCATGCTGAGTGATCCACCCGGTTGGCAGGTAATACGCCGCTATCAGCAGGGGAATGGCGACGATGCGTAGCCAGGTGAGCAGGATGGGAAGATTGAAGGGCATGTTTCAGTGTAGTGCGGAATAAATGTTTTCGGCCAGTTCCCGACTGATGCCGGGGACTTCTGCGAGTTGCTCCGCCGTTGCTGCCAGCACTCCGGACAGTCCGCCGAATCGGGCAACCAGCGCCTTGCGGCGGGCTGGCCCAACACCGGGCAGGCTTTCCAGTTTGGACGTCTTTCTCGCCTTGCCGCGCTGGGCGCGATGACCTGTAATCGCAAAGCGGTGCGCTTCGTCGCGGACTTCCTGAATCAGGTGAAGTGCCGGGTGAGAGGACGGCAGGTTCAGCGGTTCCCGGTTGTCGGGAAAAATCAGCGTTTCCAGGCCAGGCTTGCGCTCTTCGCCCTTGGCGACGCCGATCATCGCCAGGTGCGTCAGTCCAAGGTCGGCGAGGGCAGCAAAAGCGGAGGCAACCTGCCCCTTGCCTCCATCGATCAAGATCAGGTCTGGCGCCCTCCCCTCGCCCGATGCGATGCTGTCGTAACGCCGGCCAACAGCCTGACGCATGGCGGCATAGTCATCGCCAGGCTGGATATCGCGAATGTTGAAGCGACGGTAGTCGCTTTTTTTCATCCGGTTCCCCTCATAGACGACGCAAGAGGCGACTGCTGCCTCGCCCATCGTATGGCTGATATCGAAGCATTCGATACGGTTGATCGGATCGGCCAGTTGCAGGGCCTCCTGCAGGGCGGCCAGCCGCATTTCCTGCTGGGCACTGGCTTGATTGCGTGCGAGGATGGCCAGGCGTGCATTCTGTAATGCCATGTCGACCCAGGCTTTTTGGGTCAGGGTGCGTGCTTCCTGAAGTTGCACCGAACGACTCGCCAATTCGAGAAGGGCCGCCTCGCATTCGGCCCGGTCCTCCCCTACTGGCAAGGGGTGGACCAGGATGCGCGCCGGTGCCGGATGGGTGGCATAGTGCTGACGGATGAAGGCGGCCGTGGCGTCGGCCGCTTCCGAGTCGCCGGCATTGATCGGGAAAAACGGCCGGTCACCCAGGTGTCGCCCGCCACGAATCATCGCCAGGTTGACGCACAACTGCCCTGCTTCCCTCAGTGCGACCAGTACGTCGACATCTTCCCCCTTGGCGCTGGAAACGAACTGCTTTTCCTGAACCTGGAGCAAGGACTGGATCTGATCGCGGAATATCGCAGCCTGCTCGAAGGCGAGACGGCTGGATGCCTCTTCCATGGATTGGGTCAAGCGGCGTATCACCTCCTGCTGTTTGCCCAGCAGGAACATGGCCGCCATCTGGACATCGGCGGCGTAGTCGTCGCGGCTGATCAGGCCGACGCAGGGAGCGCTGCAGCGCTTGATCTGATACAGCAGACAGGGGCGCGAGCGATTGGTGAATACGCTCTCCTCGCAGGTTCGCAGACGAAACATCTTCTGCAGGAGGTGAATGCTGTCGCGCACGGCCCAGGACGACGGGTAGGGACCAAAATAATCGGCCTTGCGGTCGGGGTTGCCGCGAAAGAACGCCAGCCGCGGAAATGGCCCCTTGCTCAGGATGATGTAGGGGTAGGACTTGTCGTCACGAAACAGGATGTTGTAACGCGGCGCCAGTGACTTGATCAGGTTGTTTTCGAGGATCAGCGCTTCTGCCTCGGTACGCGTCGCGGTTGTTTCGATATGTGCGATCTGGCTGACCATGTGCGCGATGCGCGGACTGGAAAGATTTTCCCGGAAGTAGGAAGCAACCCGTTTCTTCAGGTTCTTTGCCTTCCCAACGTAGAGCACCGTACCGTCAGCGCCGAGCATGCGGTACACGCCTGGCAGGTCGGTCAGCGTGGCAAGGAAGGCCTTGGCGTCGAAGCTCATGACGATCAGTCGATCAGCGCGGCGACTCCGGCGAATACCGCCTCGAAACTCTCCCGCGTCAGGCGACCGGTACGCCAGTTATAGCCGCTGCAATGGTAGCTGTCGATCAACACCCGCCCGTCCGGCAGAGCATGGCGAACGTTGTGGCCAAATCCGTAATCCCTGGCTTTAAGGCCATACGACCAGAGCAGCGCCTGATGGGCGATGGCGCCCAGCGCAACGATCACCTTCAGCCGGGGCATGGCCGCCCTCTCCTCCCGCAGGAAGTGATTGCACTCACGTATCTCGGCTGTTGTCGGCTTGTTGGCGGGCGGCAGGCAGCGGACCGCATTGGTGATCCGGCAGTTGTTCAGGCTCATTGCCGGATTGGCCCAGCCATCGGCACCGAGCGGTGCCGGACTGCTGGCGAACCCGAAACGGTGCAGGGCGGGATAGAGCAACTCCCCGGCAACATCCCCGGAAAACGGGCGCCCTGTACGATTGGCTCCTTTTTCCCCGGGGCCCAGGCCAACGACCAGCAGTTGCGCATCCAGTGAACCAAAGGCCGGAACAGGGCGGGCATGCCAATCCGGATCGCGCTGACGAATCAGGGCCAGATGCTCGGCCAGGCGCGCGCAGGCGGTGCACGCGATGGGATCTTCAAATCTCGACATGGGCGGGATGTTAGCATGGCGCCCATGCAGCTTCATTGGGACATCTTTTGCCGGGTCATCGACAATTACGGCGACATTGGGATTTGCTGGCGGCTCGCCCGGCAGCTGGCGGCCGAGCACAGCCGGCAAGTCAGGTTGTGGGTGGACGACCTCGGTAGCCTTCAGCCGCTGTGTCCGGTTGTTGACCCGGCTTGCGAACGACAGTGGGTGCAGGGCGTCGAAATACGGCACTGGCGGGATCGGTTTCCCGCAGCGCCGTGCGCCGAGGTGGTGATCGAGGCATTCGCCTGCGACTTGCCCGAGGTATACCAGCAGGAAATGGCCAAAGCCGAGCGCAAGCCTTGCTGGGTCAATCTGGAATATCTGACGGCCGAAGCGTGGGCTGAGGAATGGCACGGCATGGCCTCCCCTCACCCCACCCTGCCGCTCACTAAATATTTTTTCTTTCCGGGATTTTCCGGACGCTCGGGAGGGTTGCTGCGCGAGTCAGGCCTGCTGACAGAGCGGGAGGCCTTTCTGGAACGCGTGCCACCGCGTGACCATCTCGAGTTCAGCCTATTTTGCTATGACACCGCACCGGTTGGCGTGCTGCTCGATGCCCTCGCCGTCTTGCCGAAGGTTTCGGTGATCCATGTGCCTCCCGGCAAACCCCTGCAGGCCGTCACCCGGCATCTGGGCGGAACGTCTCCCTGGCAGCACGGCCAGGTACGCATCGAGGCAATTCCCTTCCTGCCGCTCGATGCCTATGACCGCCTGCTTTGGCAGTGCGACATCAATTTTGTGCGCGGTGAAGACTCCTTCGTGCGTGCTCAGTGGGCGGGCAAGCCCTTCGTCTGGCAAATCTACGCACAGGACGAAAAGGTTCATCTCGCCAAGCTCGCCGCTTTCCTTGATCGCTACTGTGCGAGCATGGATCCTGATCACGCCAGAATCACACATGACCTCTTTGCTGCCTGGAATGGCGAAGCTGCTGACCTGGCTACGGCATTGCGCAGCTTCATCGACAAACGCGATGCACTGGCCAAAGCCAGCCTGGCCTGGAGTCAGCACCTGGCTACCCAAGACGACTTGGCGTCCACTCTCGTCAAATTCTGTGCCGCCAGGGTATAATTTAACGTTTTTCTTTTTTGACTTAGAGACTCCCGAATGAAGACCGCACAGGAACTCCGCTCTGGCAACGTGATCATGGTCGGCAACGACCCGCTCGTCGTCCAGAAGACCGAATACAATAAATCCGGCCGTAACGCCGCCGTCGTCAAGATGAAGCTGAAGAACCTGCTGACTGGTGCAGCTTCGGAAGCCGTTTACAAAGCCGACGACAAGTTCGAACAAATCATCCTCGACAAGAAGGAAGTCACCTACTCCTACTTCGCCGATCCGATGTACGTATTCATGGACGCCGATTACAACCAGTACGAAGTGGAAGCCGAGAACATGGTCGATGCACTGAAGTACCTGGAAGACGGCATGCCCTGCGAAGTTGTCTTCTACGATGGCAAGGCTATTTCCGTTGAGCTGCCGACCATGCTGGTCCGCGAAGTCGAATACACCGAGCCGGCTGTCAAGGGGGACACCTCCGGCAAGGTGATGAAGCCGGCCCGTATCAAGCCGACCGGTTTCGAGCTCCAGGTTCCGGCGTTCGTTGAAATCGGCGACAAGATCGAAATCGATACCCGTACCGACGAGTATCGCAGCCGTACCAAGTAAGCTTCGTCTTCCGGCAGGACTTGAATCGGGCAGCTTCGGCTGCCCGATAGCTTTTTAGGCCATCAACCGATTGACGGCCTGGTGGGCGGATCGATAACGCGAATCGGTCTGCAATTCCTCCCACGTTGGTGCGGAAGCGGCAGGAAGCAGCCGTTCGATGCGTTGACTGCGCTGGGCATCGACCAACGGCTTCCAGCGGGTCAGCACTTCTCCCACAGCGTCCGGCGCATTACAGACGAGCAGCATGTCGCAACCGGCCGCATAGGCCGTCTCGACGCGGGCCAGCATGTCGCCAACGACACCCGCGCCGGCCATCGACAAATCGTCGGTAAAAATCACCCCCTCAAACTTGATTTGTTTTCTCAAATAATCGACCCATTTATTTGAAAATACGGCTGTATTGCAATCCATGCAGTTGTAGATCACATGGGCGGCCATGACCCCGTCCAGGCTCAGCTGCCGGTAGGGTTCAAGATCGTCCTGCATGGCCACGAATGGCCGGTCATCGACCGGCAATTCGACGTGCGAATCCGGAACGACGTAGCCATGCCCCGGAAAATGCTTGCCACAGCTTCCCATGCCGCCTTGCTTCAGCCCCTCGCACAGTGCTGTGGCCAGCGCGATGACCGCCTCGGGGCGGCGATGAAAGGCACGGTCACCAATCACGCGCGATGGGCCGTAGTCCAGATCAAGAACCGGGGTAAACGCGTAGTCCACACCACGAGCCCGTAGCTCGGCGGCCAGCACATAACCGACTTGCCGGGCTGCTTCGCAGCCCTGGGCCGCATCGCTATCCCACAATCGCCCCAAGGCTGCCATCGGTGGCAGGCGGGTAAAGCCCTCGCGAAAACGCTGAACACGTCCGCCTTCGTGATCGACAGCGATTAACAGGGCCGGCGAACGCAACGCATGAATATCGGCCGTCAGGGCTGTCAGTTGGGCTGGATCGACATAATTCCGCGAGAACAGGATGATGCCCCCAACCAGGGGGTGGCAAAGACGTTCACGATCCAGATCGGTCAATTCGGTGCCGGCGATGTCGATCATCAGCGGCCCGAGCGGGCGTTTCTTCATGTGTGCTCCAGAATGACGTAGGCGACGGCATAGTCCGCTTCGTCACTGATCGAAAGGTGGGCTATCAGATGCTTTTCCCGCAACAGTGTGGCCAGCGCTGGGGAAAACGTCAGAATCGGCCTGCCCAGATCATCGTGTCCGATGGCAATCGCCGGCAGTGTGGCTGGCGGCCGGATTCCGGTGCCAAGCGCCTTGCTGAAGGCTTCCTTGGCGGCAAAGCGCTTGGCCAGGAAGCGTCCCTTGTCGGCAGCCCGACTGAAGTCTGCCATTTCCTGCGGCGCCAGTATCTTCTCCACGGCCCGTTGGCCATGGCGCTCCCACAGGCCGCGCAAACGCGCCACTGCGGCAATGTCGGTGCCGATGCCGTGAATCATTCGCCGTGTCGGGCCGCTTCGCGCATCAAGGCCTTCATTTCCCGTACTGCCTCACGCAGACCAACGAAAACGGCCCGGCTGACGATGGCATGGCCGATGTGCAATTCGCGGATGCCGGCCAGGCGGGCAACCGGCTGCACGTTGTAGTAATTCAAGGCGTGGCCGGCATTGAAGCGCATACCCTGCGCGCGGATCATCTGCCCGGCCAGGCGAATCTTGTCGAGTTCGGCCAACACTGCCGGGGCACCGGTATCGCGTCCCTGGTCGTGGAAGGCATGGGCATAGGGCCCGGTATGGATTTCGCACACCCGCGCCCCGATCCGGGCTGCTGCCTCGATTTGGGCGGGGTCGGCGTCAATGAAGACGCTGGTTACGATACCGGCATCGGCCAAGCGAGCAATAACGGCTTTCAGGCGATCTTCCTGGGCCAGAATGTCCAGGCCGCCTTCCGTCGTCACCTCGTGCCGGCCTTCCGGGACGAGCATGGCCATTTCCGGTTGCAAGGCGCAGGCAATGCCGACCATTTCATCGGTAGCGGCCATTTCCAGATTCAGCTTGATCTGCGTCGTGTCGCGTAAACGCCGAACGTCGGCATCCTGAATGTGCCGGCGATCCTCGCGCAGGTGGACGGTGATTCCGTCTGCGCCGCCCAGATGGGCCTCGACGGCAGCCCAGACCGGATCCGGTTCGTAGGTTCGGCGCGCCTGACGAATGGTTGCGACATGGTCGATATTGACGCCCAGTTCGATCATAACTCCTGCATCTCCTTGAACAGTTTGCGGGTTTCCAGTTCCTTGCCGGCCAGATAGTACGCCATCAGCGAACGCATCAAGGCCTTCGCTTCCTGACGCGAACGGGGGTCGGAAAAATCCTCGGCATCAAGATCAAGCAGTGTCTTGCCGATGACCCCCTGCGCCGCCTCGCTCTCCGAAGCTAACCGAACCGGCCCCTGTTCGATCAGGTAAGTGTAGTGCGCCCCGGCTGCGATCGGGACCCCTGTGCTGTCATGGCTCAGGGTCAGGCCATAGCCGAGTTCCTGCAACAGGGCTTTCTCGAAACTGCGCAAATCGGCCTCATGGACCTTGCCGGCCGGGTCGGCTGCCAAACGCTTGAGCATGTCGGCATAGCTGGCAAACAGCCGCTCATGCGGATCCTCACGTGGTAGCAGATGGATCAGCAGTTCGTTAAGGTAATAACCGCAGAACAGTGCTTCCCCAGCCAGGAGCGGCTGCCCGCCTTGCCACTCGGCCTTCATCAGGGTGGGCACCTCTCCCTTGCCCGCCCAGCCGATCTCCAGCGGCTGAAAGGCCATCAACAGCCCGCGTATGGCAGAGCGCGGCCGGCGCGCCCCGCGGGCAAGCAAGGCCAACCGCCCAAAATCGCGGGAAAACACTTCAACGATCAGGCTGGTTTCCCGGAAGGGATGGGTGTGCAGAACGAAGGCGGGCTGGCTGTCAACCTTGCTGCGCTGGTTCATTCGTAACCGAGGCTTTTCAGCAGGCGCTCGTCATCGTTCCAGCCGGATTTGACCTTGACCCAGACTTCGAGATAAACCTTGCCATCGAACAGGCGCTCCATGTCCTGCCGCGCCTCGCTGGCAATGCGTTTGAGCGATTCACCGCCCTTGCCAATGACAATCGCCTTGTGATTCTCACGATCGACGACAATGGCTGCATAGATGCGCCGAACGGCGCCCTCAACTTCAAATTTTTCGATTTCAACGGCAGTCGCGTAGGGCAGTTCATCACCCAGCAAACGGAAAACCTTCTCGCGAATGTATTCGGAAGCCAAAAAACGCTCGCTCTTGTCGGTCAGATCGTCTTCAGGGAACATCAGGCCCTCGTTGGGCAGATGCTTGCGAGCTTCAGCCAGCAGTTCATCGGTCTGGCGCCCCTTGGCAGCGCTGACCGGCACGACGGCGGCGTAGTCGAAATCGGCCGCGACGGTCGCCAGGAAAGGCAACAAGGCGTTGCGCTCCTTGATCTGATCGGTCTTGTTGATCACCAGAACAACCGGCCGATCCTTGGGCAGCAGGCGGACGACCGCCTTGTCCTTGGCATCGTAGCGGCCGGCCTCGATGACGAAGAGGACCAGATCCACGTCGTTCAGGGTCTGCGTCACACCGCGATTCATCGCCCGGTTCAGCGCATTGGAAAACTTGGTCTGGAAACCCGGCGTATCGACGAAGACAAACTGCGCGTCATCCGTGGTCAGGATGCCGGTGATCCGGTGGCGCGTCGTTTGCGCCTTGCGCGAGACGATACTGATTTTTTCGCCAATCAGCCGGTTGAGCAATGTGGACTTGCCAACATTGGGACGGCCGACGATGGCAATGTAGCCGGAACGGATTTTTTTCATGCGTTTAGCTCTTTCAGGGCCTGTTCTGCCGCAACCTGCTCGGCAATACGCCGGCTGGGACCATGTCCGAGGGTGCGCAAGGCGGGGGATTCGATCTCGCAGGCCACCTCGAAGCGCTGATCATGCGCCGCGCCGGTCGTTTCCAACACGCGATAGGATGGCAGGGGTTTCTTCCGACCTTGCAGCCATTCCTGCAGGCGGGTCTTGGCATCCTTCTGGAACTGCCCCGGTTTCAATTCATCAAGCAAGGGCGCATACAGTCTTTCGATGACTGCCTGCGCTGCCGAAAACCCGGCATCAAGATAGATGGCACCAAACAGTGCTTCCAGCGCATCCGCCAGGATGGAGGGGCGTTGCGCCCCACCGCTTTTCAACTCGCCTTCGCCGAGGCGAAGGAAATCACCCAGTTTCAGGTCAAGTGCCAGGCGATGCAGGGCATCCTGCCGGACCAAGTTGGCACGCAACCGGGACAGATCGCCTTCCGGCAAGGCGGGAAAACGATGAAACAAGGCAGCAGCGATGACACAATCGAGAATGCCGTCACCCAGAAATTCCAGACGCTCGTTGTTCGGCGTTCCGAAACTGCGATGCGTCAGGGCGGTCCTCAACAAGGCTTCGTCAGAAAATCCGTGACCCAGCTTCCGGGCAACCGATTGCGCAGTCATGCCTCAGGATCCGGCAGTGGAGCCCTTGTAGTCGATCAGCAACGAGACGTTCCAGAACAGCGGAATACGCTTTTCATAGGCAAACTCGATGACGATCTTGCCGCCATCCTTGCTCACGTCGAGATCGCTGGACTTGAAGTCCAGCATGTCGATTTCAGCAAATTTGTCAAACGTGCGCCGCACATCAGCCACGGTCGACTCCGGGCCAACCTGATTGACCGTCGCCTTGGCATCCTTGAGGATTTTCTGGTACTCGATGAACGTGGGGAGGACCTTCATCCCGAGAACGGCAACCAGCACCAGAATGATGCTCCAGAACAACAGCCCGGACAGAGCTACGCCACCTTGCTTTTTCATTTGTCTCCCCTTATTTGAAGGAACCAATGCGGCCGAAATCGCTGAAGTTCAACCAGATGAAGAATGCCTTTCCGACAATGTTTTCCTCGGGGACAAACCCCCAGGATCGACTATCTCGGCTGTTGTCACGGTTATCGCCCATCATGAAGTAGTGTCCCGGTGGAACCGTGCAAACGACGCCGGCTGCATTGTAGGTGCAATTTTCCCGGTACGGGAAGTGCGCCGCATCCGGAATGAATGCCGGAGCATCCGCATCGTTCAGGGCGCGATGCTCAACCTCGCCCAGTTTTTCCTCGAACTGCTCGGAATAATAAAGGCGATCGGGATGCAGGTAATCCCCCGTTTTCCGGGTGGGAACCGGCTGGCCGTTGATCACCAGCTTCTTGTTCTGGTAGGCCACCGTATCGCCCGGCAAGCCGACGACGCGCTTGATGTAATCGAGCGAGGGATCTTCCGGGTAGCGGAAGACCATGACGTCGCCGCGTTGCGGCTGGTTGATTTCGATAATCTTCTTGTTGATGACCGGCAGGCGAATCCCGTAAGTAAATTTGTTCACCAGAATGTAGTCGCCGACCAGCAGGGTCGGAATCATCGAACCTGACGGAATCTTGAACGGTTCAAACAAAAACGAGCGCAAGACGAATACGATCAGGATCACCGGGAAGAAACTGGCCCCCCACTCTACCCACAACGGCTCCTTGGCGCCCTTGACACGCAACTTGCGGAACTTGAGCACATCCACCGCATACAACACACCGGTAACGACCAGCAGGACGAACAGGATCAGTGCGAAATTCATGAGGTATTCCAGGGTTCCTAGTTATCGACACGCAGGACAGCAAGGAAGGCTTCCTGCGGAATTTCGACGCTGCCGACCTGCTTCATGCGCTTCTTCCCCGCCTTTTGTTTTTCCAGAAGCTTCTTCTTGCGGGTGATATCGCCGCCGTAACACTTGGCCAGCACGTCCTTGCGCAGGGCCTTGACGTTTTCGCGCGCGATGATGTGCGACCCGATGGCCGCCTGGATCGCGACATCGTACATCTGGCGGGGAATCAGTTCGCGCATCTTGGAAGCCAGCTCGCGGCCGCGATATTGCGAATTGGAGCGGTGCACGATCAACGACAAGGCATCGACTTTCTCGCCGTTGATCAGGATATCGAGCTTGACCACGTCAGCCGCGCGATATTCCTTGAAATCGTAATCCAGCGAAGCGTATCCGCGCGAGCAGGATTTCAGCTTGTCGAAGAAGTCCATCACCACTTCGGCCATCGGCATCTCGTAAACGAGTTTTACCTGACGGCCGTGGTAGTGCATGTCGATCTGATTGCCGCGTTTTTGGTTGCACAGCGTGATCACCGCGCCCAGGTAATCCTGCGGCACGAAGATGGTTGCCTCGATGATCGGCTCACGTACTTCCTCGATCTTCGAAATTTCCGGCAACTTGGCCGGGTTCTCGACCTGAATGATCGTGCCATCCCGCTGCACGACTTCATAGACGACAGTCGGGGCCGTCGTGATCAGGTCCTGGTCGAATTCACGCTCCAGGCGTTCCTGAACGATCTCCATGTGCAGCAAACCAAGGAATCCGCACCGGAAACCAAACCCCAGCGCCTGGGAAACTTCCGGCTCGTATTGCAGGGAGGCATCGTTGAGCTTCAGCTTTTCCAGCGATTCACGCAGCGAGTCGTATTGGTTCGATTCGACCGGGTAGAGGCCGGCGAATACCTGCGGCTTGATCTCCTTGAAGCCAGGCAGCGGTTCAGCCGCCTTGCGATCGACCGTGGTGATCGTGTCGCCCACCTTGGCTGCCTTCAGTTCCTTGATGCCGGAAATGACAAAGCCGACCTCGCCCGCCCGCAATTCATCACGCTGAACCGATTTCGGCGTGAATACGCCGACCTGCTCGCACAGCTGTTGTGCACCGGTCGCCATGAAATACAGCTTATCCTTGGGGCGCATCACGCCATCAACGACACGCACCAGCATGACGACACCAACATAGTTGTCAAACCAGGAGTCGATGATCAAGGCCTTGAGCGGCGCGTTGGCATCGCCTTTCGGCGGCGGCACGCGGGCAACCACGGCCTCCAGGATATCCTCAACCCCCAGCCCGGTCTTGGCCGAGGCCAGTACGGCATCGGTGGCATCGATACCGATCACATCCTCGATCTCCTGGCGGGCGTTGTCCGGATCGGCAGAAGGCAAGTCGATCTTGTTCAGCACCGGGACCACTTCGACATCGAGCTCGATCGCGGTATAGCAGTTGGCCACCGTCTGTGCCTCGACACCCTGTGAAGCATCGACCACGAGCAGTGCTCCCTCGCACGCCGACAACGACCGGGAAACCTCATAGGAAAAGTCCACATGCCCCGGCGTATCGATCAGGTTCAGGTTATAAACCTTGCCGTCACGCGCCTTGTAGTTCAACGCTGCGGTCTGTGCCTTGATCGTGATGCCGCGCTCACGCTCGATGTCCATCGAATCCAGCACCTGCGCCTCCATTTCACGATCGGACAAGCCGCCGCAGAGATGGATGATCCGGTCGGCCAGCGTCGATTTGCCGTGGTCGATGTGGGCGATGATGGAGAAGTTTCTAATGTGATCCATTGCTGCCAGTAAAAAAGGGCGCTGTCCGGCGCCCTTCCCTTTTCAGAAGACCCTGAATTCTAGCGGATTCCCGACAAATATTCACGGGTTTTGGCTTCGTCCAGAAAGTAGTGGCAAAGCTCGGTTTCCCCGTGCAGCAGGACCGGTACCCACTCATCGTAGCGGGCTTCCAGATCAGGATCGGCATCCACATCGAGAATGGTCACACGGGCACCGAATTCCTCGGCCAGCGGCCTGAGCGCCACCTCCATGTCATGACAGAGGTGGCAATAGCTCCGGCTGATCAGGGTCAATTCAATTTCCACCGTTCAGCCCCTTGATGGTGATGAACGTCTGCATCTCGCCACGCCGAATGAGCAGCGTGACGTTACTGCCCTTTTCGAACTGGGACAACAATTTGTTGAACTGCTCGACGCTCCGGACCTCGGTCGTTACGCCCCGGCTGATTACGGCAATGATGATATCCCCGGCACGCAAATCCGAACGGGCACCAATGCCGCGCACATCCTCGATCACGAGGCCGTAAGCCATCTTGAGTTCGCGCTTTTGCTCGGCAGTCAGTTCGCTGACGATGAGCCCCAGACGATTGGGGGCCGGCTCGGCCGCCCGGCTCCCTTTGGGTGACCGGCTGCCCCCTTGCCTTTCCTCGGCCATTTCGCCGACCACAACCGCCAGATCACGCATGGCCCCCTTGCGCCAAACCTGAACCGTCGCACGTGTTCCCGGTCTCGTCGAACCAACCAGACGCGGCAGATCGGCCGAGTTATTGATCGCCTTGCCATCGAACTTCAGGATCACATCGCCAGCCTCTATCCCCGCCTTTTCGGCCGGCCCGCCCTTCTCGACGGAATTGACCACCGCTCCCATCGCCCGGCTTAACCCCAGGGAGTCGGCCAACTCCTTGTTAACCTCCTGAATGACCACCCCCAGTCTCCCCCGGCTGACCTTGCCGGAAGTGCGCAACTGGCTCTGGATATCCATGGCTACATCGATGGGAATGGCAAACGATACCCCCATGTATCCACCGCTGCGGCTGTAAATCTGGGAATTGATGCCGACGACCTCGCCCCGCATGTTGAACAAGGGACCGCCCGAATTGCCCGGGTTGATCGCAACGTCGGTCTGGATGAAGGGGACGTAGTTTTCCTGCGGCAGGGAGCGCCCCTTGGCCGAGACAATACCGGCCGTAACGGAATTGTCGAAGCCAAAGGGCGAGCCGATGGCGACGACCCACTCCCCCACTTTCAATTGGGCCGGATCTCCCAGCCTGACCATCGGCAACCCGTTGGCGTCGATCTTGATCAGCGCCACATCGGTTCGCTTGTCCGCGCCAATGATCTTCGCCTTGAATTCGCGCTTGTCCGTCAGGCGGACCGTGACTTCGTCAGCTCCCTCGACCACGTGCGCATTGGTCAGAATGTAGCCATCGCCACTGATGATGAAGCCGGAACCGAGCGATTTGTTCTCGAAATCACGCGGCACACCTCCCCCCGGGAGTCTAGGCATGAAACGCTTGAAAAACTCGAAAGCCGGATCGCTCTCGTCGAACGGAAACGGCATCATCTGGGCCTGGCCGCGCACGATCTGGGTGGTACTGATATTGACGACAGCCGGCCCCTGTTTTTCAGCCAATTCGGAAAAGTCGGGCAAGCCCCGGCTTTGGGCGATGGCGCTCGAAGCCAGGAGCCAGAAAAACAAAAGGCCAGCAAGACGAATCAAGCCCATGGCAACCTCCGTAATCTGCTACAAACGGGAAACGATCTGCGGACGGCCATCCGGGGAAGACGTGACGGCATCGCGCCTTGACCTTGCCCGGACGTAGGCCAACGCCACGCTGATTCCGGCCACAGCCCCCAGGATGCCACCCGGTTCGCCAAACAACTGCATGCCGGCGATGGCACCACCCACCAGCCCCAGCAACGGAACACCGTAGGCCAGATTGGCGGTCTTTCGGACACTGCCGGGCGCCGTAGCGACGATCACCTTGTCACCGATCTGCGCGCCGATCATGTTGTCAGCCTCGTAAGTCCGCGGACCGCCGCAAAACATCTGCGTGAGTTGCTGCCCGCCGCACCCGCCTTCTTCATGACAGCGGCCACATCCTCCCTGTTCGACTTCGATCAGGGCTTTACCACCAGCCAGCGCCCGAACGGTGCCGCGCACGGTAATCAGTTCGTCGTTCATTTCATATTTACCAACGCTTGTCTGGCGATGTATCGAGCAAAGGCCGCAACTTGTTGGCAACCGCTTCGCGTGCCCGAAAGATGCGTGAACGCACCGTCCCGATCGGACAATTCATGATTTCGGCAATTTCCTCATAGGAAAGCCCTTCCAGTTCGCGCAGCGCGATGGCAGTGCGCAACTCTTCCGGCAGCGAATCCATCGCGGCATTGACGGTTTGGCCAATCTGCTTGGACAACAAAAGGCTTTCCGGTGTGTTGATGTCGCGCAGTTGCGATGCATCCTCAAAGGTTTCCGCCTCTTCCGAATCGAACTCCGTGGTGGTCGGGGCGCGCCGCCCCTGTGAAACCAGATAGTTCTTTGCCGTATTGATGCCAATGCGGTAAAGCCAGGTATAGAAGGCACTTTCCCCGCGAAACGACGGCAGGGCGCGATAGGCCTTGATGAAAGCCTCTTGCGAGACATCCTCGACTTCGGCGGCATCGCGAATGAAACGCGACAACAAACGCCCCAGCTTTCGCTGGTACTTGCTCACCAACTGGTCGAAGGCGTGCTGATCCCCGCCTTGCGCCCTTTCGACCAGCAACTGATCGATTTCGCGCTCACTCATGGCTCTGTTTCCCTGAGGGTATTGATTCGTATCTTTATCGGAAAGCAGTATAGCGCACGGCATTTCGGCTGAAGACAGCTATTTGCGCTGAATTGTGACCGAGTGTAACGGGAGGAATCCTTTGCTGCGTGCTATATTTCGGGCGAAACAAACCAACAAGAGAACAGCCGTGCAGAAATTCGACGTCCTGATCATTGGTAGCGGACTTGCGGGGCAGTCTGCCGCACTACGCTTGGCACCGCATTGTCGGATAGCCTTGGTCAGCAAGCGCAGCCTCGAAGACTCGGCTTCCGGCTGGGCACAAGGCGGGATTGCCGCAGTACTCGACAGTCAGGATTCGGTCGAAGCTCACATCCGCGATACGCTGATCGCGGGAGCTTGGCTCAACGACGAAAAGGCAACCCGGTTCGTGGTCGAAAACGGCCGTCGCGCCATCGAGTGGCTGATTGCGCAAGGCGTTCCTTTCACTCAGGACGCCTCCGGTTATCACCTCACCCGCGAAGGAGGGCACAGCGCTCGTCGAGTCATCCATGTCGCCGATGCGACCGGGCTGGCCGTGCAGGACACGCTGACCCGGAAAGTTCGCGCCAATCCCAATATCACGATCCTGGAGGATCATATTGCGATCGACCTGATCACCGGCGACAAACTCGGCCTGCCGGAGAAGCGCTGCTATGGCGCCTACGTACTGAACAACCGTACCGGCGAAGTGGTCACCATGGGGGCTGCCCATACGCTCATTGCAACGGGCGGGGCCGGCAAGGTCTATCTCTACACCACCAACCCGGACACCTCGACGGGCGACGGAATTGCAATGGCTTATCGCGCAGGTTGTCGCGTTGCCAACATGGAATTCATCCAGTTCCACCCAACCTGCCTCTACCATCCCCAAGCAAAGTCTTTCCTCATATCCGAGGCCGTGCGCGGTGAAGGCGGGTTGTTGAAACTTCCTGATGGAACACGCTTCATGCTCGAGCATGACGATCGTGCCGAACTGGCCCCCCGCGACATCGTTGCCCGTGCGATCGATTTCGAAATGAAAAAGCGGGGCCTTGATTGCGTTTTCCTCGATATCTCGCACAAGGGCGAAGAATTCATCCGGAGCCACTTCCCGAATATCCATGCCCGATGCCTCGAACTCGGCATCGATATCACGCGTGACCCGATTCCGGTGGTGCCGGCCGCTCATTACACCTGTGGTGGCGTGGTCAGCGACCTGCAAGGACGAACCGATGTGGCTGGTCTGTATGTTGCCGGCGAGGCATCCTGTACCGGACTGCACGGTGCCAACCGGCTGGCATCGAATTCGCTGCTGGAGTGCCTGGTGTTTGCGGAAGCGGCCGTTAACGACATTTTGGGCAAGCCGGCGGAATCGCTCCCCGAGCTTCCGCAGTGGGATGAAAGCCGGGTAACCGATGCCGACGAGGAAGTCGTCATCTCGCATAACTGGGACGAATTGCGTCGCTTCATGTGGGATTACGTGGGCATCGTGCGCACCACCAAACGGCTGAAACGCGCCCGGCACCGCATCGGCCTGCTGAAGCGTGAAATTGACGAGTTCTACGCCAATTTCAAGGTCAGCCACGATCTGATTGAATTACGGAATCTCGTTGTCACAGCCGACTTGATCGTTCGGTGTGCCATGCAGCGCAAGGAAAGCCGCGGATTGCACTTTTCCCGGGACTTTCCGGAACTGGCCGCCAGGGCCAGAAATACGGTTCTCAGACGTCGCTTGCCGGCACGCCGTTGAATTGGGCACCCCAGCGCAGAAATACACGCAAACGCCGAAAATCATCCGCAGTCAGCATGTCGCCGCAGAGCAGAAGCACGTACCGCTTGCCTTGCTCCTCCTGCAGGCGAAGCACCGTCAGCCAGGGATGAACGGTAGCTCCCGGCAAAACCCCGACTGGCCGGAATTGATCCTGACCGGAAACCGCGATGCCGATCCGGCCGTCGCGCTCCAGCCGGATCGCCACCAGACACGGCGATAGCTGGCGATAGGCAAGCCAGCCGGCCAGCAAGGCAGCCAACAGACAGGGCGCACGTATTGCCAAGGCGACCGGCCAGAGCATGAGCAGACCGATCGTCAGCAGCAATATCAACAGCAACGCGCCATCCAGAAAGCGCGAACGGTGCAGTCCGATGGTCATCGGAAACTGCACCGCCCTACCCCTTGGCAAAAGGATCAGACGCGCTTGAAAACCAACGAGCCGTTGGTGCCACCAAACCCGAAATTGTTCTTCAGCGCCACGTCGATCTTCATCGGCCGCGCCTGATTGGCGCAGTAATCCAGATCGCACTCGGGATCCTGATTGAAGATGTTGATTGTCGGCGGCGAAATCTGGTGGTAAATGGCCAGGACGGTAAACAGCGATTCAACACCGCCGGCCCCTCCCAGCAGATGGCCGGTCATCGACTTGGTCGAGTTGACGACGATCTTGTGGGCGGCATCGCCAAAAGCGGCCTTGATGGCATCGGATTCGTTCTTGTCACCCAGCGGCGTCGAGGTGCCATGGGCATTGACGTATTGCACGTCGGATGGAGCGACACCCGCATTTTTCAGCGCATTGACCATGGATCGGCGCGGACCGTCCATGTTCGGCGCAGTGATATGGTAAGCATCGGCGCTCATGCCATAACCAGCGATCTCGGCGTAGATCTTCGCACCGCGCGCCTTGGCATGTTCGTACTCTTCCAGGACCAGCACCCCTGCGCCCTCACCGAGGACGAAGCCGTCGCGATCCTTGTCCCAGGGGCGGCTGGCCGTAGCCGGATCTTCGTTTCGCGTCGACAAGGCACGTGCCGCACAGAAACCGCCCAACCCCAGCGGCGAAACCGTCGATTCTGCGCCACCGGCGACCATGACGTCGGCGTCGCCGTATTCGATGATGCGCGCCGCTTCGCCGATCGAGTGCGTACCGGTCGTACAAGCGGTGACGATGGAGAGATTGGGTCCCTTAAAGCCGTACTCGATCGACAGGTTGCCGGAAATCATATTGATGATGGAGCCCGGAACGAAGAACGGCGAAACCTTGCGCACCCCTGCTGCATTGTATTCGTCCTTGGTTTCCTCAATCAGCGGCAGGCCGCCGATGCCGGAACCGATGGCGACTCCGACGCGCTCGGGGTCGGCCGCACCCTCTTTGTCCAGTCCTGCATCACGCACGGCCTGCATGCCGGCCGCCAGGCCGTAATGGATGAACTTGTCCATCCGGCGGGCATCCTTGGCAGAGATGTACTGGGTGACATCGAAATTCTTGACTTCACCGGCAAACTGAACCGGGAAGGACGAAGTATCGAAACGCGTGATGGGAGCAATGCCAGAAACGCCGGCGATGATGTTCTGCCAGCCTTCTTCGACGCTGTTGCCGACCGGGGAAATCAGGCCCAGGCCGGTGATGACGACTCTACGACGTGCCAAGATGTGCACTCCGAAAGCAAATGTGGCAAGGCCGGCCATCTGATGGAACACGCTTCATGCTCGAGCATGACGATCGTGCCGAA
>OFCW01000234.1_pt1 | contig 18667 bp, 14 predicted proteins | sample 1520951 | NCBI WGS metagenome assembly OFCW01 (sample SAMEA4349680, study PRJEB24078) | microbial mat metagenome | biome: Terrestrial Biome; feature: Habitat; material: Microbial Mat | place: India | collected 2012-06-12 | depth 10 m | reverse complement strand
GAGCGCTACGTTCGGGACGTAGAGGCCGGAGGTTCGAATCCTCTCACCCCGACCAAACCTGCTTGAAATCGCCTGACTCTCGCAGTAACAAGAGACACAAGGGGCGCAACAAGCGGTTCGAGGTCGGATCGCACAGCAAACAGTCGCGTCCTTGACGCGCAGCTCAGACGGCTTCCTATGCAGACTTCCTTGCGGTGACCTGGTGGATACCGTGCCTTTCTGGGTGCAGCTTCTTGCACTCGTCCTACTGATATTCCTATCCGCTTTTTTTGCGATGGCCGAAACGGCTTTGATGGCCGCCAATCGCCATCGGCTGCGCCATCTGGCCAAGCGCGGCAACCGGGCCGCCGCAACCACGCTGTGGCTGCTGGAGCGCACCGACAAGCTGCTGTCGCTGATCCTGATCGTCAATACGCTGATCAACGCGCTTGCCACCGCACTGGTGACGGCGATCGCGATTTCGATGTTCGGCAACGAGGAAAGCGTGATCACGATCGCCACTGCGGCCGTGGCCTTCCTGCTGATCGTGTTTGCCGAAATCTCGCCCAAGGTGATCGGCGCCACCTATCCGGAGCGCATCGCGCTGCCCATCAGCTTCATCCTCAAGCCGCTGATGAGCCTGGCCAAGCCGGCGATCTGGTTCGTCAATCTGTTCGTGTCCGGATTCCTCAATATCTTGCGCATCAAGACCGGCGGCAGTCCGCACGAGCAGCGCCTGTCACGGGAGGAACTGCGCTCGATCGTGCTCGAAGGCGGCCACTTCATCCCGCAGAAGCACCAGAGCATCCTGCTCAACCTGTTCGACCTGGAGAAAATCTCGGTCGAGGACGTGATGACGCCGCGCGCCCAGATCGAGGCGCTCAACCTGTCGGTGCCGGTGGAAGACGTCACGCACCAGCTGACGACCTGCTACCACAACAAGCTGCCGGTCTATGAAGGCGAGATCAATCGCATCGTCGGCATCCTGCACGTGCGCAAGGCGATGGCGCTCATCAACCAGGAAGAAGAACTCACGGTCGAGCATTTCCGCGCGCTGCTAAGCGCGCCCTATTTCATCCCGCAGGACACCGACGTTCTGACGCAGCTGCAGTATTTTCAGGAAAACCACGAGCGGCTCGCGATCGTCGTCGACGAATACGGCGAAGTGCAAGGCCTGGTGACGCTGGACGACATCATCGAAGAGATGATCGGCGAATTCACCACCTCGATGCCGGGCGCGGCGCGCGCCAACGCTTTCCACTGGGACGAGAATGGCGAGTGCCTGCTGGAGGGATCGACCAGCCTGCGCGACATCAATAAATACCTTGGACTTAGCCTTCCGCTGGATGGGCCAAAGACGCTGAACGGACTGTTGCTGGAAGTATTGCGCGACATTCCCGAGGCGAACATCGGCCTGAAGATCGCCGACTGCATCATGGAAATCGTGCAGACGCAAAACCAGGCGATCAAGGTGGTCAAGCTGATCAAGCCCCGCACCGGCACCGCTGCCGGCGTGTGAAATCTCTTCCCCCTCGTGCCGAAGACGTAACAGTTCGTCACAATATCTTTACAAATCAGATGCCTATAGGCATCATCTAATGCAATTTGGTTACATTTTGTTGTGTAGAACCAACATTTTGCAAGAGAAAAGCGCAGTATTTTTCTTTCCAGGCGCAAACTTCTACACGCGAAAAGGCCGTCTCGCGGTGGCCGGCAACTTGGCACCGGTAACCGGCTTTATGCGATTGGAACACTTTTCTTTGTTGCGGGTTAACGACTCAGACATCAGGTAATTTCGGCACATCTATTTCTATGGCGGCGGTCCTTCCGAATCAGGCGACGAATTCCACAATGTCCGGCCTTGCGCGCGCGCTGGTGCAGGCCGGCCGCCTGACGGCGCAGCAGGCGGAAACGCTGCACAAGAAGGCCCATGCCGAAAAGACCGCCTTCATCGACGTGCTGATCGACAGCGGCACCATCGATGCGCGTACGCTGGCCAGCTTTTGCTCGGAGACCTTCGGCTATCCGCTACTCGATTTTTCGGCATTCAATCTGAACTATCTGCCGGAAAAGGTCATCGATCCCAAGCTGATGCAGAAGGCTCGCGTCATTGCCCTGGGCAAGCGCGGCAACAAGGTGTCGGTGGCCATTTCCGACCCGACCAACACCCATGCGCTGGACCAGATCAAGTTCCAGACCGAGCTGACGGTCGAGCCGGTCATCGTCGAACACAGCGCGCTGCTGAAACTGGTCGACAAGCTCGGCCAAAGCGCCGAAGAAAGCCTCGACGAACTGGTTGGCGACGATCTCGATATCGACCTGTCCGAGGAAGACATGACCGCGCCGCAGAGCGAAGCGGTCACCGCCGACATCGACGACGCGCCGGTCGTCAAATTCCTGCAAAAGATCCTGATCGACGCCATCAACATGGGCGCGTCGGACCTGCACTTCGAGCCGTTCGAGAAGTTCTACCGCATCCGCTTCCGCATCGACGGCGTATTGCGCGAGATCGCGCAGCCGCCGATCGCGATCAAGGAAAAGCTGGCATCGCGCATCAAGGTGATCTCCAAGCTCGACATCTCGGAAAAGCGGGTGCCGCAGGACGGCCGCATGAAGCTGGTGGTGTCGAAGAACCGGTCGATCGATTTCCGCGTGAGCACGCTGCCGACCCTGTTCGGCGAAAAGATCGTGATGCGTATTCTGGATGCGACGCAGGCACAGATGGGCATCGATGCGCTGGGTTACGATCCGGACCAGAAAGAGAAACTGCTGGAAGCGATCCACCGGCCGTACGGCATGGTGCTGGTCACCGGGCCGACCGGCTCCGGCAAGACGGTGTCGCTGTACACCTGCCTGAACATCCTGAACAAGCCCGGCATCAACATCTCCACCGCGGAAGATCCGGCCGAAATCAATCTGCCCGGCGTCAACCAGGTCAACGTGAACGACAGGGCCGGGTTGACGTTCGCGGTCGCACTCAAGGCGTTCCTGCGTCAGGATCCGGACATCATCATGGTCGGCGAAATCCGCGACCTGGAAACCGCCGACATCGCGATCAAGGCCGCGCAGACCGGCCACATGGTGTTTTCGACGCTGCACACCAACGACGCGCCGTCGACCCTGACACGCCTGATGAACATGGGCGTGGCGCCGTTCAATATCGCATCGTCGGTCATCCTGATCACCGCGCAGCGCCTGGCGCGCCGTCTGTGCACCTGCAAGCAGCCCACGGTCATCCCGGATGAAACCCTGATCGAAGCCGGCTTCAAGGAAGAGGAACTGGACGGCACCTGGATGCCTTACAAGGCGGTCGGCTGCGAGCGCTGCAACGGCAGCGGCTACAAGGGGCGCGTGGGCATTTACCAGATCATGCCGATCACCGAAGAAATCGAGCGCATCATCCTGGCGCATGGCACCGCGCTCGAAATCGAAGAGCAAGCCCGGCGCGACGGCGTGAAGACGCTGCGCGAGTCCGGCCTGGTCAAGGTCAAGCAGGGATTGACCAGCCTGGAAGAGGTGCTCGGCTGTACCAATGCATAACTGAGAGGACGACATGGCAACTGCTGCTGGCAAATCCGCAAGCACGAGTCCGGTAAAAGAAGTGATCTTTGCCTGGGAGGGCAAGGACAAGTCCGGCAAGACGGTCAAGGGCGAACTGCGCGCGGGCAGCGAAACCATCGTCAACGTCACCCTGCGGCGACAGGGCATACTCGTCACGAAGGTCAAAAAGAAGAGCTTCAGCACCGGCAAGAAAATCACGGACAAGGACATCACCCTGTTCACCCGGCAGCTGGCGACCATGATGAAAGCCGGCGTGCCCCTGCTGCAATCGTTCGACATCGTGGCCAAGGGCCACTCCAATCCGGCGGTATCGAAACTCATCCAGGACATCCGGGCCGATGTCGAAACCGGCAGCAGCCTGAACCAGGCATTCCGCAAGTTCCCGCTGTATTTCGACGCACTGTTTTGCAATCTGGTGGCGGCCGGCGAACAGGCCGGCATCCTGGAGGATCTGCTGACCCGGCTGGCCGTCTACAAGGAAAAGACGCAAGCGATCAAGGGCAAGATCAAGTCGGCCCTGTTCTACCCGATCGCGGTGCTGGTGGTCGCCTTCGTCGTCACCTCGGTGATCATGATCTGGGTGGTGCCCGCGTTCAAGGAAGTGTTCAAGAGCTTCGGCGCCGACCTGCCCGCCCCCACGCTGTTCGTGATGGCGCTGTCCGACTACTTCGTCAAATACTGGTATCTGATTTTCGGCACGATCGGCGCCGGCCTGTATCTGTTCTTCCAGTCCTGGAAACGCTCCGCCAAGATGCAGCGCACGATGGACAAGCTGCTGCTGCAGGCGCCGGTATTCGGCGACGTGGTCCGCAAGGCGACCGTGGCGCGCTGGACCCGCACCCTGTCCACCATGTTCGCCGCCGGCGTGCCGCTGGTCGAATCGCTCGACTCGGTCGGCGGCGCCTCGGGCAACGCGATCTATGCGGATGCGACCAAGAAAATCCAGACCGAAGTCAGCACCGGCACCAGCCTGACGGTCGCCATGCAGAATGCCGGCGTCTTCCCGAGCATGGTCACGCAAATGGTGGCGATCGGCGAAGAATCCGGCGCCCTCGATCAAATGCTGGGGAAGGTCGCGGATTTCTACGAGGCGGAAGTCGACGAAGCGGTCGAATCGCTGTCCAGCCTGATGGAGCCGCTCATCATGGCCATCCTGGGCACGCTGATCGGCGGCCTGGTGGTTGCGATGTATCTGCCGATCTTCAAACTCGGCTCGGTCGTCTGACGCCCGCCGCAGTCTCGCAGCCTGTTACTACCTGATCGCCGTTGCCGCCGCGCCTGGGAAGACAAGATCGCTTCCCAGGTGCAGCTCCCAATGTGTTCGCGCAAGCATTATTTCCGCACGGAAATCAACTCAAACAAACTTGCTGCTTGCGTATAAACATCAAATAGAAACGTCTATAATTCCTTGTTTCCTATACGCATTTGTTGCGTAGGGGCATATTGGGATGGCCGTTTCCGCACGATGCCGGGAAGTGGCACCGGCCGTATGGCCAAGAATAGCGGGACAGGCTGCCGGCGGATTTTCGGGCGGATACGATTGATGACGAATCTACAGAATTACTTCAGGAGCCAGCAGGTAGCACTGCAGTGGCTGCCGGTCCTGCGCGCGATGGCGCAGGAAATGTCGGCTTCCGCCGAGACCGCGGACCTGCACAGCCTGTTCCTGAATATCGGCAGGCATTTCGCGAACAATGCCGCGGACAGCTTGCGCGACCTGCAGACGCTCGATCAGCTGGAAGAAGGTCTCAACGACTTCTGGTGGCGGCTCAACTGGGGCTGGGTCGAGCTGAGCGAAGTCCAGGGCTATATCGAGATCGCGCACCATGCCGCGCCGCTGGCGGAAGCGTTCGGCGAGGAGGCGCTGGCATGGAGCGCCGGGTTGCTGGAAGGGTTTTACCAGACCGTGTTTACGGCGCTCGGGGCGAACCCGAACATGGCGGCGCGTCTGGCCGGCGAGACCGGCGACGGCATGCTGCTGCGCTTTCGTTTCGGCCTTTGAATGCCGCTCGTAGGGACGATTTGCCATGACCACATCGCACGACGAATTCTCCAGACTGTTCCGGTCCATCGGCACCGGCCAGGCCGCTCTGCCGGCCGCTCCCGCTGCGCGCGAGGCCGAACAGCGCTGGCCGCTCCTGGGCGCCCTGCCGCCGCAAAAACCCGCATCGGTACCGGCATTGTCGGATGGGGAAAAACAGCAACGCAACAGCCCGCGCAGGCAAGAGGCAGCCCAACGCAAACCGGCGTTGACCCTGCCTGGCATCGGCGACAAGCTGGCTTTCAACCTGAACAGAATGGCCGAGCCGAAAAAACCGGCGCCGGCCGCGCAGCCCGCCAGGACCGAAGCGCCGGCGCCGGTTGCGCCGGCCGTACGAGCGATGGCGCAGCCGCAACCGCCGGAGCCGGCGGAAAGACGCTCTCCTTTCTCGCGCATGCGCGTGCCGGCGCCGCAGGCGAACGCCGCCGCGGCCAAGCCCGGGCTTTTCGCGACTGGCGGCAAGACGGCGAGCGCCCCCGCCGATGACCGTTCCCTGAACAGCGTGTTCGCCCGCCTCGAACGCAGGGAGGAGCCGGCCGCCGCGCCGGCAGAACGCCGGACATCATTCCTGGGCCGGCTGGGCAGGCGATGAGCGTCGTCGGGATAGTGTCAATGAAAGGCGGCGTCGGGAAAACCTCCATCACCGCCAATCTCGCCGCCGCGCTGGCCTCGCTACTCGGTCCCGGCCGCGTTTCCGCCGTCGACCTGGACCCGCAAAACGCATTGCACTGGCATCTCGGGCTGACCGCAGCCGACGCCGACGGCGTCTGCGAACATGCGCTGGCCGGCAGCGACTGGCGCAGCGTGCTCCGGCCGACGCCCTACGGCGTGGCCTGCCTGTCCTACGGCGCCGGCGAGGAAGCGCATCGCGGCGCGTTCGAGGCGATGCTCGCCAACGATCCGGGCTGGCTGGGCCGCCAGATCGAGCAGTCCGGGCTCGGCAACAATGCGGTCGTGCTCATCGATACCCCGCCCGGCCCGTCGGTCTACCTGAAACAGGTATTCGCCAGCGCCGATGTGGTGCTAATCGTGGTGCTGCCCGACGGCGGCTCGTACGCCACTATTCCGGCGATGGAATCCTGGCTCGACGAGGCCGCCGCGCAACGGCCCGGAATGCAGAGTTTCTACGTGCTCAACCAGCTCGATTCGAGCGAGCCCCTGAACCGCGACGTGGCCGAGGTATTGCGCCAGCGCCTGGGCAGCCGGCTGGCGCCGGCCGGCATCCACGGCGACGAGGCGGTGCGCGAGGCGCTGGCCTTCCAGCAGCCGGTGCTGGCCTACGATCCGCATGGGCAGGCCAGCCATGAGCTTGCGCAACTCGCCACCTGGCTGATCGATACCCTGAACCGATGAATCCCCGCGTCGTGCTTTCGCTGTGGCGGGAACGGTGGGGCAAGCCATCCGGCGCCGCCCTGCAGGTGCCCTACGTGCGGGGCAAGGTCGATCGATGGGGCAAGCACCTGGCGCAGGCGTCGCTCTGGACCCGCCCGGCCGCCGCACTTGCGCTCGCAGGCTGCCTGCCGCTGCTGGCGCTGCTGATTTCGGTGCGCTTTCCGCTGCATGACCAACTGCTGGTTTCCGGCCTGCTGATCGGCCTGGCGCTCTTCCTGCGCCGCTACGCGGGCATGCTGGTGACGCTGCTGCTGGCCGGACTGGCGCTGGTGGCGACCGCGCGCTACCTCGCCTGGCGCATCGGCGACACGCTCCCGTCCGGCGGGCTGAGCCTCCTGCTGGGACTGCTTCTGCTGGCTGCCGAAATCTACTTCGCGCTGCGCGTCGCGTCCGGCTTGCTGCGCACGGTCTGGCCGCTGCTGCGCTATCCGGTGGCCATGCCGGGCGAGCGCGCGAATTGGCTGGCCGTGGACGCGGCGCTCGACTGCCGCGGCCGGGCGCCGGATGCGGTGCGGAGCGCGGCGCTGCGGATGCACGCGCTCGACTGGCCGAAGAAAAAGCTCAAGCTGCATTTGCTCGACGACCGGTACCGGGAAGAGCTGCATGCGTTCGCGGAATCGATCGGCGCGCGCTACGTTCCAGATGCGCATGACGGCAGGCTGCAACAAATGCTGTCCGCGACCAAGGGCGAACTGCTCGTGCTTGCCGATTGCGAATTCGACGGCGGCGCCGGCTTCCTGCAAACCGTCTGCGCCTGGTTCCAGCGCGCCCCGATGCTGGGTCTGCTGCTCACGCCGCACCACGCGCTCGCGCCGGCTCCGCTTGCGCAGAGCCTGCGTCTGTTCGACCCAAGCCGTTTCGGCGGATCGTGCGCGGTCCTGCGCCGCGCCGCCCTCGCAGCCGCCGGTCCCCAGGACAGCGTCGATTGGACCGATATCGCTGCGCTCCTGCCAACCCGCGGCTACGAGCTTGCCCACTTCGGCTATGCGATGGTGCCGGCGGCCGACGCGGCGCCGCACGCGCAGCTGGTGCGCGTCGACCATCCGTATTCCGTTGCGGCGCTACGCTGGAAAGGCCGCCTGGCGGCGTGGGACGACCGGCTGCGCTCGCATCAGACCCTGCCGCGCCTGCTGCTCGCCACCGCGCCGGCGGCCTGCCTGCTGCTCGGCGCGGACCTGTTCCGCAGCACGCCGCAGTTGCTGGCCGCCTATGCGCTGCCCCACCTGATCCACGGCCACTTCGTGCAGGCGCGCCTGCAGGGCGAGCGCCGCCTTGCCGCCTTCGCCGATCTGCGCGAAACCTTTCTCGGCTGTTACCTGCTTGTCCCGACGGCCTTCAACCTGATCCGCACCCGGCTGCGGGATATCGCCGCTCGCCTGCGCCGGCGGCGGGAGCGTGAACCACTGGCGCCTTTCGACAGGACGCAGGCAGCCTCGTACGGCGCGCTGATCGCGCTCAACCTCGCCGCGCTGGCCGCCGGCCTCGTCCAACTGCCGGCGCTCGCTCCTGGCGCGCGCGCGGGCGTCATGCTTTATCTCTGCTGGTGCGCGGCCAACCTGCTGCTACTCGCCGCCTCGCTGGCGGTGAATCAGGAAGCAAGGCAGATCCGGCAGCATGTGCAGCGGCGCGCGGCGATGCCGGCCATGCTCAAGCTGCCGCTCGGGCGCACCATCGCCTGCGCCACCGCCGACTTTCCCGCGCTGCGGCTGTCGCTCAGGCTGCCGGCCGACATCGCCGTCGAGCGCGGCGCCGAAGTCGGCATTTCGCTCTTTCACGACGGGCGCGAATTCGCGTTCCCGGCGCGCGTGGCGCATGTCGGGCAAGGCATGCTCGTCGCAGACATCGGCGCCGACGCGCAGCCGTCCTATCTGTCGCTGGCCGCCGCCGCGCTGTCGCGCGGCCCGTCCTGGCCCCAATGGCTGGCGGGGCCGGACGCCGACCGGCTGCTGCCGCAATGGCTCGGCAAGGGCGTGCTCAATCTGCTGATCGGCATCCTCGATTTCGCCACCAATTTCGGCCAGCATGTGCGCTTCAGTAACCGGATCTTGTTTTGGAAAAGAAGAAATGACTAGGGAACGACGTTTTTGGCGCCAGCCATTGAAGACTCCGCTCGCGGCAGCGCTGCTGCTGGCGGCGGCGATGCTTGCCTCGGGCCCGGCCGATGCGAAACGCAAGGCCCGGAGCGAGCCGGCGGAAGCGGCGCAGGAAGAAATCGTCGAGACTTCCGCGGCGCCCTCATCGCGGCAGCGCACCGTGTCGCTCACCTTCAAGCAGATGGGCGCCTGGTCGGCGCTGAAGCTGCGCGGGGTGGACGGCTCGCAGAGCTTGTCGTTCCCGATCCGCGCCGACGAGGCGGTGGTCGCGGCGAAGCTGCGCATCGCCTACGACTATTCGCCTGCGCTGCTGCCGGACCTGAGCCATCTGCGCATCCTGCTCAACGAGCGCGTGGTGTGGGTCGACACGCTGCCGGCCAACAAGAGCGTCGGCAATGCGCGCGAGATCAACCTCGACCCGCGCCTGTTCAAAGAGATGAACGAGCTGCGCTTCAACCTGATCGGCCATTACACGCGCCAGTGCGAAGACCCGTTCCACTCGTCGCTGTGGCTCACGCTGAGCGATCTCGGGCGGCTCGAACTGACGCTGGCGCCGGTGCCAGCGGCCAACGACCTGCGCCGCCTGCCGGCGCCCTTCCTGGACGCGCGCGACACCCAGCCGCTGAAGCTGCCGTTCGTGTTCGCCGGCACGCCGTCGTTCGGCGCGCTGCGCGCAGCCGGCGTGGTGGCCTCCTGGTTCGGCATGCATGCGGGCAGCCGCGGCGCGCAATTCCCGGTCACCCTGAACGCCCTGCCTGACGCTAACGCCGTCGTGTTCCTGCAGGGCGGCGACAGCATCGCGGGCCTGCGCGGCGCGCCCGGATCGACCGTCTCTATCCTGCCGCACCCTGGCAACCCGCAGGCCAAGCTGCTGCTGGTCAGCGGCAGCAACGAGGAAGAACTCGCGCGCGCGGCGCACGCCATCGCGCTTGCCAGCCCGGCGCTGGCGGGACAGTCGGCAACGGTCACGAAGGACACCATTCCCGCGCCGCGCAAGCCGTACGATGCGCCGGCCTGGGTGCCGCTCGACCGGCCGGTGCGCTTCGGCGAGCTGGCGCGCGCCAACGAGTTGCGCGTGCAGGGCTACTTCCCGGGCGTGGTCAGGCTGAACTACCGCGTGCCGCCCGACGTCTTCGTTTGGCGTACGCCGGGCGTTCCGCTCGACCTCAGATACCGCGCGACGCGCCTGCCGCAGCACCGCAACTCCAGCCTCGGCGTCAGCGTCAATGCGAGCTTCATCGACACCATCGCGCTCAACGAAACAGCCCGCGGGGAAAGCCCGCTCGATGCGCTGCTGGCCGCCGGCCCCGCCAATCCCTCGCTCAGGCAAGCCTCGCTGTTCGTGCCGCCCTACGCGGTCGGCGGGCGCGACCAGCTGCAGCTCGCCTATGCATTCGACGTGATCAAGGCCGGCGAATGCAAGGACCTGCCGCCCGACAACCTGCAGGCATCGATCGACCCGGAATCGACGCTGGATTTCAGCCGTTTTCCGCATTACGCAGTCCTGCCCAACCTCGCCTATTTCACGAACCTCGGTTTCCCGTTCACCCGCATGGCCGACCTGTCGGAGACCGCTGTCGTGCTGCCCGAGCGCCCCAGCGCGGAAGAAATGGGCCTGTACATGACGCTGATGGGGCGCATGGGCGAAGCCACCGGCTATCCGGCGCTGCGCCATGCGGTCGTCGCGCCGGCCGAAGTCGAGAAGATGGCGTCGCGCGATCTGATCGTGATCGGTGTGGCCGGCAACCAGAGCCTGGCGGCGAAATGGGCCGATCATCTGCCGATGGTGCAGGTCGACGGCGAACGCCGGGTGCGCGCGCCGGAAAAATCCTGGAGCCCGAGCTATCGCTGGGATCAGCAGGACGACGCGCCGCGCCCTTCCGCCAGCGGCAACCTGAGCCTGGTCGGCAGCGGCAACCTGGCGGCGGTGATGGGTTTCGAATCGCCGCTGCAGGCCGCGCGCAGCGTGGTGTTCCTGTATGCCGACCGCGCGGCCGACCTGCGCAAGATCGGCGACGCGCTGACCGACCCGGAACGCGCCGGGCAGATCCAGGGCGACCTTGCGATCATCGACGACACCAATATCAATTTCACGCGGGTCGGCAAGACTTACGAGATCGGCTCGCTGCCGCTCGTGAGCAAGTTGCGCTGGCTGCTGACCGATCATCCGCTGCTGTTCGGCTTCGTCGCGCTGCTGGTCTGCGCGCTGCTCGCGGTGCTCGCTTACCGCGCGTTGCGCGGCCTGGCATCGAAGCGGGCCAAGAAAGCCAAGTTGACCTGATATGCTGAAACTGAAGAAAGCGGCATCGCTCATTCCGATGCTGCTGCTCGCGCAACCGGCCTGGCCCGTGGAAGACCTGATCTCCAGCCAGCTCGCGGACGAAGCACGCTCCTGGCAACAGAAGGAGCGCGACGACCTCGCGGCCGACCTGTGGCGCAAGCTGCTGCGTTCGAACCCGGGACATGCGCAAGCGCTGGTCAACCTCGGCATGATCGAACTACGCGCCGGCAACATCAAGGAAGCCGAGGCGCTGCAGCAGCGCGCGCGGCGCCTGACGCCGGCGCCGGCAGGGCTGAACGCGCTGACCGCCGCGCTCCATGCCGCGAAAGGGCAGCACGCGCCCGCGCCGGAAGCGGCGCCGCGCGAGCCGGCGCAACCGGCGCAACTGAAGCCGGAAAAAGCGCCGGCCAGGCAGGACTCCGAAAAGAAGGCCGGGAAGAAGATCGAGAAGAAGGCCGAAAAGCGGCCGCCGCTCGCGCAATTCGAGAGCGAGAGCGCGATCAATGAGCATTGGGCGGAAACGCGGCGCAGCCTGGAAGAACTGGTGCGCGAGCACCCCGGCGACGGCGAATACCTGTTCGCGCTGGCGCGGCACCTGGCGCGCCGCGAAGCCACGCGCCGGGAAGCGATCCGCCAGCTGGGCAGCCTGCCGCTGCGCGGCCGCGAAGTGCGGGCGACATGGCGCCAGGCGCTGCTGGCGCTCGACACGCGCGCAGGCGACCTGCCCTTGTTCGAAGCCTATCTGAAGCGTTTTCCGAAAGATGCCGAGATCGGCAACCGTCTGCGTGCGCAGCGCCAGCAGGCGCTCGCGGCGCCGCAGCCGGCCGGCTTCGCGGCGCAACCCGCGCTGCCGGCGCGCCTGCTTCCTGCCGCAGGCCAGCAGGACAGTGCCGCTGCCCTGCTCGGCCAGGCGCTCGCCGACGAGCAAGCCGGCGCATACGGCGCCGCCGCCTCCAAGCTGGAAAGCGCCATGCTGCTCGATCCGGCCAATCCGCGCATTCGCATCGCGCTGGCGCGCCAGTATCAGCAATTGGGCGCGGCCGAGCGGGCCGCCTCCCTGCTCGACGACCTGCTGGTTTCCGATCCGGGCCAGCCCGAAGCGCTGCAGGCGCGCGCCGCCCTGTCCGCATCCCGCCAGCGCTGGCTGGAAGGCTTGCAACTGCTCGAAAAAATCCCCGTCGCCCGCCGCACCGCCGGCATGGCGCAAGACCAGCGGCAGATGTGGATCAACCTGCAGGCGCAACGCGCGCGGCAGCTCTACGCCCAGGGCGACGCCGGGCAGGCGGTCGCGCTGGCGGAACGGCTGCAGTCGGCCGCCGGCACGGACGACGCCCTGCTCGGGCTGGTCGCCGCCGCCTGGGCGGATGTGGGACAGCCGGCGCGCGGGCTGCGCCTGATGCGCGAGGTGCTCAGCCGCAGCCCTGCGCAAAGCGCGGCGATGCGCATCCGCTACGCTCAAATGCTGCTGCATGCCTTCCAGGATGCCGAACTGGCGACGGTGCTGCGCGACCTGGCGCTGCCGGGCCGGCTCGACAGCGCGCAACAGCAGCAGGTCAACGCGATCATCCTCGACTACACCCTGCGCATGGCGCAGTCGTTGCGGGAAGCGGGCCAGACGGCGGAAGCGGCGGCGATGCTCGCGCCGCTGATGCGGCGCAGCGACGATGTGCGCCTCCTTTTGGCGATGGCCCGCATTCACCAGGCCGGGGCCGAACCGGCCAAAGGCCTGGCGCTGGTCGAAGCGGCGATCGCGCGGCAGCCCGACAACCTCGCGCACCGCCTGTTCGCAGTCGAGCTTGCGCTGGCTGCCGGGACGCTCGACAAGGCCGGCGCGCATGCGAGGGCGGCGCTCGAAATCGCGCCGCGCCATCCGCGCGCGCTGGCCGCCGCCGGCCGGGTCGAGAAAGCGCGCGGCAACCGCTCGGCGGCGCTCGGCTACGCGCAGCTGGCGCAGGCGAAGGAACGCGATCCGGCCGCCTTTGCCGGCGCGCCGGAGCAGTTGATGCTGCGGCTGGCGGACGATGCCGCCCAGCCGGATGCGCGTTCCGGCCTGCTGCCGATTCCCGATCCCCGGCCGCATGCGCCGGCCGATGACGCAGGCCGCCCCGGCGGCCTGCTGCCGCTGCCGCTGCCGTCGAGCGGAACCATGTTGCCGCTTCCTGCGGCAGGCAGCCTGTCGCCGGTCTCCGCCCGAACCGCCGCGCCGGCGGCGGGCGGGCCGTCATCCGCGCAGCGTCCGCTGCTTTATCAGCCCTCCGCCAGCGGGCTGTACGCGACCAGGGCGATGCCGGCCTTCACGCCGCAACACCTGATATGGACGGCGCCGGCTTCCGGCGCCGATGCAGCTCCGGGCAACGCGGAGGACGAAGGCATCCGCCTGAAACTGGCCACTTCGCTCAAGCTGCGCGGCCCGGCTCGCGCCCGGGGGAGAACGCTATGATGCGCCGCGCATTGGCCGCCATCCCATTCATGCTGGCAGCCGCGGCGCAAGCCGCGGCCCCCGATCCGATGCAGTACGGGCGCGCGTACATGGCCGAAGGCGATTACGCGGCCGCCGCGCAAAGCTTTTCCGACGCGCTGCGCGCCAACCCGGCCGATCCCGTCGCGCTGAACAACCTGGCGGTCGCCAAAGCCGCCGCCGGCGATTACCTGACGGCGCTCGACTACCTGCTGCGCGCGCAGAAGCTGGCGCCGGCGGATGCCATCATCCGCGACAATCTCGCCCACCTGCGGCAATGGGCGAAAAACGCCGGCGGCACGGCAACCGCGGCGGACAGTCCCGACGCTCCGCAGGTCGAGCCGCCTCCGCTCTGGCCGCTGCCCCCGGGACGGCGCGGCTCCGTCAACAACTGAACAGCAACAGCCATGATGCAAGTAATCGCTCTCATCTCCGGCAAAGGCGGAGTCGGCAAGACCACCGTGGCCGCCAATCTCGCGGTCGCGCTCGCGCAGCGCGGCAAGCGCGTGCTCCTCATCGACCTCGACCCGCAGAACGCGCAGCGGCTGCATCTGGGCATGGCCCCCGACGAAATCGCCGGCCTGGCGCGCGAAGGCATTTCTCCCGCCTCGGTGTTCGACAGCCCGTTCGGCGTCAAATTCATTCCCTTCGGCCGGGTCGGCGAGGCCGAGCTGGAGGAATTCGAAGACGTGCTCAGGCAATACCCCGGCTGGGTAGCCGACGGCATCGCCTCGCTCGACGACGGCATCGATTTCGTGCTGCTCGACACGCCGCCCGGCCCGACCGTCTATCTGCAGCAGGCGCTGGCCGCCGCGCACCGCGCGCTGGCCGTGGTGCTGGCCGATGCCGCATCCTTCGCCACGGTGCCGAAGATCGCCTCGCTGGTGGACCAGTACACGGCGCAGCGCCCGGAGTTTCGCGGCATGCACCTGCTGATCAACCAGATGCCGGCGCAAAGCCGGCTCGGCCATCAGGTGCGCTGCGCGCTCAACGCCAATTACGCCGCGCGCATGGTGCCGCTGGCGATACACCAGGATGCGCAGGTATCGCGCGCGCTCGCCTTCGAGCGTCCGGTGCTCGAATACGAGCCGGGCTGCAAGGCCAGCCTGGATATCCACTACCTGGCCGACTGGGTGATCGACAGCGGCGCGCAATGATCGTCCGGCTCCTGCATGCGTCGCTGCTGGCGGCGCTCCTGTTCCTGCAATCTGCGGCGACAGCGGCCGCGCCGCAGGCCTGGGCTTACGCCGGCTGGTGGCTGCCGGACGGCTGGCGCACGGTGGAGCTGCAGCGGCTGGACCGGCTGCTGTTTTTCGAGCTGAAGGTAAGCGCGACCGGCGCGATCGCGGAACGCCACGGCTGGCCGGAACAATGGGAGGAATTGCGCTCGGCGGCGCAACGGCATGCGCTGCCGCTGGACCTGACGCTGACCCTGCTCGATGCGCGGGAATTCGAAAAACTGTTTTCGTCGGACGAGGCGGTGCGGCGCCTGCTTGACGAAGCCAGCGCGCTGGCAGGCGACGAAGGCGTGGCCGGCCTGCAGCTCGACTTCGAGGCGTACTCGGCCTTGCCCCCGGCCGTGCTGCATCATGCGCGTGCCTTCGTGGGCGAACTGGCGAAGCGGTTGCGGCAACTGTCGCCGGCGCGCAGCCTTTCCGTGTTCCTGCCGGTCGGCGGCGCGACGCAGCCGTACGATGCCGCCACGCTGGCGCTGGCGGACCATGTGGTCGTGCAGGGCTATGATGCGCACTGGCCGACCAGCAAGGCTGCGGGTCCGCTTGCGCCGCTCGGCGGCGGCGACGCGGTCACCTGGCAAAAGGCGCTGGCGCTGGCGGACCGCTTGCATGTGCCGCGCGACCGGCTGGTCATCGGCTTTCCCTTGTTCGGCTACGAATGGCCGGTCAAGGGGAAAAAGGCGCGCAGCGGCACGCTCGGCGCGGCGCAAGCCGGCTCGTTCGCGCCGCTCGCTTCCGGGCCGATTCCCGGCATCGAGTTCGCCGTGCAGCACCGGGTGGCGCGCCATGGCGCGATACATGATCCGGTCAGCGCGTCGTCGTATTACCAGTACCGCGACGAACGCGGCCGGCATGTCGAAGGCTGGTTCGAAGACTGGTGGTCGCTGAACCGCAAATGCGATTTCCTGAGGCAGGAAGGAATCGGCGGCGCCGCGTTTTTCATGCTCGGCTACGACGGCGGGCAACTGATCGGACACTATCTGCAGCGCTGCGCCGCCCCGGCGCGGCCCGGCACCGGAACGCAGCCCAATCCCACCAAGGAAACCGCGCATGGTTTTTAGCTCGAATATCTTCCTGTTCGCCTTTCTTCCGCTCTTCCTGGCCTGCTACTACCTGACGCCGTGGCGCGCCAAGTCGGCGCTGATCCTGGTATTCAGCTATGTCTTTTACTCCTGGTGGCGGCCGGAATTCCTGGGCCTGCTGGTGGCGGTGACGGTCGTCACCTACGGGCTGGCGCTGGCGATCGAAGGCGCGCCCGGCCAGGCGCGGCGGCGCCGCCTGCTGACTGCCGGCGTGACGCTGAACCTGCTGGCGCTCGGCTACTTCAAGTACGCCAATTTCGGCATCGACACGCTCAACGCGCTGCTGACCGGCCTCGGCTTCGCGCCGCTGCCGCTGGCGAACGTGCTGCTGCCGATCGGCCTGTCGTTCTACATCTTCCATGCGATCAGCTACCTGGTCGACATCTACCGCCGGGAAGCGCCGCCGGCGCGCAACCTGATCGATTTCGCCGCCTTCATCGCGCTGTTCCCGCACCTGGTGGCCGGTCCGGTGCTGCGCTATCACCTGCTGGCGGACCAGTTCAAGAACCGCGTGCATTCCTTCGACGCCTTCGCGCGCGGCAGCCTGATCTTCATGGCGGGCTTCTGCAAGAAGGTGCTGATCGCCGACAGCGTCGCGCCGCTGGCCGACGCCGCCTTCGGCGCCGCCGCGCCGACACTGGCGGACGCCTGGCTGGGCGCGCTCGCCTACACGATCCAGCTGTTCTTCGATTTCAGCGGCTACAGCGACATGGCGATCGGGCTGGCGCTGATGATCGGCTTCGTGTTCCCGGAAAACTTCAACGCCCCCTACCTGTCGCTGTCGATCACCGAATTCTGGAAGCGCTGGCACATGTCGCTGTCGGGCTGGCTGCGCGAATACCTGTATATCTCGCTCGGCGGCAACCGGAAGGGCGCGCTCCGCACCTACCTCAACCTGTTCCTCACGATGCTGCTCGGCGGGCTGTGGCACGGCGCGAACTGGACCTTCGTGCTGTGGGGCGCCTGGCACGGCGGACTGCTCGCGCTGGAACGCTACTGGACGCAGCGCGTCGGCAAACCCTTGCTGCCGGCCTGGCTCGGCGTGGCCAAGACCATGCTGCTGGTGATGATCGGCTGGGTGCTGTTCCGCGCCGCCGACGTCGGCGCGGCGATGCGCATGTTCCACGGCATGCTGGGCGCCAACGGCGTGGCCCTGAGCCCCGGCGTGGCATGGCAGGTGACGCCGGACCGGCTCGGCGTGCTGGGCGGTGCGATCCTGCTGGTGTATGCGCTGCCCTGGCTCAAGCGCCATGAAGGGCAGTTGCTGCGCTACGCGCTGGTGCCGCTGTTCCTGTGGGCGGTCGCCACGCTGTCGGCGCAGTCCTTCACGCCTTTCCTTTACTTCCAGTTCTGAGGCCGGCATGACAACCGCGACTGCCGCTGAAAAAAAACCGTCCTCCATCCCGCAAATGCTGGCCGCCGCCACGCTGCTTGGCGTGATGGCCGCCGGCGCCTGGCAGGTGCTGCGCGCCGCGTGCGTGCCCGGCGGCCTGGACGTTCCGCGCGGCGCGGCGGACTTCCGCGAAGGCCGCACCACCGGCGAACTGCAACGCCTGATCGACCGCAACCTGCCGGCGCGCGAGCAGCTGATCGCCGCCGCCAACAGCGCCCGTTATCTGCTTACGCGCGGCGGCGGCGAGAAAGTCCGTGTCGGCAAGGACGGCTGGCTGTTCCTGACCGACGAACTGCGCTTCCATCCCGGCGGCGATGCTCACCTGCAGGCGCGCGCCGCCTTGCTCGGCGCCGCCGCGCGCGAACTCGACCGGCAGGGCACGAAGCTGATCGTCGCCCTGGTCCCGGACAAAGCCCGCATCCATGCGGACAAGCTCGCCGGCGGCGCGTATCCGCGATATCTCGCAACGCGTTACCCGGATGCGCTCGCCGCCATGCGCAACAACGGCGTGACAGTCGTGGACCTGCTCGCGCCGCTGGCCGGGGGCAGCAAGCGCGAAACGGTGTACTACCGCAGCGACACCCACTGGAACCAGGCCGGCGCGCGGCTCGCGGCGCAGGCGATCGCGGCAGCGGTACGGCAGGCCGGCATCCGGATCGAGCAGACTGCCTTCACGACGGTCGCCGCCGGCGCGCCGGCCGAACGCGCCGGCGACCTGATACGGCTGATGGGACTGGACAACATGCCCAATGCGCTGCGCCCGCCGCCGGACGTGGAAAGCCCGGCAACCACGCGCCAGGCCAGCGCGGACGCAGGCGGCGGATTGTTCGGCGACGCCGGCATGCCGGTGGTGTTGACCGGCACGTCATACTCGCTGCGCGCGAACTTCCACGGCTACCTGCAGCAGGCGCTGTCGGCCAAGGTGTTGAACACCGCGAAGGACGGCGGCGGCTTCCTGACGGCGGCGAGCGAATACCTGAGCAATGACGCGTTCAGGTCGGACAAGCCGAAAGTGCTGATCTGGGAATTGCCGGAGCGATTCCTGCAGGAGCCGCTGGAGAAGGAAACGGGATGGCTGGCGCGGGTGGGGTTGGCGCGCTAGCCCGGATATTTCATGAAGGAGGTCGGCGATTCCGTGCCGAAGCGCGTTGT